>Ga0070666_10000238_pt1 | contig 37361 bp, 24 predicted proteins | sample KBSS23metaG_FD_64677 | JGI IMG/M metagenome (GOLD analysis project Ga0070666, IMG submission 64677) | Switchgrass rhizosphere microbial communities from Kellogg Biological Station, Michigan, USA - KBS S2-3 metaG | ecosystem: Host-associated > Plants > Roots > Rhizosphere > Soil ... | reverse complement strand
CCATCAATGTACAAAACATTGTCCTGCTCGCGTACCTGCAGGTTGGAAACGCCACTTGTACTGGCGGCGTCCAGCAGTTCTTTATATTTATCCTGTAATGCCATAAGTTGTTTCCTCCGTTTTATTTAATGGTTAATTTATTTTCAATTTTTTTAGCCTTCAGGGTATGCAGGCTCATCATTAATTTTTGTAAGCTGGCCCTTTTAATATCGCCGGTTAAAGTAATGATGCTGTCTTTTACTTCTGCTTTAACGCCGGGGAAATCTTTGATGGCATCTGTTACACCGGGTTTCAGCGCATCGTCGCCATTGATAACTACAGGCGCCGGAACGGGTGCTGCCGGGGGAGCAACTGTACTGTTGTTGACCACTGATTTTACACCCGGAATGGCTTTTACGGTGGTTTCAAACGCTGCTTTGGATGCATCGTCTTTAAACACACCGCTTAGTGTAACAACGCCATCTTTTACGGTGGCACTGCCGCCGGTAACATCAGTTGATGCTGCGGAAAGTTTTTCAGTCACTGTTTTTTCCAAATCTGCATCTTTTGGACCGCTTTTGCAGGCAGATAGAACTACTATGGCAACTGCTGCAAATACAAAAGCGAAACGAAAAAAGGATTTACGCATAAAATTTATTTTGGTTAAATGAATGATGAAGCAAAGATTGATGAACAAGCCTGATAGGTTGCATCAAATATAAATATTCTAATATGATCCTGACAACAAGTTTTATTGGTGGATTATATTACCAGTTTTGTTAACGCAAACTCACAAATTATGATTTCTTTACTATGCTCCAGGTAAGCAACAGTATATTTTTTACGGAATGTGGCACACCTGTATGTTAACTTCTTCCATGGAAGATGCCGGCAGGGACGGTGTACTTGCCTTTCATTGGATAATTCATCAAAAAACACGAATGCATTATCCACAAATCGCTTAGCTTTTCAGGCATTCCTTTTCCTTCAATAAATAGCGCAACTTTCGCCACAGATTCAACAGCCGTATCTAAAATCGTTACTTTTCTTTTGCCCACTTATCAATCATTTTGAAGGCAAGTTTTTTTCCTTGGTTGAGGGATAATCTCTTAGCGGGAGGAGTTTTACTGGCTGCTTTGATTACCAGGTGTTCATATTCCTTTCTTGGAACAACAACATATGACTTCTTATTAATAGTTAATGTAGTCATCTTCTTCTATTTTAACGAATGTACAAAAATTACCCGGATTATTTTCCAGCTACAGTTTAAGCGGCTCCGCCTGCTTCAAGGCGCATAATTTTTTCAAATACATCCTCATATTGTTTATTAAGCCGGTCCAGTTCGGTGGTGGTATTCTTATAATCGGTTTCTGCCAGCACAAATTTATTTTTGTCTGAATAGGTTTCGGGCAAGCCCAAAGAAGCCTGGATTTGCGCTTTTTTTTCAGTAAGCCGGCTAATGTCTGCTTCCAGCTGCTGAAAAATTTTCTGCTGTTTCTGCAGTTCCTTTTTTGCCTCTTTATTGATAGGTGCAGCTGTTGTACTGGCTGTAGCCGGCTGGCTTTTTGCAGGCGTTGTTTCTTTTTTATTTGAAGTAGCGGGTGGTTGTTTTTGTGGCTCAGTTAATTGTTTATTGTCTGCCGCATTTTTTTTACTGCTGGCAACATTTCTTTCTTTCCAGTCGGCCCATTCATCATAGGTTCCTTTAAATTCTCTTATCTTATTATCGTCAATTTCCCAAATGGTATTGGCGGTCTTGGATACAAAATAACGGTCGTGACTCACCAGTATCAGCGTGCCCTCATACTTTTTCAATGCATCAATCAATAATTCCACCGAATGAATGTCAAGGTGATTGGTGGGCTCATCCAGCAGCAGAAAATTGGCTTTGCTGGTAATTGTTTTTGCAAGGGCCACACGGGCTTTTTCTCCACCGCTCAGTATTTTTATTTTCTTGTCTACATCATCGCCTCCAAACAGAAAACAACCCAGCAGGTTGCGCAATTCCTGTTCTGTTTGCTGGCTGCCACATTCCTTCATTTCATCAAGAATGGTATTGTTTACATTCAGCGCTTCCAGTTGGTGCTGGGCATAAAAACTTTCGTCTACATTGTGTCCCCATTTTCTTTCGCCCTCAAACGGTTCCGTGCCGGCAATAATGCGCAGCAGGGTAGACTTTCCCTTTCCGTTGGCGCCAATCAGTGCTATTTTATCGCCCCGGTTTATTTCGGCAGCCGCATGTTCTACAATGGTAATGGCCGGAAATTTTTTGGTGATATCCTTTAGCTCAACCAGCACTCTTCCCGGTGTTTTATCTACCCTGAAATTGATCTTTATATTGGGTCTTTCAATTTCTACGTCTTCAATACGCTCTAACCGATCCAACCTTTTTACAATACTTTGGGCCTGTGCCGCCTTACTGGCTTTGGCCTTAAAACGCTCTATAAAACGTTCCTGCTGCCGTATATAATCCTGCTGGTTTTCAAATGCCCGCTGCTGCAGTTCTACACGCAAAACCTTTTCCGTCTCATAAAAATCGTAATTGCCATTGTATACATGCAGTTCTTTCTGGTACAATTCTATGATTTTCGTCACCATACGGTTCAGAAAGTATTTATCGTGACTTACAATCACCACAGAACCCTGGTAATGCAGCAGGTATTTTTCCAGCCACTCAATAGAAGGAAGGTCAAGGTGGTTGGTGGGCTCATCCAGCAGCAGCAGATCGGGCTGTTGCAAAATCATCTTCGCCAGCAACACCCGCATGCGCCAGCCCCCGCTGTATTCGCGGTAGGGTCTTTCCAGGTCGGTATTGGCAAAGCCAAGGCCCTGCAATACTTCTTCTGTTTTATGGTGAATATTATAGCCGTCCAGCACGTCCATTTCGTGCAGGCGGTCGCTGTAATCGTGCAATATTTTTTCATCTTCGTGGTTGGCTTCCAGTTCTTTTCCCAGGCGCTCAATTTCCTTTTCCAGCTCCAGCACCCGCTCAAAAGCGCCCATGGCCACTTTCAGGATAGAATCGTTGGTATCAAAACTCAGCAGGTCCTGGTGCAGGTACCCAATGGTGGTATCGCGACCTTTTTCTACCGTGCCCGCACTGGCCGAAAAGCCGCCGGTCAGCAATTTCAACAGGGTAGATTTGCCTGTTCCATTGTAGCCAATCAGGCCAATCCGTTCTCCTGGCTGAATATGCCAGGTAGCATCCTGTACAATTACCCTTGCCCCAAATTCAAAAGTTACATTTGTTAATCCTGCCAGCATAAATAATGTTAATCAAAAAAATAAATGAATGGTTTGCTTGTCCAGGCCCGGTTTTTTCAGGCCGGAATGTTGGGTTTTATGGCGAATACAACGACCTGATTAAGGCCACCCGGCCACCCGAACGCCGCAAAAATATGATAAACAAGGGGTATAATTTTTATCTCTTACATTTGTCCAAACAGATAGTAAAAATGAAGAAGGTTATCATAGGAATTGTGGTGGCTTTGCTGGTGATTTTTGTAGCAAGGCAATTTCTCTATCCCAAAAAGACTGAAACCAGCAATGGAGGGCAAAAACCGGAGCCGGAAGGGCCGTTGGCCATTAGTAAAAACTCAGCCGCCTTTAACGAATCGTTTGAAAAGCTGCTTAATAGCTATTTTTCGTTAAAAGAGGCCATTACCGATTATGATACGGCCAAAGCCGATGCGGCGGCAAAAGCACTGGCAGGTTTTGCAGATAGCCTTAAAACGGACGAAATAAAAGGCGACAGTACGGGCGTTATTAAACAAACAGCAGCCGATTTTGCCGGCACCATCAGTGGATCGGCCAGGGGTTTGGCAGGCGAGGCCGACCTTACCAAAAAGAAGCGCGAATTCCAGTTGATATCTGAGGGCCTGTACAACCTGGTAAGAACCGTAAAATACGACCGGCAGAAACTGTACCACCAGCATTGCCCCATGGCTTTTAACGACAATGAGGAAGCCTGGTGGATCAGCAACAGTAATAGAATTGTGAATCCCTACCTGGGCAGCAAACATCCCAAATATAAGAGCGCCATGATATCCTGCGGCGATATTGCCGATTCGCTTGATTTTTCAAGGGCGAAAAGATAAGCGTTTCATTGTTTTTTCGCCGATCCGGATTGCAGTCCTGGCGCAAGCATCCGCTTGTGCCGACCTCCAGATAAATTGAAAACTGTGTTTAAAAATTATTTGCGCTTATACATTTTGGTAATACCAGCATTGTTTGGTGCCTGTATTGATACTAACAATTTCAAAAAAGCAGTCGTAGAAAAGACTTCATCCAGGGTCTGTATCAAATTATTTGGTAAAAGAAGACTAATGGCGCATTCTCCAAATGATCTTTTATCTGATAACACATACATTGACAGTTTGCTGATTTATACACCTCAATTGATACAAGGCGAAACAGATAACATAGAAATTCCAGTCCCGGAGGGAGATTATAAAATTCAAGGTAAAATTATAATAAAAGGCAAAACGCTTATGGTGACACTATTTACCAATAATACTACTGAAAAAAGATTAATTCCGTCAGATTGGAATGGGAAATATGATTTTTAAATCTTTATATTACCTGGCAAAGCTCAAGACTCTCACAACTAGCGGGTGGGTCGTGTATCTGATTGATTTTCCCTTCCCAGGCGAGTTTCAGCCAAAATAATCTTATTGGCATGAATGATCTTTAGCGGCGCCCGCCTTTATACCTGTGTGAAATTTTAATCTCGGTATGATCTTGAAAATATCCGTCAAAACATTTAATACAATGGTTCAAGTGACTGTTCGGTTTTAACAACCTGCAGTAGTTTTTCTGCATGCTGGTAGGTCGCTTTGTAAAATAAAACAGCCATGCTAATCCTGCGGACGCCGCAATCAGACAACGCTTCAACCGATGAAATCCCGGGTCCGCCTACTATATTCACAGGGAGCGTAGTGGCAGCCGTAATGGATTTGATGATGGCTGCGTCCCGGAGGGCGGTTACAAAAAGTCCGTCCGCACCTGCTTCCTGGTACAGTTTTGCCCTCCGCAAGGTAACTTCCAGTGGCGAGGGAAGTTTTAATAAAAATGCATCTATGCGTGCGTTAATAAACAAACGTTGATTGCGTTTCTCCAGGTAGTTTTTGATACTGGTTAACTTTTTCAGATAAACTTCTTCGCCCTGACTATCTTCAAGATTGATGCCTGCAACACCTGCATCAATCAGATGTTGCACATTATCAGTTAATTGTTCCGGGTTATCCGTGTATCCTTTTTCGAAATCAACAGATAGTGGCAGATGGGTACAGGCTTTTATTCGCTTCACTATATACAACAGTTCCGTGAAAGGAATTTTTTCGCCGTCATCGTAGCCCAGTGAGCTGGCAATTGCTCCACTGGAGGTGGCGATGGCCGCATACCCATTTTTTTCTATTAGTTGTGCACTTCTTACATTCCAGGCGTTGGCAATAATGAATGGTTTGTCTTGTTGGTGTAACTGGTAAAAAATATCGTAATGACTCATAATTTTTTATACAAAGCTATCTGTTCACAAACAGCTCCGCGGGGGCTGGTTGCGACAATCATGCGGGGTGAATAAGACAAAAATTCCTTTCCAGGCGAAAGCCCGCCAACACAATCTTATTAGCATGAATGAGCTTTAGCGGCACCCGCCGTTCTACCCGTGTAAAATCTTAATCCCCGTATAAATCTTGTAAATGCCCGCTAAGCACATAACACCAGATAAAGATGCCATCTATTTCATTACTTTCATTTGCAACAAGTGAAATAAATCTTATTGCAGTAACGAATGGCATTAACTAATATTGACTTGACAAATAACAACCGCCGGGTACCGCAATAGATTGCTGAAAAAATAAAATTGGTGTAGCGGAGACCCGGCGGAGAAAGGTAGTGATCTCAATAGCATTTTTTGAGACTTGCATTAAAATAATTTGCAGGGCTGTTTTTTCTTGTTCTTTCTGTTCTATACCCGCGGCAATTTACGATGAGGAATAAAAATAATATTATGCGATTTCTAATTTTTGGATTCTTAGTTTGGTTAGCCAGTTGCAAAGTCATACCTAAACAATCTGTTGGGGTTAAGACAGGTTATTATGCAAATTTTGATTTTATCAAATTTCAGCCGTTAAATGGACTGGATACTGTAAAAGCACTTCCCTATATTAAAGTTATGACAGATTCTTTGGGCATATTTAGAATTGACGCATATTTCAGAAATCCTAAACAACCGGCAAAAACCTATAACCGGATTAATTTTAAAGGATTAAATGCATTTTCAAGTAGCACATCAACATTAGGATGTAAATCAATTGATACATTAATATGTACAGATAATGGACTATATGAATTTCGAGATTGTTATTTCGAAGAAAAGAGTGGAAAAAGAGAGCTCAATGAGGAAGAAGTTTTTCATTATAAATTTATCAATGATAAAGAAACAAGCCTTGAATACCTAAGATATATTAATCTTTACAAGTATCCAGAAAGAATTCAACCGGCTGACACAATCGTAAGGTTGTTTGATTCAACGGGTGCTGAATATGCTGGTCTTCACGGTAATTACGCTTTGATTATAGACAATAATTTACTGAGATTTGTATGCAAGACAAATACAACGCCGCTATGCCAGAGCGGTGGGGAGGAAAGAGAAAGATATCGGTTTAATGGTTGTTTATATTGGACTTTGTTTTCGCATTATTACTGGCGGGTATTAAATAAATAGAAGTTTTTCACACGCTGATAGAATAAAAAGTGCTGCAAATTTTGAACTTTTTGTCAGGCAAATTAAAGAACAGAGAAATGAAAATTATTCACTGCCAATTTCGTTAATTGAAAATTTAGTTAATCGGGTTAAGTTTTAGGATTAATAGCATAATTTGGAATTGGTGTGGCGGGACCCGGCGAGGAAAGAAGCCTCTCAATCTGTCGGGAATTATTTTATTGCTATCGTCCGTTCTGCTTACATTAGCGGTATTAAAAAATTCCGCCAATACACTCGCCATATGAAGTCTACCCATACCATTTACTGCGGCGTTTTTCTGTTGATGAATGTAATTGTAGCAACCGCCCAGTCAAATACCGGCATCAGCCAATGGCTTACAAATAACGACCGCTCCCAATTGTTCCGGTTACAGCCAAAAAATATCGCATTCACCACAACAGCCGGCTCACAAACAGTTATTGACATCAATGCCGCCAAAACCTTTCAATCCATTGATGGTTTTGGTTTTGCTTTAACTGGTGGCAGCGCGCAACACATTATCCATATGAGCCAGGCCGCCCGGACGGCCTTATTAAAAGAACTGTTTGGCACAGATGGAAAAAATATCGGCATCAGCTACCTGCGTCTAAGCATAGGTGCATCCGACCTGAATGACCATGTTTTTTCTTACGACGACTTGCCGGCCGGTCAAACAGATACTGCCCTGCAGCTTTTTAACCTGGGACCTGACAAAGAAAATGTGATCCCCGTAATGAAGGAAATACTTGCCATTAACCCCGCTATAAAAATTCTTGGTTCGCCCTGGTCGCCACCGGCATGGATGAAAAACAACAATGATGCAAGGGGCGGAAGGTTACTACCACAATATTACCACGCCTACGCGCTCTACTTTGTAAAATACATACAGGCCATGAAAGCGGCAGGGATCAGTATTGACGCCATTACGGTGCAGAATGAACCGCTGCACCCGGGCAATAACCCCAGCCTGCTGCTAACCGCACCGGATGAAGCTGATTTTATAAAAAACCATCTGGGACCTGCATTTGCGAAAGCAGCCATTCACACAAAAATCATTTTGTACGATCACAATGCAGACCGGCCCGATTATCCCATATTAATATTGGATGACCCGGAAGCAAAAAAATATGTTGATGGATCGGGCTTCCATTTGTATGGCGGAAACATAACGGCGCTTACAGATGTACACAATGCGCACCCCGACCGGAATATTTATTTTACCGAACAAATGGTGGTCGATTTTGGCAGGAGAGGAGTGATAGATTCAACAAGAATAAACATAGCCCCGCCCGTTAGCCGGTTGATTATCGGCGCCACCCGCAACTGGAGCAGGAATGTAATTGAATGGAACCTGGCGGCCGATCCGCAATACAAACCGTTTACCGACAGGGGAGGTTGCAGCATGTGCCAGGGCGCCATTACCATAGAAAAAGACAGCGTACAACGCAACCTGGCTTATTATTCCATTGCACATGCATCCAAATTTGTAAGACCGGGCAGCCGGCGCATTGAAACCAACACAACAGACAGCCTGCCCAATGTGGCGTTTAAAACACCCGCCGGAAAAATTGTGCTGATTGTTGCCAACACTGCCAAAGAACCGCAAACATTTGCCATCAGGTACAAAAATAAATACGCAACGGCTCTCTTACAGGCCGGTTCAGCAGCCACTTATTTGTGGGATTAAAACATTCAACCATGCAATCATTGAAATTATATTGTCTTTTATTTTTTGCCTGCACCTTACCGCTTACTAACCTGAACGCACAGGGCTTTTTAAAAGCAATGGACAAACAGATGGTGAATGAAAAAGGCGAAAATGTTTTGTTGCGCGGAATAGGATTGGGTGGATGGATGCTGCAGGAGGGTTATATGCTTGGGCTCAGCAACAACTGGCAACAGCAGAACCAGATCCGGAAACATATTGCGGCGCTGATTGGGGAAGACAGGGCACAGGAGTTTTATGATGTTTGGCTGGCCAATCATACCCGCAAAATTGATATTGATTCCTTAAGCGCCTGGGGCTTTAATTCGGTGCGTTTACCCATGCATTACAATCTTTACACACTGCCGGTTGAAAAAGAACCTGTTGCGGGTCAACAAACCTGGCTGGACAAGGGCTTTGCAATGACCGATAGTTTGCTAAGCTGGTGCAAGGCCAATAAAATGTACCTGATACTGGATCTGCATGCGGCACCCGGCGGGCAGGGTAATGATCTGAATATTGCCGACCGGGATCCTTCAACGCCGTCGTTGTGGGACAGTGAAGCCAATCAGCAAAAAACAATTGCCCTCTGGAGAAAATTAGCAGCGCATTATGCAAATGAGCCGTGGATTGGCGGATACGATATTATTAATGAACCCAACTGGGGTTTCCAGGATACGGCCAATGATAAACATGGTCTGAAGGAAAAAGGCAATGCCCCACTCAGAAAATTAATGATAGATATTACCCAGGCCATTCGTGAGGTGGATAAAAACCATATCATCATTATTGAAGGCAATGGATGGGGCAATAATTACAATGGCATTTTACCGGCATGGGATAAAAACATGGTCATGAGTTTTCATAAATACTGGAACTATAATGACCAGGCGTCCATCAGCCATATATTGAAATTCCGCGACGAAAATAATATACCCGTGTGGCTGGGCGAGACCGGCGAAAACAGCAATACCTGGTTTACAGAAGCCATCCGTTTGTTTGAGAAAAACAATATTGGCTGGTCCTGGTGGCCACTGAAAAAAATAGGTTTCAATAATCCTTTACAGGTAAGAACCAATCACAACTATGAAAACCTGCTGGCTTACTGGAATGGCAAAAAAGAAAATCCCCCCAAAGAAAGCGATGTGTACAGCGGGCTGCTTGAACTGGCCACCTATACAAAATTTGAAACCAATATTATTCATCGCGATGTAATTGACGCCATGATAAGGCAACCTTTTAGCAATACCGCTAAGCCATTTAAGCCGAATACAATTGCAAACGGGGCTGTGCTGAACGCTGTTGATTTTGATCTCGGTGCAAATGGTATTGCCTATTATGATAAAGACACGGCAGATTACCATGTTTCCACCCAGCAAAGAACTGTGGGTAACCGTGGCCGTGTGTACAGGAACGATGGTGTCGATATCCGTAAGGATTCTGCCCGGTATGAAAGCTATTATGTAAGCGATATTGAAGAAGGAGAATGGCTGCAGTATACGGTTAACGTGGCGCAGAAAGGAAATTACCGGCTGGAGCTAACCGCAGCCTCCGCCAGTGACAGCGGACGGGTGAATATACTGGTGAACAATATTCCTGTAATTGAAAAAGCAGCCATACCCAATACCGGCGACTTAAAGAATTTTAGATCGTTTACTACTCAAAACATATCGATGGCCGCGGGCCGGCAAGTGCTGCGTTTGTATTTTGTAGCAGGAGGGTTTAATTTAAAATCGATAAAGTTTATTGCGGTGAAGTAATTATTCAATGCCAGTTTCATTGATAGATTTTTAGATGAATTCTTTTTTCTTTTTTTCGCGGAACTGGCGCAAGTGTTCCCGCAGACATTACATATAGCTTTTATTTGATAACCCGATCTTATTGTCTGCGGGACAACTTGCGCCTGGCAGTTCATGCCAGGCACAGGAAGCAAACGAACAGTCCCCCGCCTCATTCCTGCGCCAGTTCGCGTTCCCGCAGACATTACATATAGCTTTTATTTGATAACCCGATCTTATTGTCTGCGGGACAACTTGTGCCTGGTAGTTCGCGGATGCCAGGCACAGGAAGCCAACGCATAGTCCCCCGCCTCATTCCTGCGCCAGTTCGCGTCGGAAAGGAAGAATTGTATCTGAAATAAAAAACCAGCAAAGCGCTGAAAGCCCTGCTGGTAACGAGCGGAAGACGGGACTCGAACCCGCTACCTATAGCTTGGGAAGCTATCGCTCTACCAGGTGAGCTACTTCCGCTTGTATGACTAAAATACAAATTTTATTGCTTCGCCGGTTCACCAGGTGAACACCACCACCTCTTTCCCAAATACCGTTTTTGTCCCGCTTCCGGCCGCCAAAACTTTTCATGATCGTAGCCTGATAAGTTTTATCCGCGACTAACGTCGCGGCCCCCGCTGCCAATTGATTTTGCCCGCCCTGATTGCTTTAATCGGGTCTGCCCGGTTGTCTGTGTGCACCTTACACTGGTTGGTCTCAATTAAAAAAACAGGGCGATTAACAGGATTATTTTCACTGAAACAATTTACTAAACGATAAACCTGATTATCATGAAAAGGACAATTATTATCTATGCTGTAGCTACTGCATTCATCTTTATTTCATTTACCGCATTCAGCCAGGAAAATAACCCTGCAGCGACGCAGCACCTACCAGCATGGGTAAGCGAAAAGGGCTATTGGGTGGTGGAAGCCAATATTCATGTGCCGAAACAATATACAGTGCGTTTTTACACCAATGAAAACAAGCTGGTAGCCACAAAAGAAATCAATGGCGTTGTGTTAAATATGAAAAAAAGAAAAATAAAAATGCGCCTGAAATCAATGCTGGAATCTTCGCTGCACGACTGGGCAATAACGCACCCTGCCGGCACCAATGAAGATCTGGCCCAAAAACCATAACCTGCTCCTCCTTTGTTTGTACAACCCGCCTTTTAACGGTGGGTTTTTCTTTGTTGACAAAAGATGTTTGTCGCAAAAAAACGCTTGTATGACGCAACACCCGTCTTTGTTATGGTTACAAAAAAACCAATTCGTAATTTTAAGCAAGCAGTTATGCAAGAGCATCCCTTTATATTTTCTGACAGGCCGCGCCACCGCCTGCAAAGGCACCTGGCCTTCTGGGCTTTCTGGTGGCTATTCCTGGCAATTCTGTATTCCTTTCCTCCTGCCAGCGGCGGCGATGATTATTGGAACAGTCTTAAACTGGCAGTGATTGAATCATTCATTTTCATGTTTGCGCATGCATTTCTGGCTTATTCTTTAATGTACTTTATTATACCCCGTTTTTTGCTAAGACAGCGATATTGGGCTACCGCTGTATGGACAATCCTATTTTTTATTGCCACAGCATGCTGGTCTATTTTTTTAGGCAGGTTTATTATTAACCCCGTGGGTCCCTATTTAGTAGAAAAAGGGTTTATCAGTACATTCGCTCCACGACACCATGCAGCTCTTTTTCTTTCATTAATGGCAGGATTGCGTGGCGGCATTACCATTGGCGGCATCGCCGCTGCCATCAAACTAATGAAATTTTGGTATGTAAAGGAACAACGCAACCTTCAGTTACAAAAAGAAAATGTAGAATCGCAATTGCAATTATTAAAAGCACAGGTACACCCGCATTTTTTATTCAACACCTTAAATAATATATACTCACACACACAGGATAAAGCTCCTGTTGCTGCGCAATTGATTACCGGCTTATCGGAAATGCTCCGGTTTATATTGTATGAAAGCAGCCAGCCGCTGGTGCCATTATCGAAGGAATTGCAACTGATGCAGGAGTATATCAGCCTGGAACAAATACGCTACGGCAATAAATTAGATTTGCATATTGATTTACCCGCTGATACAGGGGATCTGCACATTGCACCCCTGCTGATGCTGCCCCTGATTGAAAACTGTTTTAAACATGGGGCCAGCACCATGCTGGAGCAACCGTGGATAAGCCTGCAGGTAACATTGCAGGATAAACAATTGCATATGAAACTGCTGAACGGAAAAACAAATGAAGCAAACAAAGCTGGTTTGCCATCTGGCATTGGCATTCAAAATGTAAGGAAAAGACTGGCGCTGATCTATCCCGGCAAACACGAACTGTCTGTTACCAATGAAGAAGATGTTTTTATTGTAAACCTTAAACTGGAACTGGAGCGGGTACCTGCCAGAAGAATGAAATTGGTTAACCAAACGGAGCCTGTACATGCCTGATAATAGTCCCATACGCTGCCTGATTGTAGACGATGAACCGCTGGCGCGGCAAATCATCAGCCGTTATGTACTGCAGGTACCTACATTACAACTGGTGGGTGAGTGCGCCAATGCCATCCAGGCTTTTACCTTTCTGCAGCAGCACCCTGTTGACCTGCTTTTTCTTGATATCCGCATGCCGCAACTAAATGGCAATGATTTTCTAAAAGCCTTACAAAACCCTCCGAAAGTAATTTTTACAACGGCTTTTTCCGATTATGCACTGGAAAGCTATGAACTGGATGCCATAGACTACCTGATGAAGCCCATTACTTTTGAACGTTTCTTAAAAGCCGTAAATAAGGCTACCGATCCCGGAACCAACAGGAATGACATAAAATCAGTGCAGGAGGAAAAGAAAACGGAATCTTTTGTTTATTTCAGGGCCGACCGGAAAATGATAAAAGTTATGTTGCAGGATATCTTATACGTGGAGAGTATGAAAGATTATGTGAAGATTATTACCAGCAACAGTACCATTATCAGCCGGCAATCCATCAGTTCTGTTGAAGCCATGCTTCCGGAAAAAGAATTTATCAGAACTCACCGCTCTTTTATAGTATCCCTTCAAAAAATACGATCATTTACACAGGAGCTGATCGAAATTGAAAAAACAGAAATCCCTATCGGGAAAATTTACCGCAATGGTGTATTGAAGATGCTGGCGTGATTGGTTGATTGGTTGATCGGTTGATTGGTTGATCGGTTGATTGGCTTACTGGTTTACTGGTTGATTAGACAACACCGGTTAATACCATTGGGCAAGACTGATTTTACCGCCTCCAAATCTAACCCTGGCCTTCAGACCAGGGTCATAAAGTCTTGCACGATTGGCTTTAGCCGAATTGGCCTGGCCCTGTCTCAGCAAATTACCACAAAGCCCTTAACTGGTAGTAGTCAAGAATTTTTGTTCTTAATAGGTAGTCGTAACGGGCTACAATAAGATTTGTCTTTGCCCTGTCCAGGTTATTTTTTGCAATGATATAGTCAACCGTGGTACCCACGCCCTGGGTAAACCTTGTTTCTGCGGCGTGAAAAGATTCTGTATATGCATTCACCTGGTCGTTCAGGGTTTTATAACGGTCAAGCGAAGCCGTCATGTTAAAATAATCCAGTTCTATATTTTGTTTCAGTTGTATGCGGGTGGTTTGTGCGGTAAACTGTGCACTTTTATAATCAATCTTTGCTATTGCCACCTGGTTGTGGTAGCGCAGGTTATTCAACAGGGGAATATTGATGCCAGCCCCGATATATGTTCCATAATTGTTTTTTAACTGGCTTTCGTAAGCAATTTTGTTGTTCAGGTTATCGGTGGCCAGGCTGGAATAGTTGGTAGAAATACCGGCACCCACACCAAGGCTGGGGTAGCGGCTGCCTTTTGCAGCTTTTACTTCTTTTTCAAAACTCTTGCTTCTTAAATCAGCTGCCTTTACAATGGCCAACTGCTGCATGGCTACCTGGTAAATGCTGTCGGGCGAACTGCCATAATTCATGTCGAACTGATCCACGCCAATACGTTCTACCACCAGGTTTTTGTTATAGGGCACGTTCATTAGTTGCGCAAGAGAATAACGTGCCTGGTCAAGCGCATTTTGAGCATTTACATAGGCCAGCTGATCGCTGGCATACTGGCCTTTCAGGTCCGACAGGTCGGACGGTTTAATGGCGCCTTCTTTGTTCATTGTTTCCAGCCGGCTTACCTGCTGACCGGTAACATCGGCCTGCCGGCGCGCCTGTTCCAGTAAATCGGTGTTGGTAAGCATCTGCAGGTAGGCCAAAATTACATCCAGCATCAGTTTATCCTTCGATTGCTGCCAGTCCATTTTGCTGGCCTCATATGCGTACTGGTTCTTTTTAAGGTTATTCAGCAGATAGAACCCATTGAAAAGTGTAACGTTGCTGCTCAGGCTGTAATTGGCGGTGGTTAAAGATGAATTGATATAGGTATTATTGGCCGTGTTAATGCTGCGGCCAGAGTTAAGGTTGTGATTGATGGAACCGTTTAACTGCGGTATCAGGTTGCCCTTGGCCTGTGTAAGACTAACGGAGGCATACTCTTTCTGGAATTCAGCAGTTTTTACAGTGGCGTTATTGGCAATGGCTATTTCCACGCTTTGTTTCAGGGTAAGTGCATTATACGTATGCGTGGTATCCTGCGCAAGACCAAACAATGAAACCAGTACAAATCCTTTCAAAAAAAATAACTTCTTCATAATTTCTGTAAAATCGATTTTAGTGTAGCTGTTAGCGTTTAGCTGCGGGCTGTTGGCTGTGAGCGAATAGCTGTTAGTGCTTTAGCCACCGCTTTATATTTCTCACGAACTTCTCTCATCGGCTCTGACCACTCACCACTCACGCCTGACGTCTCACGTCTCACGTCTCACGATTAAGAGTCTATCCTTCCATCAAGCAGGTTAATAATATGGCTACCATAGCTGGCATTTTTTTCAGAATGGGTTACCTGTATAATGGTTACCCCTTCCTTATTCAGCTCCTTAAACAAATCCATAATTTCCTCGCCTTGTTTTGAGTTAAGGTTACCGGTTGGTTCATCGGCCAGCAATAATTTTGGTTTGGCTATCAATGCCCTGGCAATACCCACCAGTTGTTGCTGACCACCGGAAAGCTGGGTAGGGAAGAGGTCTTTTTTGCCAACTATATTGAACCTGTCCAGCATATCTGCCACCAATGACTTGCGTTCAGACGTTTTTATGTCCTGGTAGATGAGGGGGGTTTCAATGTTTTCATATACCGTTAGCTCATCGATTAAATGATAAGCCTGGAACACAAAACCGATATACTGTTTATACAAGGCTGATTTCGCTTTTTCTTTCAGCTTATGTACTGCTTCATGTAAGAAATTGTATTCCCCTTCGTCGATATCATCCAGCATACCAATTACATTCAGCAGGGTTGATTTTCCACTGCCCGAAGGCCCCATAATGGAAATAAATTCACCTTCTTTTATATGCAGGTTGATATCCTTTAGCAAAAACGTTCTTGCTCCGCCCACGGTAATCCATTTTGAGACATGTTTTAATTCAATCATACGGTTATTTTTAGCTTTTTTGTTCTTTGCCAATACCTTATATCACGGCCTGCCGCCCTTGTTTTTCAACTGCTGTGCCAACTATCAAACCTTTGCCAGTAAAGGGTTTGGGCCAAATGTGTCCGGTGGGGTGTACGAAAACGGACACTTTTATGTACGATATCGTACGTACCCCCGGTGGCTGATTTCAATGGCTGATGGCTGATTTTTCGATGTCTGATGTCCTCCGCCATGTAATTGCTGATTTTGTGATTGTGGGATTGTGGGATTTTATTGAACGTCACACCCGAACAAATCTCAAAATCACCAAATCCCGAAATCAGCAATTTCCTTCCTATTCCGTTCTCAGGCTTTTTACCGGGTTGGCCGTAGCTGCTTTAATGGCTTTAAAACTTATGGTGATGAATGCAATCAGCAACGCAAGCATGCCGGCGATGCCAAATACCCACCAGTTTACCACAATTTTGTATTCAAAATTCTGAAGCCATTTCCCCATGGCCAGCCATGCAATGGGTGTTGCAATAACAATGGCAACAGCCACCAGCTTCATCAGATCGGTTGCCAGCAACATTACAATACTGCCGGTGCTGCTGCCCAGTACTTTCCGGATACCGATTTCCTTTCTTCTTTGTTCAGCCGCAAATGTAACCAGGCCAAACAAACCCAGGCAAGCAATAAAGATGGCCAATGCTGTAAAGATCAGCAAAAGGTTTCCCTGCAGCTTTTCTGCCTCATATTGTTTGGCAAAATTCTGGTCCAGGAAATTGTATTCAAACGGGTTGGATGGATCATATTTTTTAAAGACGGAAGCCGAAAATGCCAGCGCCTTTGGTATGTTCGCCCTGCTGAGCCTTACATACATGTTGTCTTTATCATTTGTTTCGGCGGGTAATTGCAACACCATGGGTTCAATTTTGTGCTGCAATGAATAGATGTTGAAATCTTTTACTACTCCCACCACCTCATACATGAGCGGATTTTTTTGCTGGTCTTCGCCAAACTGAATTTGTTTGCCAATTGGATCCTTCCAGCCTGCATCCTTCGCCAGCGTTTCATTTACAATTACTGCTTTGTCCTTATCGGTAAGCATGGTGGTTGAGAAATTTCGTCCGGCGGCCATTTTAATCTGTAACGCGGGGATATAGTCTTCGTCTATCTGAAATGTATTGGCTTTGTTGCCTTTTTTAAGATTATTGCCATCGGCAGCAACATAATAATCCCTTCCGCCTATATTGTTATTTCCAATGGGATTGCTGGCAGTTGCTACACTTTCTATCAGCGGGTTTTGCAGCAATTGCTGTTTAATGGCAGGAATTTGCTGGCGCATACCGCGGCTAAGATGAAAAACAATCACCTGCTCCTTATTGAAACCCAAATCTTTTTTGTTTACATATTGCAGTTGCTGCCAGATTATAAAGGAACCTGCCGTCATAGCAATGGTAACCACAAACTGGAAAACAACCAGCGATTGACGGAATACAAAATTCCCTTTGTGGTTACCAGTTTGTCCTTTTAAAGCTGGAATTAGTTTAAAACCTGATAGGAATAGCGCGGGATAAAGACCGCTTAAACAACCTGCCAGCAGTGAAAAAGCGGCAATGAAGAATATAGTTGGTCCGGTACCGAAATGCAACAGGGTTAGTTCCCTGCCTATAAAATGCTGGAAAGCGGGCAGCAACAGGTTTAACAGCAGGATGGCCAGCGCAGATGCAATAAATGTAATTACAACCGATTCCGATAAAAACATCAGTACCAGGTGTGTTCTGCCGCTGCCACTTACTTTGCGTACTCCTATTTCTTTTACCCTAAGTGATGAACGTGCAGTAGATAAATTCATGTAATTGATGGAAGCGATGATTAGTATCAACGCCGCTACCAGTGAAAAAATAGTAACATAGCCAATATTACCATTCTGACCTATTTCAAAACTGAGATTAGAATGCAGGTGTATGGAAGTCAGTGGCTGAAACTCAATATTGTATTTGGCATCGCCAACGGATGCTTTTATATACTTGTTAAAAAAGAAATCCTGTTTGGCGTCTAATTTTTTGATGGCTGCTTTTTCTTTTAAAAGTATATAGGTGTAAAAGGAAGAATTGTCCCATAAATTGCCGATATCTGAAGGCATGGCACGCAAAGCACTGAATGTAAAATGAGAATTAAGCGGCACATCTTCAATAACTCCCGTAACCAATTCGCTGTAGTTGTTGCCCATATCGATGGATTTGCCCGGGGCGGCAGCCGCATCGCCAAATATTTTTTTAGCCAGTGTTTGTGTTAATACAATGGTGGCTGGTTGATGGAGGGCTGTCGCCGCATCGCCGTAAATAAAATGACAGGAAAAAATGTTAAAAAATGAACTGTCTGCGAATAGCATATCGCCCACCTGTAAGCGCTGCTCGCCATAGATAATAGTGCCGCCACCTTCTGCATTGATGCGCACAGTTTGTTCAATTTCGGGAAATTCATTTTTTAATGCCAGTGCCATTGGGGGTGGCGTAACGGCCAGGTGAAAATTGCCGCCATTCCAGCTACCGTGTTGTGCTACACGAAAAATACGATCTGCCTTTGCATGGTATTTATCATAGCTGGTTTCATTGGCAACATAGAGACTTATCAGCCAGCATGCTGCCAGGCCAATGGCAAGACCGCCAATATTAATGAGGGAAAAAAGTTTATTTCTGCTGAGGTTGCGGAATGCAACGATAAAATAGTTTTTGATCATGTTATTCAGCCTTTGTAAACCGGCTGCACCTGTGGGTTCAAGTGCCATGCCATTACTCAAATTACTGAATTGCAGCTATTAACAAAATTCTTTCCGCATGTTTGTACGAAACTGGACAGGGGAGTGTTCGGATACGGACAATGCCTCTGCCAGAAAAATGTCTGATGGCTGATGTGGGGATGTCTGATTTCTTTTGTCACGATTTGTATTGCGCCCCTGCAGGGCGCTGTTTAATTTCATTTATTCGGTCCCGGGGTTGCGCATATGACGCCCTTTCAGGGCTTTGATTAATTTCTTTTATTCATTCCTGGGGTTGCACCCCGGGCTACATATTTGACGCCCTTTCAGGGCTGCCCGGGCAAACAACCAATACTATAACTTGCGCCGACAAATCATCTGACCATTGACCATTGACCATTGACCATTGACCATTGACCATTGACTATTGACGCCTCATCACTCACCACTCACGTCTGACGTCTCACGCCGCTACTCACTTCTCAACGATTTCACGGGGTTGGCCAGTGCGGCTTTTACGGAATGGAAACTTACTGTTAGCGCTGCTATGAATACCGTGACTGCAATAGCAAGTGCAAATATGCCCGCACCTATCGGAATACGGTATTTAAAATCCTGCAGATAAGCATGCATAGCCCACCAGCCAATGGGTGCAGCTATTACAAAAGCAAACAGCAAAAGGCGAAGGAATTCTTTGCCAAATATCCAGATGATATTTTGTACACTGGCACCCAATACTTTTCTTACGCCAATTTCCTTGGTTTTGCGCACAGCCATAAAAGATACCAGTCCATACAAACCCAGGCAACCAATAAAAATGGCAATACCAGCAAAGGCCTCAATCAGTTTCAGCATCGTATCATCCAGCTGATAAAACCGGGCAATGCGCTCATCTAAAAATTCGCCTTTGAAAATATAATCAGGATAAATGCCATTCCAGGTTTTTTCAATGGCAGTCATAACAGGTTTTACTTTGGCCATACTGATTGAAACAGCGCAGTTGTAATAACGCTTGTAACTGGAGAAAATGGCGATGGGTGAAATCTCTGCCCGAAAAGATTTGTTGTTGAAATCTTTTACTACGCCTACTACCAGGGCCTTTTCATCATCTACCTGCACATATTTGTTGAGGATTTGCTGCGGCGACGCCAGGCCAAGTTTTTTTACCACAGTTTCATTCACTATGAATTCACGCGTGGTATCTGACGGATAAAGATTTCTGCCGACTACCAGTTTTAGTTGAAACGTCTGTAAATATTTTTCGTCGGCCGGTTTTGTATTTATTTCCCAGAGTTCGGGCTTTGCCCGGTTGTCGTATACAAAGTCGGTAGAATTATTGGAGCCTGACGCCGGGGCCTGCATACAAAAAGAAACATTTGAAACACCGGCAATACCGGCCAGTTTGTTTTTCAGCACGTTCATATTGGTGAGTGCAGATGAATCATTGGAAGGTATCCGCAGCATTACGATACCGTCTTTTTGAAAACCCAGGTCGGCCGTTTTTGAAAACCGCATTTGGCCGGCAATTACTATGGTGCCGATAATCAGCATTTGTGAAATCGCAAACTGTGTAATCACCAATATTCTGCGCAGGGAAAAACCACCCACCTTATTTTGCGATAGTTTGCCTTTTAATGCTGCAATGGGTTGAAACCCGGATAAGACAAGGCCAGGGTAGGAGCCTGATAAAAAAACAACAGCAACTGCAATAATAATGGTATATACCAGCAGGCTGATGTTCACAAACGGATTAATGGTTAGGGATGTTTTGAAGAGATCATTGATGAAGGGCAGGCCAAGCCGGGCTAATCCATAGGCAAGCAATACCGAAAAGAAAGTAATAAGTGTTGTTTCGGCAATAAACTGCCAGAACAATTGCGGACGCCTGCCGCCCAGTACTTTCCGGATGCCTACCTCTTTTGACCTGTTTAAAGCCTGTGCGGTAGCCAGGTTCACAAAGTTTACGCAGGCAGTAATGATTAAAAAAATTCCGACCAGCGAAAATGCCCACAAGTATTTCTTGTCGGCAAAGCCATTGTAGTTCGGGTTAAAATGTATGTCGGCAAGCGGCTGCATTTTAAATACATTGGATCGCAGGTTAATGGGGTCGTTTGCGTAGTATTTTTGTTTGAAGGCCGGAAATACTTTTTCAACATCTGCTGCCCTGACACCGGGTTTCAGTAATACAAAGCAATGGGTTTCGCTGTTGATGCCACCCCAGGCATCGGGGCGGGCCATCCACGGACTAAAATCTTTTATGTTCAGGTCGGTAACATAAATCTCACTTTTGCGGTCTGTATTCAGCGGCAGATCTTTTAATATACCTGTTATCTTAAAATCTGCTTTGTTGTCTATCCGGATTACTTTACCCATTGCAGCTTCGGTTCCGAAATATTTTTTTGCTATTTTTTGGGTTACGATGGCTGAATTGGGTTCGTTCAGTGCGGTCTTTATATTGCCTTCGGTTAGCGGGAAATCAAATATTTCGAAAAAAGCAGGTTCTGTGCACACAATACCATCATCTTCATCAAATTTTTTATTTTCAGCAGGAATGGAGACTTGCCGCCGGAATGTAACGGCCCGTGCCGCTTTGTCAATAAAGGTATAATCGTTTTTAAATGCTTTTGTAAAGGCCGGCGGGGTACCCGACTGGTAATTGACCTGTTCATTGTGCAGTTCCGTTACCACACGGTATATCCTGTCTTTTTTTTTATGAAAGCCGTCGAAACTGAGATGGAAGGATACTACGGTAAAAATAAGAATGGCGCAGGCAATGCCCAGCGATAAACCAATTATGTTGATGGCTGCATAGGCCTTGTGCCGTTTCAGGTTGCGCCATGCAATTTTGAAATAATTCTTCAGCATAACTTACAATTTCTGATGTCTGATTTTGGGATGTCTGATTGCTGTTGCTCCGCGAATGACCATTGACGATTGACCATTGACAATTGACCATTGACCATTGACGTTCCTATTCGGTTCTTAGCGACTTCACCGGGTTGGTCAATGCTGTCTTTACAGCGCGATAGCCTACCGTTATCCATGCAATCAGCAGCGAGGCTGCAATTGCCAGCAAAAAAACACCCACACCCATATGGATACGGTACACAAAATTTTGCAGCCAGCCATTCATCAGGTACCAGGCTACCGGTATGGCAATAACAAATGCGATGCTGATCAGCATTGTAAATTCTTTTGAGAACATTACTACAATATTGCCAATGCTGGCGCCCAACACTTTCCTGATGCCTACTTCTTTTGTTTTTTGCACGGCCATATAGGATACCAGGCCGTACAATCCAAGACAGGAAATAAATATAGCAATGCCGGCAAATATTTTATACAACAACGACAACTGATTTTCCTGTTCGTAAAAACGCTGAATGGTATCATCCATAAAATGCCCTTCATAAGCATATTCGGGATAAACCGACTGCCATAGTTTTTGCACATAGGCCGTAGTTCTGGCCATATCTGCCGTGCGTATTTTTATTCCCGCCGTGTAATAATTTTTTTGAGAGGAGGCAATCGTGAGCGGTTTAATATCTTCACGCAGTGAATTTGTTTTAAAATCCTTCACCACCCCAACAATGGGCAACCAGCGGCCACCGCCAATTCTTATTGTTTTGCCTATTATTTTTTGGGGATCCGTTATATGCAGCTTCCTCATCATGGTCTCATTCACTACCACTTCGCGCATGGTGTCTGCTGCGCTAAAGCCTTTGCCCACCAGGAATTGCAGGCCAAACGTTTTGAAATAATCTTCGTCGGCATATTTAAGGAAAGACGGAAAATCAACATCTTTCCCGCTGTTGTCAAAATAAAAATTGCTTGCCCAGTTATTATCAGACGAGGGTACATCGCTTGCAATGGAAACACCAACAATATCGGGGTTTTTCAGCAATTCTGCCTTCATTGGTTTCATACGGGCCATCAGTGCGCTGTCACTATATACCGGAACAACAAAAACTGATTCTTTAACAAATCCCAGGTCTGCATTGCGTACATAGTTCATCTGGCTAACGGCTACAATGGTTCCAATTATCAATACCTGCGAAATGCTGAATTGTGTAATCACCAATATCCTGCGCAGTGAGATACCGCCAACACTGGCCGCATTGATTTTACTTTTTAAAGCCAGTACAGGCGTAAAACCCGAAACCACCAATGCCGGGTAAATACCAGATAATAATGTCACCAATATTAATGCTATTGCTAAAAAAGTGATGCTGGCGGGGGTCAGCAAACTGATGCTGGCCGGCACACTGGCAACATGGGAGAGGTAGGGCATGGATAACCTGGCAACCAACAGTCCAAGTAATACTGAAAATGATACCAGTAAAAATGTTTCACCCATAACCTGCGCTACCAACTGTTTCCGGGTGCTGCCCAATACCTTTCTGATACCCACTTCACGACTGCGGCCAACCGCCTGTGCGGTTGACAAATTGATAAAATTGATGGACGCCATTAATATAATAAGAACGCCAATCAGCGAAAGTGTCCACAGAATTGTTTTGCTGGTACTATGATCGCCCAATGTGCCAAACCGGTAATTAAAATGCATGTCTTTAAGCGGTTGCAGTTTATACATCCTGCGGCTTTCTGCGCCTTCCTGTTTTTTTACAAAATTCTTCATTTGTGACTGGATGCCGGCGGGATTTACCGTTGATGGCAACAATGCATATAACTGGTAGTTGCTGCTAAGGGTATTCCAGTCGTTGTAGTAACCATATTTGCCTCCATATTGCTTAAGCGTTTCATGAGAGATAAATAATTTCAATGGAAAATCAGTATTCCGGGGTGCATCTTCTATAATGCCGCCTACTTTCAATAAAACCGTATTATCAAGTTTCAATAATTTTCCGGCAGCATTTTTCCAATCGCCAAAATATTTAATGGCTGTTTGTTTATCCAGCACAATATTGCCGGGCTCGCCCAGGGTTTGGGCATCGCCTTCGAGCCAGTGCGCATTAAAAATCTGGAAGAATTCAGGCTGCGCAAATACAATACCCGTGTTTTCAATAAATTTTTTTGTGGATGAAAGATCAGTGTTGGGATTATTGCCCAGCACAATCACCTGGCTGCCATATGCGGCATTAACAGCGGTTACTTTTTCAAATTGAGGAAAATCTGTTTTAATGGCGCCCAATGCGGCGCCCGGAATGCCGGGATTAAATTGTTCACTGCCATCGTTATTGGTAGCAGTGGTTACAATCCTATAGATATTGTTATAATTTTTTTGAAACTTATCGTAACTCAATTCATAACTAACTACCAGGAATATCAGCAGACTGGCAGCAAAACCAGTGGTAAGTCCTGCAATGTTGATACTGGTATACGCTTTGTTTTTTAACAGGTTTCGCCATGCAATTTTGAGATGATTTTTTATCATGCCTTAATTTTTGTCTGGTTCAAATGTCTGATGTCGGATGTGATGATGTCTGATTTCTTTTGCTGAGCTCGCCGGGGTTACGCGTAAGACGCCCCTTCAGGGCTGATTTTATTTGTTTTATTCATTCCCGGGGTTGCACCCCGGTCTAGTGTATGACGCCCTTTCAGGGCTGCGCGAACAAACAAAAATACTATAACTTGCGCCGCCAAACAATCTCACGTCTCACGTCTCACGTCTCACGTCTCACGTCTCACGTCTCACGTCTCACGTCTCACGTCTCACGTCTCACGTTATTTAACTCATTCAATATTACGAATAAATTCGTAAACGGAATATTTCCCATATAGAAATCCCGCCGCTTATAACAAATACACACCATTCCCAGGTTGTACCTTCAATCATTTTTTTTCACTATTCACTTCTCAGCGATTCTACCGGGTTGGCGGTAGCCGCTTTGATTGCCTGGAAACTGATGGTTATGATGGTAATTAGTATTATTGACAGGGCTGCCACGACAAAAATGCCGGCGCCAACAGGTACACGGTAAGCAAATTCACGCAGCCAGTTATTCATTATCCAGGCCACCAGTGGAAAGCCAATGACGATGGCCAGCAATACCATCTTTATAAAATCGGCCGACAGCATAATGGCCACATTTGTTACCGACGCACCCACCACTTTCCGGATACCGATTTCTTTTTGTCTTCGCTGTGCAGTAAAAGCAGCCAGCCCAAACAAACCCAGGCAGGAAATGAGAATGGCCAGTCCTGCGAAATACCGCGACAAAACAGATACACGGTTCTCTGAAGTATACAATGCCCCGTATTCTTCGTCCATAAAATGATAATCAAATGCCAGACCACTGCTGAAAGATGTAAAGGCTTTCCTGATTCTTTCAATGGTTTGCTTTTCGGTACCCGCCTGAATTTTAACGGAAATATTGGGACCCACGGGATAATCCTGGAAGAAACAAGGCTTTACGCCATTGTACAGCGATTCAAAATTGAAATCTTCTGTTACGCCAACTATCCGGTGCGGCTGTCCCCAAAAACTAACGGTCTTGCCTATAGGATCCTTTAAACCCATTGCTTTTATGGCCGATTCATTAAACACGATTTCCTTGAATGATCTGGCATCGTCTGAAAACCCCGGGCCTTCTTTCATTTTAATACCCACGGTCTGGATAAAGCCATAACCAACTTCCAGATTGGCAAAGTTGATATCCTGTCCCGGGTTTTTACCGGGCCAGCTAAAGCCGCTGATGCCACCATGATCTCCGTTTAAATTATGCGAATGGCTGCCTGCACTTACAACACCCGGAAGTTTCCTAATCTCGTTTATAAAACTTTGCGCTGCTGCAATGTTTGCGGAATCAAACTGCAACGGAATCTCAAAATGAATTACATGGTCGCGGTTGTAGCCGAGATTTTTTGACTGGATAAACTGTACCTGCCTGTACACGATTGTTACTGCAACAATTGCAATGACAGATAGCGTAAATTGAAACACCACCAACCCCTTTCTTACCGCTACTTCACCAAAAGATGTTTTCAGTTTTCCTTTCAGTACTACAGCCGGAGAGAAACCCGAAATATATAAAGCAGGGTAGCTACCCGCAACAAGACCTGTTAAAAGTGTTATGCAAAGAGTAGAAACCACCAGCCCGGTGCTGAAATGCAGATCCAGTGTTTTGCCCGTAACCTGGTTAAATGACGGAAGCAGGAGTGCCATCAGTACAATGGCAATCGCCAGCGATAAAAAGCTCATGAACACAGATTCGCCCAGGTATTGCAAAACAAGTGTTCCCCGGCGTGCGCCCACAATTTTTTTTATACCCACTTCTTTTATTCTGCGCGATGCTTTTGCCGTAGACAGGTTCATGAAATTGATACAGGCAATAACCAATATGAAAAAGCCGATAATAGAAAATAATTTTACATAGGCAATCCTGCCGCCTGCCTGTTTCCCGTCCTTGTATATATCGTGCAGGTACTTCTCAGAAAATTTAACGGCAAAATATCTTTTGTCTGTTTCATTGGATTGTGCGGCAATGAAGTTTTCAATTTTGGCATTGAATTGTTTCAGTTCTGTTCCTTTTTTCAGGATTACAAATGTGCTTGGATCGCTGTTGCCCCATTTCAATATGTTCGGACGTTTTTCTGAAAACAGGTCGAAATTAAAGATCAGGTCGAACTGGTTGGTAGCACTGGCCGGGTTTTCTTTGAAGACACCGGCCACCTGGTAGCTGCCAGAAAATTCACCATCGCTCCACGCAATGGTTTTACCCACCGCATTGGACGGTGTATGAAAAAGTTTAACTGCCAGTTGACTGGACATGGCAACAGAGCGTTTGTCTGATAGCACTTTGTTTTCATCGCCGGCGACAAACGGACAGGTAAACACATCAAAATAATGCTGACCAACAAACTGCCGGCTGGCTTTCATGCGTGTTTCGCCGGCAGTAATAATACCCTGGTTGCTAAACCAGGAGGCAGGTACTACTGTTGTGGAATATTCAATTTCGGGTATTTGAGCTGCCAGTGCTTTTGCCAGCAAACCCGATGTATTGGTGGTGGTTTCAATCTCTCCGTCGTGCGCAATGTTTTGCATCACTTCATACAGCTGGCCGTCCTTTTCATTGTATTTGTCTACGTTTCGTTCATCTACCACCCACAGCCATATTAACAGCGCACAGGCAAGACCGGTAGAAAGACCCAGCAGGTTAAGAACGGTAAACTGGCGGTCTTTAAGGAGATTGCGCCAGGCAATTTTTAAATAGTTTTTTAGCATAATTTACAATTTCTGATGTCTGATTTTGGGATGTCTGATTTCTCTTGCTACGCCCCAGAGTTGCACTCCGGGCTGTGCGTATGTCGCCCTTACAGGGCTGGTTTTGTTTGTTGTTATTTTAGGTGGGAGGGCGGTGCCCTCCTCTAATGTCTGGCGGCCTTTCAGGCCTGCACAAACAAGCAACAAACTGCATAACTTGGGTCGCCAAATCATCACCACTCACCACTCACCACTCAGTTCTCAAAGATTTCACCGGGTTGGCCAGCGCTGCTTTTATTGCCTGGTAACCTGTAGCAGCAAAAGCTATCAACAATGCCATTACACCCACCACTACAAACATCCACCAGCTGATTTGGATACGGTAGGCAAAATCTTCCAGCCATTTATTCATAACCCACCATGCTACCGGCGTGGCAATGACAATTGATAAAAAAACCATTACAATGAAATCTCCCGACAAAGTGCTTACAATGTCTTTTACACTGGCCCCCAATATTTTCCGGATACCTATTTCTTTCATGCGGTTTACAGCATTGATAGCCGACAAGCCAAATAAACCCATACATGCAATAAATATGGCGAAAAAGCAGGATGCCTGTATTGTTTTCTGCCAGCGCATTTCCGGCTCATACATTTGAGCAATGGACTGGTCTAAAAATGTATATTCAAAAGGATAATTGCTGGTAATGCTTTTCCATTCCTGTTCAATACGGGTAATGGTTGGTTGCATTTGTCCGGCTTTTACTTTAAACATAAAATACTGCGCATATCCACCATTCAATACATGTTCTTCCGGTTCTATTTTTTTGGACAGATCCTCAAAATGGTAATCTGCTACAACGCCAATAATCGTGGCACGGATTGTTTCATTATAAACGCCCAGAGCAGCATCTTTGCCCAATAATTTGAAAAGGGTTTCATTTACAACTGCAGGGCGGCATTTTCTGGAAGTATCGGATGCAATTTCCTTTGAAAAAGGTCTGCCCTGTACAAATTTCAAACCCAGCATGTTAAAATAATTGTAGTCAACACCGAACTGGCATAACCATTTTTGTTCGCCATTTAACCGAAATCCGTTGTGGTTATAGTTGCCGGTGAGAGCGCCCGACATGGCAGAATACTGCGTAATGGACGGTTGTGTTTGCGCAAATACCGACAACCGGTCGTACACCCTTTTTGTAAAGTTGCCGTCCCAGACAGGGTTGTGTACGATTATTATTTGTTCTTTATTAAATCCAAGGTCTTTATTGCTGATATACTGCATTTGCCGGTTGATAATAAATGCTGAAATCATTAAAACAACACAGGAAGTATATTGCAGCACAATTAATATCTTTGAAAACCGGGGATTTATTTTAAAAGTGCTGAAACTTTTAATGATGGCAACAGGCCTCATCTTTGAAATGATCAGCGCAGGATAGTAGCCCGCCAGGATGCCCAATGCAATACACAGCAACAGAACTGCCGGCAAAGTTGCTTTCCAGGAAATGGCATCAAAATCCAATTGGGTACCAATCATTTTATTAAACAATGGCAGCAGCGGCTGCGTAAGTCCAAGTCCAATAATAACGGCGATAATAACGATTATTTGCGTCTCTGTCCAGAACTGAAAGATAACAGCGCGCCGGTTGGCACCCAGCACTTTTCTTACGCCAACTTCCTGCGAACGTGCGGCTGCATTGGATATTACAATAAGGACATAATTTAATGAGGCAATCAGCAAAATAATAATTACAAGACATACCATCTGGTAAATATTATTTGCATTGGTATAATGCCCCCAGGGGCCAGATACATTGTAATGACAGTCTGCCAGGGGGCGCAGGTGCCACCACAAATCTTTAAAGTCTTCTTTTTTAAAGTACTGCGGAAATTCAGTTAACTGGCTTTCTATAAAGTATTTTTTTATCCATGCATTTATTTTGTTCTCAAATTGTACACTGGAAACGCCGTCTGCCAGCTCAACAAACAGCAGGTGTGAACTTTGATTGAACCGATCCTGAATTCTTTCCGCATAATCGGGATCGGCCATTAACGGCACCACAATACTATATTGAATGCTTGAATTTGACGGGGCATCTTCTGCTACGCCTGCAACTGTAAACAACCTGGGTGCGCCACTGACAAGCGAAATTGTTTTGCCCATCGGATCCTCCTTGCCAAAATACTGTTTTGCTGCGCTTTCAGAAATAACAATGCTTTGGGGCGTACTAAAGGCTGCTTTGGCATTGCCTTTTTTGAGACGAAAAGAAAAATTAGAAAAGAAATTGTAGTCGGCAATAATGATATTTTTTTGTTTGTATATGTGGTTGCCTACTTTTACCATTTCATCTCCCTGCGTCTGGAAACGGGTCATACTTTTAATTTCAGGAAATGTTTGCTGCATATCCGGCCCAACAACCAGGGGAAAAACAAGACGGTTTTTAGCATCATTGTCTTTCGTAAGAAATGAGAAAAGATGACGCGGCGGTTGCTGATTCAAGGAAAGCCCGGTATTGCCCATTTCTACCCGGAACAGGCGATCTTTTTTTTCATGAAACTTGTCATACGACTGTTCATCGCTGATATAAAAAAACACCAGTAAACAAAATGCCACCGAAAAAGATAAACCCGCAATATTAATAATGCTAAAAACACGGTGCTTAACCAGGTTGCGCCATGCAATTTTTATATAATTTTTTATCATGGTTGATGTATGATTTAATGATGTCCGCCGGGATGAAATCCGATTGACCATTGGCGATTGACCATTGACCATTGACGATTGATGTTCCTACTCGGTTCTTAGCGATTTCACCGGGTTTGCCAGCGCAGCTTTAATAGCCTGAACACTGACTGTAAGCAATGCAATAACCACTGCAACTGCCGCCGCAGCAGCAAACATCCACCACGCAATGGTAATACGATAGGCGAAACCTTCCAGCCATCTGGTCATTGCATAATAACCAAGCGGCACAGCAATCAATGTTCCTACCAGGACAGGTTTCAATAAATCTTTTGATAACAACATCACAATGTTTTGTACCGATGAACCCAGCACTTTCCTTACACCAATTTCTTTTGTCCGCTTAACGGCGGTGTAGGAAGCCAGGCCAAATAAACCAAGACATGCAATGGCAATGGCAATGATTGAAAAAACGGTTAAGACCAATTCCTGCCTGGCTTCTGTCTTATATAACTGATCGAATTTCTCGTCCAGGAACGTATATTCAAACGGATAGGAGGAAGCAGCGCTGGCATAAATTCTTTTGAAATCAGCAATGGACTGCTTCAGGTTCCTTGTTCTTAATTTTACCAGCGCCAGCCGTTTATCGTCTCCAGTGGAAATGATCAGCGGACCAATGATTTGTTTCAGTGAAGCAAAATGAAAATCTTCCACCACACCTATTATTGAATGGCGCACCGTATCCTTTGTATTCTTCACCCATTTACCAATAGCCTTTTCGGGTGTATAACCCAGCTGGGTAGCTGCTGAGCGGTTAATAAGTACCGACTGTGAAGAATCAGTTGGAAATTGCGCGGAGAAATCGCGGCCCGCAATTATTGTAAGACCCAAAGTTTTCGCGTATTCAAAATCGGCAAACTCTGTATTGAACATCATTTTCTCGCCTGGTTTTGCTTCGGCTTCAAAACCATAGCCGTCATGAAAACCACCGGGCTCACCAGACATCAGAGATACACTTTCTACAGCAGGATGCTGCTGCAATTCTTTTTTTAATTGAAGTTTTTTATTCCAGATTTCGCCATTGTCGAGCCGGATGATCATGGATTGTTCCTTATTAAACCCAAGGTCGGTATTCCTTACATAGTGCATCTGGCTCATTATAATGGTAACACTTATGATGAGCAGCACAGAAATACCAAATTGAAAAACAACCAGTACTTTCCTGAAAATAGCACCATTCTTTCCCAGTTGCAGTTTTCCTTTCAAAGATTCAATTGGAGAGAAAGAAGACAGCAGTAAAGCGGGATAACTGCCGGCCAGCAATCCAACAATAATGACAATACCCAGCAGAAAAACATACAGCAAAGGATTGCCCCAGAACCGCGGCAATTCGTAACCCAGTAAATTGGTATAGACTGGCATTACCAACTTTAGTAAAAGGAGCGCAAGAACAGCTGCAATAGTGGCAAACAGCAGTGACTCTAAAATAAACTGGCCGATCAGTTGTTTACGCAATGCGCCCATTACTTTTCTAAGACCTACTTCTTTGGAGCGTTCAGTAGCCCTGGCGGTGGCAAGATTCATAAAATTGATACAGGCAATCACCAAAATTAATATGGCTATAGACATAAAGATGTACACCATTTTTTTACTGCCATGTTTAACATCCCTGTCAACCGGAGATTCGCCTTCAAAATAAATACCCTTCAGCGGGTTAATGGTAAGATCCATATGAAAACCGCTTTCCGCATAATATTTGCCCATATACTTATCCATAAATGCCGGAAACTGTTTGATAAGCGTATTTGGATTAACAGCAGGTTTCAACTGCACATATACAAGCAGGCCGTTATTGGGCCATTGATTAAACCATTTCTCGTTGCGCCAGTTAGACACGGGCACTATCATATCAAAACCCAGGTGCGAATTGACAGGCGGATCTTTGGCAATACCCGTAACTTTCAGCTGCATTTTTTTATTCATCTCCAGTACTTTCCCTATGGGGTCCTCATTGCCAAAATATTTTTTTGCAGCAGTTTCTGTTAATACTATGCTGGTGGGTTCTTTCAATACAGTTGCCGGATCGCCTTTTAGCAGCGAAAAACTAAAAAACTGGAAGAAATTACTGTCGGTTAAAAGAATGTCTTTTTCGTTAAAAGAAATATTTTTATAGCTAATCAAATCATTATCATGCATAACCCTTACCGTACTTTGAACAGCATCCCGGTAATCGTTTTGCAGGGCAGTAGCGTAGGGCGCGGATAAATAGGGAATTTCTCTTTTTACACCATTGAGGTTGCCAACGCGCATAACACGATAGATATTTTCCCCGTTTTTATGAAAATTGTCATAACTGAATTCGTTCAAAATAAACAGGAAGATCATGAGGCAGCAAGTGATGCCCACTGTTAACCCCAGGATATTTATCAGCGAAAACAATTTTTGCTTCCTGAAATTGTTAAAGGCGAGGAGGAGATAGTTTTTTATCATGGTATAATTGTTATAATGGCTGATGTCTGAATAATGGCTGATGTCTGATTTTTGAATGTCTGATTTCTTTTGCTTCGCTACCCGGGGCTGCGCCCCCATCTAACGTCTGGCGGCCTTTGACCATTGACCATTGACCATTGACGTCTGACGCCTCACGACCCTACTCACTTCTCAAACTTTTCACCGGGTTTGCTACCGCTGCTTTAATGGCCTGGTAACTTATTGTCATTAATGCAATCAGTATGGCCCCCGCCGCCGCCAAAGCAAACATCCACCAACTAATGTTGATGCGATAAACGAAACTTTGCAGCCATTGATTCATGAAATACCAGGCAACCGGTGAAGCAATCACTACCGCCAATATTATTAAAACAAGGAAATCTTTTCCCAGCATAACGGCTATATTGCGGGCACTTGCCCCAAGGATTTTGCGGATGCCGATTTCTTTGGCCCTTTTTCCTGCTGCAAATAATACAAGACCGAAAAGGCCGATACAGGAAACAAACACCGTAATACCCATGGCTGTATTGGTAAGCATGGCCGCCTGCCGATCTTTTTCATACAGCCGGGCCAGCGCTTCGTCATAGAAATGATAATTAAAATCCGCGGCGGGATAGATTTCTTTAAATATGTTTTCCGCCTGTGCAAGTGTATTTTTTATACCCGTATTATCTCCGCCCGGAGAAAGCTTCAAAGCAATGGTGCCCATTCGTTCGCGCCGGTTGATAATACATAACGGAGTAATGGGGTCGTGAAATGAACTGGTATGAAAATCGGCTACCACGCCCACTACCGGTACGGGATATGGCTTATCGTTCCAGTACAACATTCTTCCAATAGAGGCATGCGGGTTCTTATCGCCCAGCGAACGGGACAGGGTTTCACTGATTAGCATTTCATTTACACTGTCAGAAGCAGTAAGATTTCTGCCGGCCAGTATTTTTATACCATACAGCGGAATAAAATTTTCATTGCCGTCTACCTGTGTTACACCCATTTCCTTTTCATCTGTACTTTTAAATTTCAGTCGCATACCACGGGTATTGTCTGTCATGGGCGATACCCATTGCAGTGCAACATTACTGATACCCGTTAGTTTTTGCAGCTTTTGAGCAAGCAAGGCAACTTTGGAAAGACTATCGCCGCGGGGTGTATCCACTGTAACAATGGCGGCGGAATTAAAGCCCAAATCTTTCTCACGCGTAAATTTGAGCTGACGCGCAATAATGATACTGCCTATGATAAATACAAGTGACACCGAGAATTGAAAAACAATCAACATTTTTCTTAGTAGCCAACCTTCAGTTCCTGCGGGCGTATTGGCACCTTTCAGGCTTAATACAGGCAAATAAGCGGATAATACTTTGGCAGGGTAGATGCCCGCCAGTACCGTCGTAGCCGATACGATGACCAACAGGAAAATAATAATGGAAGGATCCGAAAGACGAAATGTTACACCCTGCGGAATAAACGAATGGAACAGTGCCAGCACCGGTGTTACCAGTATAACAGCAATGATTGCTGAAAACAATGTAATCATCAATGTTTCTGTTAAAAACTGCAGGATTAAGTTGCCGCGGTTGCTGCCCAACACCTTGCGCACACCCACTTCTTTGGCGCGCTGAAAAGATTGTGCCGTTGAAAGATTAACAAAATTGATGATGGCCAGTGCAACAATAAACAAGGCAATGGCTATTAACGCATATATTGTTGGCAAATGGGCAGTCCTGATGGGGTTTTCTATAATCGCTGCATTGAAATGAATAGCGGCCAGGGGCTCCAGCGAAAGCACCATCTTTGTTTTTGGGTCAGCATGCGCTTTTACAATTTCGGCCATTTGCCTGTTTACAGATGCAGGTGCTGTGCCTGCGGCGAGTTTTGCAAATATCCATACCGGCATTGCCGCCTGCGACCATGAATTGCCGCCGTAATCGTTTTTTAAAAAACTGGTTTGCAGGGTTGCAAACGAAATAAAATCGGTAAACTGTATATCTGTATTTTTATCCCATTCTTTTACGATGCCGGTAACACTTACAGCAAGCGAATCGCCGTAAATAATCTTTTTCCCGATCATTTGGTCAGGCGGAATAGTTCCAAAATATTGCTGTGCCCTGTTCTCCGTTAATACCACCGTATAGGGAGCCTGTAAAGCCGCATGTTCATTACCGGCAAGCCATTTATATTTAAAAATATTAAACCACTGTTGTTCTGCAATGGCGGTAGTTATATATCCCCGGGGAGTACTGCAGTCAAAAAATTTGCCGGTACCTTTATCAACAGGTACCGTAATAGGAGATCTGTGTGGAATAATACCTGCTATGGCATCCAGTCCACTGATTGAAGTATGTACATTTGGCAGCAAGGGCGTTGGAAGCCGGGCAAATTGTAGTTTTTCGCCTGTATTTTCGGTTAGCTCCGCAACAATGCGGTATATTCTTTTCCTGTCCGGATGGAAGGTGTCAAAGCCCAGTTCGTAGCTTGCAATAAGATATATGACAATGCATGAACAGATACCCAATGCAAGACCCAGTATATTGATGGCCGTATAAATTTTATACCGTGTGATAACGCGCCAGGCTATTTTGAAATAATTTTTCAGCATGCCTTGATTTTTATCTGGTTTAAATGTTGGATGTTATGTCTGATGTCTGATTTGGTGATGTCTGATTTCTTTTGCTACGTTTTGTATTGCGCCCCTACAGGGCGCTGTTTAATTTCATTCATTTCTACCCCGGGGTTGTACCCCGGACTGGCATATGGCGGCCTTTCAGGCCTGCATAAACAAACGACAAATACACTCACTTGCGTCGCCAAATAATCTTACTTCTTACTTCTCACGTCTCACGTCTCACTCACTTCTCAACGACTTCACCGGGTTGGCCATCGCTGCTTTAATGGCCTGGAAACTGACAGTAATTAACGCAACAAAAACAGCACATAGCCCCGCCAGACCAAAAATCCACCAGCTTATATTTGTTCGGTCGGTAAAATCCTGCAACCATTGTTGCATGAAATACCAGGCTATGGGCGACGCGATAACAATTGCGATAACAATCAACCTGACAAAATCCTTGCTTAACATCATAGCAATACTCGATACACTTGCACCCAGCACTTTGCGTATGCCGATTTCTTTTGTTTTTCTCTCAGCAGTAAACATGCCAAGACCAAACAGGCCCATACAGGAAATAAAGATGGTTATAAACATGGCCGCATTTACCAACCACGATGTTTTTTCTTCCTGGCCATACAGCCATGAGATGGATTCATTTAAAAGATTGCACTCAAAATTTGTATCGGGGAATATTTTTTTCCATTGCGTTTTTATGGATGCTATAACTGCTTTTATTTCCGCCGTATTTTTTTCCGCAGCACTTAGTTTGATAGCTACACTAAAATTCCAGGAAGGATCGTTGACAATGACTGCCGGCAGAATGGCATCATGAAAAGACCCCTGGCGAAAATTGGCAATTACGCCAACCACAGGATATGCTTTCTCATCCGCACCCATCATGTAAAGCAGCTTTCCCACTGCATCCTGCGGGTTTTCAAAACCCATTGCCTTTGCCATGGCTTCGTTGATTACCAGCTCCCTGAGGCTGTCGCTATGAATCATGTTCCTGCCCGCTACTAATTTCATTTTGTAAAACTGGATGAATTCATCATTCCCAATTTCCATCATTGCCGGCACTATTTTTTCCTCATTTGCCTTGTACTTAAAACTATTGGCCATTTGTGCAAAACCCATTGGCGCATGGTTTTGCAATAATACCTTGTCTATTCCTTTTAGTTGTTTAACATTTTGCGCAAACACCTTTAACCTGCCTTCTTTATCGCCCCATTTTGTAATGGTTAGAACAGCGTCTGTATTAAATCCTTTGTCCGAATACCGCATAAAACTTATTTGCCTGCCGACTACAATGGCGGCAATGATAAAAATAAGCGAGACGGTGAACTGGAATACAATCAGGGCTTTTCTTAAATTTACTTTGTCGGTACCCTTGCTTACAACATTACCTCTTAAACTCAATACCGGCAGGTAGGCAGCTAATACCCTTGCAGGATAAAACCCGGCCAGCAATGTGGTGAGCAATGTTATTGCCGACAGGAAAACCAATGTTGACGCATTGAAAATTTCAAAAGTTATTCCTGCTGCAATAAAATCTTTGAAAAGGTAAAGACAGGGCTGAACAAGTAAAACAGCAGCGATAACGGCAAAGAGCGTCAGCACAAAAGTCTCGGTTAGAAACTGGAACGTAATATTTTTACGGTTACTGCCCAGCACTTTTCGTACACCAATTTCCTTTGCCCGCTGTATGGATTGAGCGGTGGACAAATTGATGAAATTAACTACTGCAATAATAAGTATGAATAAAGCAACCCCCATTAATGCATACAAAGCAGGCATGTAAGCTTTTCTAAAATTATCCCCATCGTCGCCGCGGTGAAATTCAGCCGTAAAATGCATTTCACTCAATGGCTGAAGCCGCATGGTTAATTGCGAACCCGGATTGTCGGATTTTACATGGGCTTTAATAAATGTTTCAAATCGTTTATTAATGGTTGCCGGGCTTACTCCATTGTCCAGCTTTACGAAAGCCATGGATCGATGGGGGCTCAGGCTCTTCCAGTCGTCCGTAGGAATATTGTTCTTTAAGAAACTATGTGTTGCGGTGGAAACAGAAATAAAACTGGTATAACCCAAATCAGTTTTTTGCGTCCAGTCTTTTACAATACCTGATACTGATACCCGCAAAGAATCCTCATAAATCACTGTTTTCCCAAGCATGCTGCTTAGCGGAATATTGCCAAAATACTTTTTTGCCTGGTTTTCTGACAGAACTACTTTGAAGGGGTCGTTCAAAGTAGCCGGGTTTCCGGCAAGCCATTGGTATTTGAAGATGTCAAAATAAGATGGCCAGGTAATGATGGTTGCAGCAACATATGAATCCGGTATCCTGTTATCAAATTTCTTTGGTGGCTTGTCTCCATCGGGGATGCTTACTGATGCTCCATAACCGAAAAATGCCGCTTTTTTTTCAAACCCCGGTATCTCATACTGGAATCCGGCAACATCGTTTGTAATACAATTCAAAAACCTTTTTTCTCCCTGGGTGTTTTGTATTTCCCCAACGATTCGGTAGATACGTTCTCCCCCTGGATGAAATTTATCAAAACTGAGATCATAGCTGGTGACCTGGTAGATGGTTATACAGGCACAGACGCCAAATGCAAGCCCCAGCACATTTATAATGGTGTATGCTTTACGGCGGCTGATGTTTCGCCAGGCGATTTGGAAATAACTCTTTATCATGGCTGATGTCTGATTTTGGGATGTCTGATTTCTTTGCTACGTTTTGTATTGCGCCCCTGCAGGGCGCTGTTTAATTTCATTCATTTCTACCCCGGGGTTGTACCCCGGGCTCGGCATATGACGCCCTTTCAGGGCTGCGCGAACAAACGACAAATACACTAACTTGCACCGCCAAATAATCTCACGTCTCACGTCTCACGTCTCACGTCTCACGTCTCACGTCTC
>Ga0070666_10000236_pt1 | contig 37372 bp, 33 predicted proteins | sample KBSS23metaG_FD_64677 | JGI IMG/M metagenome (GOLD analysis project Ga0070666, IMG submission 64677) | Switchgrass rhizosphere microbial communities from Kellogg Biological Station, Michigan, USA - KBS S2-3 metaG | ecosystem: Host-associated > Plants > Roots > Rhizosphere > Soil ... | reverse complement strand
GAGGCGCTCCTGCGGCTCGGCCACGCGAAGGAGGCCGGCGATTTTCTCGACGCGTACGCCGACAGGATCTATCCCTCGGGCAAGGTGCCCTGCTGCGTCGACGGGCGGGGCCGCGATCCCGTCCCGGAAAACGACAGCTCCGGCGAGTTTCTCTCTCTCGCGGCGCGATACGTGCGCCACACGGGCGACCGCGCCTGGGCGGCGCGCCGGTGGGCCGTCATCGATCGCGTCGTCCGCTATCTGGACGGGCTGCGCGAGAGGCCGCGCGCCGCGGGCGAAGGGTCGGCCGACGCCGCGTTCTGCGGCATGGTTCGCGAGTCGATCAGCCACGAAGGATATTCGAGCAAGCCCGTGCATTCCTTCTGGGACGATTTCTACGCGCTTCGCGGGTTCACCGACGCCGTGGACCTCGCCGAATGGGCCGGAAAGCCCCGGGAGGCCCGGAGAATCGCCGCGGTCCGCGACGAGTTCCGATCCGACCTTCGCGACGCTCTCGCCGCTTCGGTCCGGCTGCACGGCATCGACTATGTTCCGGGCTCGGTCGAGCTCGGTGACTTCGATCCCGCTTCCACGGCGATCGCGATCTCGGCCGCGGGCGCGGAGGAAATTCTTCCCCCCGTCGAGCTCGCCGCGACGTTCGATCGATACTTCGACGAGTTCCGGAACCATCGGTCCGGCCATCTCCCGTGGGACGCCTACACCCCCTACGAGATGCGCGTGGCGGACGCCTTCGTTCGGCTCCGCCGGGGCGATCGCGCGCGCGAGCTCCTCTCGTTTTTCCTGGGCGACCGTCGCCCGGTCGCGTGGAACCAGTGGCCCGAGGTGGTCTGGCGCGAGGCGCGCGCCCCGAATTTCATCGGCGATCTCCCCCATTCGTGGGTGGGCGCGGAGTTCATCCTGGCGGCGCTCGATCTTCTTGCCTTCGAACGCGAATCGGACCGCGCCCTCGTCCTCGCGGCGGGAGTGGCCGAGTCGTGGGCGAGCGCGCCCGAAGGCGTTTCCGTTCGCGGGCTATCGACGCGCTGGGGTCTCCTCGACTACGACCTGCGGGCGCAGGATGGGGTCGTCGCCGTGAAGATCGGGGGCGCGTTCGTCCCGCCGCCGGGGGGCGTCGTCATCCGCTGGCCCCTGCGCGGAAAGCTTCGGTCCGCGTCGGTCAACGGGCGGGAGATTCCCGTCGGGGAAGGCGAAGTGACCGTGCGCGAGTCCCCGGCCGACGTCGTCCTCCGCTGATGCCGAGCGAGCCGCCGGCCGTGCGGATCACCTCCGCGTAGAAGAGCGCGCTCGCTTTCGGGGTCCGTTTCTGCGTCCGATAATCCACGTGCACGATGCCGAATCTCTTCGCGTACCCGTGGCTCCACTCGAAGTTGTCGAGGAGCGACCAGGCGAAGTACCCGCGCAGATCGACCCCCCGGCGTATCGCCTCGGCGGCGGCCTGGAGATGCGACTTCAGGTAGGCGACCCGGCGCGTATCCCGGATCCCGCCGCGCGGCGCGCGGGAAGGATCGGCAAACGCCGCGCCGTTTTCCGTGACGTAGAGCGGAAGGGCGCCGTAGCGTTTCCTCACCCAGGCGAGCGTGTCGGCGAGCCCACCCGGGAACACCTCCCAGCCGGTCTCGGTCGTCCGCGCCGCGGGAGGCGCGACGGACGCGGCCCGGACGGGAGCCCCCGACGGGTCGCTCCGCATCACGCCGCGCGTGTAGTAGTTGACGCCGAGGAAATCGATCTTTCGCGAGATCAGCTTCATGTCCGAAGCGGGAAAACGCGGCCAGGCCTTTCCGAACATCCGCGGGAGCTCGGGCGGGTACGCGCCGCGGAAGACCGGATCGAGGAACTGGCGGTTCATGTAGGCGTCGGAACGCGCCGTCGCTTCACGATCGGCGCGGCGACGCGACGCGGGAAACTTGGGTTCCAGGTTGACGACGATACCGAGCTTGCGGACGCCTTCGGCCCGTCCGGCATCAATCGCCTTTCCGTGCGCGCGCAGGAGGTGATGCGCGGCGATCGGCGCCTCGAACAGACTGCGATGACCGGGCGCGAGCTTCCCGTGGAGGTATCCGCCGTCGGTCACGACCCAGGGCTCGTTCAGCGTCGCCCACGCCTCGACTTCTCGGCCGAGCCCCCGATACACGATCCGCGCGTAATCGGCGAACCAGTCCGCGATGTCCGGGTTCAACCATCCTCCGCGGTCGTCGAGAGCCGCCGGCAGATCCCAGTGGAAGAGCGTGACGAAGGGCCGGATGCCGTTTTCCCGGAGCGCGTCGACGAGGCGCCGGTAGAAATCGAGCCCGCGCGGGTTCGCCCGTCCTCGTCCCTCGGGCACGACCCGGCTCCAGGAAACGCTGAAACGATAGGCCGTCAGCCCGAGCGCGCGCATCAGGGTCACGTCGCCGCGGTAACGCCGATAGTGGTCGCAAGCCACGTCCCCGGTATCGCCGCCGCGGACGAGCCCCGGCGTGTGGCAGAAGCGGTGCCAGTTGGAAGGCCCCGCGCCATCGGCGAGGGGCGAGCCCTCCACCTGATAGGCCGAAGTCGCGGCGCCCCAGAGAAATCCCGGCGGGAACGGAGAAGCGACGTTCACGATGAACGCCCACTGTAGCAGGTGCGCGCCCGGCCCACCGCCGGGGGGACTGCGGGATCTTCCGCGTCAGCCCTTCTTGACCGCGATGATCTCGAGGACCGCGGGAGTCACCAGCAGAGCGCGCGGGTCCGCCTCGCTCGCGGCGAAGGAACGCGCCAGCGCATCGGCTTCCTCGCGGGACATCCGGCCGAGCTCGACCAGGCGCGCCGCACCCACATCGATGAAGGCCTTCGGCCATTGCCACACGAAACTCGAGGGAGGCACGATGTCGACGATCGGACGGACGGACCGGATCTCGAAGCCGAGCTCGGGAAGCCAGACCAGGAGGTCGAGGCCGATGTCCGGCTCTCCGCCCGTCGCCCGCCACGACTCGATCACCTGGACGATGAAGGCCTCGAGCTCGGCCGACCGCGGGGTGACTCTCCAGGTCCGATAGTCGAAATATTCGTGCGAGACGAACGTTCCGCCGGGCCGGAGCGCGGCGGCCGTGCGCTCGAGGAGCCGGCGGGGATCGCGGACGAACGCGAACACCCACCGCGCCCAGGCGGCATCCGCTCCCGATGCCGGAAGGGAGGCGTCGTCATCCAGATCGCGCTCGTGCGTCTCGAGATTCTTCAGCGCGCGGGAACGCGCCGTCGATTCGAGCGCGTCCAGGAAGCGGCGGGAGCGGTCGATCGCCACGACGCGGCCCGACCTGCCGGCGATTTCGGCGAGATCCACCGACGCATAGCCGGGCCCGCACCCGACGTCGAGGATCGTCTGCCCGACCGTGAATCCCGCCCGGCGCCAGGCGTCGAGCGCGCGCGGTCGCCAGACGCGGTGCTGCAGCCCCAACCGCTCGATTTCTTCGTCGTGGGTGCCGAGGACGTAGTCCTTCTCGGCGCTCATCGGACCTCCCGAAGCGCCTGATCCAGGTCCTCGATGATGTCGGCGGGATCCTCGAGGCCGACCGAGAAGCGCACGAGCGTGTCGGAGATTCCCGCCCCCCGCCGTTCTTCGGGGCCGAGATGGCCGAACACCATCGAGGCCGAGTGCGCCACCAGCGTCTTGGTCCCGCCCAGACTGACCGCTTTCCGGGCGAGACGCAGCTTCGAAACCACGGCGCGGGCCTCGTCGAAGCCCCCGGCCAGGTCGAACGAGAGCATCCCCCCGAACCCGCGCATCTGGGCAACCGCCAGGGCGTGCTGCGGATGCGACGGCAGTCCGGGATAGTGCGTCCGCGCGACGCGGGGATGCGCCTCGAGGAAGCGCGCCACCGCGAGGGCGTTCTGGTTGTGCCTCTCGACGCGGAAGGGAAGCGTCTGGAGCCCCCGGGCGAGGAGCCAGGCCTCGAACGGGTGAAGGACCATCCCGTGGATCAGGAGCGTTTCCCAGAGCTCGTCGATCCCGGCGCGCCGGCCGACGACGACGCCCGCGGTGACGTCGCTGTGGCCCGAAAGATACTTGGTCGCGCTGTGGACGACGAAATCGACGCCGAGCTCGATCGGGCGCTGATTCAAGGGCGTCGCGAACGTGTTGTCGATCGACGTGGCGACGCCCCGCTCCCTCGCGAGCGCGGCCACCGCGCGAATGTCGGTCAGGGAGAGCATCGGGTTGACGGGCGACTCGAGATGGACGAGCCGGGTGTTGGGTCGAAGCGCGTCGGCGAATCGCTGCGGCTCCGTCTGGTCCACCATCGTCACCTCGACGCCGAAACGGGGCAGCCAGCGCTGCAGGAGCTTCAGCGTCCCGACGTAGTGGGTGTTCTGGGCGACAACGTGGTCGCCGGCACGCAGCCGGGAGAGGAAGAGCAGGCTGATCGCGCCCATTCCCGAACCCGTGGCCACGGCCGCCTCTCCTCCTTCGAGCGCGGCAATCTCCCGCTCGACTTGCTCGACGTTCGGGTTCCCGTACCGCGTGTAGAACGCCGCGGGACGGATCGCGTTGGCGGCATCGGCCGCCTCGTCGATCGCGTCGAAGCCGAAGGTCGCCGTCTGCCAGATGGGGGGCGCGATCGCATAACCGGACAAGCCTTCCGCCCGGACATGCCGACCGGCCTGGATCAGACGCGTGGCGGTCCTCCACGATTCGGGAAACTCGTTGTCGCTCATGTCCCCCAAGCTATCTCCCGGACGAGCGGTTCTTCAACTGCCAATTCCGGTCGATTGGATGGACGCCGGGCGTTGCTCCCCGCAAGACTCCGCTTGCGCCCGGCCGTCGCCCGGGAGATAGTGCCCGCATGAGCTGGTGGGTCCTTCTTGGCATCGCGGTCGCGCTGATTGCCGTCGCGGCGGTCCTGGGCGCCCAGCCCAAGGGAGCGCGCCCCGTTTCGGGAACGAAACTGATGGGCGTCGCCCGCTTCATCCTCGTCGTCTTCGCCCTGATCCTCGCCTTTGTCGCGCTTCGCGCTCGCCGCTGACCCGGGACCGCGCGGGAGCTGCGCGTCCCCGACGTCCTCATGCCGCGAAAAACCCGCCGGCGCGGCCTTCGTATCCATGGAAATGCGTGAAAGGAGAACCCCCATGAGACGACGCACTCTCTCCCGAGCGGGGCTCGGATTGACCCTCCTCCTGGCGGCGGGCCGCGCCGGGGCCCAGACCGTTCTGGATCTGCCCCGCGCGAGCCAGCACGCCTCGGTCTCTCAGCGGATCGGTCTGACGACGATCACGATCGACTACAGCCGTCCGGTCGTGAACGGGCGAAAGATCTGGGGCGGTCTCGTGCCATACGGACGGCCGTGGCGGGCGGGCGCCAACGAGAACACCACCTTCGAGACGACCGGTCCCGTTTCGATCGAAGGCAAGCCGCTCCCCGCCGGAAAGTACGGTCTTCACGCGATCCCCTCCGAGCACGAATGGACGCTCGTCTTCTCCCGGAATTCGACCTCCTGGGGAAGCTTCACGTACGACCCGGCCGAAGACGCCCTGCGCGTCCTGGTCAAGCCCGCCGCGGCGGAAATGCGCGAGGCGCTCACGTACGACTTCGACGCGCTCAAGCCGGATTCGGCCGTCGCGGCGCTCCGCTGGGAAAAGATCGCCGTGCCCTTCACGGTCGCGGTGGACGTCGATGCGGACGTCGCCGAGAGCCTCAAGCGGCAGCTTCGCGCCTGGTCTCGGTGGGGATGGAACAGCTGGGACGAAGCGGCGACCTACCTCCTCGACCACCACGGAAAGAAGGAAGACGCGCTCGCGTACGCCCACCACTCCGTCGAAGTCGAGGAACGTTTCGACAACCTGATGACGAAAGCGAGGGCCCTCGACGCGCTCGAGCGGAGACCGGAAGCCACGGCCGCTCGCGCCCGGGCTTTCGAGATCGGCAGCGCCTTGCAGATCCACTCCTACGGCCGGAGCCTTCAAGCCGAGGGAAAGCAGGAAGAGGCGTTCAAGGTATTCCGGGTCAACATCAAGCGCCACCCCGATGAATGGTTCGTGCACTCGGAAATCGCGCGGATGGCGTGCGCCGACCACGATTTCGGGACGGCGATCAAGGAAATGAAGCTCGCGGCGGCCGGCGCTCCGAAGGACTTCCAACCGCAATTCGAGGGACTGGTGCGGCGCCTGGAGGCGCACGAAGACATCAACAAATAGAGCGCGCAGGACTCATGGCATGAGTCTGGAGCGCTCTATCCCGATCGAAGCCAGCTCAAAAAAAGCGGGAGCCCCTCGGCTCCCGCTTTTTCGTTGCCCCGGTCGCCGGAGTCAGTGAGGCGTCGCTGCCGATTTCGCGTCCGCGGGCGTCTCGACCAGACCCCGCTCCTCGAGAAGCGGCTGGACCTCGGGATCGCGCCCGCGGAACGCCCGATAGAGCTTGGCGACGTCGTCGTTGCCTTCGCGCGAGAGGATCATCTCGCGGAACCGCTGCCCGTTGGCGCGGGTCATGCCGCCGTGCTCCTTGAACCACGCGTAGGCGTCGTCGTCCAGGACCTCGCTCCAGAGATACGCGTAGTACCCCGCCGAATACGCGGCGTCCCAGATGTGCGAAAAATACGTCGTCTTGTAGCGGGGCGGGACCTCGGGCATGTCGATGTGAAACCGCGCGAGCGACTCCTTTTCGAAAGCGTCCACGTCCGCCACCGCCGGCCCGGCCGGGCGCGAGTACCAGGCGAGATCGAGAAGCGCGGCGGCGAGGTACTCCGTGGTCATGTATCCCTGGTTGAACGTCTTCGTCTTCCGAATCTTCGCCGTCAGCTCGGCCGGCAGCGGGGCTCCCGTCTGGTAGTGCTTCGCATAGTGCGCGAGCACGGTGGGCTCGAGAGCCCAGTGCTCGTTGATCTGGGAGGGCATCTCCACCCAGTCCCGCGGCGTGTTTCCGAGCGTCGGATAGTGGATGTTCGAGAAGAGACCGTGGAGGGCGTGCCCGAACTCGTGGAAGAGACCCGACACGTCGCCGAACGAAAGCAGCGCCGGCTGGCCGGCCGCCGGTTTCGTGAAGTTCAACACGTTGACCATCACGGGGTGCGTCCCCTTCAGCGCGTTCTGATCCACGAAGCTGTCGCACCACGCGCCGCCTCCCTTGTTCGCCCGCTTGAAGAAGTCCCCGTAGTAGAGAGCGAACGACTTGCCGTCAGCGTCGAACACCTCGAAGACGCGCACGTCCGGCTGGTACACGGGCAGGTCCTTGCGTTCCTTGAAGGTCAGGCCGTAGAGCTGGTGGGCGGCGAAGAAGACGCCGTCCTGCAGGACCCGGTCCAGCTCGAGATACGGCCTCACCTCGGCCTCGTCGAAATCGTAGTCCGCCTTCCGCACTTTCTCGGCGTAGAGCTCCCAGTCTTCCGGCCCCAGGGTGAAGCCACCCTTCTCCGCGTCGACGATCTTCTGCATGCGTGCGGCTTCTCCCCGCGCCTTGGCAGTCGCGGCCGGGACCATGTCGGTCAGGAGCTTGAACGCGTGCTCCGAGGTTTTCGCCATCTGATCGTCGAGGACGTAGGCGGCGTGACTGTCGTAGCCCAGGAGCTTCGCCTTCTCGGCGCGAAGTTGCGCGATGCGGGCGACGAGCGCCTTCGTGTCGTTGGGGCCGCCATGGTCGCATCGCGCTTCGGACGCGGCGAGAATTCGCTTCCGCAGGTCGCGGTTGGTGAGAGAAGCCAGCACGGGCTGCTGGGTCGTGTTCTGCAGCTCGATCATCCATTTGCCCTCGAGCTTCCGATCCTTCGCCAGCTTTTCGGCCGCTGCGACGTCGCCGTCGCTCATCCCCGCGAGCTCGGCGCGGTCGGACACGATCACCGCTGAAGCATCGGTGTCCGCCAGCAGCGCTTCCGCGTATTTCGTCGTGAGCGTGGCTTCTTCCTCGTTCAGCGCGCGGAGCTTCGTCTTCGCGGCCTCGCCGAGATCCGCGCCGGCCCGGACGAAATTCAGCCGGTAGCGCTCGAGGAGGTAGCGGCTCTCCCGGTCGAGGCCGAGCGAGTCCCGGCGGCCGTAGAGATCCTTCACGCGAGCATAGAGCTTCGGGTTCAGATAGATGGTGTCCTGGTGGGCGGCGAGCTTGGGCGACTCCTCGGCGCGGATTTTCTGCATCTCGTCGTTGGTGTTCGACTGTGCGAGATTGAAGAAGACCTTGAGCACGCGCGTCAGGAGCTCGCCCGTCTTCTCCATCGCCTCGATGGTGTTGGCGAAGGTCGGCGGCTTGGGGTTGTTGGCGATCGCTTCGACCTCGGTGATCTGCCGTTTCATCCCCTCTTCGATCGCCGGCGTGTAGTCGGCATCCTTGATCTTGTCGAAGGGGGGCGTCTGGTAGATCAGCGTGCTTCGCTGGAAGAACGGATTCGCGTCGGCGGCGCCGCCCGGCCGGGCAACGACGAGAGCGGTCAGGAGACCCAGAAAAGCCGCGGCGGGACGAAAAACGGTTTTACGCATCATGACCCCTTCTACGGGAAGCGTAACCGGAGGTTTCGAGAATTTCGACGGAAATCGCGAAGCGCTCCCGGGCCGTCCTCGCGCTCGGCGCGGCCCGGACGGGCCAATGAAAGGCCCCGATCGATTCGCTCTATTCGTCCCCCGCGGGCGATGACCCCTTCCTCCCCGGCATCGATTTCGTGCCCGGAGCTTCGGCCTCCGGAATCCGCAGTCCCTGGGCGGTCCTCCCGTCGTCCTCGGGGTGATCTGAACCGTACGTGCTCTTTTCCGGGTGATCTCGTTCGTCCTGCATGCTTCCTCCTACTTCCGGCAAAGCCGGCATGGCGATTCGAGCAGGAACGGTGCCAGAGGCGCCCGGTGGCGAGCAGTATCTTGATAGCGGCGGGCTCGCGCGAAACGGAAGATCCCTCTATGAAACACCGGCAATCCTTCGCGCCGCTCCGGCAATCCGTGTTCATGGCCCTTCTCGTGCTGGCCACCGGCTGCGGGGGAGGCGGCGGATCTTCCCCCACGGAATCGAACGCCTCTCCGCTCGCGATCGACGTCACGCTCATGTCTCCCGACGGGAGCAGCACGATCGTCCGCTGCAGCCTCCATCTGGATGCCGCATTCCTCGGCAACTTCAGCTCGGCGACCCCCACGGGAAGCGCTCGAATGGATACGACCACCCATGCCGTGCCCGGCAATCACCTGCTCCGAGCGCAGATCGACGAGCAGATGCCGTCCCCGACCACCTACCGCCTCCAGGGCACGGCCGTGTTCCGAGGGCGAACGATCCCGATTTCGGAAGAGAAGACTCTCGCGACGGGCGAGCGGATCGAAGTCCCCCTCCCTCTCTGAGGCCGCCACCCCCGGGCACGGCGATAGACTGGAGCCGGAGGGAAACCATGGCGGACAAGAAAATCATCGCGGTCATCGGCTCGACCGGAGCGCAGGGAGGCGGGCTCGCGCGGGCCATCGCGGCGGACCGCTCGGGAGGCTTCGCCGGGCGCGCGATCACGCGCCACCCCGATTCCGACAAGGGCAAGGCGCTCGCCTCCCTGGGCCTGGAGGTCGTCGGCGCGGACATGGACGACGAGGCGAGTCTCCGGCGCGCTTTCGCGGGCGCCCACGGGGTTTTCGCCGTGACGAATTTCTGGGAACACCTCTCGCCCGAGAAGGAGCTCGCGCAGGCCGGCGCGATCGCGCGGGCTGCGAAGGGGGCCGGCGTGGGGCACGTCGTCTGGTCGACGCTCGAAGACACGCGAAAGCGCGTCCCGCTCTCCGACTCCCGACTCCCGACGCTCCACGAGAAGTACAAAGTTCCGCACTTCGACGCCAAGGGAGAGGCGGACCGGCTCTTTGCGGAACAGGGCGTGCCGACGACGTACCTGCTCGCCGCCTTCTACTGGGACAACTTCATCCACTTCGGGATGGGGCCGCGGAAGTCACCGGACGGCGGGGCCGTGCTCGCGCTTCCCCTGGGGGGCGGACGCCTTCCCGGGATCGCCGCCGGAGACATCGGCCGCTGCGCATACGGCATCTTCCGGCGCGGGTCCGAGATGATCGGCAAGCGCGTCGGTATCGCCGGCGAGACTCTCTCCGGCCCGGAAATGGCCGAGCGGTTCTCGCGCGCTCTCGGAACGACGGTGAATTTCTACGACATGCCGTTCGACGCCTATCGCGCCCTGGGATTCCCGGGCGCCGACGATCTCGGCAACATGTTCCAGTACCAGGCGATCTTCAACGACGAGTTCTGCGACAGCCGCGACCTCGCGCTTTCCCGGGCGCTCAACCCCGAGCTTCAGACTTTCGCCGTGTGGCTCGAGCGCAACAAGGGAGCCATCACCATCGCCTGAGGGCGTCCGCGACCGGGCGAATTCTCGAGAAGTACGCCATTTTCTCGATGTTCTCTTCCCGGGGAAACCATGATGGATCGATCTCCGGAGAGCCCCCGGGAGACGAGAGGATCCGTTGCCGCCAGGGCGCGGGGCGCGGCACCCGCCCCCCGCGCCGGATGCCGGGGCCGGCTCCGGCGAGCGCCGGCGGGCCCCTTCGTGAATAATGGCGGAAGCGCCGCCCGAATGCCGCGCGGGAAGGCCTCATGACTTCTTCCGGCACATCCTCCGAAAAAGGCGCGGGAAGCGCGTTCGCGGCGCTCGGCCTGATGCCCGAGATCACCGCCGCCGTCACGGCGCTCGGCTACGAAGAGCCGACGCCGATCCAGCGGGAAGCCATCCCGCCTTTTCTCGCGGGAAGGGATCTCCTCGGACAGGCGGCGACCGGGACGGGAAAGACCGCGGCGTTCGCGCTGCCTCTCCTCCAGTCGATCGCGAAGACTCCCGGGCCTCCGGACCGGCCCGCCGCCCTCGTTCTCGTGCCCACGCGCGAGCTCGCGATGCAGGTCTCCGAAGCGGTGCATCGCTACGCGAAGAGTCTCGGCATCCACGTCGCGCCGCTCTACGGCGGCGCTCCCATGTACCAGCAGATCCGCGCCCTCGAGCACGGGGTCGGCGTGGTCGTCGCGACGCCGGGGCGCGCGCTCGACCACGTCCGCCGGAAGAGCCTGAAGCTCGATGCGCTCCGAGTCCTCGTGCTCGACGAAGCCGACGAGATGCTCGACATGGGTTTCGCCGAGGACCTCGAAGCGATCCTTGCCGCGACACCCGTCAGCCGCCAGACGGCGCTCTTCTCGGCGACGATGCCCGACCGCATCCTCGCGATCGCCCGGAAGCATCTCCAGGACCCGGCACGGGTGACGATCGCCCGCGAGAAGACCGCCCCCGGAAAGGTTCCCCGCGTCCGTCAGGTCGTTTACGTCGTTTCGCGCGGCCAGAAGGCCTCGGCGCTCGGACGGGTCCTCGAGGTCGAGAACCCGAGCTCGGCGATCGTCTTCTGCCGGACCCGCCTGGAAGTCGACGAGCTGACGGAGACCCTGAATGCGCACGGCTACCGGAGCGAGGCCCTGCACGGAGGCATGGCGCAGCGGGAGCGGGACCGCGTCATGAAGATGTTCCGCGCCGGAACGCTCGACCTCCTCGTCGCGACCGACGTCGCCGCGCGCGGGCTCGACATCGCGCACGTGTCGCACGTCGTGAACTACGACGTCCCTCCCGCGCCCGAGGCGTACCTGCACCGGATCGGGCGGACCGGGCGCGTGGGACGCGCCGGCGTCGCGATCACCTTCGCGGAGCCGCGGGAGCAGAGACAGCTCCGGAACATCGAGGCTTTCACGAAACAGAAGTTCGAAACGGGGGTCGTTCCCACGTCGACCGACGTGCGGGCCCGGCGGCTGGACGCGACGCGCGCGGCCCTCTCCGAGGTCCTCCTCGCCGGCGGGCTCGACGACGTCCGCGCCGTCGTCGAAGCGCTCGCGAAGGACCACGACCTCGCCGACGTCGCCGCCGCGGCGGTGAAGATGGCCCACGGCGCGACGGCCGGGAGCGGGAACGAGCGCGAAATCCCGGCCGCGCCCCCGCCGCCTCCGCGCCCCCATCCCGCGGCGGGACGCCGCACGCGCCCCGGAAAGCCTTCCGGGCCCGAGCACGCCGGCCGGCGCCGGACTTTTCGATGATCGCATGATCACGGTCCGCCCTTCGGCGGAGCGCGGCCTCGCCCGCCACGGCTGGCTGACCTCGCGCCACACGTTTTCCTTCGCCGGATACCACGACCGCGCGCACATGGGGTTCCGGACGCTCCGGGTGATCAACGAGGATGTCGTCGCGCCGGGAGAGGGCTTCGGCGAGCATCACCATGCGGAGATGGAAATCGTCTCGATCGTCATGGAGGGAGCGCTCGCCCACCGCGACAGCACGGGAGGGCAGGGAATTCTCCGGCCCGGCGAGGTTCAGCGGATGAGCGCCGGGACCGGCGTCGCGCACAGCGAGTTCAACGCCTCCGCGACCGAGCCGGTGCACTTTTTTCAGATCTGGATACTTCCCGGCGTCGCCGGGGTCGCGCCCGGCTACGAGCAGAAGCTGTTTCCCGAGACCGACCGGCGGGGACGTCTCTGCCCTCTCGTCGCTCCCGGCGCCGAGAACGGAGCGCTCGACATCCACCAGGACGCCCGCATCTTCTCGGCCGTTCTCGCCCCGGGAGAGCGCGTGACGCACGCGATGGCTCCGCGACGCGGAGCCTGGATCCAGGTCGCCCGGGGAGAGATCGACGTCAACGGAACCGTTCTTTCGGCCGGAGACGGCGCCGCCATCGAGGGGGAGACTTCGCTTGCCGCCGCACCGTCCCGCGACTCTTCAGGCGACGCGGAGTTTCTGCTGTTCGACCTCGGCTGAGCGGAAAAATCCTACGGGCCCGCGGCCCGGGAAGGCGAAGGGGCCGCCGCCCGTGCTCGGCCGCGCGCCGCCACCGCGAGAGCCACACCCCCGAGAATCGCGGCCGAGGCGGCAAGGAGGCGCGGGGTGACGCGCTCTCCCAGGAAAGCAACGCCCCCCGCCGCGGCGAGGACCGGGACCGTGAGCTGGACTGCCGCCGCCCGTGTAGCGGTCAGGCCGCGGAGAGCGGCGTACCAGATCGCGTAGCCCGCCCCCGACGCGATCACGCCCGAAGCGATCGCGAGCCCGATGCCGCGCGGCGACGCCAGCCCTTCGCCGAGCGACATCGCGCCGCCGCCGATGATCAGGGCCGGAAGCGCCACGCGAAGAAAGTTCCCCGCCGTGTCGGCGAGCGGATCGGCCGAGCCGCGCCCCCGCAGCGAGTAGACGCCCCACGCCGCCCCCGCGAGCGTCATCAGCGCCGCGCCCGCGGGAGAGGGGGCCGCGAGCCCCGGGCGGACGAGGTACGCGAGGCCGGCGAGGGCGAGGAGGAGGCCGAACCATTGCCGCGGCCGAGGCCGCTCCCCGCCGAGAATCGCCGCGCCGAGCATCGTGGCCTGGACCGCGGCGAAGAGAATGAGCGCCCCCGTTCCGGCCGTGAGCGTGCGGTAGGCATAGGAAAAGGGGACGGCGTACAGGAAGAGCATCGCCGCCGACGCCCCGTTCCCGGGAAGCCGCGCGCCCCCGCTCGCGCGTCGCCTCGAGAGGGCGACGGGAAGGAGAACGACCGCTCCCGAAATGAGGCGGACGGCAGAGTAGGCTCCGGCCCCGATCGAACCGCTCCCCAGCGCGAGCCGGCAGAGAAGGGAATTCGCGGCGAAGCAGGAGAGGGCGGCGAGCGCGAGCACGGGAGTGGCCGCCGCCGCCTCCTCCCGCCTCGAGAAGTCGAACGCGGAAGCGGGCGGCTCGCTCACGGAAACCGCGTCGCGGAACGCGATCGTCTGCGGAGGCTCACCCGTTCATTCTAAGGGCCCCCGATGCCGAGGTTTCAACGACCGCGAGGACTGCCCAGAGCTCTCGCGGGAAGAAAGACGAGAGCCCGCACGAACCCGAGCACACCTTCGACCGCGATCCCGACCAGCCGGAACGGAAGGAGGACGAGCCAGACGAAGGGATAGAGAACGAGTGCCAGTAGCGCGACGGGCCAGCAAACCACGAGCAGCAGCAGCCACAGCAGGAACTTCACCCTGATGGCTACGGAAAAACTCCTTCGGGGTTCTGCGAGGGAAACCGCCGGCAACCTTTCCCCCGCCCTCCCGTACCAACGCGGACGGGGCCTTCGACGCGAAGCCGCCCGATGGAGGTGTCATGAGCGGAATCCTCGCCGTTCTGGCCGCGATGTCCATGTCCGTGGCGAAGCCGCAGCCTCTCGACGCCCCCGCCTGCGCGATTTCGGAGAGCCGCCGAAGCGCCATCATGTCGGCCGCGTACGACGCCTTCGATCAGTCCATGGAGGGAGATACGAACTGGCGCTCGGTCATGGACGCCGGCTGCTACGAAACGGCCGCGCAGCTCGTGGAGGACTACTTGGCGAAGAATCGGGAGAAGCTCTCCGACGAAGCCCGTCGGACGATGCACTTTCACGTCGGCCAGATCCTCGCTCTCGCCGGGGAAGACGCCCGCGCCGTTCCGAGCTTCGAGAAGTCCCGCGGGGGGACCGCCGAATGGAACGCGTACGCCGACGCGATGCTGGCGTTCGCGCGCCATGACCGGCCGGCCTTCGACGGGGCGCGGAAGGCCTACGACGCAGCGGCGCCGGCTTCGCCGCGCCGCACGGTGCTCGCGAGCCTCGCGGCGTGCTTCGGGAAGCCCTACGCCGAGGCGATGATGTGCGAGGCGCCGAAGCCGTGACGCCGCACGGCGAATTTGCGCCAAGCTATGGTCCGCGCCGGCTACTCGCTTCGATGCGCTGCATGACCTTCTCGTACGCGCGCGGCTCGATCCGCATGGCCCCGTCGAAAGGACGGTCGATCGCCGCGACCAGGAAGAGGATGAAAGCGATCTGCGAAGCGAGCGCCGCCGTCATGAGGATCTGCGCGCGCAGATTGCGGGTTCCGAAAAAATACGTGAACAGAATCATGACGAGTCCTCCCGCGAGGAGGAGGACCCACAGCATCGCCGGGATCCGGGAGCCGCTCTTCGAGAGCCGCGCCCGGCGCGCGTCGGCCAGACGCGACACGTGCTGCAGCGATTCCGAATACAGCGGGGAGTCGCGGGGAATCGTCGAAGCGGGCCGGACGTAGACGCGCCAGAGCCCCTCGATCTCCCGCTCGACGCCCGGGCTCTCGCGGCCTTCCCGCATCGCCGGCCACTCCTCGTCGACGACCGAACGGCTGTACCGGCGCAGGGACTCCCGGATTTCAGCGCTCACCTCCGGCGCGAACCCTTCCGACAGACGGAGCAGGTCGACGAGCTGATCCGCCTCGCTCGCGACGGCGTCGGATGTCGACTGGTAGCTCGTCCACACCACGAAGACGACGAAGGCGAGAAGGATGCCGTAGATCACGGCGAGCGCGTTGTAGAGAAAGCCGCCCACCTCGTGCTGCTTTTCCAGCACTTCGACCGCGAACCGGCGCCGGACGGCGATCACGCCGAAGACGGAGAGCACGGCGGTACCCGTGACGATCAGGATCGCGAGCCATCCGGTCATGCGCGTTCGGGAAGTCTAGCAGTCCCGACCGTCAGCGCGACGTCAACTCGTCGTGCACCACCCGCCCGCCGACCATCGTGAGGAGGACCTTCGTCGCGGCGAGGGCATGCGGGTCGGCCTCGAACACGTTCGGAGAAACCACGATCAGGTCGGCGAGCTTGCCCGGCGCGATCGATCCTTCGTCCCGGTCTCGATGGACGGCCCAGGCGGCGCCGAGCGTATACGCCTCGATCGCCTGCGCCAGGGTGACGCGTTCGGTCGGCACCCAACCGCCCGGAGGATTCCCGCGGAAGTCCTGTCGCGTGACGGCGATCTGGATTCCGCGCCACGGACTCATCGAGACGACCGGCCAGTCGCTTCCGAAGGCGAGCCGGGCGCCGTTTTTCGCGAGCGTCTTCCAGGCGTGCGCCCTTTGCTCCCGCTCGGGGCCGACGTGCGGGATCCAGGAGCCGATCCAGCTCGGATCGGGATTGGTCTGCAGGGGCTGCATGCTCGCCACCACGCCGAGACTTCCGAACCGGGGGAGATCGCTCGCCGCCACGGCCTCCACGTGCTCGATCTTGTCGCGGCGGTCGCGCTTCCCGTTCGCGCGCGCGGCGGCTTCGATGGCGTCGAGCGCGAGGCGGATCGCGGCGTCTCCGATCGCGTGCGTGGAAACCTGGAAGCCCTCGCGGTCGAGCGCAACGACGGTTTCGACGTAGGCCTTCGGGTCCCAGAACAACTTCCCTTTCGTGTCGGGGCGATCCGCGTAGGGTTCGAGCATGGCGCCCGTATAGGCGTCGATGACGCCGTCGAGCATCAGCTTCGCCCCGTCCACGGCGAGAAAATCGTCGTGGTGGAGCGACCTCGCCTCGCGGAGCTCCTTCCCTTGTGCATGGGTCATGGCGGGCGGGTCGATGAAGGGCGCGACGTCGAAGCGGGCGGTCAGCGCCTTCTCCCGGCGCAGCTCCTCGAAGAGATCGAGGTGCTCGAAGTCTCCACCGAGGGAATGCATGCGAACGACGCCCATGCGGGCCGCTTCCGCGAGGCCTTTCCGCATGCCGGCGAGCAGCTCCGCCCGCGTGGGCGGCGCGATCAGCGGGCGAATCAGGTACAGCGCTTCTTCGTCCAGCACGCCCGTCGGCTCGCCGTCCGCTCCGTGTCGGATGGCGCCGTTGGGCGGATCGGGCGTCGTCCGGTCGATGCCCGCCGCCGCGAGCGCGCGGCTGTTGACCCAGAAGGTGTGACCGTCCGCGCAGCTCATGAGCGCCGGCCGATCGGGGACCGCCGCGTCCAGAATCCGGCGGTCGGGGAGGCCGCCCGGAAACGTCGTGTAGACCCAGCCAAATCCGCGGACCCACGGCTCTTTCGGATGGGTGCGGCTCCACGCGCGGATGCGCTCCTGGACCTCCGGAACCGTGCGCGTCTCCGAGAGATCGAGCCAGCCGAGGGTTCGTCCGCCGCTCACGAAATGCACGTGGCTGTCTTCCATCCCCGGGAGCACGAGCCTCCCTCCCGCGTCGATGACCCGGGTCAGCGGCCCGCGAAACTTCTCCGCCTCCCCCGCTTTCCCCACCGCGACGATCCGGTCGCCGCGAATCGCGATCTCCTCGGCCCAGGGGTGGTCCGGATCGACGGTATAGACCCTCGCATGCGCGAGGATCAGATCCGCGGCCGGCTCGCGCGCCGGTTTCGGACGCGGAGAGGCGGCGAGAAAAACGAGGGCGAGCCCCGCGGCGGCGCGTGACACTCGAATCTAGGAATTCTCCTTCAGCGCCTTATACGCCTTCTGGAAGCGGGGAATGTTCGCTTTTTGCGGAGGGGGCACGTTTTCGAGCGCCACCTCCCAGCTGCGGATCGCGTTCGGCTTGTCCCCGACGGCGGTGTAACCGCGCGCGAGCCCGAGATAAGTCCAGAACTTTTCCTCGGGATGACGGTCCCTGTTGAGCCGGAAGACCTCCATCGCTTCGACTTTCTTTCCGGCGGCGAGGCGCCCGGCTCCGTATGCATAGAGCGAAAAGGCCGGCGTTCCCGGGAGCGCGAGGGCCTTCGCGATGACCGGCCGGGCTTCGGCATCGCGACCCATCGCTTCGAGCACGTTGGCCTTGGTCTGGAGCGTCGAAAAATCCTCGACGCCCATCGCGGCGTTTCGGAAGGGCTCCCGAATCGCCCTGTCCGCCCAGACGAGCGCCTCTTCGAGGTTGATCTTGTGATCGGCGCAGAACTGCGCGGCCGTTTGCCAGTTCTGGTAGTTGAAGCCGGGCCAGCCCCGCAGGTCGCGGCGCATTTCTTCCACGTAGAGCGCGTCGGCATTCGGGACTTCGATCCGCATCGGCACGCGCTTCTTCTCCCACTGGAGATAGGCGACGGCGGCAGCCGCCTGGCGGTCGTCGAAGCCGTACGTCAGAAACTCCGTCGCGGGGGACTCCTGCGCCGTCACCGGGACGCGCAGGACATCGTCCTTCGGATCGTATTGGTAGCTTCCCCACCCCCGGCGCGAGGAAAAGATCCACGTCCAGGGGCCCTCGCGAGCGAGCTCGAGGAAGAGCGCATAGGTCCCGGCCTTGATCTCCTTCCCCTCGACCTTCACGTCGTGAGAGAAGGAGATCGTCGTGCTCTCGTTGGCTCCCGCCCGCCACGGCGTCGCCCGGGACGGACCCAGACCTTCGTCGAAGAGCCCCCAGGGGATCAGCTCGCCCCAGATATGCCCCGTCCGATCCGTGCCCCGGCCGTGGATGCTCGGGCTGTGGTAGTCGATCGATACCTTGACGAGTCCGATCCACTGAGAGACTTCGGCCCGCTGGCTCGCGCCGTTGCCTCCCGGGGGGATGGGCAGCTCCGACAGTTCCTGGCCGCGCGCGGGGACGACGGAAGCGGCGGCGAAGAGCAGCGCCGCCGCCCCGAAGACGGCGTTTCGATTCGTGCGTGTCATGGAAACCCTCCGACGATCAACTTACGGATTCGGCGGAGGACGAGCTACCGCGTTCTTGCGCGCTCTCCGCGAGCGTTCCGCCGCCTTGCTCCCCGGGAAAGTCTCTACTTCCCGTCGCCGGCGGGACGCTCGGGCCGCGACGAGGTGCGGGCCACGGCGAGCCACGCGCCGTCCCGGCGGACCCACGTGTCCGACAGGACGAACTCGGCGCTCCGGTCCTTTCCGTGGAGCGCCGCCTTCTGCACGAAACGTGAGGTCACGACCGCGACGTCGCCGTGAAAGCGCACGACGATCTCGTCGAACCGCGACTCCTCGACCGCGTAGCCTTTGGCGCGGTGAACGTAGGCCTCGCGGGACAGAGTGGAGAGAGGCTTTCCCGCGACGGCCACCGTGTAGGCGAAATCGGGGGCCAGAAGCTTCTCGAGGGCGGGAAGGTCCTGTTCCCGCACCGCGCGAATCCAGGCGTTTTCCCGCTGACGGATCTCGCCTTCCGGCGCGTCCGCTTTTCCGGACGGCGCGGCGGGAGCGGATGAGGCCAGGAGCAGGGCGATGAGCCCGAAGATCGACGACCGCATGAAACCTCCTTGCGACGGGCGCCATCTTGCCAGATTCGCGTCTCCGCCGCGCCCGGATCCGAAAAGAAACGGCATTGCGAAAACCTTCCGAGCGGGTCTCCGTAGCTTCTCCTGATGAAACCCGCCGCCGCGAGCCCCGCGCGATTCGAGCATCGGTGGCTGTTCGACGGGCCGGCCGTGGCCATCTCCCGGTGGCGATGCCAGCGATCCACCCGGCCTCTGGGGGACGAACGCGCCCAGACGCGTCACCTGATGATGTTCCTGCGGACAGGCAGCTTCCGCGCGAATTCTTCGGACCGGATCGGCCTCCTCGACTGCACCCGGGTCGGCTTTTTCAACGCCGGCGTGCCATTTCAATCCGCCCACCCCTTCGGGGGCGGCGACGCGGGGAGCGACATGGCCGTGCGGGAGGACGTTCTGGCCGAGATCCTCTCCCGCTACGACCCGAAATCCGCCGATCGGAAGGACCGGCCGTTTCCCTCGGGCTCGGCCCCCTGCCCGCCCGCGACCTTCCTGCTCCACCGCCTGCTGCTCCAGAAGGTGTCGGGCGAGGAGCCCGCCGACGAGCTCGAGGTGGAGGAGCTCGCTCTCCTCCTTGCCGACCGGGTGATCGCCGCGTCGTTCGGAGACGGCCGCCCCGCCGAAACGGGCCGCCGCCGCGAGAACGACGAAGCGGAGGAAATTCGAGGCTACCTCTCCGCCCGTCCCGGAAAACGGCACCGGCTGGACGAGGTCGCCCGCGCCCTCGGATCGTCCCCTTTTCGTCTTTGTCGGAGCTTTCGCGCCGCCACGGGAACGACCATTCATCGATACCTCACGCACGTGCGGATCCATCGCGCCATCGACCGTCTCGCGGGAGGGTGCCCCGACATCACGGATCTCGCCCTCGACCTGGGTTTCTCGAGCCACAGCCACTTCACCGCCGCGTTTCGAAAAACCGTCGGCGTCACCCCCGAAAAGATCCGGCGGGGAGTGATCGCGCGACGGACCGCGGCCCTCCTGCCGAGCGCGCCGTCCCGGGCGGCCGCCGCCGGCAACTGACCGCGCCGCTGCGCTGGCTCCCGGCGCGGCGCTCCGGTTTGCAGGAATCTGACAGCGCGGAAAGAGACCGGTGGCGATGCTCCGCGCCATGAAATCGAAGTCGATCCTCGCCCTCGCCGCCGCCTTTCTCCTCTTCGCCGGCCGGGTTCGCCCGGAACCGGCCGCCCGGCGTCCCATCGCGGAGACCGACCTCTTGAAGCTCCGGTGGATCGCCGACCCGCAGATATCGCCGGACGGCCGCCAGATCGCGTACGTCCTCGTCACGGTCAACGAGAAGGAGGATCGCTACGAAACTTCGCTCTGGTGCGTCGCGGCGGAGGAGGGAGCGACTCCCCGCCCCCTGACGAACGGAACGCGCGACGCCGCGCCGCGCTGGTCGCCGGATTCCCGAATCCTCGCGTTCCTCCGGCCCGGCGAGAAATCCCCCGCGCAGATTCACCTCCTTTCCATGGCGGGCGGGGAGCCGCGCAAGCTGACCGATCTCCCGAAAGGCGCGTCGACCCCCGTCTGGTCTCCCGACGGAAGCACGATCGCGTTCACGAGCTCCACGACATCCCAGGACCTCGCCGACCAGAAAAAGCCCCCGGCCGACAAGCCGAAGAAAAGCGACGTGCACGTCGTCACCCAGGCCTTCTTCCGGTTGAATGGCCTGGGAGACCTCGATCTGGCGGAACACGATCACATCTGGACGGTCTCCGCGACGATCGGCCCGGACGGGCCGGCCTCCCCGCGCCCGGTGACCTCCGGAAAATACGACGAGCCCACGCCGGCCTGGTCGCCGGACGGAAAGCGGCTCGTCTTTTCCGCCGACCGAACCGACGAGTCGTACTACTTCCCGCAGGACGGCAACGTGTACTCCGTGCCCGCGGAGGGCGGAAAGCTCACGACCCTCGCCGACATCACGGGACCCATCACCGACGCTTTTCCTTCCCCGGACGGCAGCCGCATCGCCTCGCACGGCGAAGCGCTGAACGGACCCACGCGGTCCTACGACAAGGTCGATCTGCTCGTCTCCGAGGCGGGAAAAACCCGGGACTTGACGCTCGAATCCGAAACGGACTTCACGAACTTCATCGGCACCGACACGCATCCTCCGAGCGGCGGCGGCGACGCGCAGTCGATCGTCTGGACGGCGGACGGTTCGGCGATCCTCGCCGTCGGCACCCTGCATGGAACGACGAACCTCTTCCGGATCGACGTGAAGACCCGCGCGGTCGACAGCCTCACGAACGGCGCTCACGAGATCGTGGCCTTCAGCGCGACCCCGGACGCTTCCCGCGTGGCGATGACCATCGACGACGGCTCGCATCTCGGCGATCTCCACGTGCTCGATACGGCCACCCGGCGCCTGGTCCGCGTCATGGGCGTCAACGATGAGCTCCTGCGGACCGTCGAGGTCTCGGTGCCGGAGAAGATCGCCTACCCGAGCTTCGACGGGACGAAAATCGAGGCCTGGGTGATCAAGCCTCCCCGCTTCGACCCGAAGAAGAAATACCCGCTGATCCTCAACGCCCACGGCGGCCCTCACATCGCCTACGGCGAGTCCTTCGTCCACGAGTTCCAGTGGATGGCGGCGAAGGGCTATGTGGTCCTCGCGCCCAATCCCCGCGGAAGTTCCTCCTACGGCCAGGAGTTCGGCAATTCGATCCAGTACGAGTTTCCGGGCGACGACTACAAGGACCTGATGGCGGGGGTCGACGACCTCATCCGGCGCGGATACGTCGACGAGAAGAAGCTCGGCATCACCGGAGGGAGCGGCGGAGGCGTGCTCACGAGCTGGGCCATCTCGCACACGAATCGCTTCCAGGCGGCCGTGTCCCAGCGCTCGATCAGCGACTGGGCCGGGTGGTGGTATTCGCTCGACGTTCCGATCTACAACGCCGCGTGGTTTCGCCAGTACCCCTTCCAGGACGCCGAGGACTATCGCCGGAGATCCCCGGTGACCTACGTCGACCGGATATCGACTCCCCTCATGCTGATCGAGGGCGAAAGCGATCTGCGGGCACCGACCAATTCCGGCGGCGGCGTGATGTTCCGCGCGTTGAAGGCCCTGCACAAGCCGACGGCGATGGTGCTCTTCCCGGGAGAGACGCACGAGCTCTCCCGGTCGGGCAAGCCCTCCCACCGGATCGAACGCCTCCGCCACATCCTGAACTGGTTCGACAAGTACCTCGAGGGAAAACCGATGCCCGAATACGACCTGCCCTGACCCGGGAATCGGGCGCCGCGCGCCGGGTCGGATATTCTCCCGGCTCGCGGCGATGAAACGATTTCTCACCTTCTACGTCTTCGCGATCGGCGCCGCCATCGGCGCGATCGCGCTGGTTCTCCGGGTCGGACGGCATCTGACCGCCTCGGGATCCGGCGTGCCGAAGAGCCCGGCCGCCCGCCCGGTGGCCGGCGACATTCCTACCCTCCTGCTCGAAGTCGCCGTCATCATTCTCGCGGCGCGCGTCCTCGGCGGAATCTTCCGATGGATCGGGCAGCCGCAGGTCGTCGGCGAGATGGCGGCAGGAATCCTTCTCGGTCCCTCCCTCCTCGGCTGGGCGCTGCCCGGCGTCTCCGCGTTCCTTTTCCCCGCGTCGAGCCTGTCGCTCCTGAACGCGCTCTGCCAGCTCGGTCTCATCGTTTTCATGTTCCTCGTCGGCGTCGAGCTCGATCCGGAGCTGCTGAAGGGGCGGGCCCACGTCGCCGTGGTCACGAGCCACGCGAGCATCGTCGCGCCCTTCCTTCTCGGGACGCTGCTCGCCCTGCTGCTCTTTCCGCGATTCGGGACGGCCGGCGTGCCTTTCTCGAATTTCGCGCTCTTCATCGGGATCGCGATGAGCATCACGGCCTTCCCCGTGCTGGCCCGGATCCTGATCGAACGTCGGCTCGACCGGAGCCCCATGGGGGCCGTCGCGCTCTCGTGCGCGGCGGTCGACGACGTGAGCGCCTGGTGCATCCTGGCTCTGGTCATCGTGCTCACGCGCGGGGAGACCGGCGCCGGCGATCTTCCGCGCATTCTCGTCGGCACGGCGGCTTTTCTCGCGGTGATGTTCTTCGCCGGGCGGCCGGCGTTTCGCCGGTTCGGCGAAAGCTTTCGGCGGCGCGGGTCCCTCACCCAGGACTCGCTCGCCCTCATTCTGCTCTGTGTGCTCGCTTCGGCCTGGATCGCCGAGATGATCGGCATCCACGCCCTCTTCGGCGCATTCGTGGCCGGCACGATGATGCCCCGCGACCGCGATCTCGCCCGGGCGCTCGCTCAGCGCCTCGAGGATTTCGCCATCGTCCTGCTGCTTCCCTTGTTTTTCGCCTACACGGGCCTTCGCATGAGCGTGCGTTTCCTGGAGGGAGCGTCCGCCTGGGGCTGGGCCGCCGTGATCCTGCTCGTCGCCGTCGCGGGAAAGCTCGGCGGGTCGGCGGGGGCGGCTCGGTTCTGCCGAATGAGCTGGCGAGACGCGGCCGCCGTCGGCATCCTGATGAACACCCGCGGCCTGATGGAGCTGGTCGTGCTGAACATCGGCCTCGACATCGGCGTGATCTCGCCCGCGGTGTTCACCATGTTCGTCCTCATGGCGCTCGCCACGACCTTCATGACTTCTCCCCTCCTCCGCTGGATCGGGGCGGGGAAAACGACCGGATGAACCGGCCGCCCGCCGGAAACCCGCGTCGCGCGATTTGCCGTTCCCGCGGGAGCAGGCGATTCGGCCCGAAGGCCATCGACCCTCGAAGTTCGCGGCCGGTCGGGCGCCGGGCGCCCGGGTGAGGTTCGGGCGAGCTTCGGATCAGGCGTTGGTCTTGTAGCCCCGCTTCCGGAGCCGCTCGATGATCTTCTCGGCGATCCCCTGGCCCCATTTCTTCCCGGCGTCCATCGATTCCGTCAGGATCCCCGGGGTCTCCTTCAACATCTTCCGGCCGGCCGCAGTGTCGAAGAAATCGAGGAGCGCCTGGATGTCGGACTCCTCGTAGTGCCGGTCGTAGATGGGAACGATCATCGCTTCCAGATCCTCCGTCCGCACCTCGTTCCGGAACTCGTCCCAGAAGGCTCCCGGCACTTCCGGCATCGTCTGACGGAACGTCGCGATCATCTGATCGATCATCTGAACGGCCATTCGGGCGGACCCCGTCCGACGCAGCAACGCGCGAATCTTCGCCTCCTTGCCCGAGGGCGCGGCCTCTGACGCGTCCGAAGCCCCGAAGCACGACGACGCGATGGCCAGGAGGACGATTCCGAGAGCCAGCTTTCTTTTCACTTTTTCTCCTCGTCTTTCCGGATCTTTCGGCGGGCTCCGCGCCGCGGCGTACTCCCCGGAACCGTCGCCGGCAGTCGTCCGAGGCGCGGGCGCGGACGAACGCCGAACGGCCGATCGTCGCGCGGATCCCACTGAAACCGAGAAAGGGAGATCCGGTCCCGGGTGTCGAAAACGACCCCCTCCTTTTCGAGGAGGAAGCGCTGCACCGCCGCCATGGGGCTCTCCTCGCCCCGCGGACTGATCCGTCCCCGGGCGTTGACGACCCTCTGCCACGGAACGGCGCTTTCGTCATCGAGAGCGCCCAGGGCGTAGCCGACGAGCCGGGCGTGGCGCGGAAACCCGGCGAGAGCGGCGACCTGCCCGTAGGTCGCGACGCGGCCCTTCGGAATCCGGGAGATCACCGCATAGATCGATGCGCGAGGCACGGAGCGGGAGCCCGCGACCGGTTTCACCTCTTCTCCATGCCCGAAAAGCCTACCCGATGGGAGCGGCCCGGACGGCCGTGATGAAATGGGCGGGAAAGGAGCCGACGATGCCCGAAAATCCCGATTCCCGAAAAACGACCTCGGGCGCGCTCGACGCCCGGCGCGCGTTCGCCAGTTTTTCCGTCGATGACATTTCGAAGGCCCGGGACTTCTATTCCGAGATCCTCGGCATGGAGGTTCTCGCGGCGCCGATGGGCCATCTCTCCCTGAGGGTCGGCGACACCGGCCGAATCCTCGTTTATGCGAAGCAGAATCACGCGCCGGCCACATACACCGTCCTCAACTTTCCCGTGGACTCCGTCGAACGAACCGTCGAAGCGCTCGCCGGGCGCGGCGTTCGCTTCGAGGTCTTCGATCAGCCCGGCCTTCGAACCGACTCCCGGGGAATCTCGCGGGGCAACGGTGGCCCGACGATCGCCTGGTTCAAGGACCCCGCGGGGAACTATCTCTCGGTCCTCGAAGAAGACTGACGGCGGCTCGTCGAAGGGGAGGTCCGGCTCGAGGATTCTTCGTGCGATTTCGAGCGCGGAGTAAGATTCCCGCCGAGACACGACCCTGAGACTCACGTCCGGCACCCGTCTGGGCCCCTTCGAAATCGCCGCTCCGCTCGGCGCGGGCGGCATGGGAGAGGTGTACCGGGCGCGGGACACGAAGTTGAACCGCGACGTCGCGGTCAAGGTCCTTCCCGAATCGATCGCGGCGGATCGCGAGGCGCTCGCCCGGTTCGAGCGCGAGGCGCACGCCGTCGCCGCGTTGAACCACCCGAACATCCTTTCGATCTTCGATTTCGGATCGCACGAGGGAACGGCCTATGCCGTCATGGAGCTCCTGGAGGGATCGACGCTCCGGGAGAAGCTCGACGCCGGCCCGTTGCCGCAGCGCCGCGCCGTGGAAATCGCGATCCAGATCGCCCGCGGTCTCGCGGCGGCGCACGAGAAGGGCGTCGTCCATCGGGACCTCAAGCCCGAGAACCTCTTCCTGACCGAAGACGGCCGCGTGAAGATCCTCGACTTCGGGCTCGCGAAGAAGCTCGGCCCCTCCGACGCCGCCACCAACGCGCCGACGACGCCCGCCGGCACCGAGCCCGGCACGGTGATGGGAACGGTCGGCTACATGTCGCCCGAACAGGTCCGGGGGCGGGAGGCCGACGCGCGAAGCGACATCTTCTCCTTCGGCGCCGTGCTGTACGAAATGCTCTCCGGCAGGCGCGCGTTCAAAGGCGACTCGGCCGTCGAGACGATGAGCTCGATCCTCAAGGAGGAGCCGCCCGATCTCGTCGAGACCGGGAGGAGCGTCTCGCCGTCGCTTGACCGGATCGTCCGCCATTGCCTGGAGAAGTCGCCCTCCGCGAGGTTCCAGTCGGCGGGCGACATCGCGTTCGATCTCGAAACGGTCTCCGGCACGTCGCAGAGCCAGCCGGCGCTCGCCGCCCGGCGAAGAAAAGCGCCGATCGGGAGGATCGCCGCCGCAGCCGCGGCCGCCCTCCTCCTCGCCGGAGGAGGATTCTGGTTCGGCCGGCGGGGGAACGCGCCCCGCCTCACCTTTACCCAGATCACATTTCAGCGCGGCACGATCGACACCGCGCGCTTTGCCCCCGACGGCGCCACGATCCTCTACGGCGCGGCCTGGAGCGGCCGCCCCTTCGAGGCCTTCAGCGTTCGGCAGGACAGCCAACTCTCCCGGCCGCTCGGTTTCTCCGGAGACATCCTTGCGGTCTCCCCCACGGCGGATCTCGCGCTTTCGCTTGGCCGGCACTACACGACGTCGTTCGACTCCGCCGGCACGCTCGCCGACGTTTCGCTCTCGGGCGGATCGCCGCACGAGATCCTGGACGGAGTGGAATGGGCGGACTGGGGTTCCGACGGCAAGACCCTCGCGATCGTCCGGAGGGTGGAAGGATCCGACCAGCTCGAATATCCGACCGGACAGGTGCTCTATCGGACCGCCGGATGGCTCAGCCATCTTCGGCTCTCTCCGAAGGGGGACGGTATTGCGGTGATCGCGCATCCGAGCGTCGCGGGAGACAACGGCGAGGTGCTCATCCTCGACGGCCGGGGGAAGACGCTCGCGCGCTCGGCGAACTGGAGCAGCGCCCAGGGTCTCTGCTGGGCACCGGGCGGCGGGGAGGTCTGGTTCACGGGAACGCGGGTCGGGGGCAACCGCGTGCTCTGGAGGCTCGATCTATCCGGCCGGGAGCGGCTTCTCGTCAACGCTCCCGGCGTGCTCACCATCCACGACGCGCAACGGGATCGCGTGCTGCTTTCGCGCGACGGCATGCGGGTTGGGATGGTCGGCCAGATGGCGGACGCCCCCGGAGAGAAGGACCTCTCCTATCTCGACTGGTCGGCCGCCCGTGATATTTCGCGGGATGGCCGATTGATGCTCTTCGACGAAAACGCCGAGGGCGGCGGCCAGAAGGGGTCGATTTTCGTGCTCCGGTCGGGCGAGTCGCCCGTGCGGATCGGCGAGGGATACTCGCTCGGACTCTCCCCGGACGGGAAGTCGGCGCTCACGATTCCCTTCTCCTTCACCGAAGACCGTCATTTCGTCATCCTGCCGACAGGAATCGGAGAACCGCGCACCCTTCGGGACTACCCGGGAATGATGCTCGGGGCCGACTGGACGCCCGACGGCAAGGCGATTCTCTTCGCGTCGAGCGAGAACGGCCGCCCCTCCCGGCTGCGCCTTCAGGACGTCGCCACGGGGGCGATCCGGCCGATCACCGGCGAGGGAGTGGAATGGCTCCTCTACTCGCACCTCATCTCCCCCGACTCGCGATTCGTGATCGCGCGCGGCGTCGACCGGACGCTGCGTCTCTATCCCCTCTCCGGTGGCTCGCCGAGCCCGCTCCCGGGGATTCTTCCGGGGGAGCAGCCCGTCCGCTGGAGCGCCGATGGAACGTCGCTCTTCGTCTACGTCCCGGGAACGTTTCCGGCGCGGGTGGACCGCGTTCGCCTCTCCGACGGCCACCGCGAACGGTGGAAGGACCTCGTTCCCGGCGACCCGGCGGGCGTGACGTTCATCCGCGCGCCGCTCATCACGCCGGACGGGAACCACTACGTGTACAGCTACGCCCGAGTCCTGTCGGAGCTCTTTCTGGTGCGCGGGATTCGATAGACGTGAAACCTGCCCGGCTCGAGGCCTTCAGCGACGGCGTGATCGCGATCCTGATCACCATCATGGTGCTCGAGCTCCACGTCCCGCACGGCGTGGACCTCGCGGCGCTGCGTCCGATGGTGCCGGTCTTCCTGAGTTACGTGCTGAGCTTCGTCTTCCTCGGCATCTACTGGAGCAACCATCACCACATGCTGCACACCGTGGAGCGGGTCAACGGCGGGATCCTCTGGGCTAACCTGCACCTGCTCTTCTGGCTGTCCCTCACGCCCTTCGCGACCGCCTGGATGGGAGAAAACGGCGCCGCGCCCCTCCCGACCGCCGTTTACGGCGCCGTGTTGCTCCTGGCGGGGGTCGCGTACACGATTCTCCAGAACACGATCATCGCCTCGCAGGGTCCGGAGTCGAAGTTGAAGGCGGCGGTGAGCCGCGACGCCAAGGGAAAGCTGTCGGTCCTCGGCTACGCCAGCGCCATCCCGCTGGCGTTCGTCGACCGGCGGATCTCGATCGCTCTCTACGTCGCCGTCGCCCTGACGTGGCTCGTGCCGGATCGGCGGATCGAGTCGCGACTGAAGCCCTGACCGGCCGCTCGGTTCGATTCGTTCACTTCCACTCGATCTCGATCGCCTCGAACCGCGAGGTCCCGACGTTCTTCAGGGAATGCGTCCGCGTTCCCTCGTGCCAGTTGAACTGGCCGGCCGTGAGATCGGCCGTCTCCGACTTTCCGCCGGGCTCGGCGTACTCGACTCGCGCCGCCGAGACGCAGACGCCGAGGCTGCGGAGGGTATGCGTATGGACGCCCGTGGACTGGCCGGGGTCGAGCGTCTGGCGATCGATCCGCACGCGATCGTTTTCGAAAACGACGGAGTGACCCGGCATCACCGGGAGAGGGGGCTCCGGCGGCGATCCACCGCCCTTGACGATCTCGATCGTCAGGTTGTGGAAGGGAGCGTCGGAGAGGTTGACGGCGCGGTGGACGAGGGGGGCCGCGGTGAAACGCGTCTCCCCGTCGGCGAGCGTCAGCTCGACGGGTTCCCCTTCGGCCCGCTCCGAGCGGACATGCGAAGCGCCGAGCGTGACGAAGACGTAGTCGAGCGCGTGAGCGTGAAAGAGGGTACGGCCGCGCGGAGGCACCGTGACGTCGAAGACCCGGACGTAGGCGTTTTCGAGCTTCAGGTGGTGCATCGGTTCGTCGCGGACGGGCACGGGACGCGCGGGTTCGGAAGGCGCCGCCCCGACAGCCGCCCGGGCGGCGAGAAGGACGAAGAGAAGCGTCTGTTTCATCTCCTCATCATACCGACGCCCCGAAGAATCGGCGATAATCGGCGGCCGTGGCCGACTCCGCATTCGTCCCGCCTTCGCTCGCCGAAATGCCGGGGTACCTGGAAAGCCGCGCCGAAAGCCTGCGGACATCCGTCGGGTGGAAGCCGTCGCCGGACCGTTTCTCTTTCCTCGAGAACGTCTGGCACCTCGCCGATCTCGAGCGAGAGGGGTTCGGCCGCCGAATCCGGCTTCTGGCGGAGCAGGACGCCCCGTTCCTTCCGAACTTCGACGGCGACCGGATCGCCCGCGAGCGGAACTACTCGGCGCTCGATCTCGCCGAGGGGCTCGCGGCCTTCCGCCGCGCGCGCGAGGAGAACCTCGACCGGCTCGCCGGATGCTCCGCCGCCGCGTGGCAGAGAACGGGGACGCAGGAAGGCATCGGGATCGTCTCGCTTGCCGACGTTCCGCGCCTGATGGCCGAGCACGACCGCTCCCATCGCGCCGAGATCGAAGAGCTCGCCGCCGCCGCTCCTCGCTGAAGGCCCCGCCGCGCCCGTTCGCGCGAAAACGGAAGACTCGCCGTCGGAATACAGCGTCTCGTACCAGACGGTAGCTCCGGGGCCGTCGAAGAGGGACGTCCGGCAGCGCGCCGGAACGACGATGACGTAGCGCGCCCCGAGGCGGTCGAGCGCCCGCGCGATCGCCGCGGTGTCGGGAAGGGCGAGAAGCCGGTCGTAGCGGGCGATGCCCGCGAGGTCGCCGATCAGCCTGCCGCGAAAGTAGGCGGCGAGCTGCTCTCCCCCGCATCCGAAGGCCACGTCCCGGGGAGTCGCGATGCCGTTCAGGAACGCCACCGACCGATAGCCCGGCACGCGCGGGGCGAGATACCGGTCGCGCGCGGCGGCGTCGGTCGGCACCGGTCCCTGCACGGCGAGCCGGTACGCGGCGTACAGCAGGCCGGGCAGGAGGAGAATCGCGGCGAACGCTCCGACCGTTCGCCGCCGGCCTCCGCTCACGAAGGGCGCGGCCGCCCGCGCGATCTCGACGCTCGCGAGCGGGAGAAGCACCGTCAGGTACCGCGCGTCGCGCGGGAGGGCCAACCAGACGACGGCCCAGGCGGCCATCAACGCGAGCGCCGCACGGGCGCGGCGATCGCGAAACGCCGTGATGGCGAGCAACGGAATCCCCGCCAGAAACCAGGGAGAAAGCGGAGGCTGCAAGTTCATCTTCTGGCGAACGAAAACCGCGTCCCACGGAATGCGGACGAGATCGGCGATCGCCCTCGCCGGTCCGCCCGCCGGAGGGATGGGAAACGGATCCCAGGCCGTGTGTCCGAAGACGCCGGGCAGGAAAGGAAAGAGAGGGTTTCCCGTGTGGAAGACGATGCGCGCGTACCACGGCAGGAGAGCGACGAGCGCTCCCACGCCGAACAAACCGAGCGCCGGGAGCCGCCGCCTCCGCCCAAGCGCCAGAACGCCCACCGCGAGCGCGGCGCACCAGAAGAGGCCGAGATACTTCACGGCCGCCGCGGAACCGGCGAAAACGCCGGACCACGCGGCCCAGCGCGAGCCCTCGCCTCTCGCGAATCTTTCCAGGGAACGCAGCCCGGCCGCGACGAAGAGAACGAGGAGGGATTCGACATAACCCGTCGTCGCCAGCGCCACGACGATCGGGGACGAGAGGAAAAGGGCCAGGGCGAGCGTGCCCGCGGGAGCTCCGGCCGCATCCGCGGCGGCGGAGAAGACGAGGACAGCCGTCGCCCCGGAGGCGAGGAGGGGAAGGAGGTGGGTCATCGTGTCCCCGCCCGCGAGGGACAACGGAACTTCGAGCGCCTCGAAGGCGTTCGGAAAGACCGGCGTTCGAATCCAGGCGAGAAAGGGCATCCTGCCGCTTTCCGCGAACCCCCGGACGGTCGGCAGGTGGTAGAGCGTTTCGTCGAAGGCCGTCGGAGGGTAGAGCGTCAGGGCGAAGGCCGCGGCGAGCGCGAGCAAGGCGACCACGACGGTCGCGTCCGGGCGCCACCGCGGAAGCGCCCGCCGCCTCCGCGCGGCGTCAACGAGCGCGACGGCCGCGCCGGCGGACGCGATGACCGAAATCGAAAGGCCGTCGAGCCGGCCCGCGAGCGCCAGACCGAAGAAAAGGAAGGCGAGGACGGCGAGACCGGCGGCGATCCGGAGCGCGACCCGCTCCGGTCCCGGCAGGTGGCCAAGCGCCGGCGTCGCCGCCGCGCCTGCCCCGTAGGCGACGACCGCCGCGAGCGAGAAGATGGCCGCGTGAAACAGGACGAAGGCCATCGTCACCGCCCGGGGCCGGGAAAGGAGAGCCTCACCGCCCCGACGGCCTCTCTTCGCGGCCCGCGGCGATTTCCCCTTCTCGCTCGTCGCGGGAGGCGCTCCCCGGCGACGCCACGAGCCCGGAAAAGATCTCGTCGAGGCGCGCGGCGACCCGGGACCAGTCGTAAATCGACGCGCGCCGGCGGCCGGCCTCGCCCATCGCCGAACGCCGGCCGGCGTCCTCGAGGAGGCTCTTCAGGGCGCGCGCGAAGGACGCGGCGTCCGGCGGCGACATCACTCCCTCGACGCCGTCCCGGACGAGCTCGGGGATCGCGCTGTCGGGCCAGTCGACGAAAACGACCGGGGTCCCCAGCGCCATCGCCTCCAGCGGGAAGATGCCGAATCCCTCGCGGGAGGAGGGTTGGACAGCGATCTTCGAGCGGGCGATCTCGCGCCACACCGGGGTCGCCTCCTCGACGTGGCCGCGAAAATCGACGCGCGTCTCGACGCCGAGCCTCGCGGCGATCGCCATGAGCCTCTTTTCGTCCGGCCCCTCCCCGTAAACGACCACGCGGGCTTCCGGGAGGAGCGCCGCCGCTTCGAGCAGCAGGTCGATCCGCTTCTCGGCGATCATCCGCCCGGCAAAGACGATGTCGGCCTCGCGCGCTCCCTCCGAGGGAGCGGCGGCGCGGACTTCGTCGAGGTGGACGCCGCACGGGACCACCGCCACCGGGCGGCGGCGCGGGAGATGCTTCTCCAGACGGCGGGCCGTCAGGCGGCTGGTGGCGACGATGCGGGTGCCGAGCCGCGCCACGAATCCCTCGATTGCGCGGTAGACGGGAGCGCGGAACCCCCCGAGATAGGACGCCCAGTAAGGCCCCCAGAACTCGTACCAGGTCACGACGAGAGGAATGCCGCGAAGGCGGCAGCGGAGAGCGAGCGGAACGAGGTGGATGTAGGGAACGCTCGCCGTCTCGACGAGATCGAATCGCGAGAGATCGAGGGTCCAGGCTCTCGCGGCGAATCGCAGGGACTGCATCGTGCGACGCTTTCCGCGAGCATCGTAGAGCTTTCCGAGGGGACCGAGCGACTCGTAGCGCACACCCGGCTCGGGACGCGCCGGGCCTTCCCCGAATCCGATGAGCGTCACCTCGTGACCTCTTCGGGCGAGAGCCACCGCGAGATCCGCGTTCCGGCGCTCGACACCGCCGATGAAGGACGGGTAGAGGAAATCGTTCAGCAGGAGGATGCGCATGCTTCTCGCGGGATGCCGGGACTCTACGGCATCCCTCTCGCACGCCGCAATCGAAACGGCACCGGGATCGCGACTTCCGTCGTCGAGGGCGCCCCCCGCGCGCCGGCCCCGGGAGACGCCGGTCGCCGCGCGCCGGATGCGACCCCGCCGGAAACCCGGCCGCCGGAGAGGCCATAAACTGAAACAATAGGACCGATGGCCGCACGAATACCCGCGAAGACGCCCGCCGACATGCCGAAAAAGCCCGCCGTCCAGCAACTGAAGACCGTCTGGCCGGAACTGTGGGCGCTCATTCGTCCCCGGCGCGCTCTGCTGGCGCTCGGGCTCCTTCTCATGGCGATCAATCGCGTTTCCGGGCTCGTCCTGCCGGCATCCACGAAGTATCTCGTCGACGACGTCGTGATGAAACATCGCTCCGGGCTCCTCGTGCCGCTCGTGCTGGTCGTCCTCGCCGCGACCCTCGTCCAGGGCGCGACGTCTTTCTCCCTCACGCAGCTCCTTTCGAAGGAAGCGCAGCGGCTGATCGCCGAGCTCCGCCGGAAGGTCCAGGCGCACGTGGGGCGCCTCTCCGTTTCGTACTACGACTCGAACAAGACGGGGACGCTCGTGGCGCGGATCATGAGCGACGTCGAAGGCGTCCGGAACCTCGTCGGGACGGGGCTCGTCGAGTTCGCCGGCGGACTCCTGACCGCGATGATCGCCTTCGTCGTCCTGATCCGCATCAGCCCCGGGATGACGCTCTTCGCTTTCGGATGCCTCGTCTTTTTCTCCTTCGCGCTGAAGAAAGCATTCGTCACGATCCGGCCGATCTTCCGCGAACGGGGGAAGATCAACGCGGAAGTGACCGGACGCCTGACCGAGACGCTCGGCGGCATTCGCGTCGTCAAGGGGTACCACGCCGAAAGGCGGGAAGAGAACGTCTTCGCGGCGGGAGTCCAGCGCCTGCTCTCGAACGTCCTCCGGACGCTCACGGCCACGTCGCTCATGAGCCTCTCCTCGACGGCGCTCATGGGGATCGTCGGCGCGGTCGTGATGTTCCTGGGCGCCCGCCAGATCGCGGCCGGGACGCTCACCCTCGGCGGGTTTTTCACGTACACCATGTTCCTGGGGTATCTCGTCGCGCCGATCTTCCAGGTCGTCAACATCGGGACGCAGATCACCGAGGCCCTGGCCGGCCTCGAGCGCACCCACGAAGTGCTCTCCGAGCGGCCCGAAGACGGGGATCCGGCCCGGACGATCGTGCTCGGCGAAATCCGCGGATCGATCGCGTTCGACCACGTCGGGTTCGCCTACGATGCCGACAAGCCGGTATTGACCGACGTGAGCTTCGCCGCGGAACCGGGGACCGTCACGGCGCTCGTCGGTTCGTCCGGCTCGGGCAAATCCACGATCATCGGTCTGATCGCGGCGTTCTACACCCCGCTGTCCGGGCGCATCCTCGTCGACGGGGTGGATCTGAGCCGCATCCGACTCGATTCCTACCGCGAAGCGCTCGGCGTGGTGCTCCAGGAATCGTTCCTCTTCGACGGCACGATCCGCGAGAACGTCGCTTTCTCGCGCCCCGAGGCGACCGAGGAGGAGATCCAGCGGGCGTGCGCGATCGCGCGCGTCGACGAGTTCGCGGAGCGATTCGCCGACCGCTACGACACGATCGTCGGCGAGCGCGGCGTCAAGCTCTCCGGAGGGCAGCGGCAGCGCATCTCGATCGCCCGCGCGATCCTCGCCGACCCCCGCATCCTCATCCTCGACGAGGCGACGTCCTCCCTCGATTCCGAATCGGAGGCGCTCATCCAGGAGGGGCTCTCTTTCCTGATGCGCGGGCGAACGACCTTCGTAATCGCCCACCGGCTGAGCACGATCCGGCGCGCGGAGCAGATCCTCGTGGTGGAATCGGGCGAGATCGTGGAGCGCGGAACGCATGCCGAGCTCTACGCGGCCGGCGGCCGCTACCACGCTCTCTACACGCGGCAGCACGGCCAGCAGGCCAATCTCTTCCTCGCTCCCGGGGAGGGCGACACCGTCGCCGAAGACGACGCTTCCGCCGACCGTACCGCGGGAGTGCCGAGCGCGGTGGATCTCGTTCGCGGCAAGGTCTAGCAGAGTCCGCTTCTCCGCGCGATCGCGATTTCTTTCCGGAAAGAACCGATCTCAGAAGATCGTCCCCGTGGCACGGCTCCTGCTCAAGAGAACGCCGGGCGATGTTCGCCCGAACGGAAGAATGCACGGCCCGCCGGGCCGAGAAATGGGGAATCCATGGACGCCACGAAACTCCTGAAAGCCGACCACGACGAGGTCCGGAAGCTGTTCAAGGAATACGAGAAAACGGGCGATCGCGCCACGAGCAAGAAGCGGGAGCTCTTCGAAGAGCTTCGCGACGCGCTGACCGTGCACGCCGAGATCGAGGAAGAAATCTTCTACCCCGCCGTGAAGGCGATTCGCGCCAAGGACGCGAAGGACGACGTGCGCGAAGGCTTCGAGGAGCACAAGATCGTCAAGACGCTGCTGGCCGAGCTCGACGGCATGAAGCCGGAAGACGAGCAGTTCGAAGCGAAGATGACGGTGCTCCAGGAGAGCGTCGAGCACCATGCCGACGAGGAAGAAGAGGAGATGTTCAAGGAAGCCCGCAAGGGGCTATCCAAGGAACGGCTCGAAGAGCTCGGGGAGAAGATGGAAGCCCGCAAGGGCGAGCTCGTCCCGGCCGAATAAGCGCAGGCGGATACTTTCCGGCGCGGGGGCGGTCCCGCGCCGTTCGGCGCTACGATAGGGCATGCGCGGAAAGAGCGTCCCGGCAACTCCGATGAACCGGAGAGGCGGCTGTTCCGGCGCCCCGCCGCGCGCGCTCCGCCCGGACCCGCCCTCCCCTCGGAAACCGGGTGACGCTCTCTACGAAGCCGTCCGGTATCTGCTCGCGACCTACCAGTCGCGCGACCGGGAACGCGCCTGCTACAGCGACATCTCGATCAGCGAATGCCACGCGCTCGAACAGGTCGTGGGAACCGGCGGCTGCTCGGTCAACGACCTCGCGTCGGCGCTTCGCCTCGACAAGAGCACCGCCAGTCGGATCGCCGCGTCGCTCGTCGAGAAGGGATATCTGAAACGCTCCGGCCGGCCGGACGACCGCCGGGCCGTGAAAATCACGCCGACCGCCGCCGGAAGGGCTCTCGAAGCCCGCATCAAGCGGGAGATCGTGGCGCGGCAACGGCGGGCTCTCGAGGGATTCTCTTCCCCGCTTCGGGACGAGCTCCCCCGCGCCCTGCGCGCCCTCGCGGACTCCGCGGCGCGCCCCTCCTCCCGTCGCTCCAAGTAGTTGCATCTTGCAACTACTTGTCCTATCCTCCCCGGAGGGGGTGGGCGATGCTCGTGCGAATTCCGAAGGGGTGGGAGATCCGGGAGAGCCGGGCGACGCCGGAATCGGTTTTTCGGGATCGGCGCCGCTTCCTGAAGCTGACGGCCGGCGGCCTCGCGGCGGCCGCTCTGGGCCGCGCCCTGTCCGCGGCGGACGCGGCGCCTCCGGCTCCCTCGTCCGGACTTCCCTCCGCCGCCCGCAACCCCCGCTACACCATCGATCAGCCGATCACTCCGGAGAAGTTCTCCTCCCGCCACAACGTGTTCGACGAGTTCTCGCTCGAGCGGGACCAGGTGTGGAAGCTCGCCGAGCGCCTGCGGACGCGCCCGTGGTCGATCCACATCGGGGGGCTCGTCGAGAAGCCGATCACGATCGACGCGGAGGACCTGATCCGGAAGATGGCCCTCGAAGAACGGCTCTACCGGTTTCGCTGCGTCGAGGCGTGGGCGATGGCGGTGCCCTGGACCGGCTTTCCGTTCCGGAAGTTCATCGAGTTCTGCCAGCCGATGGCGAAGGCCCGGTACGTCCGCATGGTCAGCTTCAACGACCCCGCCGCGCCGGGATGGAACGCCGGCCGCCGGGTCTTCCCCTACTACGAGGGGTTGTCTCTCGCTGAGGCCTCGAACGAGCTGACGCTCCTCGCGACGGGAATCTACGGGCATCCCCTGCCGAACCAGCACGGCGCTCCGCTTCGCCTCATCGTTCCGTGGAAATACGGATTGAAAGGGATCAAGTCGATCGTCGCCTTCCAGTTCACCAGGGAACGGCCCGGGACGTTCTGGAACGAGCTCTCGCCCGACCACTACAGCTTCGAATCGAACGTCGATCCGCGGGAGGAGGGCCAGGACACGGAGGAGCTGATCGACACGGGCGAGAAGAGAAAGACCGTGAAGTTCAACGGCTACGGCGAGTATGTCGCGGCGCTCTACGCTTAGATTTTCGGCGCTCGTTCTGGGCGCGGCGTCCGCTCTCGCGGCGGGACCCCCGGGCATCGTTCTCCAACGCATTTCCGCCCCTCCCCCGGCAGCGGCGGCGCCCGAGCTCCGCCATCTCGTCGCCGGCGAAGCCCTCCGCGTGGCCGGGCCCGGGAGAATCTCGGCGACCTTCTGGCTGCGGGCACGGATTCCGGAAATGAAAGCCGCGCCGGACTCTTCCCCGGTGCTGGGAGAGCGGATTGCGCTGCCCGGAATTCCTCCGGCGGCGTTCGTCGGCTTCGTTTCCTTCGACCGGCCGTGGCGCGATTATCGCGATCGACTCGTCCCCGCCGGGCTCTACACGGCCCGTTACCTGGTTCAGCCCGCCATCAAGGAGCACAAGGGAACTTCGACCTTTCGCGACTTCCTGATCCTGACTCCCGCGTCCATCGACGTCGCCGCCAACGTCTCTCCCCGGGACCTCATCGGGCGGAGCGCCGCGGCCACCGGCTCGGAACATCCCCTGGTGATGGCCGTCTTTCCGCTGCCCGACGGCGCCCATCCGCCCCGAATACTGGTCAACCCCCTGGA
>Ga0070666_10000228_pt1 | contig 37991 bp, 34 predicted proteins | sample KBSS23metaG_FD_64677 | JGI IMG/M metagenome (GOLD analysis project Ga0070666, IMG submission 64677) | Switchgrass rhizosphere microbial communities from Kellogg Biological Station, Michigan, USA - KBS S2-3 metaG | ecosystem: Host-associated > Plants > Roots > Rhizosphere > Soil ... | reverse complement strand
GGGCCGCGTAGCTCAGAGAGAAGCGCGCCCGGAGCAAGCACGAGACCCACACTGAGCACCCCCAAAATGAGGCCATCGACAGCCCGCTCAAGAACAATCAGGGCGAACATAAAACTCGAGCTAATCTGCAGCGACCGCCCCAGTACCACAGCGCGTACAATTTCGCCCAGGCGTACCGGCAGTAAAGTATTGAATAAGTAGCCGATGAGCAATGCCTGAAACTGGGTACGCACGCCGGAGTCCTTGACCGGCTGCAGCAGTTTCTTGGCTTTATAGGCGCGAATGCCGTGACCAGCCAACACAAGTCCAAAAGCGATTGCAGCGTGCAGCCAAAAGATCGGTTCGGCCAGCACCACAAAGATGCCGCTAATACGCTCAGACACACGAGCCGCGTACACCAAATAGACCGCCACCGAGACGGCCATAACCAGAATTAGAAAGCGTTTGAACTTCATGCTCGGATCGACACTTTAATCACTCGCAAGCCGGCGCTCGTTGCAGCCTTAATACCGGACTCCGAGTCCTCAAACGCAATCACGTCCTGAGGCGCCAGCCCACTTAGCTCCAGTGCCTTTAAATACGCCTCGGGGTGAGGCTTGGCCTGAGTAACATCAGCGCCAAAAATCATGTAATCAAACATTTCGTCCAAACCTGAAGCCCGCAGTACGCGTATGGCATTACCGCGTTCGGCAGTAGTCACAAGCGCCATAACGTGACCTTCTCGCATCAAGGCAATGAAGTCAATCAGGCGCTGATTGGGCTTCACCAAATGCATCTGGTCACCATAGTAACCGGCCTTAGCTCGTCTGACTCGCGCCACTCCTTCGGCCGTAATACCAGGCGCCAGTATCGGAATAAAGGCATCGGCCCGGAGACCCTGACGGGCCTGCAACTCAGCAAAGGCCTCCGGATCAACCCTCACACCCTCGTCGCGAAAAGCCCGCGCGTACGCCTCAAAGTTAGCCTCGTCGGTATCGCATAGCGTTCCGTCCAAATCAAAAAACATGCCTTTAATAACGGCGGTTTTGCTCAACTATTTATCTCCACACTATCTGAAAATCGTACTGCTAATATAGCAAGCCGAGCGTGATATTGCCATATTTTCGCCATGGCAACAAATGATAAGCTGGCCATATGAGCCTCACTCGTCACTTTATTAATGCGTATGAGAGTAATAAGATATCAAAATGACGTCCACACCGAGTCGCAGCCATATGAGAGCCAGCTGGGCGTGGCTTAAGAGCCATCATCAAAAGCTCTTCCCACTTCTATTTATTGGCTGCGTGCTGCTCTGTGCCTACTTCTTCTATCTTCGCTTTCCGAATAACTTCCTCCAGCCCAACTTCTACGGCGAAGATGGCCGCGACTACACTGCTAATATCATCAATAAAGGCTTTCTAAGCGCGGCCTTTACCACCTTCAATGGCTACTATATCTGGGGCTTGTACCTACTTTCAGAGACAGCCATGCTCGGCAACCAACTACTCGGCGGGTCCTTTGTAACGGTACCGCAAAGTCTTGCTGTTGTTTCGTATCTTTTCTTGGGCTTCTGCGCTTCACTACCGCTATTACTCTTCCGCAAGCAGCTGCGACCCGTTTACTTAATGGCGCTCATCGCGGCCTGCTGCATTGACCCCATGAAGACTAGTGATTATGCCATCATCGGCACGATTGGCAACCTTAAGTGGCTATTCACCTATGTCGCGTTTCTTCTCGTGGTTTACCGCTGTATGCATTGGCGCACGGCTAAACTGACCCAGGTCATGGCTATTGATCTAGGCATTCTAATCTGCGCCTACACCAATGCCACCGCCTACCTCGTGGCTCCGTTTATGCTCATGCCCTATCTTGCCGCCTGGTGGAAGCACAAGTCGGCTTGGTGGGAGCTTATTCTCACGCCAAGTTTTATCAGCCTAGCAACACTCATAGTGCTGCTCATTCCGCAAATTATTGTGGTAGCAATTAACGGCATTCCGCCTATGCCTGGCTATCTTGACACGCCGTTTCGAATGAGCCGGTTTACCGAGATATTTATCGGCCGGACCTTCTTGTTTGGCCTCATATTCCCCATTTACCATCACCTCGATGACACGCGAGCAGTTGCGCTAGCGCTCATGCTGGGTGGGAGTCTGTGGTTCTTTGGCGGTAAGAAATACCGGCTCATCTACCTGTTTGGCCTACTTACGGCTCTTCTGGCCACAACATTATTTGTACTGAACCGCACCGGCATTGGCGAACATTTTCTCGGCTACCTAACTGGCGGCCCGGATCAGTTCTTCTACGTTCAAAGTCTTATTATGTACTTTGTCTTCTTCCTAGCCTTGAGTCAATTCAGCCTCAAACTCAACCGCTGGGTGGCCCTAGGGCTACCAGTGGCGGTTATCCTGGTATATAGCTTCTACGGTGACCGAGCCGGCACCTGGGGCCAAAACAACTTCATGGCGGCCGGAGTGGGGGTCTTTACCGATAATGCACTCGTCGCTTGCTCTCGCCCCAGCGATCCTGTTCGGGTCCAGATCTACCCAGTACCCGTGTCGACGTGGCAGATCCAAGTTCCCCGCGACGATGTCTGCCCCAATCTGAACAACTATCAGCCAACCACCGATAAGCTGGGCCTTATTCCTCACGAGAACGACCACGTACCCCTGCTCGCCACCGGCACATTTAAACAAACGTTTACAGCCACACGCGGCAACCTAGACGGCCTGAGCTTATTCCTGGCCACCTTTGGCGCCAAGCACCTCAAAACTCCCTACACTCTTACTATTTATGCCAGTGACTGCCGTACGCCCCTCCGAAGTACCTCGATAGATCTTCGCACCGTGGCCGACAATGCCCGCACACTCATCCCATTTGCGCCGCTAGCAAACTCCAGTGGCAAGCAATACTGCTTTGAATTGAGTCCCCGTAAAGCACCCAAAACCCCTCTCGCCATTCGTTTAAGCCAGCCTGGCTCCTATACGGCCGGCGAGCTCACCGTGGGCGACCAGGCCAGTGATGCAGATGCAGTGTTCGACATTCACTACAGCGCCAAAAAATCCAACTAGCCCTATGTTTGGGCTGGCTTGACTGGCGTTAGCGGGGCTACCGGATAACGATCCTTGCCCAACCGCTTCTTAAGCTTGAGAGCCGGCTTTTCTATAAGGTGCCACGACGCGATTGATAAGAGTAAAATGGTCGGGAACTCGTAGGCAAACAACTTAAGTAGGCCAATATTATGATGCGAAAAGGCGATAATAGCCTGCTGAATCGGCCAAGCATAGATGTACATGCCGTATGAAAAATCGCCAAATCGGCCAAACGAGCCCAAGAACCGACTCGGCAAGAAGGCCAAGTACAACACCAGGTACGGCAGCGCCAGAAGCATCACTACAAACTGACCCGGCAAAAACGCCGATATGGTCAGCGCGGTCAGTGCCATGAGTGCCCCAATGTCAGTCAGCCGGGTAGCGTGCCGATAGATATAGTATGTAGCGCCAATGTAGAAAAACGCGCCATATTTCACCAGCCACAGTGGCTTGATGCCCAAAAACAGCAGTTCTGGGTTGCGAATGAGAAATACCAACACGCAAGCCACGACCAGCACAATAGCCAGCTGGAGCGCAAAGCCGACCCGGCGCTTAAACATACCGAGCGCCACCGCCACCAGCAGCCCCATGTACGCCAAAAACTCCAGCGGCAGGGTCCAGATAGAGCCGTTCACTACACCGCTGTTGTCCATGAATAAACCAGGCAGGCCAAATTGAATCGGGAAAATCATGGCATTTAGCAGGTAGGCCGGCGTTAGTGGTGATAATAAATATGCTCGCAGCGACTCAGTCGTAAATGCCGGCCCAATCACGAATGTCACAAATAAGGCCATACCTGCGAGGCCCGGCACAATCCGCAGCAGCCGTTTGGCCAAGAAGGCGCTAGCCCGGGGGTGGCTATCCCAGCTCTTGGCCACGAGAAAACCGCTCACAATAAAGAATACGTTCACGCCCATATTGCCCAGCGTGACGTTACCGATCATGGGCTGCTGCACATATCCAAGCAGCGCAAAACTGTGGCTAATAATCACAAAAGATGCCGCTGCCAAGCGCAGCAAATCAAAATTGTTTTGCCGACTAGCTAGCAGAGACTCAACCGACCCCAAACTGCGTGCCACTCTCATATTGCTCTCACAATAGCATATCTCGAGTTCGTGCTAGGTATAGAAGCCCGCAAATTGCTATAATAAAACGCAAAGTGGATCTACCGAAGTGAAATTACGTGCCCTCAGGCTCCCGTTCGCCCATCACCGCACATTCTGGGATCGTTTCAAGCAGTCGTTTGAGCAACACCCCTACTGGTATGCAGCCGGCGTTTTGCTGCTATATTTGGTGACATTTCAGTTTACGTTTGTTACTACTGGCGACGCCTGGGCAGAGGCGTTCTACGAGTACGTTCACGGTGCCATGGCCAATGGCTGGCAAGGCTTCTTCCATACGGGCATTGCCGGCTATTATAATTTCCTTCCTAAGTTATTCTCATACCCGTTGGTACTGCTCAACTTCCCCGTTGGCTACATCGACTACTTCTTTCGGTTCGCCGTTATTGCCTACACTATAGGGTGTATCGCATACATCGCGCACTCAAGCAATCGCTACCTCATCAAGAATGACTACCTACGACTCCTCCTCGCGCTCATGACGCTCATGAGCTACTACCACATCAGCTCGTTCAGCTTCATCAACGTCTGGTACGTCGGGTTTATTCCGATGATTCTTATTTCCCTCAATCCGCGAAAATTCGATCATGAGTGGCAGCAGCTGCTCTACGCCGGCTTTGCTATGTCTATTTGCCTTACCAAGCCTTCGGTTATTGTGTTGCCGCTGGTGGTATATCGCATGATCCGACATCGCGAGTGGCTCCTCGGCGCCATCATCACATTCGCGATCGGACTCGAGTCACTCCTATTCTTCACCTCGGAGTTTTATGTGCGCTTTAGCTCCATCATCGCTCAGCACGTGGGCCTGCCCGTTCGAATCATGAATGTAATGCTCTACGTGGGATTACTATTTTTGAAACTATTTCAGGCATACGTCACTCATTTATGGCTTATCGCTGGAGCATTCTTGGCAGTTTTGGGGCTTATCGTCGTGGTTATTATGGCTCGTGGCGTGCTCCAGGCTGCACTTCTGGCACTGACCGGCTTTATTGCCGCCTACACCGCACTTTACTCGCCAGATACGCCGCCAGTAGACGTAAACAAGCTCTACGAGCTGCTCCTGCATGACCAAATGAAGCTACAGCGCGAAGTTATGATCTCGTTCTTTTTGCTGCTGTTTTTGTTTATCACACTTCAATATCTCCGAGATCACATAAAGCTTCTGCCAAAGCGGCCACACCTCAAAACTACCCTCGCGGCAGGCGTCTTGCTGCTTCTAACCGGACTTGAATACCGACCTCTCCAGGCGCTCGATGCCCGCAACTACATCAATATCGACGCTTTCCGCGCCGACCTCACCGCCCACCGAGCAAACTGTATGCCCATCCCGCCCACGCCGTCATGGCTCAGCTACGATTACCAGAGTGGGCCAACCTACCCTTGGTACTACGAAAACGGCGCTTACGGCAGCTGTGATAAGCAAAACTACGATAAATCCATCAACTACCACTCGTTTTCATCTCGCATCGGCAGCGGGCGGGATATCACAATCGAAAATACTACTACTAAGCCAATCACGTCCCTCATGGTTGCGGTCTCCAATCCGAACCCTCACCAGACCCGATCCCTTGCACTCGAGAACATCGACACCCACCAGACTTATGAGGCAACCATTAAGGCTAAGCCCAACAACGACCGACTTTCTTACCTGGCTTTCAACCTCCGAACCGAACCTCAGGCGGCCACTTACCGCTACATCCTCAAAGAAGCTGGCACCCGTGATAGTGGTCTCACCACCGGCAGCTTCACCGACGGCGGAGTGGTTTACTTTCCTTATTTCGTGACTAAATAATCAACACCCAGGGAGCGCCGTGCTAGCATCACTTACCAAACAATTTGGAAACCTACGGGAGCTCATACGTCGGCACCCTCGGCTAGCTCTCACGGCGCTTTTCCTAGTGGTATGGAGCATAACGTCGTATATCTTTTTCTTGCGCTGTCCTAACAACTTTACGAGCCCCAACTTTTATGCCGAAGACGGCAAAGACTTCCTAGCCAACATTCTGCGCCAAGGTCCGATCCAGGCATTGTTCAACCCCTTCAATGGCTATTTTATTGTCGGCATTTACCTCATTGGCGACGTAGCCCGGCTGCTCAATCACCTGTTTTGGGATGGAGCCTACATCGAGCTGCCGCGGTCAATCGCGCTGGCCTCATATCTGTTTTTGGGCTTTTGCGCCGCCCTGCCTGTTATAACACTAAGCAAGATACTGCGTCCGATGTGCCTAGGCTTGGTGGTACTCGCACTCTCATTTACGCCAATGCCAGGCAATGATTATGTCGTGATCGGAACGCTGGGGAATCTCAAATTCGCCTTTGGCTTCATTGCCGTGCTGCTCCTAGCCAAGCGCTGGAGCTTGAGCCGCCACAGCCAACTTATTCCGCTACTCGACCTTGGCATCCTCATTTGCGCCTACACCACCGCCAGCGTGTACTTGCTCGTACCATTTTACTTGCTCTGCGACGGCTTGCGCCCTCGCCAATTGTTCAGCCAGCAAGCTTGGCGCAAAACCAATCTCTCACTCTGGAGTGCTCTGGGACTAGGTTTGCTCATGCTACTACAACTCGTGTATGTGGCCACCCACGGCATTCCCAAACTGCCCGGATACCTTGATTCACCGTTCCAATACTCCGAAGCTATCGAGATTTTCCTGGGCCGCTCAGTATTGTTCGGGTTTGCTCCCGGGCTCTATCGCTATTTTAACGATCTTATAGTCGTGACCGCATCGATCATACTGGTGGCCGGTCTGCTCCTAGCAGCTCGACGCCGAGGCCTAGCCTTAGCCTTCGCCAGCCTCTACTCTGCCGTCTTAGCCTCAGTCCTCTTCCTTATTAATCGGCCTGGATTGTCTGGCTTGTTCCAGCACTATGGCTGGAGCGGCCCGGATCAGTTTTTCTACGCCCAAACCATGCTCTCCATAGTGGCAGGTGTAGTGCTACTCCAAGCTGTGCTAACTCACTATGTCCGCTCATGGATTCGATTTGCCGTTCTCGTCGTGGCTGTCATTTTAGTCAGCAAAAGCCTCCCCAGTGTCAGTTCGTATGGTAAAGATAAGTCCATGGAGAATGCTCGTGGCACCGTCTACGCTGCCGCCAAAACTGCCTGCAAAACCACGAGCGGGGATGAGCTCAAGGTCAACATTTACCCCACTGCTCCATGGCAAGTCATCGCCAAGAGAGCCGAGGTCTGCACACCGGCTTTATTTGCTCACAAGACATATCACATGGAAGACCTGGGCCTCACCGTCCAAGCCAACAACCCCGTCAACATCGTTTCACAACGTTTCACGCAGCCATTAGCCGCCGCCGATGCTCAAGGCAACCTCGCCGGAGTCAGTCTTTTTCTCTCTACCTATCAGCGCAAGATTTCTTCCACTTACGCATTTACGCTCTACCAAGCTGACTGCCAGACAGTCATTCGTCGAACGACCGTCAAAGGTCGCGATGCGCAGGACAATGGCTTCCTGCCGGTTCGCTTCACGCCCGTAGCTGGAACGGGTAGCTACTGCTTTACGCTTGCTCCAACCAGTCCCCAGCCCGAGCCACTCGCCGTCCAGCTATCATCAACTAACACCCAAGCCATTCCACCCGCCACCGTCAACGACCAGCCGGCCGCAGCACCAGTCACCTATTCGCTCATCTTTGAAGATAAATGAAAGAGCGGGACTTTTCCCGCTCTTTTACCATCGCTGATTTTAGTATGTAAAGTTCTTGCAGCCGAGGCCGGCATTGGGGGCACCGACACTATCACCCACCACCCAGGCGCAGATCTGATGGTTACCAGTTGTGCTCCATGAGATTGCGCCATCGAAGGCATGGGGGCCCACATCGGGGCGGTTAATATTAGCCGAGAAGGCGGCGACCCACTGACCGTCAATGTAGAAGTGCACCGCCGCCGGGCTCGCCAGACTGCGGTCAAGACCCCAGCCGGCCACTCGCATCGAACCAGCCTGCTTCTGCAAAACGTCAAAGCTACCGATTGGATCGTTATTAACCGACACCGTGCGGCAGCCGAGGCCAGCGTTGGGCGCACCCAGGCTATCGCCCACCACCCACAAACATACCTGATGATTACCCGAGCCGGTCCAGGACACAGTACCATCGAACCCACGTGGGCCTACGTCAGGACGACTCACGTTGGCCGTCAGAGCACCTTTCCAGGTGCCGTCAATGTAAACATGCACCGAGGCTGGATCAACTGTGCTACGATCGAAACCCCAGCCCGCCACACGCACAGCGCTTGGTGACTGCGCCACTACATCATAGCTACCAGTAGGGTCATTGTTAATTGACACCGTATGACAGCCAAGACCAGCGTTGGGCGCACCCAGGCTATCGCCCACCACCCACAAACATACCTGATGATTACCCGAGCCGGTCCAGGACACAGTACCATCAAAGCCATGATTATTGCCATTGTAAGGATAGGTATTGCCTACATCCGGACGACTGGTGTCGGCGGTGACGGCACCGACCCAGTTGCCATCCACATACACATGCACCGGCACGGCAGCCGTCTGATTACGGTCAATTCCCCAACCGGCCACTCGAATCATTCCTGGCTGCTGCTGCACCAGGTCAAAACTCCCCACCGGATCATTGCCGTGGTATAGCACCGACCCAAACCACGACTCAAACAAACCCGGCAAACTCTGGCCCAAATGCGGCGTGTAGGTATAAAACGCAGCCGTGGCGCCCGTTTCCAGGAATATCGTCTGGCCGTCGATTACCGCCGTGCCGTCGTAATAGTTTGGCGAGCACGAGGCGCAGCGTTTACGCGTGCCTTGCGTCATGTAGCCCACATAGCTAATATCACCGTCGCCGTCCCAGGCAGTATTACCCAGCGAGCGCTCCTTACTAAACTTAAGCTGCCAGCTGCCCCACAGAACTTGCCGAGTAAACCCAGCATACTTTGGGTTGCAGCCGCCCGAGTCGGGACAACCGTAGCCCATCGCCGCGTTGTATCGCCAGTTGTCGCAGCTCGTGCCCGTAATGAGACTCTCCTCTTTCTGGAGCGTAGCGAGAATTACCTGTGGGTTGAGGCCCCACATTTGAGCCGTCTTAAAGATGATGTGGGCCGCTGATACCGAACCAGAATAGCTCCAGCCGGTAGACGAACTGTAGTTTGGATCTGCATCGGCATAGTTAGCCAGACAGGGACCCTTGGAGACGAGGAAGTTATAAATCTGAGGCTCGCTCATCGTGCCTACGTTGTCAAAAACACCATCATCCATAAGATGGGAGCTGCTGTAATCAGCCGCCTGAGCCGCTGAGGCCGGCAAAAACACTAGCGAGCCAAGCAGGAATAAGGTGGTTGATAGGGCTGTGAGATATTTCTTCACTATGGATTCACCATTAGCTGGCTCGCGTCACCAACGCCAGTCTGGCCGTTATACGTTGCTAAGAGTTGGACTTGCCAGGTACCAGGAGCTAGGCCCAGCGTTTTGGCGTTCCAATCAAACTGGTTTCCGCCGCTCTGGGTGGCGGAAGGATCCACCTGCTTTACTGCCCCACCGGGTCCGCTGAATGTCAGACCACAGAGCCCGCCAATAACTGTTTGGCAGCTTGTTGTCATGGCAGCGTTGTTCTGTAGATCGTTTGAGCTCAGCGAGATCGTGTGTTTGTTAAGCGTCTGGCCGGTGGGCTTGGCCAGCGTTGCGCTAACCGGATGGCTCGGGTTGCTTGTCACTACTGGTGTAGGCGTCGCTGGCGTGCCACTCTTGGCGGGACTCGCCGAAGGATACGTCTTGTCGGTTTGCGGTCCTTTGGGCTGGGGAGTCGTCACGTTCCCAGTCGACGAACTACTCGGTCGCGTCATAGCATAGACAGCTCCACCAGCCACTACAACAAGGAGAAGGATCAAGAGTCCGGTAGTTCTCTTGTTAAGCTTGCGCGGCTTCATTGTTTTTGTTTTTGCCATATCGAATAACCCCTAACTATATCGCTCTCATCATACCATAACAGGTATAAAGAACTGATTATGGGCGCAAAATTGGCAGGCCATTTTGGACGGCGAGATTCGGGTTGAAGTACCCGTCCTTAACCGCAGCCGGGGCAGCTTGAGCTGTCAGCATATGCTCATTTTCAAGTTTGGCGTAGGGCCAGTACACGTTCCGCAAACCCGCCTGGAATGTAGCCGCACCCGACATCACCACATCCCCGGCCGCGACGACTGAACTTAGCTTCGAGAGCTCAATGAGTGCACAGTCAGGGCTTACTGCCAACAAATCTCGCGGCCACACCGCCGGGCCCATGAGCGTCCACGCCGACAGTGGCTGACCGGCAAACAACGGCTGCCATGTCTCGCCGTCACCCACATAGCCAATCCCCTGGCTCTGATCCCCGGCATTCACCAGCGCACCGCCAACCCAGCCAACTCCCGACTGCTGAGCTAGCCCAATGAGCTCATTAAGCCAGTCAGGTTGCTTCGGCCTAGCGCTCATGTCCAGCCGTAGCACCAGACCGTCTTTGGCTTTAAGCTCAGTCGGCGAGCTCACGAGCGTTAGGGCCGAATAGGCTGTTTGGCGCTTAAGTTCCTCAAAGTCTGCTTCAGCAGCCTGGCCAACGGGCCAGACATACACCATTGGCTCCCCTTGCACGGCGTATTTGAGGCGATACTCCGTCGGTCGACCCACTATCTCTACGGCTTCGGCACTAATCTTGTTGCGCTTAATATAGTCCCGCAGAGCCTTCAAGCCGGCATCTGAAGCCCCGCTCTTTTCACCCACATCCAAGCCAGTGGAACCAGCGGCCTGCCGCCAGTGGTATGACATTCGCTGCACCGCATGCACCTTGGGCTTGGTATCAAGAACCCTGAGGAGGAAATCATAGTCCTGGGCGCCGTCAAAGCCCAGTCGAATTCCACCAACCTGGTGAGCGAGAGCCGCCCGCACCACTACAAAGTGGGCCAAGTAATTCACATTCAAAAACAGCTCTGGCGACCAAGCAGGCTTAAACAACGGCAATAACCGATGCTGACCATCGTCACTCAGCTTGTCTTCATCACTGTAGAATAACCCGATGTCTGGGTCTTTCTGGAGCGCAGCCGCTACTTCAGCCAGGGCAAACGGGGCCAGCGTGTCGTCGTGATCCATGAACGCAATGAATTCACCCTGAGCGTGAGCAAAGCCCTGGTTGGTTGTGTCCGCGATGCCTTTATTGGTCGTGAGCAAGATCTCGCGAATCCGCTCGTCCCGACGGGCCGCCGCGCTAATAGCCAACCGTCGCTCCTCAATCGGTGAGCCATTCACGAGCACCAGCTCCCAGTTGGTGTAGGTCTGGGCCAAAATGCCATCGATTAATGGCTGCAGATACTTATCAGGAGTGTTATAAGCCGGAACCAGAATACTTATAAGTGGCCCCTCCGCCGGCGCAGTCGCAATCGTATTGGGTTCAACCTGAGCGACCCACTGCTCATAGCTCAACACATTATCCTGGCGCGCGTGTACCCTTTCCAGGAGACGCCGCACGGCATGATGCCGTTTGCTACCAACCGGCAACAGCTTACGGGCAATTTTCTTGATATAAAATGATGATTTCATTGGCGGTTTTCAGCTTAGCTTATGGTAAACTCATGGTAACATGCCGACCAAGTCAGAGAATCAGTTAAAGACCGGGGTGGAGTTTAAGGTTAGTCGCAACTACTGGGGATTAGTGCGCGAGCTGGCTGTTGCCGACTTCAAGCTCAAGTACCAGGGATCCGTTTTTGGTTATCTCTGGTCTCTTATGAAGCCACTGGCGCTGTTTGGTATCCTCTACTTAGTTTTTAGCGTCCTCGCCAAGTTTGGCTCCAATATCGACCATTATCCGCAGTATCTTTTGCTGGGTGTCGTGCTGTGGAACTACTTTGCTGAGTCTACCGGCAACGGTATGCGCGCCATTGTCGACAAAAGCGATCTTATTCGTAAAGTTTACTTCCCGCGCATCGTCATTATGCTGGCCTCAAGCTTGAGCGCGCTCATTACGCTAGCACTCAACCTGGTTGTGGTAGTGATCTTTATTGCTCTCGCCGGCATTGCTCCCGGCTTTATAACTCTGGCCTTCCTGGGGCTTATTGCTGAGCTCTTCCTGCTCTCACTCGGCATTTCGTTTTTCTTGGGCGCTTTGTACGTGCGCTACCGCGATTTCGTCTACATCTGGGAAGTCGTCTTGCAACTCCTTTTCTATGCCTCGGCGGTCATTTTCCCGCTCAATATGGTACCAGCCCAGTATCATGCGCTCTTACTCCTTAACCCCATTAGCCAAATCCTCCAGGACTCACGCGACATCTTAGTAAACCCAACGCAGACCATTACCACCAGCGAAGTAATTCATGGCCCACTCATGCTCGTGCCATACGCTCTCCCCGTGCTCCTAGCAGTGTTTGGGTTTATCTACTTTGAGCGAGTTGCCAGCAGATTTGCGGAGGATGTGTAATGGATAAGAAACTCGCCATATCGGTGCACAATGTCAGTAAGAACTTCAAACTGCCACATGAGCGGTACAACAGCCTTAAGCAAAGCGCTCTCCACCTCTTTAGCAAACGCAGTTATAGCAAGTTCGAAGCCCTCAAAGACATTAGCTTTGACGTTAAGGATGGTGAATTCTTTGGTATCGTCGGCCGCAACGGCTCCGGCAAAAGTACCATGCTTAAGATTTTGGGCGGAATTTACACCCCTACAAAGGGCAAGGTGGTAATTAACGGCACGCTATCGCCCTTCATCGAGCTTGGTGTTGGTTTTAACCCCGAGCTTTCAGGCCGTGACAATGTTTACCTCAACGGCGCTATTCTTGGCCTCACGCGCAAGCAGGTCGATGCCAAGTACGACGAGATTGTGGCCTTTTCCGAGCTCGAAGACTTTATGGACCAGCACCTCAAGAACTACTCTTCGGGCATGCAGGTCCGCCTGGCTTTCTCTATCGCTATCCAGGCCCAGTCCGACATTCTGCTCATCGATGAGGTTCTGGCCGTAGGCGACTCCAACTTCCAAACCAAGTGCTACAACGTCTTCCGCCAAATGAAGCGCGACAAGCGCACCATCGTGTTCGTATCGCATGACATGAACGCCATTAAAGACTTTTGCGACCGGGCTGCGCTTATCCACGATGGCGTGGTGGCCGCCATGGGCACTCCGGATCGTATCATCAACAAATACAACCAACTCAACGTGGTGGAGGCTGAGGACAGCGAAGTCGCCTCTGAGCTAGCCTATGACACCACCACCCGCTGGGGTACCGGTGATGCCAGCATCCTGCGCTGTGAGACACTCAGCGGCGAGGACAAGCGCCGAATTTTTCAGCCCGAGCAGCCACTCACCGTCCGCATTGAGGCTCAAGCCAAGGCTTCTTTGTCTAAGCCGATCCTGGGTCTCGTTATCAAGAACGCTGAAGGTATCCGTATTTTCACTACCAACACCAAGCTGCAGGGTACATCAGTACCAAATCTAACACCCGATGAGAAGATCACGCTCAACTGCATTATTCCCCCTATTCTTGGCAATGGCACCTACACCATCGCTCCAGCCGTGGCTGATACCGACGGCAAGGTTATCTATGACTGGATTGAAGACGCTGCCAGCTTCGAAATTCGCGGATACGACACCTCAGATGGCATCATCCAGCCGCGCCACACTATAACCGTCAAGAAAGGATCATAATGGAAGATACTGGCGAGCGCATGATTCCGGCCCATCACAAGGGCAGCCTCATGTATGGTGAGCATATGGTCCGCTACGAAGCCGCTTGTGAGATCGGCGCCGATAAAATCGTCCTCGATATCGCCTCCGGCACCGGCTATGGTACGCAGCTTTTGGCAAAGACCGCCAAGCATGTTTATGGTGTGGATGTAGCCCAAGACGCTATTGACTATGCCAAGAAAAACTACTCTCGTAAGAACGTCACCTTCCTGCTGGGTGATGCCGAGCGTATTCCTCTCGAGGACAACAGCGTGGACGTGGTCGTGAGTTTTGAAACCATTGAGCACATTAAGGACTATCAGGGGTTCCTCGCCGAGATCAAGCGAGTTCTCAAGCCGGGCGGGCAGGCTATCGTTTCGACTCCCAACGATAAAGAGTTTCCCGAAGGCAATCATTTTCACCTTCATGAGTTTGAGGTTGATGAGTTCGAGAACATGCTTAAAAAACATTTTTCGAGCATCAGTTTCTATTACCAAGGAGACTGGCTGTACAGCGGTATTCTCCCAAAGTCGGGCTTCCAGGACGAGTGGACCAAGCCCGTACTCACCTCCAAGCTTCTCAGCGATGAGCTCTCGCGCTGCATTTATATGTTTGCCGTCTGCTCCAATGACAAAGCTGGATCCATAACGACCCGAGGTGTCATCGCCCAAGGCTGGAGCGACAAGAATCGTATCGAAGAAGCCGAGAAGCAACACGTCCACAATCGCAATATTGGCGCCGAGCTGGAGATTGCTCAGGCCGAGATCCAGCACCTGCGAACGGACCTAAACACAGTCTTAAGCTCCAAGAGCTGGCGCTACACCCAGGCGCTGCGCAAACTTCGCCACACCATTCGCAAGCGTAACCGAGGTTAATCATGAGTAAACCAGCCACAATCAAGGACCGAGTTAGTGTTGTCATTGTGTGCTGGAACAATCGCGACCTACTCCAGGAGTGCTTAGAGTCGGTATACGCTCAAACCTATCCCAATTGCGACATCATCGTCGTCGATAATGGCTCAACGGACGACTCGGTCGACTACATTAAGCAGCACCACCCCAAGGTCAAGCTCGTTGAGACCGGCGAAAATCTCGGCTTTGCCATTGGTAATAATATCGGCATTAAAGCAGCCTTCAAGGACCCTGACTGCCGCTATGTCATGCTGCTAAACACCGACGCTACGACCGATCCTGACTGGATTGAGACCATGGTAGCGTTTGCCAAAAAACACCCCAAGCTAGCCAGCGTTCAGTCCCCTACCGTGGACTACTACGATCACTCCGTACTCGACTCTTGCGGCATCCTAGTCGACCGCCAAGCTCTCGCCACCCAAATGGGTTACCGCCAAACCAACGTAAGGCTTGAGACACGGCAGGTATTTGGCGTCAACGCCGCCGCCGCTTTATTTACCCGCAACTTCCTCGATGCTCAGCCATTCGGCGAAGACTACCTCGACCACGACCTCTGGATGTATCTCGAAGATGTCGACATCGCGGCCCGGGCCACTATGATGGGCTGGGAAAATTGGTTCCTCAACGAGTCCCGAGCCTACCACATGGGCTCTGCCTCCAGCGGTAAAAACCCGGGCTTCTCGCTCTACATGACCTACCGTAATAACGCGCTCGTGCTCATTAAGAATCTGCCTCGGCGCATTATTATCAAAACCCTGCCTGGTATGATGCGGGCTGAGCTCAACCGGCTGCGCGGTTTTTGGCGCGAAGACAAATACAGCCTCATTAAGATGATTCTCAAGGGCCGCTTTAAGAGTCTTCGACTCTTCCCGCTCTTCTTCCGTAAACGCCGCGAATTCAAAAAATACTGGGCTATTAGTGAAGCTGACTTATGGAAGCTCATGGAAATCCCCAAGCTAGCCAAGATTCCGCCCAAGGAGCGACCCTATGGCAGCGAGACGGTCACAGCCATTATTCTCAGCCACAATAATATGGGCCGACTCGAAAGTTGTCTTGAGGCGGTAACGAGCCAAAAGTACCCCAATCTGAAAGTCATCGTGGTAGACAACCACTCCACTGACGGAAGCTTGCAGCTTCTAAAGGAGAAGTACCCCGATGTCGCGGTATTGGCCCAAAAAGCCAACCTTGGTACCGCTAACGGCTTTAATGTCGGCATCACCAAAGCTATGCTTGATGAGCCGGACTACTTTGCGCTCATTCAGGCCAACACCGTCGTTGAGCCAGGGTGGATCGATACCATGGTTGAGACAATCCGCAAGCGCACCGACGCCTTTGCTATCACTTCCAAACTACTCGCCCAAGCCGAGCCAGACCAGCCAGAAATTGTACTTAACCAAGGCTATGACTATCAGCCCGGCCAAGACGTCACCGCTATACAGTTTGAAGGCAACAGGGTCAAAGAAGTCTTTGCGGCCAGTGACTACGCCAGCTTTCATCGCACCGAAGGTATGGGCGCCATCGGCATTCTCGACGGCGACTTCTTTGATGGTCTCGAGGATGTAGACTGGTGTTTCCGGGCTCATCTCGCCAATCGCAAAGTCTACTCTCAACCACAGGCTAAGGCCCACGTAGCTCTCGAGCCTTGGCTCAGTGAGTCTGCCCGCTGGTATCACCACCAGAAGAACTTGTTTTATATCTACATTAAGGATCTGTCATTTAAACTGTTTTGGAAATACCTGCCCGCGGCCATTGGTTTTACGGCTCGCAGCTATGTGACAGCCTTCCAGAAAGGCTTTACTGTCCAGCAGGTTAAGGCTCTGCTCAAATGCAGCGCCCGTCTGCCACGAATGCTTCGTTACCGCCGGCATATCAACTCTCACCGCCGAGCGCGCGCCGTCGAAGTAGATAAAGCCCTCCAGCGTAACTTTACCCAAGAGTAACTCATGAAAATCGCCGTCGTCATCCCCAACTGGAATGGAATCGACTTCATCGAAGCGTGCCTTCAGGCCCTCAGCAAGCAGACTCAGGCCCACACGGCCATCGTCGTCGATAACGGCTCCGTGGACGGCTCATGCGAACTTATCCGGGATAAATATCCTAACGTGCAGCTTCACGCCTTCAAGGATAATGCCGGCTTTGCCGGTGGCGTGAACCGAGGAATCAAGCCTGCTCTCGAGCAGGGGTTTGACGTTATCGTGCTCCTTAATAATGATGCCGCTCCCGCGCCGGACTGGCTGGAGCGCCTTACAGCCGCCGCCCAAGCTCATCCTGAAGCCGGCATCGTTACGAGCAAAATACGGCATCTGGGCGATCCCAAGCTCGATAGCACCGGCGATTTCTACACCACCTGGGGGTTCGCCTTCCCTCGCGGCCGCGACGAAGTTGATACCGGCCAGTTTGACAGCTCCGACCAGCAGGTCGTATTCAGCGGCTCCGGCGGCGCCAGCCTCTACCGCGCAGAGGTATTTCGCAAAATTGGCCTGTTCGATGAGCGATTCTTCGCCTACTTCGAAGATGTGGATATTAGCTTTCGGGCCCAACTCGCCGGCTACAAGGTGCGCTACGAGCCCAAAGCCGTAGTAGAACACATGATCGGCGGCACCAGTCGCCGCGCCAATGCCAGCGGTACCGACACCAGCGAAGCCGTCACGGCCGAAGCTGGAGCGCCCAGCCCCTTTGCCCGCTATCAAACCGTCAAAAACTTCTGGTATCTCTACACCAAAAACATGCCCGGCTGGCTCTACTGGAAGTACTTGCCGCTCGCCATCACCAGCTTCAGCCTGATGCTCATCAGCGACACGCGGCGTGGGCTCCTGGGCTCGTTTCTGCACGGCGCGGCTACTGCTCTGAGCCATATGCCAGGTATCCTGGCCGATCGTTGGAAAATCCAGCGCCTGCGCAAAGTCAGCCCGCATTATATCGATAGCATTCTATACCATGGCATGCCGCCACTCCAGATGAAGCGTTTTCGACGATTCCGCCGGCGCGTCTCCTCCAGGTAGCATATAATAGCTTTATGAGAATTGTTTTTGACGGCCGCTGGATTGGTCGCACCGGCATCGGCCGCTACGCCGAGGAGCTCCTAAACGAGCTCCAAAAGCTTGATACCGTTAACCACTATTTCGTCCTGCTATTGCCGCAGACTTACGATACTTGGAAGCCAGCTGCGGCCAATTTTGAAGCCGTACGCACAACGTATGAAGTCTATACCTGGCAAGAGCAGTTCCTCTTGGGTGCTCAGATTAGCCAGCTCAAGCCAGATCTCGTGCATTTTACGAGCTTCAATCTGCCTATTTTTTATTCGGGACGCTTCGTTACTACCATCCACGATCTCACCCTGGTGCATTTCAAAAACGCACGTGGTGGAGCTCTTAAGCGACTGATATACGACATCAAATACTGGGCCATGCGCGGTATTATGCGCGTCGTCACCCGCCGGGCTGAGCGCATCATCGCCCCCTGCGAGTTCACCAAAAACGACATTTTGAGCCATTACCAGATCCCAGCGAGTAAAGTAGTGGTAACCTACGAGGCAGTTGGCTCAGCTTATGACGACCCCAAGCCTCTTCCTTTCTCCCTGCCCAAGAAGTATGCCATGTACCTGGGAAATATGTACCCATATAAAAATATTGAGCGGCTTATCGAGGCTTTCGCCCAAACCAAGGCCCGCAAGAGCGGCGCCAAGCTCATCCTAGCGGGCCGTACGCCCTACTTCGAAGACGTATGCAAAGCCAAGGCCAAAGCGCTGGGAGTAGCAGACGAGGTAATCTTTGCCGGCCGGGTAAGCGACAGCGAAGCAGCCACGCTCTATCAGAAAGCTACGCTTTTTGCCTTCCCTTCACTCTATGAGGGCTTTGGCCTCATGGCACTTGAAGCCATGGCCCAGGGAACGCCCGTACTGGCGGCCAACGCATCATGTTTGCCTGAAATCTGTGGTGACGCTGCAGCCTACTGTGACCCTCTAGATGTTGCCGACATAGCCGCGCAGCTTGATGCTTTGTTTGACAATGATGACCGACGCCAAGAGCTCATCAAGGCAGGCTACGAGCACGTGAAGCTATTCTCTTGGACCAAGATGGCTCAAGAGACTCTCGCCATCTATAAAGACGCTAGCTAGCCGGAACTACCACGATGCGGCGATCACGATCCTCACCGCGCGACTCCGTAGCAACAGTAGTAATATCGCGCAAAGCCATGTGCACGATCCGACGCTCAGCCGGATTCATTGGCTTGAGCTCTTCTTCTTGCCCGGTTTCCGTCACCCTAGTAGCTACTTCACGCGCTAGCTCTTCAAGCGCGGCCCGACGAGCTTCTTTGTAGCCAGCTACGTCAACAGATATCCGTGGAGCATCCTCGACCGCGCGCTTGATAATCTGGTTGAGCAAGAATTCAATTGCGCGAAGCGTATCACCACGATGGCCAATTAAACGAGGTGTGACATCCGAAGCCGCCACATCCAATGCAATACCCTCGTCGGTCTCATGAGCCTCCACCTGCGCATTCACGCCAAAGAATGAAACCAATTCTTCCAGTCGTTTTTTGGCGAGTTCAGTTGTCTTGGTCATGCTTTACCTCCTTTAGATTTAGAAGAGGTTTTGGGAGCAAATTTCACGCCCGAACGATCAGCTGGGAGTGCCTTTGGCTTAGCCGCGGCGGGCATGGTGGCGGTCGCCGGAGTTTTAGTCCTAGACGGCTTAGTCGGAGCATCATCAATCGACGCTTCAAGCTCAACCACGTCTTGGCGCAGTACCAGGTACTGCTGCAAAATGGCCACCAAGCTTGTGGTCAACCAGTACAGCGCCAGCGCTGACGGCAGCGTTAAGCCAATAACAAATGTCACCACCGGGAACAAGTAAGTCATGCCCGCCATCATCTGAGCCTGAGCATCCTTGGACTGTTGCTTAGGCTGAAGCTGCTTAGTCTGAACGAACTGGGCGATACCAGCCAGCAGCGCAATGATCGGTGAGGGCTTGGCTAACTCAATAAGACCCAAGAACTTGGGGTCAAAGTTGGCATGACCTTTAATGATGTCCATGATTGGGCCGAGATTCTTGACCGGCTCATAGGCCAGGTGCGCAATCTCGCTCGGCTTCACGACATCACGCAGAACAATGAACAGAGCAAAGAATATAGGTAGCTGAATGAGCAGCGGCAAGAACGAAGCAAATGGGTTGATCTCCTTCTCCTTGTAGAGCTCCATCACCATCTTGCCCTCAAGCTGCTTGTCACCGGCCGTCTGAGACTTGATACGCTGTAGTTCCGGCTGGAGCTCCTGAAGCGCCTTCTGTGAATGCAGCTGCTTATTAACGAGCGGCCAGAGAATGAGCCGCACGACAATCGTCAATAAGATGATCGCCACACCGAAGTCTCGATATGGAATAAGTGCGTAAATAACCGCCAGTAAGTTAAAAAGCGGCTGGACCAAGATGGTGGTAAACATTGAAACTCCGAAAAAAATTAAACGGCAATGACGCGAGCTCGCCGAAGAGATTGGGCAAGTAGCTCGCGCAGACGGGGTGCCGGTAACCCGCTAATATCTGCATGAACACTTATTACTATATCGTACCCGTCGGGGACTGTCTCCCATTGCCCAGCCAGCGCACCAAGAAGGCGGCGGCGGATTCGGTTGCGCGTCACTGCGCGCTTATCAACCTTCTTGCTCACAACTACCACCGCACGCGAAACAGTCCGCCCGTTTGTGGCCGCCTTAAGGCTGATAAGTCCTTCGCCGGCACCATAAACACCGCGTTTATAGACGCGGTTGATTTCATACGGTTTGCGCAGACGATTGACGCTTGCGAGCATGAATCTTGGTCCTCATAAGAAATAAGCCGCATCGTGCGGCTCGCTTCTTTAGATCGCGACGCGCTTGCGCCCCTTGAGCCGTCGGCGCTTCAGGACGAGGCGGCCGGCCCGGGTCATCATACGTTCCATGAAACCATGGACGCGCTGACGTCGCTTTTTCTTTGGCTGGTACGTTCGCTTCGACATAACTCGGGTATTTTACGTTAAATAAGCGCGAGAGTCAACCGATATATGTCAGCAGCTTCTACCTCGTCCGAATTATCAATGCTACCCAGTAGCCGACCCCCACACCAGTTTCCCAGGATAAAACCCCCCTGGGAGATCCCCTACTGTACTGAGGGCAGTATGCAAAAGTAGTCCTGCTTATTAGCCTTTACTAAGCCATTATCTGATAGAACTCCGAGCCTACTGCCCTCACTGCAGTACTCACACCCAAACAAAGCAGTGCCCAGCCCCAACCAGCCAAAAAACCACAACCATTTCCCCACAGCTCTCCCCATCTTTCCCCAGACTTATCCACTGGCTTCATATCTGATAGATCAGCAAAACTGTGCATAAGTTAGGCCATATTTCGATCAGAAAACACCGGTTGTGGAAAAGGCTCGCGCTCCGTTATGATGGGAACCAACGTTTAGGAGTGAGTATGGATCCAAAGGGGTTGTGGCAGGCTGTCCTCGGAGAGCTGGAGGTAACGATATCCCGCGCAAACTTTGCCACCTGGTTTCGCAACACGGCTATCATTTCCAATGAGGACGGTCACGTAGTTATCGGCGTGCCCAACATCATGGTGAAAAACTGGCTCGAGAAGAAGTTCCACAGCGACATCAAGGCAACTTTGAGCAAAATGAATTCGGCTGTTCACACCGTCGAGTACAAGGTAGGTAATATTCCCGCCGCCCATATAGCCTCAACTGCTCCGTCTATGCCTGCCAAGCGAGCTGAAGCCCCAGCGAGCAAGTCGTCACAGGCTAGCCTGCCCATTCAGTCCGCGGCACCCAACAATCTTAACCCGCGCTACACCTTCGAGAGCTTTGTGGTGGGTTCATCCAATGAGCTTGCCTATGCGGCCTGCCAGGCTGTAGCCAAAAGTCCTGGTACTAAATACAACCCACTCTACCTATACGGCGGTGTTGGACTCGGTAAAACGCACCTCATGCAAGCCGTTGGTAACGAAATTATTCGCCGCGACCCATCCAAGCGCATCGAGTACGTCACGAGCGAATCGTTCACTAATGCTTTTATCGGAGCTATCCAAAAGAAAAAGAACTCCGCCTTCGTTGATAAATTCCGCAACGTCGATGTACTCATTATTGATGACATGCAGTTTTTGGCCGGCAAAGAAGCTACCCAGGACGAGTTCTTCCATACTTTTAACGCCCTGCATCAGTCCAACAAGCAGATTATTATTTCCAGCGATAAACCGCCGCAGCTTTTGGTGCAGCTCGAAGAGCGCCTGCGATCTCGCTTCTCATGGGGTATGACCACCGACATCCAAACTCCGGACCTGGAAACCCGCTCGGCCATCCTGCAAGCCAAGGCCGCCGCACAAGGCAAGATTTTACCACTCGACGTCATCGACTACTTGGCTCGCCACGCCCAGCAGAATATTCGCGAGCTCGAAGGCGCGCTCACTCAGCTACTAGCCGCTTGCGAAGTGCGCAACCTGGAGCCCAATGTAGCCCTCGCCACTCAGTTACTGGCTGGTCAAGCCGCCGCTCGTCCTAAGTTTAAGCCGCTTACGCCCAAGGTCGTCATTGAGCGCGTCGCCGCTTACTTTGACCTGCAGATGGCTGACATCATCGGCGCCAAGCGCGACAAAGAGATCGTGGTGCCGCGCCAGATCGTGATGTACCTCATGCGCCACGAAATGAACCTGAGCTTCCCCAAAATCGCGCAAGCCGTCGGCGGCCGTGACCACACCACCGCCATGCACTCGGTCTCCAAGATTGAAAAAGCCATCGAAGACGACGACAGCCTGCGCGGCGACGTCAGTGCTATTCGCGAGCAGCTCAGCACTGTCGGCTAACCACTAGACTTTACTAGTAAAATATGATATCATATAGTAATGCGCTCTTAGCGTTGTTTTGCCGCAGCTTAATTCAATCCTTCGATCCCGGGAGTCACCGTGAAGAGAAGCACCATCATCGGCCTCGCCGTCGTTCTCGTGCTGGGCGCCGCCAGTGTGGCCATCCTCCAACTGGCCAACCAGTCGGCTCCGGCCTCTCAGCTGGTGCGCGCCGGCACGGTTACCTGCGACCCGAACGTGGGCCCCAACCTCCTCGACCCGGACCACCCGAACCTCACCGTGTCCATGTCCAGCGAAGGGCCCGGTACCACCGAGTACTACTATGTGAACCAAACTATTTGCGATGGTCACGACGCCTTCTTCGAGGCGCACTGGCTCCAGTACACGCTTCACGGCCAATCCGTGGACGTTACCTGGTACGCCCCGGTGAGGACTCAGTGGCAGAAGGTCTGCGCCTTCACGTCCCTCGACAACGACTCCCACTGCGTCGGCCTCCTGCCCAACCAGACCAGTTACGCCTGGCCACTGGAGCAGGGTGAAGTCCTCGAAGGCCTGTACGTAACAGGCCAATCGGACGAGTTGCCGCCGTCGGTCGACCCCAGCACCACCATCAGCGGCGGCGTCGTGGCCGGAACTCCCTTCTACAACATCTAGTGAAAGGGGGCTCCGGCCCTTTTTCGTTTCGAATCCTCGAACACGCTTAAGCTTTATCCCCAGCTGGGTATAACTCCTGGGTAAAACCCCGGGATAGCCTGGGCATTACATAAGCGTTTTCCGGGGTTTCCCACACGGCCAAAAAGTATCCCCAGAACCGCCCCCAGACAATCCCCTGTCTCGTCCACGGACTTTTCCGCATCGTGCATAAGCATTTTGTTTTTACGACAAGCCAAAAATAGACTTTTACCCAGTTTCCACAGGGCTTACTATTATTACGATTAGTTTTAATGAATATCTGTATAATGAAATCACCTGTAACGGAGTGGACAACATGAAACTCAGCCTAACTCAGGAGAATTTGTCACGTGCGTTAGCGAGTGTTGGCCGAGCTGTATCTGGTCGCTCTAGTCTACCTGTACTGTCGAATGTTCTTCTAACGACTGATGGCAATCGCCTGCGCTTATCAGCGACGAATCTAGAAATTGGCATTAACTATTGGATTGGTTCAAGGGTGGAGGCTGAGGGCTCGCTCACGGTGCCTGCCCGCTTGTTCGCGGAATTTGTTTCGAGCCTGCCTCATGGCAACATCGATCTCGAGGCCAACGAAACCAACCTAACCGTGCGCACGCCTCATTATGAGTCCAAAATTAACGGTATTGCCGCAGAAGAGTTCCCTACCATCCCTCAAGTCGTATCCGACCCTGTGCTGGTTCTTCCTGGTGCAATCTTCAAGGACGCCCTGGCGCAGGTGGTAGTGGCTGCATCGGCGGATGAAGCACGCCCAGTACTCGCTGGCGTTCACCTCTACACCGAGGATGACGCTCTTTACGCTGTAGCCACCGATTCCTACCGCCTGGCCGAAAAACGTGTGGAGCTAGCCGACAAGCCGGCCTCCGAGCTATCGGTTATTGTGCCAGTTCGCACGATCCAGGAGCTGGTTCGCCTGCTGGGCGAAGTCGAAGGCAATGCTGAGATCTACTTGGACGAGAACCAAGTCATGTTTCGAATCGGCGAAATTGAGCTTATTTCGCGTCTGATCGAGGGTAAATTCATCAGCTATCGCCAGCTCTTGCCCAAGAAAGCCGATACTTCATTTGAGATCGACACAGCCGAGTTTAGTCGCATCACCAAGGTAGCCAGCTTGTTTGCACGAGAAAGCGCCGGTTCTATTAAGCTGGAAATCAAGGCTGAAGGTGAAGTTAGTATCCTGACGAGTGATTCCGAGGTTGGCGGCAACAAGAGCTCAGCTGAATGTGACGTGTCCGGGGGCGATGGCGAGATCTCTCTTAATGCTCGTTACCTACAAGATGCATTGGCGGTGATGAAGTCGCCGCGCGTAACCTTCGCTATTAGCGGCAAGGTTAACCCTTGTGTCCTCTCCCCTGCCGGTGACGACGTGGAAGATGACTACGTTCATATCGTGATGCCGCTCAGGACATAAATGAAAAAGATTATTCTTATCTCTTTGGCGGTTGTGGTTATCGGTCTTGCCGGGCTGGCTTATCGGCAGTATCAGTCATATCAAACATGCAAGCAACAAAGCCGCGATGCTGCGCTGTTTGTTTACCCCAATGACCCTGCTCATCCCGACTACGCCGCAAAACGTGCGACGATGGAGGCAAACTTCATCAAGCAAACATGTCACAAGTTTGGGTTCAACTTAGGCACGTAGCCTAGGCGCTCTCGTATTATTTAAACCGATCCTCCAGTAATCGGACCGCGCGAGCAAGCCGGTCCGATTCTATTTTGAGGGTACGTCGGCCGCGCGGCGTGAGTCCGTAGATGTGCTGCCGGCTATCCGAACGCGAGGCGCTGCGTTTAATGTCGCCGTCGGCTTCAAGTCGGGCCAGGGCTTTGTAGATAGTCGAGTGGTCGATGTGCACGCGATCATCCGCGTCTTCGTCAATGCGAGTCTGGAGAGCATATCCATACGTCGGTCCGGCTGCCAAAGCCAAGAGGATGCAGAAGCGAATCGACTCAAGTGGTGCTAGCGTTTTCATAGAAATATAGTAATGGAAAATTTATAACTATTCAAGTCAAGAGTGAATGAAAAGATGCTTTATTTTAGCTTTATAAAAATAATCCACAGTTTTACACAGTTATTCACAGAATAGTGGAAAAACTAAAGTATCTGCATATTATGGCCAAGCTTAAGCTTGCTTGGATCGGAGCGGAACGCTAAAGTTGAGGCTTTCTGGCCGAGATGGCCTATCCACTACCCCAGGAATGCACATGACCTTGGACCGAGTCTTTAAGTACGATTCGAATCAGCCAGTTTGCCCAGAAGTCCTAGGGGATCCTGAGTTTCGTCGGGGTCAGGTCTTCCAGCCGTTTGCTGCTGTACCTCGGCTGCACGGCGGTGTTCTGACCTGGCATGTCACGGTTGGCATTGGCGAGGTTGAAGAGCCGGGCATTTCCAAATTTCTCGCCGCCCAGAGGCGCCTCTGGGGAACGCGGAGGCATGCCCCGTTGGCATATGCGCTAGAAGACAGCATTATGGCGACGCCTACCATTGGATCACTCGCTCGGATCTTTGGTGATGATGAGCGGTCGCCTTTACGACTAGATCAGCGAGTGGACATGTTCTGGCTCTCCGAGAAGAGCCGAATGGTCGCATTCGGAAACCCACTTACTGGACAGGCCATCGTACTCTAGCCGAAAGAGTATTGAGAATGTCGGAAATCTTTGATCTCGGCGCCGTTCTGATGGTTGCTTTTGTGGCTAGGGGCGGCTCTTGTCCGACGGCCAGGCTGGATGACCTCGCGGCGCTCGTGAACTACATGACCCACGGTCCCCGAGTTCCCTACGACCCGGTCATTATGCGGTTGTGTGGGGCGTCCATTCTGGAGCAGCACGCCTGGATTGGGGAGCTTGAGCTGCCCGACTTCGACCGGATGGACGAGGCGCAAAAGGAGGCTTGGCTTGAAGAGCTGGAAAAACAGCACGGGCCGGTGATGATTAACCCCTTAGCCCAGGCGCTGGAGCGAGGGCCTACCGATTTTGCGCTTGATGCCGCCCCGCCTGAGAAAATCATTATGGTGGCGGATCTGCTCGATCCGCGGTCGGTGGAGGAAGCGCAGCGCATTATGCGAGGTGAACCGGAAGAAAAAGACAACGGCTAGCTCATAGCTGGCTACCACGGCCGTTCGGAGTTATCCGAACGGCCGTTTTCGTTGAGAGCTATAGGCCAGCCGACTGACTAATATGTCGTGAAACGTACAAAGAGTCTTTTTCGCGACATACAGCTTGAGGTGGATGGGGCGCCGGAGCTTGGCATCAGATACAATGGGTGCATGACGATACGCGAGCTGGAGCTAACGAATTTTCGGTCGTACGACGCGGCCCGGTTTGAGCTGCACCCTGATGTGACGCTCGTGGTGGGGCCGAACGCCAGCGGCAAGACTAATTTGCTAGAGAGCTTGTATGTGCTGGCGGTAACGAAAAGCTTTCGCGCCAAGGATCGCGACCTCGTGCGCCACGAGCATGACCATTTTCGCATTGTGGGCCGTTCTGAGGCCTCCGAATACGCTATGGGTCTCTCAGTCGCCGGAGGATCACTGGAACGCCGCATAACGCACGACGGCACGCGACAGACGCTAGTAAACCATGTAGGGCAGATGCAGGTGACATTATTCGAACCCACCGATCTTGATCTTGTGGCAGGGCCGCCGGAGGGCCGCCGCAAATATTTGGATTTTATTTTGTGCCAGACCGATCGCGGATATCTCAAGACCCTCCAGGCCTATCGGCGCGTTCTACGGCAGCGTAACGCGCTGCTGGAGGGTCTTGAGATGGGGGCTCTGCGCCAGCAGATCTTTGCCTGGGACGTTAAACTGGCTGAGCTGGCATTGGAAATCTATCAACGCCGACAGGATCTCCTGAAGGTACTCAACGACGCCCTCCCCCACCTCTATCGTGATATCGCCGGACAGCCAATCGCATTGTCGCTGGAGTATTTGCCAAGCGTGACCGGTCCAAGCTACGGTGATGCCTTCATGGGCGCATTGGAGCATAATCTTATGCGCGATCTCGGCGCTGGTTTTACAACGATTGGCCCCCACCGAGAAGACTTTAAAGTTCACTTTAAAAATAACGACATTACGGCTGTGGCCTCGCGCGGCGAGACCCGTACGGTGGTGCTGGCGCTAAAACTGGCTGAGGTGGTCTACAGTGAAGACAAAACAGGTGTTAAGCCTATTTTGCTGCTCGACGACGTTTTTAGTGAGCTCGATCGTGATCGTCGTGGCTATTTGATTGAACGTCTTCACGACCACCAGACCATCATCACCACTACTGACGCCGATGCGGTGACCAGGGAAATCCAGGCCCCGCACGCCGTTATCCTAACTGCCGAGAACGCTCATGCTTGAGGCTGATTACTTTGAGCGCAAGCGCCGCCAGCTTGGTATGGAGCGGGCGGATAAACTCACGGAGATTCAGGCTACGCTCGAAAACTGGTATCCGGGGCAGACCCGCGCTCGCAAGCTTCACCAGGGAGTGTTGCGCGTCACCACACCGAGCGCGGCCGTAGCCTCAGAGCTGCGCATGCGCCAGGTCGAACTATTGCGTCAGCATGAGCTAACAGGCACTCGTTTAGCTATTAGTATCGAGACTATTTAGCTATCTGGGCGCTTGCTGGATGTGGGTTGGACCAGAGTTGTAGATGGGCTGACCGGTGGTCTTATCAACCAGCGTAAGCTGAATTTGTCGCAGGCTGGAGAAGTTCAGCTTGGCCCCATAGGTAATCTTGTCGTTAAAGCCGATCGTAAGACTCATAATATCGCTGGCGTCGGCGCTGTCTTTGTCGTGAACTGTACTAACTGATCCAAAGGTAATGGTTGTAACTTTGTAATCAAAGTTTTTGTAGTAGTTGTAGAGCGCAAATTTAAGATCTTCAAGCTGCTCCACTGTCAGACCGTTTTGAAGCAGTACATCGGTATTGGCGAATGTTAAACCAGTGGGGCTCGGACTAGGCGATGCTGTAGGCGGTTTACTTGATGCAGTGACCGTGGCGATAATCACGATCACGATCACGAGGAGGGCGATTCCGATGGCGATGAATTTGGGATTGGTGAACTTCATGGGTGGCCTCGTTAATCTGTTTCGGGGGATGGCAGGTAGTAAATAAGCGGATTGGCGCTTGGCGCAGTAATGATGGCGGGTGGTATGGTCGGCGCCGCCGTCCCCGCGGGAGCCAGCAAGCTGGTGGTGTCGGCGTTGGTGCTCACGAGTAGGCCGGTGGCGGTGGGACTCAGCCGCGTTGCTGCCTCGTTGACTGTCCCGACCCGGGTAAGGCCGGCGGCTTGGCTGGTGGCGTCATATGACCATACCGCTCCGGCTCGGGCTACATACGCCACATCCTGCTTCCAGGTAATGCCGCCGGTATCATAGGCTGGTATGGAGCGCGTGGAATTGCGCTCCAGATCGTAGATAGTGATTGTATTGGCCCACTTTCGCTTAATGGCAGCATAATGGCCGTTGCCAGATATTGAAATATGGGTGCTTGCGCGATAATCACTCAGCTCACGGAGAGTTTTGCCGGTGTCCGCATCCACAATAATTGGTGTAACCTGGTAGCGAACATCATACTGACTAAGTACGGCGGCCGTGGTGTTGGGCACGTCATCGTAAGACAGGATAAGCTTGCCGTTACCAGCTGTTATCCGGTTCATAATGCGGGCGCTGGTTTTGAGCTCGGTTGGAACTTGGTCTGGTTGGCCGAGGTCGTAGCGATAGAGCGAACTGGTGCGGGGCACCATGGCGTAGAGCTTATTGGTTTGGGCGTCGTAGGCGCTCGTAGTGTAGTTGAGCGTGCCGTGGTTGTACAGCGCCAGCGTGGCGATGTTGCTGGGGCTACTCAGAAGGTAAATATTTCGGGTAGTGGTTATGCATACCTTCCCGCCGCTCACGGCCTGAATGTTTACAACGCCATTATAGATTGGCTGGGCACTGAGCTGGAGGCTAGCATTAGGATCGCTGGTTAGCCCGAGTTGGCTACTAAGATCAGTGACGGCGCCGGCTTGAGCATAGCTAACACCGCGTGTATTTTTATCAACGTAAATAACCCCGGAGCCCAGAGGGGTTACAAAGTCAGCCGGCCGCTTAAGGATTGTCGAAAGCTTTTGATTGTCCCCCACTGTTGCCACAACGGAGCCAAATGAGAACGCGCCGATGTGACGGGACTGCATGCTGGTGATGGAGTCGCCTTGGTAGTAGCTAAACAAGTAATCACCAGTAGGGAGGTTGAGCCAACGCTCAGCTGTGGCTTCTGCGACCGTTTTGTTTGTTTGCGCATCCATAACCTGAACGCGGCTAGTATCGCCTAAGCTTACCTTGATGAAGCTGTGGCTAATGAGGAACCACCACGCAAGTGAGACCAGACCCACTATAAGCACAAAGGTAACGATGAGCCGGCGAGTTGGTGACGGATTCATTGGCTAACTCCTGGCAAAGGTTGCTGCTTAATGGTGTAAACGTAGCTCCCGGTGGTGGTGGCCGACAAGTGGAAGTCATAGTAGCTCTCGGGGCTGTCGAGATAGAACGAGAACCGGCAGTCGTACTGGGTGTCGCACTGGAGCGTAGAGCGGTCAATCTGGACGTAGGTGGTGGCGTAGGTGGGTACGGTTGTGGACCAAAGGGCGCGGTTTATGTAGTCAGGCAGCATTTTCCTGATGGCTTCGGATAATGGTAGCTCTACCAAACCAAAAATCCGATAGTGCGGCTGGACGGAGTCTTGGTTAGGGTCCGAGGTGCCGCCGTAGTTTACGGTTAAGCTGTCTGAGACCTTGGAAATGGGGCTATTAAACGTTATGCCCTCGAGCGGGTTGGTAATTGTGGGCTTGCCTGAATTCTCAGATGACGAACTCAGCATAAAGGCCACAATCGTGAGGATTACGAAACCCGCCGCGATGATCGATATTGCTAGGGGATGTTGCCGTGCGTAATCCATTACTTCTTCACCGCAATGGCCATGTCGAGCCAGTCTTTAATCTTGGAGGCTGAGAGCGCGCGGCCGGCCGGCACTGGCGAGTCGATCTTGGCGCCGGGGTTGGCGACGTAGAAGTTGCCTTGCGTGTCGACGGCGTAGATAACCAGGAAGTGGCCGTCGGTTTTGGACTCGGGTGTGTAGTCACTGTTAACGAACTTGGAGGTGTGGGTTAGCACGAGCTTACCCTGGCCAAGCGCTTGCGCCACCTTAGTGAGGATGCCATCGGTCATGTCGCCGTGCTCGGGCAGGATCGTGTCTACATTGTATCCGAGCGATTGCAGGTAGCTAGTGGCGCCCCCGATAACACCGGAACAGTTGTCGCCGGCGACTCCGCCCTTACTCCTAATTCCCGCTAGAACCTCGGCGGATGACAAGCTCGGATTTTTTTCTATGGTACTCCTAATTATGAGCGTAGAGGTAGGCAAACAGCCGCAGCCTTGCCATTTGTAGTCTCGCGGCTGCAGGGTGGGATCAGCTTGGTTGAAGTAGCAGGTATCAGTGCCTGTGCCGCCGCCGGAGACTTTGAGGGTGTTAGCACCGGTGCAGCCACCATTGACCCCGCCACCGCAGCCGCCAGCAGATACCGATGAACCTCCGGCCGTGCCGTTGCCAAACGTCTGGATGGCCCAGACGGCAGCGTCGGTGCGGCTCTTGGTGTTACATTTGGCTGGGTCGCAGCGCTCAAAGTTGTCCTGGAAGGATATGGCTGCCTCTTGGGGTGTACTCGTCTTCTTGAGTGCATCTAAGCTTCTTTTTTCGGTTGAGTTAAGCTCTTTCCAGAGATAGTCCAACTGAGCAGTGATGTCGGTAGGCTGGCGGCCCGTGCTGGCGGCGTAGTCAATGAGGGCGAGGCGCCGGCCGCTCGTCCACTGGAATATACCCAGTCCTCCTGGTACATCACTGGTCTGGAAGCCGTGCTCCTGCTTGGCGTTACCCACAATGCCGGCAGCCTGCGCTGGAGTTAGTCCGCGCTTGGGATCCACCAGGTAGTTGAAGATTTTCTCGGCATTATCCTTGCCCGCAACCGTGACGGTGACGTCTCCGCCGGCGCCGGTATTGCACTCAAGCGCGTTGGGATCATAGTAAACCGTGTCGTACAGGGCGGCATGGCGATCACTTTCCAGCGCGGCGTGGGCGGCATGGGCCGGCCAAATGCAAGCCACACCACTGGCCACAACCAGCCCGAGCAGTAGTTGTTTTAGCGAGAATTTCATCACGGCGCACCGCCTCCTACGTCTAAGTGCAAATGGTTACAGGCGTCACTAAAGAAGCGGAGGCGTGGCTCGGGGACGTCGGCGCCCTTGGTAAAGGAGCACTGCTGCTGGCCGACGCCGCCACCATCAGGCAGCATGGTGGCAAGATCACTCACCATGGCCGGCGTCACGCCGGGGTCGTTGATGTCGATAGCGCGGCCAAAGTCGTGGAAGGCGCCATCACAGCCACCGGGCTTGCCTTGGACATAGTGACCCGAAGCGATGGCGTTAATCTCGATCTTGTACTTGGTGGCCATTTTAACGATGAACTGCATCAATGTCACATTAAGGGTTCCATTGTGAATCTGGCAGAAGTTGATCTTGCCTCCATCGGCAATGGTGTTCACATCCCTCTCGTCGGATGCTTGCTGGTAGCGGGTGATTTGGCCTGAAGCCTTGAGAGCTACCATGGCCTTGGCGCAGCTCACCGCGTCACTGCAGAGAGAGTTGGCAGCAATAGGGGCTGCGGCGCCGCCAGTTCCGCCAATACCGCCGTTATCAGTGGTGGTGAAGTTGGCATAGGCTGACTGCATCATAACGATATCGAGTCGGCAAACGTTGGGTTTGCTGCCGGTGTCAGGGCAGTCTTCGATCTTGGCGTCATCAAGCTTGACGTCGCCCACAGCTTTGCCGGTGCGCTTGGCGGTATTCTCGGCGGCGGCGGCCAGGGCGGCGGTGTCATCTTGCTCTAGGTCGGCATCAAGGAAGTCGTAGTGCTTGTAGCCGTAGAGATCTTTGGGCTGACCGGCGGCATAGGCTGGCTGCAGCCCAGGAACTTGGATCATGGCGAATGACGTTCGCAGCCAGTCTACTGGGTTGGCTAAGATGGAGGCCATGTAGCTTAGAGTGCTGTTGCCAACTTCGGTCAGCGAGGTAGGCATAATGGCGGCAAGCTTGTTCACGGCCGAGTCAGTGTAGTCGGGGGAGAATAAGCGCGTAGCAAGGCTGGCGTTGTCCTCAGAGGCCCGCTCGGCGGCGTATTGTTGCATCATGGATTGAGATTGGCTGTAGGTGACTTCCTGGCCACCCCATTCGTGCATGACGGATTGACCCACGCCGGCGGCTCCTGCATCGAGGTTATTGAAAAGATCTCCGTCGGTTTCCAGGCCACTTACGGCGCTAAAGAACATATCCTTGAGGAGGTCGGTCAGCCACTGACCAATTGCGCCCATGAGCGATTCAAGGCCAGGGATTAAGCTCAGCGCCGCGCCGATGGCACCATTGATGAGGTCCATGACGTGGCGGCCCGTATTGTACCAAGCCACCAACACCACATGGGTTACAAGCCCCTGCGGATTGTAGACAGTGGCGGCGAAGGTGCTGTCGTAAGCGGTCTTAATAGGCGTCGCATGAGTGTTGGTGCTGCGGCCAATGCTGTGGTCGCTGCCATCATTGGTGGTTGTAAGCTTTTGGCAGTTGGCGGGGTCACGATCCATCATTATCTGTTGGAAAGCGCATGATTTAGCGGGGTCACCCAACTGCATCATGACGGCGTTGACCTCAACGCCGGTAACCTTCTTGCCGTCAGCCGTGGTGCCATCTTTTTGGTTATCACTAATCGTTTCCCAGTTAATAAACTGGGCCATGTATTGTGCTTGGTTATACGCTACGAGCTCGGCGTCGGCTTTGCCGGAACTAATCCAGTTGTCGATACGAGATGCAATATCAACAATCGTAACTATGATGAGCGGGCCGGCCGCCTTAGTAAGGACCGAAGCAATTTTGGTGGCAATGGCTTTGCCGAAGATTGCTTGCATGGCTTTGGCGGTAAGGCCCTTAGGGGCATTTTCGACCGCTTCGGCGCCAGCCTTCTGAGCATCGGTCACAGCCTGCTTTACCTCGGAATCCGACCCCTCGGCGTTGGCATTGCTCTCACCCTCCAGGGCATCATCAACCACCTTTGGTAGTTTTTCGCTACTCTCTAGGCCGGCATTTTCCACAAGATTGCCACGAACTTCCGTCGAGGCTTTGTCGGGATCGGTTTCGCCTTTAAAGAATTTCCACCTTTGAATACCGAGCGCATTCCTGGCCCACACCCTTAAGTGATGACGTTTGAGGAATTGGCCGGGCTTGGCAATGTCACGCACCGCCGCGTTAACGAGTTTGCGGGCGTCCTTGCTGCCCATGTTGCCAACAAGTTTTCCATCCTTAAAAACGTCTACTGTGCCAATTTTTGAGCCTCGTTGGAAGCGTACGCCTTTCTCGGTTTCAAGTTGGGTGGCAAATTTGCGCAGGCGCCAGGTTCGTACGACATCACGCTCAAATTGGCCAGTTGCCACGGTGAGCTTCTCAAAAGCAGCGTCGCCGGCCGCAGTGCCTTCGGCTGCGCCGGCTGCAACGGTGTCAGCGGCAAACCGCTGCATGAGCTGTGCCAGACGGGTCTCGACGGCGCGCTCAGCAATCCGCTCAATCCGCTTTTCAGACATGTTTTTAAGGTAGGCTTCGAGTTTGAGCGGCAGAATCGAAATAAAGCTCATTACAGCGGCCAGCAGTGCACCTGCAATACCGCCGCCCACGGCAAACTTCTTCTTGTGCTTACCCATGAAGCCGCCGGCCTTGCCGAGGCTCGTGGACAGTTTGCCCATGGGGCTAATACCGGCCTCAGGATGGCGGCCAGCGGCCCTATTGGCGGCTTCTTTTTCGGCTAGCTTGTCGGCGCCAGCACTAACTCGGTCGCGATAACCTTGAGAACCGGGCATACCACCGGTGCCGGCTGGCGGTGCATCCTCGGGCACGCCGTGGGACATGCTTTGCTCAACAATTTCTTTCCCCCGCTCGTCCTGGCCTGGGTCAAGATCTGCCATTACGCGGCTCCGTTACCTTGCGGCGCTTGGTCACGCCCTTGCTCGTCGCGAGCCGCCTGGAGGGCCTGGGGATTGGTCGAGATGAGCTCGGCTTCGGTCTGTGAGGCTAGGATGCGGATAATGACGTGGTTGAGGCCAGCAAAGAACAGCCCTTCACCTACCGGGAACTGGCTTAGCCGGTTCTTCTCCTCGGAAGTAAGCTTAAAGGCGTCGGCCACAATGTCCACGGCGCTTGGTGCCTGCTTAAGCAAAAGCTGGAGTGATGAGTTGGCTACCACGGCGCGACCCATCTTATTGCTAAGGAAGTCCTCCACGTCCTGCGAAATAGTAGTTAGTCCTAGGTAGTACTTACGAGCGCGCTTAGCCAGACTGAACATGAAGTTAGCGGAGTCGTCGAACTTCATCAGCTGCCAGGCCTCATCCACGATGAGCATGCGCTTGCGCTTGTCACTTTTTACTTTGTTCCAGATATAGTTAAGGACGATGTACATGCCCACAGGTCGCAGTTCGTCTTCGAGGTCGCGAATGTTAAACACCAAGAACGGGTTGTCGAGGTGCACGTTGCTCTGCTCGCTAAAGATGCCGCTGAAGGTGCCCGTGGTGTACTTGCGCAGCCGTTGGGCCAAGGCTGGGCCGTTGCCGGTCATCGAAGCTAGCGTGTTATAGAGGTCGTTCATGGTGGGTGGCGTCACGTTGTGGGTCAGTGGATCCTTGGTGATGCCGGCGCGGGCGTAGGTGTTGATGATGGCGACATCCAAGTCGGCGTCTTCGGCGGGTGTTAGCGGTGTAGATAGGGTCGCGCCGGTGGTAGTGTTGACGGCCGCACCGCCCATCATGAGCCGCAGGAGGCCGTGCAGGGTAATAATGTTAGCCTGCAGCGCGTTATCGGCCTCGTCTTGGTCAAATACTCGCGGCAGGTCAAATGGGTTGATACGCGTGCTCGAAGCTAAGCTTAATCGCAGGTAGCTGCCACCCACCGCATCACTAAGCGCCTTGTACTCATTTTCGGGGTCGATAACAATGATTTCCACGCCCATCATGAGCGAGCGTAATGCCTCGAGCTTAATGGCGAAGGACTTACCGGCACCAGACTTGGCGAAGACAACCATGTTGGCGTTTTCCAGCGAGAATCGGTCAAACAGTACCAGGCCGTTATTGTGTCGGTTAAGGCCGTACAGCACGCCCTCATTGCGCGACAGCTCAGCCGAGGTGAACGGGAAGCTGGTTGAGAGCGCGCCGGTGTTCATGTTACGCGAGATCAAGAGTTGGTCGGAGGCCAAGGGAACCGTAGAGTTAAAGCCGGCTTCCATTTGGAGCGCTGCTGGCTTGGTGTACACCAGCGATTGACCAAAAATACCCTCAATCTTGCGGCTCACCTGAGTGAGCTCGTCCAACGAGTCAGCGTACATTGTGAGGTAGAGGCCAAAACGGAAGAATCGTTCTTCGCCCACCTGGAGCTTGTCGCGGAGTTCCTCAGCATCTTGAATGGCAGCCTCAAGCCCAGGGTCACGAACCTTGCCCTTTTCCTGGTTGATCGTGTAACTAGCCTCAAGCTGACCGACTTTTTTGCGCAAGTTGTCGAGCACAACGCGGCTCTCTACGGGGTAGATGTAGAGGGAAATATCAATAACTTCATCGAGGTTAATAATGGGTGACAGCCAACCCGTGAATACCTGGCGCGGGAATCCGTACACATACAGCGTTTTGGCATAGCGCTTGCCGATGCGGATGTAAGCCGACTCAATCTCCAGGCTGGGCGGCGCGATAAGGTCGCGCATGGTAACGATGCCTTGGCGATAAATAAACTCCGCTTCGCGCTGCTCCTGAGCCTGCTGGTAGCTGGCGAGCGCGTTTGGATCGGCGGGCATTTGTTGTTTCTTGCCGAAAATTCCCATTAGACTGGTGCTCCTGGTAGGGGTCCGCGGGGAGCGGAGCCATCGCCCTTGGTTACAACGGGCGTCTCTAGCTGGCCGGCATCAATCAGCTTTTCGTTGGGCGCTACGTCGGGGTTGTACCAGCCGTAGTACAGGTCGATGAGCTCCTGGGTGCCCAGGGCAATTGACCGAATACCCATCTGTGACATCCCGCTCGACACCAGAGCTACGCGCTGGCTAAGTTCTTGCTTATACTTCTTGAACTCATCCTCTTGGACGGTGATAACAGGTGTCGGCTGCATGGCAGCCTTGAGGCCGGCGATAAGGCTGACGGTTTTAGCTGCGGTTACGGGTGGGAAGTATGGCACCACAATGTAGAATTGCTTGTCCATAATATTAACCTCGTCCACCAGCGCCTTAATGTTGGCGATGTAGTCCTCCATCAGGAGCCCGAGCAGGTCGTTGGACTGTTCGTTGCGTAGACCTTGGAGCTTCTCGATGTAGCCGTCTAACGCAATCTTCTGGCTCTTCACCACAATCTGGACCGGAAAGTGGAGTGAGTTGATGAAGCCCTGGTAGGCAAACTCAATGGATTCTTGCTCCTGTGAGCTCATGAGATCAAAGTTGATAGCTGAGCCCAGGATCACCCCGCGCAAACTGCCATCACGCATAACGACTACACCGTCCTTGATCTCGGAGATCAAGAGACTATTTTGCGTACTCTTATTATTATTTGGAGCGTCGTTCCCAGTCTTTGCCATTATGTTCGCACATCCACTGACTGACCTTCTTGCATGGCCGCGGTCCGCGTAGCGGTGGCGGCTAGTTGCGAGACAGTCAAGTCATCCCTCTCCGTTGCTAGTTTTAGTATATCGTCCGGGTTGGTCGTTGTCACGCCGCTTATGCTTTGAGCGGGAGTGGCGGCTGGAGCTTTGCGGGTAGCGGCGGTTTGGCGCTCCTTCATCTGTTCAATGGCCTCTTCGCGAACATCAGTAGCTGCCTCTTCGATGAGTCCAGCCAAATTTTGGGCTAGTGGGCTGTGCTGGAGGTCCAGCATGTCCTCGCTGGCGGCCGGCTCGGCAAGCGTCTGGGGTGTGACCGGCGCAGTAGGAGTGATAAGCCGGTCGGATGTCGGTGGCGTGTTATCCATGGAACCCACGCCGGCTGAGTTCCAGCCGCGCGAGTCAATCATAGTGGCCAGTCGATCAAGCTCGCTGCGTACGGCCACGGGGTCACGCTGGCTTTGCTCCACCACAATCTTGCGGGGCACGATGTGGAATGAGGCAGTAATCTCCTCTTTGCGCCAAACGCGCTTACGAGAGTTGCCGAAGAAACCCACGAGCGCAATGAGTAGTTGCTCAAAGTTTTGACCGTCGCGGCTGTAGAATGCCAGCAGCATGAGCAGGATTGCTGGCGGCCCGCCAATAATAATCATGACCACTGGGATGTTTCGGAAGACCGCAAAAGATACTGCGCCCCAGGCAAAGCCAATCATCGCGTAGACAAATTGCTTGAACGTTAGCGGCCCAATAATTTTGTCTTCGGACTCCACATTTTGAGGAACTTTATATTGTCCCATCGCTCACCACACAAACCACTTATTACTATTAAGCTTACGCTAAATCACTATCGGTTCCAAGTGAATGAACCATCGTACCGCCACGGGCCATCAGATACAAGAGTATCGTGCCGGCGAGCTTGGCGATAAGGCTACGTCCGCCAGCGTCCCATATCCCGGCCAGTGGGCACGTTGTTGGCGTCCAGCTCAGGACCCGCCGAACTCAGCGTAGCCCTCGCCCCGGGCTCAATCTGAGCCTTGAGCTTGTCGCTA
>Ga0070666_10000225_pt1 | contig 38681 bp, 40 predicted proteins | sample KBSS23metaG_FD_64677 | JGI IMG/M metagenome (GOLD analysis project Ga0070666, IMG submission 64677) | Switchgrass rhizosphere microbial communities from Kellogg Biological Station, Michigan, USA - KBS S2-3 metaG | ecosystem: Host-associated > Plants > Roots > Rhizosphere > Soil ... | reverse complement strand
CTCGGTGGCTTCAACTTCTTCGGGAGCTGCATCGCCGCCGGGAGCGGTCTCAGCGCTTTGCTGATACATAGCCGCGCCCACTTTCTGCATCTTCTCGCTCAAGGCTTCGGCGGCTTTTTCAAGCTCGCCCTTGTCGGTTGACTCAAGCTTGCCCTTGGCTGCGGTAATCTCCTCTTCGAGCGCCTTCTTGTCATCTTCGGGCGCCTTATCGCCGGCGTCCTTAAGTGTCTTTTCGGCCGTGTAGATCATGCCGTCGAGCTGGTTTTTGGCTTCCACGAGCTCTTTACGCTGCTTGTCTTCCTCGGCGTGAGCTTCAGCTTCCTGTTGCATACGCTTGACCTCATCCTCGCTCAGGTTGCCCGAGTTCTGGATGGTGATATGCTGCTCCTTGCCAGTGCCTTTATCGGCGGCCTTCACATTCACAATGCCATTGGCGTCGATATTAAATGTGACCTCGATCTGCGGAATACCACGCGGAGCCGGAGCAATGCCGTCAAGGATAAAACGGCCCAGGCTCTTGTTGTCGTTGGCGAATTCGCGCTCGCCCTGGAGCACGTTGATCTCCACCTGAGTCTGCGAATCAGCCGCGGTGCTAAACACCTGGCTCTTGCTGGTGGGAATGGTGGTGTTGCGCTCGATGAGCTTGGTCATGACGCCGCCCATGGTCTCAAGACCGAGTGAAAGCGGGGTCACATCCAGCAGCAGGACGTCTTTGACGTCACCCGCCAGCACGCCGCCCTGCACCGCGGCGCCTACGGCCACCACCTCATCTGGGTTCACGCCCTGGAGCGGCTTCTTGCCAAAAATCGCCTCAACCTTGGCCTGCACTGCCGGCATGCGGGTCATGCCGCCCACCAGGATTACTTCGTTAATATCACTGGCGGAGAGGCCGGCATCCTTAAGCGCTGCCTGGCATGGGCCGGCGGTGCGATCCACCAGGTCGCCCACGAGGCTCTCAAGCTTGGCGCGGGTTAGCGTGTAGGTAAAGTGCTTGGGGCCACTCGCATCAGCCGTAATAAACGGCAGGTTGATCTCACTCTCAGGCGTAGTCGAGAGCTCAATCTTGGCCTTCTCGGCCGCTTCCTTCAGCCGCTGCACGGCTGCCTTGTCGTTCGACAGGTCCATGCCCTCGTCTTGCTTAAACTGGTCCATGAGGTGGCTCATGATGGCCTGGTCGAAGTCAGCGCCGCCGAGGTGCGTATCACCATTGGTACTCTTAACCTCAAACACGCCGTCGCCCAGCTCAAGCACCGATACGTCAAAGGTGCCGCCACCTAGGTCGTAAACGATGATCTTTTCTTCGTTTTTCTTGTCGAGACCGTAGGCCAAGGCGGCCGCCGTGGGCTCGTTAATAATGCGCTTAACCTCAAGACCGGCAATCTTGCCAGCGTCTTTGGTGGCCTGGCGCTGGGCGTCGTTAAAGTAAGCCGGCACGGTAATAACCGCCTCGGTCACAGGACCCCCCAGGAAGGCTTCGGCGTCAGCTTTGAGCTTGCCCAGGATCATGGCTGAGACTTCCTCGGGCGTGAAGTCCTTGTCGCCCATCTTGACCTTCACGGCCTGGCCGTCTTCGACGATCTTGTAAGGCATTAACTTCTCGTCGCGCTTCACCTCAGCATCACTGGCTTTGCGACCAATCAGGCGCTTTACTTCAAAAATCGTGTTGTCGGGGTTAATAACCGCCTGGTTCTTAGCCAGCTTACCGACCAGACGCTCGCCTTTCTTGGTCTGTGCGACAATCGATGGCGTAGTGCGATTACCCTCGGCATTCGCAATAATCGTTGGCTGACCACCCTCCATCACGGCCATAGCCGAGTTGGTCGTACCGAGGTCGATACCGATAATTTTACCCATAGAATAATTTCTCCTTAAACTGATTCGTAAATCATTTAGAATGAGCGGACCTGCACAAATCTCATTCATTTTAGCACTCACCCAAAGGCGCTGCTAAGGACATACTCATAATACGAAATTAGCACTCTCACGTCAAGAGTGCTAATTTCGTATTAATGTATTGCTAAAACGACCATAAGATGCTATAAATACACTAGTTCAACCGTACTTTGATCCCACGAGGAGTAACTGTGAATTCCGCTGCTCACACCTGGGGCGCCCAGTTCGCTCAAGCGTTCCGTGAAGCCAACGAAGACGCCCGCCAAGAAGTTTCCTGGCTGTGCAGTCAGCCCGTCTACGACCTGGGCCATAGCGACCCCGGCCGCAACGCCGGCAAGGCACTCGTTCTGCTACGCGCCCGCTCCGGCTGGGTCTGTCCCAGACAACTCACTAACTCCTGGAGAGAGGCCCTCAGACTCAAGCCCGAAGAAGTCGAGCCGGCTCTGCGCCTGCTCCGCGGCCGCGGCTTGGTTCAGTTGGCCTGGTGGCGGCTCTGGAGCAGTCAGCGGTACCGCGCCACGACGCTGGGCCGTCAGCACGTCAGGTCCCTGTAGCCACAAGCGACAAGAACGGAGTCTCATGTACAGCGCGTTTGTTCGTGAGTGGAGCTGGGGCCAATACTGGGTGCTCTTCGACAGCCAGGCAGTTCTGCTGGCCGACAGCCCCAACATGCACGAGGGGCGCATGACCAACCCCGAGCTCCATCACCACGAGCTGACTTCGGTCGGCCGAGACATCCTGGCGCTCCTCGAAGCCATACCGGGCTTCTACTTCCCCATGATCGGGAGCTCGATGTTCGAGTTCCAGACCTCGGCGAACGACCCCCAGGATCCGCGGACCCGGGAACTGAAGTTCCTGCGGCCTTCCCAGGAGGTTCTGGCCGACGTCATTCGCGCGTTGGAAGCGTACTTGCACGGCGCCATCGAGGTGACGTACACGGACGAGACCAACGACCGGTGCTTCTACCCAGCGAACAGATCACAACCCTAACGCTTCATCCTGTACCCACTGGTGCAGAAAGGCCCGCAAAGAGAAAAGTATCTCTTTGCGGGCCTCTTTGGTGCCTAAACTGCCCACGGCGGGACGGCTCTGGCTTCGAGCTCAACCTCGGCGACAGTTTTCATGAGCCGGTACGCATTACGCCGTGCCCAGGCGCCAAACGGCTTACGGCGAACCGTCACAAGCGTCGGGCCGTGCCGTCTCAGCAGTCCAGGAGTTTGGCGATTGAAAAGAGCCTCGATCCGCACAGGATTAAGCTCTCGCTCAAGACTGTAGCAGACTCTAGCGAGCTCGAAGGTCGTCAGGTCCAGGAGCTCGCCCCGCCAACAACCGTGCCCTGCCGGACTGACTTCAACGTCCACTCTCGCAACCAGTTCAGCGCAAATATTTTTAGGGTGCCTAGCCTTACCGCGCCGAACGATCCGAAGAACCTTCGGGTCTGCTTCGTCCCCGCTACCTTCGTTATCTATGAACACGATCTTGGGGCCATTCCGCCCGCTGAAGTCGTACTCGAACTCGAGAATGGTAACCGGATTAGCCACTTCGGGGTACGGAAAGACTGCCGGATCAAGTTCCACCACGTCACCAAGCTTGAGGTTCAGTGGATTCTGCTGCTGCCGCTTCATGGCCACTCCTAGCACAGTCATCTGGATGTTAAGACTACCCACCTAGTATGCTCCAGCAGCCCGATACAAGAAAGAGCCGATCAGGTCAATACTTAAGCAGCCGACGTATAACCGGCCTTTACCATGGCCGGGCGCAGCACCACATCGCCCATAACGTACCCCGGCTGGAGTTCGTCGAGCACGACTTCCTGATCGCCCTCGCCCTCCTCCATCATGACGGCATTATGGCGGCGAGGATCAAACGGCTGGCCTACACTCTCAAACCGTTCAACGCCAAGATTCTTAAAGACGGCGTCTAGCTGGGCGCGGATAGCGTCGATGGAAGCTGCCCATTTGGCATCTACATCGGCCGGCCGGTGTGCGGCTTCTTGATCAAATGTATCTCGAATAGTCAAAAACTCGCGTACCACTTTGGTTTTAGCAAACTCTAATACCTCGCGTTTTTCGTCTTCGACCCGGCGCTTGTAGTTTACAAACTCAGCCTGAATTCGCTTGAGATCATTGGTAAGCTCTTCAACCCGAGCATCCTCGTCACCACTCGTAGTCTGTGACTCCACGTGGTTCTCGATGTGAATTTCGGTATGATCGTCGTGTTTTTTAGCCATGCAATAGGTCCTAATTAAGTGCTTCTTCAAGGAGGCGGCCGGTGTATTCTACGAGGCCAATCACCGGGCCGTAATTTTGTCGCGTTGGCCCGAGCACGCCAATGTAGCTGCGATCACTGTAGGGCGACTCAAACCGACTAATAATGAGCGTGGCGCCGGAGGTGCGGCCAATCGGATTTTCGTGGCCGATGTAGACACTGATGGGATCATTGGGCGCTGCCTCCGCCAGCCACTCCTCAAGACTATCAAGCAGCCGGGCCACTTCGTAGGCTTGCTGGCCACCATAGAATTCCGGCTGCTGAAACAAGCTCGCCATACCGCTCAAATACAAGCTACGGCCAATGGTGCCGAGGCCGAGGTTGTGCGTGACGTGGGCAAGGCTCTCAACGGCGTTTTTAATTGACTGCTCAGCCTCGCCCGCACCTCGAACCCGCCGCGCCATTGCCTGCTCGGTCCTGCTATCGCTTGGCTGCTCGCCCAAGCTGTTTACATACGTGCGATAGCCTTTATCAGTTGGAACACGGCCAGCCGAAATATGCGGCTGCATAATATAACCCAGGCGCTCCAAGGCGACCATCTCCGCCCGGATCGTCGCCGAGCTCATCTCAAACTGCTCAGCCAAAGCCAAAGACCCAACCGGCTCGGCCGTGCTTGCATACAGCTCTACAATAGCGGCTAGAATGTCTCGTTGGCGAGGTGTCATGGTAGCCCCTACTGTACGACTTTTAGCACTCCCCAGTCAAGAGTGCTAGCGGCCCAAATAACTTAGTGTCTAAGCTATTTGGATAAATGCCCCATGCGTTTAACCCCATGAGAGGGCCACAATATCAACTATAAGAAGGAATCCTCAATGCTTTACACACTAGTAGGAATATTGCTTGTTATCTGGCTCATCGGTCTCATTGCCAAAATTGGTGGAAGCTTTATTCACCTGCTGCTACTCATTGCGCTAGCAATGTTCGTATATAACCTTATCGTGAGCCGCCGCAAGCCAAGGTAGCTAATGAGCCGGACTCGGCGTTGTGCTACCACTGAGGCTCGGACTCGCCGAGGGCGTTGGCGTTGCGGCTTTGAGGTTACCAAGTCCGTCCAAAATAGACTTCGCATCTGCCTGGGCCACCGAAAGGCCGGTCCGGGCAGTTCTGAGTCCAGTGTAGGCATCCGTAAGTGCTCTGTAGCTCACCGGGTAGTCGGTGGTGGCAAGATCCACCAGCTTAGCCGCTAGCCCATCGTACTTAGGTTCGGCCCCGGCCAGCTTGGCGCGCATATCATCCAAGCTTTTTTGGAGCGCCGTCACGTCTTTACCCTGTTGTTTAGCCAGGGTTATTTTGTGCTGCAATTGAGTGCGCAAAGTCTGGAATTGATTGTCGGCCAGCAAGAATCGGTCCGCCGCCGCAATAATCCGCGCCTTAGGCAATAGCAAGCCATAAATGCGGTAGCTGTCAATAATCGCCTGGATATCGACCCGTGCCGACGCCAGGTCGGTATCATTGGCCAACTTGGTCTTAAGCTTGGTGAGGTGATCGATCTCGGTTGCCAGCTGCGACTTAATGTTGTCGGCATCCTTCTTGGACAGCTGGCTAATGAGGCTAGCTTTGTCGGCAGCCTTTTGGAGTTTGTCCAGACGACGATCGATCTCCGAAGCGCCCTTGGCCTTAAGGGTATTCATGCGCCGAGATTGCTCCACGGAAGGTGCCGCTACGGGGCTGGGCGTGGGCGTGGGAAGCGTGCTAGAGGCCAATGCCAGCGCCGGATTAATACTAAGCGCGGCCGCTGTTATAAAACTCGTGATTATTCGCTTCATTCGCTTAAGTTCCCCTGTTGATCGCTTAAGCTCGGATCGATGGGTGTCATATTGGCATCCACATCGTCGAGCGTACTGCCTAGCTGGCTCATGGTGCCTTGCGCATCTTTGGTATTGAGCACAGGCGGAGTAAGTTTAGCCGTGCTCCCTGGCATGGGTAAAAACTCCCATGCGGCAATGGCCACCGCCACCACGAGCAGGACGATAAAAATAATCAGCCAAATCTTATGAGGGCCGCCATCAGGGTCCGGCAGCGAACTAGTGTCATACACCATCGGCGACGGCAGCGGCTCAGGAGCAGCTGGGGCTGGGGTTTGGGGCTGAATTGGAGCTTGAGCCACTGGGGTGACCGCTGGCGCCGGCGCCGAAGCGGGCGGCGTGTCGGGAGTGGAGCTATCATTCTGCATACAAGTGCACCGATTATTACTCTCCTTTTATACCACTTATGCTCGGTTTTTGCTCAACGCCTGTCATAATTAGAGACAGACTAAATGGAGCAACCCACATGAAGCCCGCCCCTAGCTTTTCCCTGCCCGACCAGACTGGCACCGTCCATACTCTGGAACAATATCGCGGTCAGTGGCTGATCGTATACTTTTACCCCAAGGACGACACTCCTGGCTGCACTACCGAGGCTTGCAGTTTTCGTGATGAGTATGCAACGCTCCAATCCAAGGGCCTGAATGTGGTCGGTATCTCCAAGGATTCGGTCAAAAACCATGCCAAGTTCGCCGAAAAGTTTCACCTCAATTTTCCACTGTTGTCAGATGAATCGGGAGAGGTCATTAATGCTTACGGCGCTTGGGGTCGAAAGAAGTTCATGGGCCGAGAATTTGACGGTATTTTGCGTCAGACCTTCTTGATAAATCCTAAGGGTGAAATCGCCAAAGATTACCCCAAAGTTACACCCAAGGAGCACGCGACACAGATTTTGCACGACTTCGAAGCCTTAGAGTCCTAAAAAGCCGAATGGCCCCGGCCCTAAGTACTTTCTAAAAAGACTTGGGCTGGGGCCATAGGCTATTTGGGAAACCCTATCCCTGTGACGTTCACGAGCATATTCGCTGGAGACTAGCCGAGAATTCGGCGGATGGCCTCTAGCAAATCAGCCTTAGCGTGGTTAAGCGCACTGCGGTACTTGTCGCGGGCCTGGTCAAGACAGTCGAAGAGACCGCCAGAGTGGTTCCGGGAGGCTTTAGCCATTTGCGGGTTACCCATGTCAGCAGCAAGCTGATCCTGAGCGCCGGTAATGTTCGAGAAAACCTGACCCGTGGTGTCATCGTAATTCTTCTCGAAGGCACCGCTCCCCGCCTGGGCGCTGCGGCTATCACCCACGCGCGAGTTCAGGGCACCAACCGAATCATCAAGATGTCGGTTGAAGTTATCCTTGGCTTGCTTGTGGTCGCCGTTACCCTGGGCATCCGAGCGAGCATTGGGCGCTGCGCTCTGAGCTACCATAGGCTCTGAGCTGCCAAGGCAGGCGTTAACGTCCGCACGGTACTGAGTTGTAGCCGTTTGAACCGCCTGGCGGAATTGATTGATAGCCGCAATCAGCTGCTCAATATTCCCGCCGTAGCCATTTTGGCTCGGTGGCTGCTGGGCCGCCTGAGCAAACCCAACCACGCCGACCGTCGCCGTCGTGGCTACCACCGCAACCGCAAAGACTGCCTTGGCTATTAATTGTCTTCCGGGTAGTTTCATACACTCCCTCCTTTTAGTGCGTCTAGACACGGGGCCCATCTTATCAAAACGATTTGGCGCATCAATTAGCTGTTTTATCAATTTTACGCTGCTCCCAGACAGCCTGAGCTGTACCAAAGGCCAACAGCTCAAACACATAAGTAGCCACATTCTGAGCAATAATGGGTTGGTTTAAGCCTTGGAAAAGCGGAATAGTCACGAGCAAGAACACAGCCGCCCCAAAACTAAGCTGGCTCGTGCGCCGCGTAACAACCGCAAATGCAATATAGAAAGCGATTAAGAACTGGCCAAAAACACCACTATAGGCTGCGCCCAGCGCCACTGCAGCTATGAGTGGATACTGGCCGATCTCCAACCACCAGCGCTTGGAGACTCGCCTCGTCCGCCTCGTCTTAGCCTGGACACTCAATCTTGTCCGGGCGGGCCGCGACCGCGGCTCCTGCTTAGGCTGGCGCGAGCGGGCTATAGGAGGTGCTACAGGCCGCGATGGCAGCTGCGGCAATGACGGCGCCGCTGGTTGTTGCGGCCGGCGAACGATATCCGTTCCAATTCCTCGCCCCATTGTTATTGAGCCTCCTTAACTTCGTACAATTTCCAGCCACTGGTCTCGGCCACCAACGATAAATCCGTTTGGGCATCTAGCCAGTGGTAGTTGGTCCAATCCGCTTGCTTGAGCAGGACTACGCGCCGCACACCCAGTGGAGCCAGTTTGGCGCCAAGTTCATGCGAGTAGTATGACAGCGCCAGCACCTGACCCTCAACCGCATTATTAACGGTGTTATTTGTAGCAGCCGCCACGCCCAATAATTCCGGATTATCACTCGCAACTACCTTACCGCCCAGGTATGCAGGCAGCGGATTAGCTACTGCTCGACCGGCAAAATCTAAACTCAGATACTGATGCCATGGCAGAATAAGCGTGGACCCCTCTAGGTTAACGCTCAGACGATCCTTGAGCTGCTGCCAACTAGCTGGGTAGTAAGAACTGCGCAGCTGCCCACCCGCACCCCACAATAGCACCGGCGTCATGGCCAGTGGCGCCAGCAGAGAAATAATTACCACTGCCTCTCGCCACCATCCCCGAGCCAGACCAGTCAACCAGCTACACCCTGCGGCGGCCAGATACGCATACCCCAGCAACGAGACAACCAGCCATTTCTGAGAATCGCGGTAGCCTTGATAAAACGGGACGTGAGCAACAAGCCAGTGCGTTAAGCCCGCTGCTGGCGCCCAGGCCACGCCCATAGCAAGCACCCAGGCCACCGAGCCTGCTATGGCTAGCGCGAGTCCCAACCGATCACGGCGCCGCACACTGCGCACCACACCCATTATCACCAAGGCCATCAGCGGCACTGCACCCAGCCAAAAGGTTGGCAACGCGCTAGGGATGATGAAGTGGCCATAAGGCTCGCTCCAGAAGCCCTGTAGCACCCAAGTATTAAGGGGCACACCAAGACTGCCGCCAGCAGTAGCATAAGCCTTAAACTGGTCCCAGCCAAAACTCGCCACCTGTTGCCTTACGCCACTCGGTCCACCTGCACTGGGCGAAATCAGCCAAAAACTATTCACTACCAGCCACACCCCACCAATGCCGCTTAGCCAAGCCACAATCCGGGGAGTCTGTCGCCATCGATTTATGCTCCATGCTATGACACTTACGATCGTTAGAAGGGCCATGAATCCAAGAGCATGAATCGACAACCAGCCCACAACCACGCTCCAACCCGCCACCATGGCGGCACGTCTCCAGACTGGGTCATCCAAGAACTGCCACAATGCCCCCACAAACCACGGCAGCGTGGCATAGCCAGCCAAAACTAAGTACTGACCAGCCATTAAGCGCTCATAAACAAACGGATTTATCATATAGACCAAGCCGCTTAGCCAAGCCGCCATTGGCTCTAGCTGCTGCCGGACCAGTCGGTACATACCAAGACCGGCCAGCGCAAATATGAGCCATAGCAGGACCTTTTGAATGAGCATGCTTGGAAGTACCAGGCCAAGCACATATAGCAGCCAGTGCAAGGGATACAAGTTTGTGAGTTCGGGCCGAAATGGTATGTGCGGCGTCCATGACATATCAAGCGTCAGAATGTAGCCCGGCAGCAGCAAAGGACCCAAAATAAGCCCCGCCAGAGCCGTGAAGCCTATAAGCGGCATATGACGCGCCAGCCTCATGCCCGGCCTCGACGACGCCGCACCCACATCACTGCGCCAAGGCCCACAAGCGCCAGAGCGATACCCCCACTCACGAGCCCGGCCTTCACAAACGTATCCTGGGGAGCATAGTTTAGCTCAAGCTTGTAGTCCGTCGCCGGCAAGCCAGCCGTATCCACAAACCACCCGTTGGCAAAGCTGTCTACGATCGTGTGCTTCGATTCTGCCAGCGCTTGGCGCCCCACCACCTTACCTTTGGCATTAATTCCCACCAGGGTGGCTCGCCAGCCCTTGGCGTAGGATTCGTTAAAAACAACCATGCCTCGGCCCGGCCGCAGGTCTACATTGAGCCGTGACAACCCTTGGCGTTGATACGACTCCACAATATCCTTACCAGAACTGGTGGCGGGTTGTTGGCGAACTAAATAGTTCGCTACTGGCGGCTGTGCGGCTATGGTGATGTCATCGAACAAGTTTATTGTCTGGTCGCCCTTGGACGGCGAGTATAAGTAGACCTCCAAGCCCGTCGCGCCAACCGTGGGCACAAACGTCTTCTCGTAGTATCGCCAGTCGCTTGTGGCAAGCAGTGCCTCGGCCGGAGCAGCCTTATTTATGCCACTTTGCCAGATGGCATATGAGGGCGGACTACCTGCGGTATTTTTGTAATAAAACGACAGCTTGTACACCTGGTTGGGGTTAAACCTCGTCACCTTCTGAACAATGTAGGCAGTATGGTTACGCGACTCCAACGCCAGCGCCTTCTGGCCAGAATGCGCGTCTGGGCTCAAGTACGACTTAAAGTTGGGTGCACCCATCAGCCCCACCGTGGCATCGGCCGGATCACCCCAGGTTGTGCCCTGTTCAAACGACGCATTGGATAAGAGATTGCCCCGATAGCCGGCGGCCGCCACGGGCGTGTAGTCGGTCACTGCCGCATCCGGCGCCGTCTGGTCGAGGTGGACCGTCCAAGCCGGAGACCGCTTTAGTTCGTACATGTGCAGTGCGTCGAGCAAATTCTCACTTTTATTGGCACCGTCAGTGTCGGTGTAGAAGTTCACATTTAACGTTCCGGCTTTTGACGGCGTCACATAGGCGGCGTAGGGCGTCCACTGCTGGATCTGGTCTAGCGTGCCGTCGCTAAATTTCAAATATTTATCGTCTTGAGTGACGTTAAAGGATGGCCCTTGGCCGGTGAGGTTCTTGTACTCAAATGCGATTTGATACTCAGCTCCGGCGTCTGGCGCGTTAATATCTTTGGCCACGTAGGCCAGGTGGCTCTTGGAGCCAAGCAAATATGATTTTTTGCCTTCGGCGGCGTCACCGGATTTGGTCTGACCATACACATCCGCCTTACCGCTCCGCTTGAGCGATGCGTCCGCCGGATAGTTAGCTTCGCCCTCAAACCGAACCCCCGGACTCACTTCTGACAAATCGGCGAACGCCACCTGCTGATCGCCAGCCCTGACGTTGGCCCGCTGCTTGGTGGCCGACAGCGGGAATTTGTCATTATTAATAATTAACAACTGTGCCGTCACTGGAACATCATAGACGCCAGCGGTATTTGCCTCTCCACTCAGCGCATTAATAACGTCCAGATAGAGCCGCCGGCGCGAGCCAGTCCCTTCCGTGTAGTACTCCACCGTCACCAGCTGCGGATCAAAATATTGCGCATACCCGCTAAGTCGGCTCATGGGCGAAGCGCTTGCATTAGAATTGTATTCGGCAAACTCTGGCTCGTGGCCCGCATAATTCACCACCGTCTGATTCGCGCCCAATAGTGGCGCAATTTTATGGAGGCTATTGTCATTGGGCACGTTGCTCACGGCGGTGGGTGAGTAGACTAGCGGCGCCGTCTGAGAGTTTTTGTACACCGTGTATGCTCCGGCGTCATGCCCTGCTCCCAGACCCCCAGTCAGGAAGTCGCGCACACCATCGGCCGTTTCCCAAGTTGAGAACAGCGAGAACGGCGCCAAACTAGCTGCCGTGTCTTTTTTAATCGCCACCTCACCAATCCCGGCTACACTCAAATAACGAAAAAAATATGGGCTCTCAGCATCGTAGGCCTGCTGGACTTCCTTGAGAAAACTAGCAGTATGCGGAAGTGCACCGCCCAGGCGCAAGACCCCCAGTGCTGGCGACAACTTCTGATAGTTGAGCTCTTCCTTATGGGTCGCTGGAATGAGCAATGCTCTAGCAGCAGTCAGTCGGTGTAGCGCCAAGTCAACTACATCAGTTAACGGCTTGTAGGCCGCCAAGCCGCTGGCCTTGTGATACACCAGCCCCATATCACCCCGCAGCACCGGCCAGCCGTAGGCCGTCACTGCCAGCGTCATAACCCACAGGAATACTAGACCTTGCCGCCGACTCAGTAACGAGCGAATCTTTTGTAGGCCATAGCCAAACAACAGTACATACACCGGCAGGAGCAGCACAAACACCTTGGTAGGATTGCGGATCGTTCCAACTACCCACTGACTCGAGAATATCTTGGCGCCCATGTCCATATTGGTCGCCAAAAAATCCAGACCACCAAGCGTAAGCAGCAGCACAATGCCATAAGCCAACACCCGCGTCCGAGCAATCGGCTCCACATCAGGCCTGGACCTGCGCCGCCAAATTGCTGCCACTACCACCGCGAAAATTACAAAGCCAGCCGCATTTAATAATGCAAAACTATTGTAGCCCAGCGTATGCTGGCCGTTGCCTTCATTGCCCGCCAGCCGAAATACGTTCAAGAAGTTCATCTGGGCATAGTTATGGACATAGTCGGCAATAAGCGAGCTTGGTGCGTATGAGTCCTGCCCCGCCGGAGCCGCCACCAGATATGGCAGACTCAGGCCTACAAACAACGCCACTGCCGTGCCGCCATATAGCAAATACGACCACACTAGGCGCCAGGATTTTCGCTTAAGCAAAAGAGCCGCCCCCACAGTAAGCACAATGATGGCTGCTAGCGGCACAATAATGGGCGGTAACGCGCCCATTGCCAGCGTTAGCGCCAGGCCCAAATAAACCACATTACGCCAGGTAAACTCTTCACTAATAAACAGCTTGGACACATACAAATACACCCAGGGTAGCAGCACATAAATCCAAAATGTTTGGCCGTTGAGGAAATCCCCAAACACCACCGGATTAGCCAAGGCAAATAAAGCCCCCAGCAGCCTAATTGCCCGACTCTGAATACCCATTTGCCGCAGAAACACATAGTAAACCACCGGAATGAGCACAATCGGCAGCAAGAAGGTTAGAAAAAAATACGCGGCCGGATTCGGCGAGATGGCTACAAATATGGCGTCTCGTAACGTATTGAAACCTTGCCGGGTATTGGTGCCGAGGCTCTCCTGGCCCCAGATAGAGTTCCAGTTAATAGCGGTCACGCCGGGCTGGGCGCTAGGCAAGTCGCCATACACCAAAGGACCCGCGGCGAGAATCAGCCTCAAGGCTAGGAGCGGCAAAATAATCAGTGCCGCGATTGGCGCATACCGCTTGAGCCAAAGCCAAAACAGAGCATTCTTCACTGCGTAAACTCCTGCATTGGTTCGAGGCTGAGTGTCTTAATAGGCCAGGTTTGCGGGGTGCCAAAATCTCGCAGCAGCTCCTCAACTTTTCGGTCGTACACAAGCGGAAAATGCTTGATCCCGAGTAGGTGCGCCACCAGCTGTACGTGATACTGAGGGGCAATGACACGTAGCTGGTGATTGTGAAGCTTAAGATAGGCCACAAACGCCAGCGGGTTGCGGCCGAAGTCAGCCGCCACCACATTGGCATAACGCCGGGCCAAGTCTTGAATATAGGCATAGCCCTCAGGATCAACCTGGCGCGGCTCAAAGATCATGAGAGCAAAGCGACGGTGCGGGCTACTCTCAATGAGCCGCTCCACCAGGCCACGATAGCCGTTAGCGTACTTAGCCTGGAATCGACGCAAGCCAATCAGCGTAGTAGCTCCGTCTATAGGCAGCGTAGCCACCATATCCTGCGCCTCAGGCTCGTACGCCGCTAGATCTATCTCACCCAAGTTGAACACAATGTCACGATCCTTGTGCGTTCGACGACTCAGTCGTTTGAAATTACGATGGCTCTCTTCATCGCGCGCCAGAATAACCTCACTGCTCTTGGCTACCAGCCACGCGCTCAAGTGTCCAAGCCGGTTGGTCGAGTTATAGTAGCCAACACCGAGTAAGTACACTTTCTTACGCAACAAGAAATGCAGCAAGAAAAAACCCAGTGTCATAACAAAAATTCGAGGATTCATGTCCAGCCCCCAGTGGCCACCGCCACCAACAATAATGTTTCGACGGCGCAGCAGTTGTCCCAGGACTCGTTTATAACCAAAAATAGGCGTGTACGACCGAGCGCGATGCATGCGCTTGTACCGCTGGGGGTCGGAATACATAAAGCTTACGTCCTGCACTTCACCCTGCTCAAATAACTCCAGCAGTACTTCAAGCAGGAGCTCGTCACCAAAATTTCCTCCACCGTAGTAGCCGAAGATAAGTGAGTTATTGAGCCGACCCGATGCAATGATATCGGTCAGGGTCATAGGCTAGCCGACCTCCGCAGCTTTTGCGTGGCCAACCCCAGTCCGCCGGCGCTATATTTACACAGCAAGTAAGCCACGAGCATCGCGCCCATAGCTGGTTGTCGCACAAACTTCCGCCGGTGCTTCCAGTACACACCACGGAAAAATCCAAGCTGCTGCTTAGACTCAGCCTGGTTGTGCTGCTTATAGTTAACGAAGTCCCGGCCATAGTCATAAAACTTGCGCATGTGCGGCCAAAATTTGCGCGGCTCACCCAGATGAAGCGCCTCAGCATCGACAAACCCGGTGAGGTAGCCCGCCCGGTTGAGCTTATTCTGGAAGTCGTAATCTTCGCCGGCGGTAATGCTGACGTTGAATCCACCGATACTCTCATAGACATCCTTGCGCACAAACCGTGCTGAGGAGTGTGTCAGATCATATTTATACATATCAACTTCAAATTTACGCACCTTAGCTATCCAGCCCACACGCGTGTCCGGGGTATTATGCACGACGACTGCCGGGTAACCCTCCGCTGCCCGAGCCACACATTCCGCCACCACGGTTGGCTCCAAAATAAAGTCAGAGTCGACTTTATAGACATATTCCCCTGCAGCCTGAGTAACGCCATAGTTCACTTGGGCCGATCGCTCAGGTCCGTAATTGTAAACGGAGTCGGTAAATTCGGCCGCGATTGCTTTGGTCTCATCCGTGGAATCACGGTCGACTACGATCAGCTCGATATGCGGATAGGTTTGCTCTCGAATTGATTCCAGGCAGTCCCGGAGCATGGCAGCTGAGTTGCGCGTCGGCACGATCACCGACACCAATGATTGCTTCATAAAACCCTTTCCATAACAGACAGCCTCGCTATTGTACCGACTTAGAGCGAGACTGTGGTTGGGCGCGTCTACGAACCCAACCACAGATATAAGCCTATAAATGCATATTTTGCCAATGGAGAAAAGAAAAAGGCGCGTCTAGCTAGCCAGCTAGACGCGCCAAAACGGACGCGTAGTGCTCCCCCCCTTACGCGCGCCAGAGCGCCTTCCAGCGCACCACGAACGGCGCCGCCAGTGGGTAATACTCGCTCTGAACGCACAGTTCACAGCGACGATACAACCAAGGCTCGCGAGTCGCAGGCGACTTGAGATACCGCGGGAAAATGCGAGCTGCATCTTCGGCCATCTCTAAGGTGCGAGTCAGCGAAGCTCCACCCCAACGGTCCGCCTGAAAATAGAGGTTGTGCCAGATGTAGTCGGCCTGTTGAATGTCGAGAGCCGGCAGATCACGCAGCGCGCGTGCATACTGTAGCCACTTAGGGTCTAGTAGCTCCGGCTCGCCTTGCAACAGCCGACGAGTCTCGTGAACACAGCCGGCCAGCATCGCTTCGGCCGAAGCGATTGGCGCCTCAAACTCGGAGCTGAGTGCAGCAGTTTGGATATTCTCTTCAGCCGGAAAACGCGTGTAAGCGCAAAAAACCGAAGCTCGGACCCGGTTTTTTGTATCCACCAGTGCCAGATACAATGGCACGCCGGTGACCAAGTGCTGCTGCCATTCAGAAAGGTCACGCCGCACAGCGGTAGTGTCCGGGCTGGGTATGCCTCGCCACGGACCGCTCTCCACCTCTTCGTCAGACGGATGGTAGTGGGTCACCAGATATCGCTGCGCCACCGCTGGTTGCAGTGATATCGGCCAGGTAATAATCACACTCACATCGATCCAGCCGCTCGCACTCTTCTGGCTGTCTGATGCTAGCCAGTGCTGCACCGCCATGTCGCCGCCCAGACACCAAGATCTTCCTTTTTGAATTTGGCCGAACTCGGTCAAGAACTTGATGACCCGTTTGGTTCTGCTTTCGCTCAAACCAATGATCGACACGCTCACTCATTTCAATTAGGCGACAGGTCGGACTCCAGGTTAGGAGCACTTGTCGCGGCATCGGATACAACTTTCAGGAAGTCGTCATAACTGCGATCAAACGTGTTGGCACGACTCCATTCCCAGGCTTGTCGACGCAGTCGGTCGTAGCGCTCGGGGTCGCGTAGCAACCTGACCATACTATCAGACAATGCCTCGGGAGTGTTAGCGGCTGTCACAAGCCCCGTTTGCCCGTGTCGTACGCTGTCACGCAGACCGTCCACATTATAGACCACGGCGGGGGTAGCTTGGCTGGCAGCTTCGGTTACAATTAATCCCCAGCCTTCTTTGACGCTCGTTACCAGAAATACGTGGCTGCGGCGCATCAGCTCAATCTTTTCCTCGGGGGTAACTCGGCCGCGGTAATTAATATCGGCCGCATAAGGGCTGCGCTTGATCGCCCGTAGGACTCGCTGGCCGTAGCTACCCGAAGAATCACCAGCGATTACTAGTTTTAGATCGGGCAGGTGCTTCTTGGCAATCTCAAAAGCGCGAATTTGGTCAAGCGTTTGTTTCATAGCCCGCATGGCGCCCAAGCTCAGCGCCGTCGGCTGAGCATACTTTGCGACAGTCTCGGGATTCTCCAGCGGCTTCATCTCAATACCCTGGGTAATGACGTGAATATCGTCAGCCCTAAAACCATGCCGCATAAGATCACGGCGCGTCGAATCAGACACCGCCACTACCGGCGCCCGCCGGAGCAGCCGCAAATACACCGGCTCGGCCAGCCACCCAAGAGCCGCCAACGGCAGCGGAAACTGATAAAACCAGATCTTGCGACACAACATATGCATAAACAAGACAGTTGGCCGCCCCGTATACCAGCCTGCGAAATATGGCATGGTATTGCACTCATCAATTACCAAATCCGCCGCCAATTGCACCTTGTGCTCGCGATAATATCGCCAGGCCGCGACATAGCTAGTAAACCGACTGCCGACGCGGATAATCCGAAAACCATTGCGCTGCTCTTCGGCCGCAGCACCCGGGAAACCCGCCACGATAAAGACCACGCTATGGCCATCCGCTGCCAATCGTGTAGCCAGCTCCTCGTTGACAACTTCAGCGCCGCCAGCCAATGGGTTCTGGCGATCCTTCCAAGTAAGCCACAAGATGGTCATACGCGAATAACTTCCCGTTCCCGGCCGCGCGTTATGTCTCTGCCTCCGGCCACCGCCGGACGTTCTCGTTCACGGCGCACCACATACAATGGTCGATTCATCACCTCGGTGTGAATACTGGCCACATACAGCGCCATCAGGCCCAGCGACACCAAGACAATACCCACTAGGAACAATATGATGACGGCCAAAATGGCCGGCCCACTAAAATTCATATGCCACGGATCACTCAGCAGATATTTTTCTACAAAAATAAATGACCCAAATCCGCCCGAGAAAACCATAATGAGGAGCCCCAAATAGCCTGCCAGCTTAAGCGGGAACAAGCTCATCGAAATAAACGAATTTATGGCCAGGTTAACAAGCTTAAAGTAGCCATAGGCTGCCTCACCCGCGTGACGCTTGGCGGGTGTAAACTCCACGTAATCTCGGCGAAAGCCCAACCAATCTACCAGTCCGCGCGTAATTCGGCTGCGCTCGGTAAACCGATTAAATTCGTTGATAACCACGCGGTCCATCAACCGGTAGTCGGTGGCATGAGCCACAATCTCTACCTCCGTGATGGCATTCATTAACCGATAAAACAGCCCGCTTCCCATCCGCTTAAGCAGTGGCGCGTGGCGCTGGCCGGTTCGGCGAACACCAATCACCACCTCGGCGCCATCACGCCAGCGAGAGATCAGCTCTGGAATGAGCGCCGGCGGATGCTGCAAGTCGGCGTCCAGACAAATAGCCGCCTCGCCCTCGGCCGCCTGCAAACCGGCGGTTACCGCGATTTCCTTGCCAAAGTTGCGCACCAGCTCAATCACCCGCACCCGCTCGTCGCGCGAGGCTAGTTCATAGAGCTCCGCTACCGTATCATCACGGCTGCCATCATCCACAAAAATAAATTCAAACTCAGCATTAACTTCGCCCAGCACCGTTCGCAACGCATGGTGAAGCGGCTCAATGTTGCTAACTTCGTTATGGCATGGCACAACGATTGAAATAAACGGTCTGGTTCTCATAGTTCTAGCTGGCAATACGTGTCCTCCCCAGATGCACGGGCAGCATTATATCGAGGGGTTGCGGGAGCGGGTATGTGCTATTTGATGAAAGCCAGACGAAATTTGCCGATCTATTATAACAAAGTTATCAGTAGCGTCGGCGAACAGAGTCTAATCCGCGGAGTATCAAGATACCAACTGCGCCCCAGAGCAAGCTTTCCACGACGGCCTCAATACTGTTGTGATGCAGCGAAATAATGGCTCCCATAAGCACCGCACCGCCGATAGCCACTGCCGCCGCACTGGCCCGGCGCAGCGCCAGATCATAGTTAAATAGCAAATTCACAAATGCCAAGCCGAATAATGCCAAAGCTAGCATCGGTAAAAGATGGGCATATGCGAGATATTTGGCGCCAATGAGCAGCCGCACCACCAGCTGAGGGGCCAAGGTGAACGTAAGCAATACCGCTCCACCGGCCGCAGTATGGAGCCAAATTGAGCGCACCAGCAGTCGACGGTTGGCCGGAGCCGGCGATTCCAGCTTAACCGTAGCGAGCAGCACCGCTGCCACCGAGGCTGTTACAAAAAACACGATGCGCGCCACCGTGGCCACGCCCGCGTACAGTCCGGCCACTTCTGCCGAAAAATAATGTTTGACTACGATCACATCAAAACTAAACAGCGTCGTAATCACCAGCGACACCACCAGCACCAAGGCTGAATAGCGCAGCTGCGGGCGAATGATTGCAACATCTGGCCAGCGCCACAGCTTGAGACCCGGCGGCGAAGCCAGACCGAGACGGCGCGCCCGATTGGCCGTATAGACCAGCGCCACCAGCTGAGCCGCCACCACGCCGCCCAACGCGCCGGTCGTGCGCCAGCCTACGATCACGAACGCGGCCGAAAACACGATTTTGGCCAGTGACCCAGCCGCATTGGCCAACGATAATGTGCCAAAGGCCAATCGGCCGCGTAAGTAGGCGTTGCGCGAAGCCAATGGCGCCCCTACCATTAAGGCCGCCGCTAGCATCAAAAACGGTCCAACTTCTTCAAACTGCAAAAACTGCTGCAGCGGCCGCACGAATATTAGCATGATTACAAGCACCACCAACGTCACCAGCGTGGCTGCGTGTTCTAGCTCATACACAATCCGATTGCGTCGAGCCTGGTCGCCCTCATTTGTCACCACATTTACCGCCACATTTGTGACCACTGTAAAGAAAATGGTCGCCTGCAAAAACAGGGATACCAAAGCCTGAACCTCACCAAACTGTGCCGTCGGCATAAGCCGTCCCAGAATTGGGTAATACAAATAATTGAGCCCGCTCACCAACAAGGAGCCCATAAAGAAGATGCTGTTGTGTCGCAAGAAGCTGCTTGAGCGGAGATTCTGAAGTATTTGGCGCATCGGCCTATTATTAACGGAAATGGGCTCATCTGGCTAGGGCGTTTTGCCAATGGGCATCATCTAAAAAGTCGACAATTAAGGTTAAAAATGTTAGGGTAGTGTATCCGCTAATGGATGTTCTTCCACCGAATCTTCGGGAGTTGCCATGAGAGACCACTACCCCTACCCACGCAAGCGGTGGCACACCGCTCTTGGGGTAACCACGCTGCTGCTGTCGCTCGGCATAGCCCTCGGCTACGGCATTCCGGTGAACAACCACCAAAGTGACATCAATCACGCCCAGGCCACGGCCAACGCCGTTTCAGATACCAATCACCTCTGGAACATGGTCGGCGGCGTGGAGGCTGTTGACGGCGGTGATCTCGGCCGTGTAGCCGCGAAGGTGCGGGAGTTCAACAACGCCGAGCCCAATCCGCTGGCCGCCCTGCAAGACCACTACATCGCCCCCGGCGAGCTGCCCGACCTGGGCAACCGCCTTGGCTTCACGGCCTACAGCAACAACCACTTCACCGATCAGTTCCTGTTTCAGGCGATCCAGGCGATGGGCGTGGTCAAGGGCGGATCGGCCGCCGACGTCGTGAAGCCAGTGCCATCGGTGCCATCATATGGCTACCTGCGGTGGGACTGGGGTCTATACGGCCTGGGTGGTCTCTGGACCTTGGCCGGGCTGATCTGGCTGGTGCTTCGGTACGACAAGAAGCGCTACCCGGCCCGTGCCCGAGCCAAGGAGATTGCCGCCCTCAGCCCTGAGGCTCGCAAGACGTTCCACATCATCCAGCGACTCGAGGAGATGCCCGCCAACAACAAGAAGCAGCGCAAGGAGCGTGACCAGCTCCTCGAGCAGGCCAGGCAGCTGTTTGCAGCCCAGGAGAATCACCAAGATTCCACCGCGGAGCTCAACCAGCTCAAGGCACTCCTACAAAACCAGATCAACGAGAACCAAAGCTCCCAGGAGCTCCGAAAACTCACCCAGGCTGCCTACAACGAGCTCAACCAGCCCAGCTAGCCAGCGCTTTTTGGCCCGCCCGGGATTTCCGGGCGGGCCCTCGCTTGTAGTCACCCTAAGAACGGAGCGACATGAGCCACGAACCATCGGACCAGCCTGCCGACGAGCACGAAGCTCGAATTCAGGCCCTCATCCGCCGAGTCATGGCCAGAGTCAAGGATAGCCTGGCCGATCCCCAGCAGTCGTCTCTGGCGGAGCTAGCCGCCAACGAGCCTGAGTGGACCACCACCGACATCGAGGCCGCCTTGGCGCTCGTCGCCAGGGTTAGCGAGAGCGGTGAGCTCGAACAATGCCTTGCCGCCGCCAAGACTGGTGACGCTGGCAGCATGCGCCGAGTCGCCGAAATCATGGAGCTCCTCGGCCAGCGCGAAGAAGCCATAGACTGGTGGAAGCGCGCCGCCACCGCCGGAGATGAGGACGCCATCGAGATGGTGAAATTCCGGGAGCTATGACCGAAACTGGAGATTCGCAGTGACTGACGCCATATACCCGCCGCCCGAAGACGACGCAGCTGACCCTCACGGCGAGCTCACAGCACGGCTCAAGGCCTTCTCCGACAATCTGCGCCTCAGGGCAGCTCACAGGCTAAACAAGCCGCCCCAGGACGTGACCCATGAAGAGCTCCGAAGGGAGCTTTTGGGGCCCATCAAGCCAGAGGAAGCGCAGTTTACGCACACCGACGAGCTTAAACTGCGCGACCAGTCGGTGAACCGCAAAGACCCAGCTCAGCTGCAGGCCTACATGGAGCTCTTAGAGTCCGAGGCTTCAACTGAGCCCTGGTGCGCCCTGCGCCTGGCCATGCTGCTTGAAGGCCAGCACGACGAAGCCACCGCTGCAGTCTGGTGGCGACAAGCAGCCAGGCTCGGGAATCCTGACGCCATCGACTATGTGGCGCAGTGGCTTCCGCCCGAGAAGGCCTAAGTGTCAAAATCCAGGCCCGCTCGCGACTTTCGCGAGCGGGCCTTTTCCTAGCTGTCTTTGCTCACGAGCACCATAAATGCTTCGGCCGGAATATCCACCTTACCCACGCGTTTCATGCGCTTTTTGCCCTTCTTCTGCTTGTCGAGCAGCTTGTTCTTACGCGACACGTCACCACCATAGAGCTTGGCCGTTACGTCTTTGCGCAATGCCTTAATGTCTTCGCGGGCCAGTATTTTGCCACCAATAGCTGCCTGCAAGCTCACCTCGAATGATTGTTTGGGGATGATTTCTTTGAGCTTCTCCACCACAGCTTTACCAATGCGATAGGCTTCGTCGCGGTGTGTAATCAGTGATAGCGAGTCGATCATTTCCCCGCCCACCAGAATATCGAGCCGCACCAAGTTTTCACGGCGATACTCACCCAGCTCATAGTTAAAGCTGCCGTAGCCACTGGTTATCGATTTGAGCGAATCGTAAAAGTCGGTCAGCACGTTGGCCAAAGGTGCCTCAAAGGTGATGAGTGCTAAAGTCTCGTCGAGGAAACTTAAGTTATTTTGCAGGCCGCGGATTTGGTTAATCAGCTGAATCACACTACCCACGTACTCTTTGGGCACTACCACTTCGCCCTTAATCCAAGGCTCGCGGATGTGATCAATGCGACTGGCATCGGGCATATCGGCGGCGTTGCGAATGGTGGTCTCGGTGCCGTCGTTTTCGGCCACAATGTAGTCGGTGCTAGGGCTTGTGACCACCATATCCAGGCCGTACTCCCGCTCGAGCCGCTCTTTGATGATATCCATGTGTAGCAACCCGAGGAAACCTACGCGGTAGCCAAAACCCAAGATTTGGCTCGACTCCGGCTCATACACCAGCGCAGCGTCATTAAGCTTGAGCTTCTCAAGTGCGTCTTTAAGGTCAGGGTACTGTTCGCCCGAGCTTGGGAAGAAGCCGGCAAACACAAACGGCTTGACCTCGCGATAACCGGCTAGCGCCTCAGCGGCGGGTGTTTTAGCCAGCGTTACCGTGTCGCCCACGCGCGCCTCAACAATACTCTTGAGGTTTGTGACCACATAACCGATCTGGCCGGTCGCAATTTCGGGCTGGCTGGTCTGCTTAGGCATAAAAATACCGGTGTCTACGGCCAGGCCCGTGGCGCGCGTAGCCATGAGCTGCAGGTTGTCGCCCTTGTGCAGCACACCGTCCACCACGCGCACAAACAAAATCACGCCGCGGTATTCGTCATAAATAGAGTCAAAAATAAGCGCCCGCGGAGCCGCCTCGACTTCGCCCTTGGGCGCCGGAATCTGCTCCACAATCGAGTCCAGTAGCTCGGTCACACCGGCGCCACTCTTGCCCGACACGCGCAAAATACTATCGGCATCACACCCAAGCAAGCTAGCCACTTCGGCCGCCACCCGCTCCGGATCAGCCGCCGGCAGGTCAATCTTATTGAGCACCGGAATAATCTCTAGCCCCGCCTCAATCGCCAAATACACATTGGCCAGCGTTTGCGCCTGAATGCCCTGACTACAGTCCACAACTAACACCGCACCTTCGCAAGCCGCCAGCGAGCGCGAGACCTCATAGCTGAAGTCCACATGACCGGGCGTATCGATAAGATTAAGCGTATGCTCACGCCACTGCATCCGCACCGGCTGCAGCTTAATGGTTATGCCTTTCTCACGCTCAAGATCCATGCTATCGAGCAGCTGGGCCTGCATGTCGCGCTTCTGCACCGTTCCGGTGAGCTCAAGCATGCGGTCAGCTAACGTCGACTTGCCGTGGTCAATGTGGGCAATAATGCAAAAATTTCGGGTAGTTGACTGATTCATTCGATACTTGAGTATAGCTTATCTTATTCGCGGGAGCGAGAGCTAAACTCTAAAGAGAAGTCCCGGATCAGCGCAAAATGCCGATCCGAGACTTTATTAGTCACCCGCCGGGCGAGTCTGATGGTTGATCTCGATCTGCTGGCGCCTGATTTCCGCCTCCTTAGCTTCTGCGGCCGCCTTCTTAGCGGCCTCGTGACGCTTCGCTGCGTCCGCCGCCGCCCGCTCGGCGCTTGCTTTGGCTGCCGCCACTCTGTCTTCGGCGTCGCCTTTGGCCATGCCTCTCCAATCGCTACTGGGCCATCACGTCATTCACTCGCTGCTGCAGTTTCACCAAGAGTTTATCAACGTAGCTATCAAGCTCAAACTCAGCATTCGCAAACCGCCGAATGGCAATCTTGTGAGGCGTCAGGCCAAACAAAAACACCGCTATCCACTCTATGTTCATCAGCTCGATCACTCGTGGCATGCGCGCCAACTCTTGTTCAGGCAAGCCCACCCGCTCCAGGTAACGGTCAACGATAATCTGGCGCCGCGAGCCCGCCGACTGCATTTGATCATGTGTCACGCAGTCGGCCACTACCCGCAGCGGATCATCCCAGCCAAAGTACTCGAAGTCGATAAAGCACAATTTGCCGCCCGACTGTATCAAAATGTTGTGCGGACCAAAGTCTATGGGGCTGAGCCGGTGATGCTCCGGCGCCAACACCCAATCACGCTCGTCGGCCGACATGCTATCCATCACCCGCTGGATGAGCCGCGGCACGAGGGTGTCCAGCCCAAGCTGGCGAGTCCGCCTTGTCACTTCAGGTGCCAATGTGCCCATGGCCAGGGCCTCCTGAAAGTGATCTAGGCGGTGCTGAATGTTATGTGCGTAGTCCGGCCACGAAAAGCACGGCAACAGCGAATTCATCAGGGGTTGATGCACATCTGCCGGCCGATACTGGTGCACTCGGACCAAAAAGTCCGCCATGGCTCGCAGCTGCTCATCGGTGTACTGATCCGGCGACCGCGTCTCACCGGGCTCAAACGAGTACACACCCACCTGCTCCGCCGGGTTCGCAAAGTATGCCTTGGGCACATCCTCAAAATTTTGCTCATTCAGAAACGCAAGCCCGGTAAACTCATGGCCCAGCCGGTTGCGGTCATCGTTCTGGTAGTATTTGGCCACCACTTGGCGTCCGTCAGCCAGGTCTACTCGGAATAAGCAGCCATTACCGCCAGCTTTGATTTCCTCCAGAGCAATCGCAGGGCCACCCAAGTGGGCCTCGATTTCGTCTTTCAGTAGGTCTAGATTGAAGGCGCGTTCTGCGCTCGGTTTCCCCATACCGGCAGATTATACTCCAAACCTTGGCTAAAAACCGCTAAAATATCTCGCCAACAGGTCGAAACTATTGACATATGATAATACTTATGCTATCATAACCGCGTTGGTAATCCGACTACCGCCCAAGGGGGCTCTTCAATGGAACCCACCAATGCACTCGACGCGGCCAAGGCCGTCCACAACGAGATCGCGATTCAGCAGGCCCTGCAGGAGCGCAGCGAGCGCATCACGCACGTGGCCCTGGCCATCGCGCTCGCTCTCGGCATCCTCGCCGCCACCCTGGCCTACGTCCTCTTCCCGGACTACCGGAGCTCGTTCCTGAGCACGGTGGACCCGGGCGAGGTCAGCAGCAGCGGCCAGGCCGTGGGAATGGGGCTCATCGCCCTCCTCCTGCTGGTCATCGCGACCGCACCCTGCGGCGTCGTCTTCGCGCTCAGCAAGCTCTTCCCGCTCGGTCGCTCCGGGCGATGAGATCTCGCTGCGACACCGCCGCCGTCCGCCCCAAAGGGGCGCCCAATCTACACCGGGCGCCCCTTCTCACGTCTAAATGCTATGATTAAGCCATGAATATTCTTGTACTCGGTGGCGGTGACTCGCCCGAACGAGATGTGTCACTGCGATCGGCCGCGGCTGTTACCAAGGCTGCTTCCGAGCTCGGCCACACTGTAGCCCAGCTTGACCCGCGCGATGATGCCTCACTGCTTGAAACCGCCCTCGCCAAAGCCGATATTGTGCTGCCGATATTGCATGGCGCCGGCGGTGAAGATGGTCAGATTCAGCGGCTTATAGAAGCTGCCGGCAAGCCCTATCTTGGTGCCGGCGTGGCAGCCTCGGAGCTGTGTTTTGACAAAGTATTGTACAAAAAAATGCTCCTGGAGCACCATATCCTCACACCAGCCTATGAAGTTGTGGACAAAAATGGTTTTAAAAAATCCCCGCTTGTTCAGCGTCCATTTGTGCTCAAACCATTCGATGGCGGGTCGAGTTTGAACACATTCATTGTTCGAGATCCGGCTCATCTACCGGCGGGCGTTGAGGATGCGCTCCGGAGCCACCCGCAGATGCTTTTGGAGGAGCTCATTGAGGGCACCGAGGTCACAGCGGGTGTGTTAGATCAGACCGCACTGCCAGTAGTGGAGATTGTCCCGCCGCAGGGCCAGGAGTTTGACTACGAAAATAAATACAATGGCGCTACTCAAGAACTCTGCCCACCACAGCACGTGAGTCTGGCCGACCAGCTGGCGGCGCGCCAACTCGCCGAAACCGTACATCTGCTAACCGGCTGCCACCATCTGTCGCGAACCGATATTATTATCACTCCTGAGCATCACCTCTACGTACTTGAAACAAACACCATACCAGGCCTTACCGATCAAAGCCTCTTCCCCAAAGCAGCTGCCGCAGCCGGTATAGCCTGGCCTGGCCTCGTGAAACAATTTATTGACTTGGCGACCGGACAGCCCAGCAATCGCTCTTAGCCCGTCCACTATATATCTAAGAGTAGTGGCCTCTAAGTTAGGTTTAGCGGCCGTAACACCACGTCCTTGACTCGCGCAATGAAGCTGTTAGCTTCTTTTAGTCGCAGTATATAGCACGGCGCCAAGTATGCTGCTAATCCTATGACCACCAAAACAGCGAACTTTGGCGCCAGCACCACGAAACCCTTGTCATTAGCATATAGCGGGAGTAGCCGAGCAACGGTAAAGTACAGCACCGGCACCATTACAGCCGCAGCCACAACCATGCGCCAAGCCCCACTCCAAATAGTTCGCTCGCCAAAGTCCCCCTCACGGCGGCGCAATATGGCGAGCAAAACAAACGTCTCCAGGGCTGCCACCACGCTAGCACTCATAGCCAGTCCCACCACCCCGTACACGCGCGACAGCGCAAAGCTCAAGGCAATGTTTATGGGGATGCTGGCCAAGCTAGAGTAAAGCGGCGTGCGCGTATCCTGCATGGCGTAGTACACCCGTGAGACCAGCAAAAACAGGCTCGTAAACACAATGGTACCGGCAAACCAGCCAAGTGTGTTGGCGGTGTCGGGGTCGCCGAAGCCATATAGCAGACGCACGAGATAACCGCGCGTAATCACCGCAAAAATTGCTGATGGAATGGCTAAAAACAAGATCAGTCGGGCAGTATTTACGTATCCCTCAATCAGCTCGGTCCGTGCACCTTTGGCGGCGCGCGCAGCTAACTGGGGAAACACCGCCATGGTTATGGACCCAGCAATGAGCACAAGCGGCACGTTTTTTAGGTTATTAGCCAGCGTAAAAGCCGTGATGGAGCCTTTGGCCAAGGTCGAGCCAATGATGGTTTCCACGACATAGTTGATTTGGTCGATACCTTGGTCGATCGTCCGTGGGAACATCAGCACCAAGGTCTTGCGCACGCCTTTGAGTTTGAATGAAATCACCGGCCGATAGCGAAAACCAAGGCCATACAACCCCAGCCACTGCAGCAAGGCCTGCAGCACCACGCCGATAACCACCCCCCAGGCTACCCCGTAAACTGAGTAATGCGGCGCCAGCCAAATAATGCCAGCAATAATGCCAACGTTATAAAGCACTCCCGCCAAAGAAAAAATTAGAAACCGGTTAAACGCCTGCTGCACGCTTCCCAGCACACTCGAAACAGCAAATAGCACCGGCGTAATGAGCATAATACGTGTGAGATCAGTTGTTAGCCGGTGACGCTCCGCGTCAAAGCCTGGCACGAGTAGCGTGGTGAGTTGATCGGCGAAAACCATCATCACGATACCACCGGCCACCGTGGCCAGCACCAGAATATTGAACAGGCTCGAAGTCACCCGCCAGGCTTCTTCTTGTTGCTTTTTCTCGAGATAGTCGCTCAAGACCGGAATAAACGCCACCGCAAAGGCGCCCGAAACGAGCAACGCAAATAGCAGCTCAGGGAGCCGGAAGGCCGCATTGTAGGCATCAAGCAACGGGCCTTTACCAAAATGACCCACCAGCAGCCGGTCGCGTAACAAGCCAAGCAGTCGCGAAGCCAGGTAGGCCACCGAGATGAGCATGGCAGCCACGCCCACGGTTTGGCGCTGATTAGCCTTCCCGAGAATGCGCTTCGCCTGATTTACCATCCCAAGTCCGCCGTGATCTCTCTCACGCTACTCCGCTGACTCAGTCCGCTCGACGATGATGCTGCACTCAGTAACGAGCGCCGCGATTGCACCCACTGCCGCCAGCACCGGTGCCAGCACCATACCCACGACTCCGATGGTCAAGGGCAACTCTACGAGAACCTTGCCGTCCCTGTTCTTAATAATGATGCGGCGGACATTGCCTTCATTAATGAGCTCTTTGACCTTAGCCAGCAGCTCGTCACCATTAACTCGAAACTCTTCTTGCTGCTTCTTGTTCTCGCTCATAGCGCCAATATCCTCCTTAAATTTATCTACGCGGCTGCCGGACTACCAGTGATGTCCGGGCCAATCTCCTGATCCGGCGCGCCAGGCTCACGTGGGTCGTCCTTCTTGGGCTTGGCTGGACGTGGACCCACAAGCTCAATGAACTCATCTTTGTCGATAACCTCATCCTTGACCAGCTTCTTGGCAATCTTATCAACCTCCGTGCGATGAGTTCGAATTGTCTCAGCTGCCCGATCAGCTGCCTCAGCAATGAGCGCAGCGACTTCCTCGTCGATAACCTTGGCCACATCTTCGGAGTAGCCCTGAGATTGAGCCATATCACGGCCAACAAATACTTGGTCGCTCTGATTGCCAAGCACACGGTTGGGTAGTTTCACGCTCATGCCGTAGTCCATAATCATACTCCGAGACAGCTGGGTAGCCTTCTGGAGATCGTTACTGGCCCCGGTAGTTATTTCCCCGAAGATAATCTTTTCGGCCATGCGGCCACCTAGCATTACGGCTAAATCGTCCTTGAAGTCAGCGACACTATTAAGGTGGCGATCATCCTCAGGCAGCTGCCAAGTGAAGCCACCGGCACGACCACGTGAGATGATGGAGACCTTGTTCACCGGATGTGCATGGGGCATAGTATGGGCCACAATGGCGTGACCTGCCTCATGAAAAGCCGTAATCTCTTTTTCTTGAGCGTTCATGACATGTGTTTTGCGCTCTGGCCCCATCAGCACCTTTTCGAGCGACACATTGAGATCTTTTTGGTTGATTTTCTTCTTATCAAGGCGAGCTGCCAAAATAGCTGCTTCGTTCATGAGGTTTTCTAGGTCGGCGCCTGAGAAGCCAGGGGTTTTTCTAGCAATCTCATCAAGGTCCGTATCCTTATCAAGCGGCTTGCCACCTGAGTGGACTTCCAGGATAGCTAGACGACTCTTGTAATCAGGCGAGTCAAGCGTCACACGACGATCAAAGCGGCCGGGGCGCAATAGCGCCGGGTCAAGCACGTCAGGGCGGTTGGTAGCCGCCATCACAATGACGTTGGTGCCCTGCTCGAAGCCATCCATCTCCACCAGGATCTGGTTGAGCGTCTGCTCGCGCTCATCATGACCACCGCCCATGCCGGTACCACGCTGGCGACCGACGGCATCAATCTCGTCGATGAAGATAATGCATGGTGCGTTCTTCTTGGCCTTCATAAACAGATCGCGCACGCGGCTCGCGCCTACACCCACAAACATTTCCACAAAGTCCGAGCCGGCGATCGAGAAGAATGGCACACCAGCCTCCCCCGCTACAGCTCGCGCCAGCAAGGTCTTGCCGGTTCCGGGAGGGCCAAACAGCAGCACGCCCTTGGGAATCTTGGCACCCAAGGCCTCAAACTTGCTTGGATACTTGAGGAACTCTACAATCTCCGTCAGCTCTTGCTTGGCCTCATCGGCGCCGGCTACTTCTTTAAACGTAACTTTCTTCTTATCGGCGCCATACAATCTAGCCCGACTCTTGCCGAAATTCATGGCCTGATTGCCCTGCCCCTGGGCTTGTCGCATCATGAAATAGAAGAAGCCCACAATGATGAGGATTGGCAGCACTGTCACCGCCAGTTGGAACCAGATACCATTGCCACTATCAGGATTTTTGGGGTCGATTACGACCTTATTAGGGTCAATGCCATAATCCTTCACCAGGCTGGCCTGGGCACTATCTTTATAGGCAATCTGCTTAGGCGCATTGCCATCCTTAAGCGTGGCCGTAAGCATGGCACCATCCACCTGAATGCGCTCAACCTGGCCCTTCTTGGCCTCATCTACAATTTGTGACAGCGACACATTCTCGGTCCGGGTGGTGGGCAGCGAGAACACCAAGAGCACCGCCACGATCAAAATCGCCCCAACCAAAAACAGAAAACTACGCGTACTCTTCTTCATATTCACAATATCCTTCGTTCCAAAATACCCATCTAGTATACGCTGACAACTGGACCTGTGGCTAGCATTACGGGCAAGAAAGTATCGTTAACCGCCGCAGCTGCTCTCGGGTAGTGGCACCAGGTGATCAAATCGCGCCCTAACCTGTGTTTCGGTGGGCTTGTCTCTCTGGGCAAAGATAACAATATTTCCCACCACATGATTCAGCTCCGTCAGTGCCTCATCATCCCCGTGGGCTGAGGCCGCCGGCACCAACCAATCCCAGAAGCTGCGCGTCGAAACCGAAGCATGGCCCATAAACACGTTAACGTCCTGACTCAAGAAATCTTTCCAAGAGCGCGCTTTGTAACTATCTGCATCACCAGTATATACGTAGTAACGATCACCCTCGAGGACTTTGGGCAATGCGTCTCCATGGATCGCGACCGGCTTTATCCGAGGCGACTGGTCAAACCGCACCCCGAGCAACCCCGGCAGTCCCCCCACCAAGTTCCAGCCATAGTTTTTGAGTAGTAACCCACCGCTAATGTGCGCCCAATGGATGTGCACAAACTGATCTGCCTCATCATGAAAGTGAATCGGCTCATTGGTCAGCTTAGCGGTACAGATATCCTTATTGAACTCGGTTTGGTACGCCTTGTCCGCAAAATTTACGGCTCGACCGTCACTAATAACCTGGAGGCGCAAGTGGTAATGTGTGCTCTCGGGATGGCGTATCGCCTCAGGAGAGAGCGCATAAACCAACCCTATGCCTGCTGCTGCCAGCACCACAATCGTCACAGCAATGGCCACAAGCCAGCGCAGTAATCTGGTAGAGCGGCTGGTTGGGGTGGGCAGTGATTCCATAACCTAATCATACACGAGCCCGACATGGTTGACCCCGTCGCATGAGCGACGGGGTCACGGGCGGTCGCCAGCATAGTGCTTAGGCGGCCTCGGCCTCAGGTTGATGACGCAAGAATTCAGTCTCGAACTCACCTACGGTCAGCACATTGCCAAGCTGCTCGTTTCTGATCTGGATGGGCGGATACCACAGATTGCCCTGACGAACCACCAGATACCACACCGAGTCTCTTTGGCTTAAGTTGAACTCGGCGTTGTAGTTACGCTCCAGCCACTGCTTAAGCCCCGCCCGGTCAGCCGTGACACCTTGGGCAATGAGTCTCTCCGCCACCGTAGCGCCGGCCATTACTTCATTGCCGCCCAGCGAGATCATGCGCAGAGCCAGCTTCACCGTTCGGTAGAAGCAATCCATGAGGTTGGCCGTTATCCGGCTGCGCAGAATCCAGTGCTGGCCTTCGTGCCGGTAATAGTACTCCCACAGGTTACCAAAGCCAGCAATGGGCCGGATGAGACATGAATCCTTGGTCCAGTCCTCGCCCGCATGGACAATGCAGATGATTTCAGCCCGGACGCGACCATGCTCCTTGAGTACGAAAACGTGGCTCCAACGCTCACCTCCGATCTCCTCCTGCTGCTTGAACGCTAGATCCCATGACCTGAACCGCTTAGGGGTACTGAGTTCCTCCAAGCAGACTTCAATCAAGGCCATGGCGATACCGATGGCTTTCTGGTCCATGATCGCCTCTCTTCTTAGAGGATGTACCCGATGCGGCTCTAAAAATGTGACCGTAAAGTAATCGAATTATTAAATATCTGATTCAAATAGTAAAGCTAGTGGTAGACCAGCCGATATGGCACACCCCTATGATACGCAAGCATTGACATAACGTTACATGCATATTATAAATGTGTGGTTCCCTCTCGTGGAAAGGACCACCGTGAATTCTCACGAAACCGAAATGAAGTACAACCGCCTGATGCACGACGGCGACGGAAAGCGGACTCGGCTCCATCAGCCCCGCGAAGCCATCGTGGACTACCAGAAGGCGCTGAGCCTCGGCGGTGACCGCGACTTCCACTGCGCCCAGATGATCGGCGTGTGCTGGCAAATGCTGCACCAGCCCCAAAAGGCCCTGGTGGCCTACAGCCACGCAGCGGACCTGGCCGACACCGACGAGGAACGCGGCAACCTCGAACGAGACTTCGCCGCCGCCTACGCCAAGCTGGGCGACTACACGCGGGCGGAAACCTGCCTCCAGGACTCGCTCGAATTCCTGATGGACATTCCGGCCGCCTACAGCACCACACTGGGCTTCAAGGCCCGGCTACTGCGTGAACAAGGTTACTTGGAGGACGCTCTCGAACTGTTCTCGGTTGCAAACGACGGCCTCAAGCAGGCCGGCGCGCACGATCGGAGGCTGTACAACCTGCTCCACTGGGCCAGTGCCCTGTCCCAGAACGGCAGCGACAACGAGTTCCTGACCGTGCTCGGCGACGCCCTGCAGTTGATCCCCGCCTACGGCTCTCCGGCGCATCGACAGCGAGCCATGGTGCTCCTCAGCGGTGGCTGGCGCGCCGACGCCGCCTTGTCCCGGGGCAAGGACACGGCCGCCGCCATTTCTGCGCGGACCCCCGCCAAGCTGCGGCAGCTGCCGAGCAAACTCAGCTCGCTGTCAAGCGAGGTCAGGCAGCTGCCGCTGGCCGCTGCCCTCCGGGGCGCCCGATACTAGTTCTTCCCGAGAAAACGAAAGAGCCCCCGCCGGCTGTTGCCGGCGGGGGCTTCACTTTGTTGGCGCCTGGCAGGCGCCTGGTTGACGCGCTCAGCGCTGGCTCAAGGCGAGCAGCTCTTCATTAAACACGGTCCAGTCACGCCTGCGTCAGCTACCTGAAGGCCGTCAGGTCCAATACAGCACAACAGGGGTCTCCGACGGCAACGCCTTGATGTAGGCGAGAGCCGCGACGGCGTCGGGGTGGTGCTTGGTGAAGTCGATGGGCACACCCCCGCGGACGTAATCGAGGGTCACCTTCTCGAATTCGCCGGCAGGCAGCCACGTGAGCGGGTCGTGGTAGTGGTCACTGCCGAACGCGCAGGTGTGGTCGTCTTCGGAGATCTGCGTGATTTCGAAGCCACGAGGAAACGGCTCCGGCGTCACCCGGGGCGTTCCCCAGCCTCCGTTCCGGCCGAAACGCTCCACGACGTCAGTGAGCTGCGCGTTGAGCGGCATGCACTCGTTGACATCGAGGCGGGCGATGGGCGAAACGCTGCCACCGGCACGGATGTCGCTCTCATCGCGCAGGGCGTAGAAAATGACGTGCAGAGCCATCATCGGTCCTTTCTGGGTACGAGCGCCCGATTGGGCGCCAAGTCTATCCGAGCGGATGAGTTACAGTATCATAATTTTATAAATAAGTCAATTTAAAACCCAAAACCCTTGTTAAAGAAGAGTCGTGAGTTTCGTTAAAACAATAGAATTTTCCCTTACTATAGCCTAATTTTCTGTGGCATTTTTGACTGACTGACTTCGCGGTATAGCCTACACTGCCAAAGGCGGAATTGCCCGCCGATCAATGAGAGCACAGAAAATGAGGTTGTTATGGCAAAAGTGCCATTACGGTATGGCCTAATGGGATTGGCCATCGCGACAGCAGTGTGTGCAGGTGTCACAACAGCACCGGCCGCCTCAGCCAGCAACAGCTCAGACCTGTCAATCCTGGCACTGGGCGACTCAGTCGCCTCCGGCGCCGGTCTGCCGTTGGTCACTTCCGCCACGCCAGAGGACCAGGCTTGCGCTAGGTCGTCACAGGCCTACGTGCAGTTTGTGGCCCAAATCAAAGGCCTGACGGCGCGCAACCTGGCTTGCAGCGGCGCCACCACTTTCCAAGGAGTACTGGGCCCGCAGCCAACTCCCATCGGCGATGTGGCGTCGCAGCTGTGGCGAGCCTACCAGGGGCCACGACCGGGCAAGGTCGTCACGACCATCGCGGCCAACGACGTCAACTGGACTGGCTTCCTGCAATCCTGCCTGGGTGCCAGCAACTGCGCAACTGGTGCCAACACCACGCAGTTCCACCAGCTCCTGAAGCAGGCCCGCTGTGGCATGATGCTGGTGATGTCCGGCATCGAGGACTTGCACCCGCAGAGCATCTACGTCACAGGCTACTATGACCCGTTTGACGGTAACGTCGTCACGCCGGCACAGCTTGGATTCACGCCGGAAGAGGTGGCTTGGTATCAGGCCCGCCGAGACGAGCTCAACACCATGCTCCGGCAAACCACTCAGATGTTTCCCCTCGCCCATTTCGTGGCTCTGGAGTTTCCCGACCAGAGCACAACCCAGCTGGTGCAAGGGCCAAGTGACCCAGCACCTTTCCACCCCTCGGCGGCCGGGCAGCAGCTCATCGCCCATGATGTGGTAGCCGCCATGTAGGTAGCACCATCCCCAACACCCCCGACGGGCCAGCTTTCGTCGGGGGTGTTTCTCTTGCCAACCTAACGCAAACGCCCCTCACTCTTACTCCGGTCAGGGAAGCATGAAGGGCGTTTATGTATGTTGAATAATTCCTGGCAGTCTAGTTGATCTGGCTGTGCTCAACTAAAAAAGCGAGCTTTTTGTCTAGGGTGTTTGATGGCTCACAAGCTATGTCATCTAGGCATTTTTACCTTGGAGTATAATAATTTTTAATCTAGTGGATACAATGCATGATGCGCTTTTTTATTGTTGCAGTAGCCTTCTTACTCCTACGGGCAGCCTATTATCTTTATTATTGGCTGCTAGCCAAGCACTTTCGAGCTAAATATGAATACTACTTGGCGCATCAAGATGATGATTACATAATTCAGCACAAGCAAGCCATTATTCGAATGCTGGCCTCCGCCGGAGTCAAAGGAGACACCCTTCCCGTTGCTCAGGCCGTAGGATACGGCCAGGTTGCCACTTTTCAAGCGCCAGTGCTGGATAACTTAGATAGTTTACGTGAAGACTTTGTCTCGATTGTATGGGGTCGACTGCGTGAAGCGCCCGGGACGTTGAAGGATAAGATGCTTCAAACATTCAACCCTTTTTATTGGCTCGAGGTTTTTATCTTTCTGCCTCGTACCATTCTTGGCTACTTAGGTGTACGAGACAGCAGTATTTTCGTCAACATTCTCCAAGTGATTTGGTGGTTTATATCCGCCGCAAGTGTGATCATTTCGCTGCTAGAGAGCGAGGTAGTTTCCAGCTGGTTTCGAAATATTAAAATATAAGATCTAGGAGCCAGCTCATCATCGGCTCATCAAAAGCATCACCACTGTTGAAAAGGTCGATTAGGCTGGCAAGATTAATTCACGATCTAGGACTTCCGTCAGACGGTTCAGCATACTGCTAAAAAGATAATTCCTGGTGGCTACGGGTAGATTCGAACTACCGACCAAGAGCTTATGAGTCTCCTGCTCTACCACTGAGCTACGCAGCCAAGTTATAACTCGCGTATTGTAATGAAAAATCGCCCCGTTGTCGAGACGATCCATTGATAATTCCTGGTAGCGGGGGCTGGACTCGAACCAGCGACCTCCGGGTTATGAGCCCGACGGGCTACCAACTGCCCTACCCCGCGTCAACCTGAGTAATGTATCAGATTTTGGCCTGTGCGTCAAGTTGGGGTATGCTTAGAGACAATAATGTGGTGGTCAATATGAAACGTCGCTTCGCTTGGGTATTCGCATCAATAATGGCCGTCGTGGTAGTTTTGGCGCCACATGCAGTCAGCGCTTTTAGCACGCAATCGGGCGACGATGTAACCATATCACGCACCGCCATACACCATGGCTCGCTCTATGTGGCCGGCCAGAATGTCACCGTGAATGCCAAAGTTGAAGGTGATGTGTTCTGTGGCGGCAATCTCGTTACCATCAACGGCGAGGTCACCGGTGATGTGATTTGCGCTGGGCAGAACCTAACGATTAACGGCAAGGTTCATGGCAACATCCGAGCTGCCGGCCAGAACGTCACTATTAATGGCGAGGTTGGACGTAACGTCTCGGTGGCCGGCCAGAACATCACCCTGGCTCAGTCGGCTCGCGTCGGCGGTGAACTGGCCATGTTGACACAATCAGCCCAGATAAACGGCCCCGTCGTCAGTGATGTGTACGGCGCCGCCACAGCCTTAAACCTGGGCTCAACCGTAGGCGGCAGCGTCACCGTCGAAAGCGAGAGCGTAGCACTAGCCTCGGCCGCCCACGTAGCGGGAGACTTCAATTACACCAGCCAGAAAACCTTCCAGCTCGCGAGCGATCAAGTGAGCGGCCGCATCAACCGCCACGAATCACCCCGCCACCCCGTCCAATCACCACGTGATCTGGCCTTGGCCTGGATTTTTGATCGCCTGTACTGGATTGTCGCATCACTAGTGGCAGCCCTGGCACTCGTATGGCTAGCACCACGATTTCTGCGCTACACCACCGACACCATGACGCGACGACCTGGCGCCAGCATCGGCTGGGGTGCACTGTTGCTTATTGCCGGGCCAATTGTCCTAGTGATCGTAGCCATCACATTTATTGGTATGCCATTGGCGTTCATGGGCGGCCTCGTTTGGCTACTGGGACTATGTCTTAGTGGCTTACTTGTATCAGTGGCGGCGGGCCGCCGGCTCCTCGCTCGCGCCAATGGGAGTAAAGCCTCACTCCCGCTAGCAGTTCTGGTGGGCGTTCCTATCACCTTCATTGCATTCGGCATTCCCGTGCTGGGGCCACTAGCTGGACTCGTAGCCACTTGCTGGGCGCTGGGCGGCCTGGCGCTGAGTCTTCGCGCAACCCGCTCTTAGCCGTTACCCGCTAAAAAATCAAACCATTGTTGCATATTAGTTTTTTTCTTGGCCGGCTTCGCCTCAGTTTCGGGCACCGGCGCCGTGACTACATCGGGAGTGGGCAGTGCCACCACCATCTCGCCAGGCAATTGTAGGCCCAGCTTAGCGCGGGCTTCTCGCTGCTGGTACGAATCAGTCTTGTAATACTGAATGTTATACGCCAAGGCGTCCTTTTGATCTTGCAGCTGAGTCGTCTGCGCCTTAAGATCATCAATTTGCTTGTTAAGTGCGTAATTCTTTATAATCGTCTGGCCAAGAATTACGACCAAATATATGATAACCACAATGCCCACCGCGTTAAGCAGGTTCACCATGTTGAGCTTAAATGTGGGCAGTGATGGGAACTTCATATCTCCAGTATAGTATACTGCTTAATTATTCGGGCCCGTAGCTCAGTTGGTTAGAGCGGCAGTCTTATACACTGCATGTCGCTGGTTCAAATCCAGCCGGGCCTACCATTTGCAATTATTTTATTTTTATGTTGAAATAGTATGGTCATCAGATTATAGCCGTCGAAGCTCCGCCCTATCCCTAGGAGACCCCGTGAACCCGGACCCCACACCCTTCGCCGTCGCCATGAGTACACTGACTCGTGGCGGCGACCCGGCCAGTATTATGGCTGCCGGTGAGGGCGCCAGCGTCCTACTGGCCCACGACGTCAAAGCCGACGACCCTCGAGCCGTCAACCTACCGGTGCACATCACCGGTGGCAGCCGCGCCGACCTCGAGGCTCTGGGCTTCGTCTGGCAACAGGAACCGCCAGTTAACCCCGAGCCCGCCGCCTACGTAGCCGTGGTGCCGCCGGAGTACTGGACGACCACAGTCGAGAGCATGCACCGTACCGTCATCCACGACGAGCGGGGTGTGATGCGAGTGCTGGTCTATGACAATCACCAGTGGTGGGACCGGTTCGCCAAGACCGAAGTTCAGAACGTCGGCCGTTCGGCGGTCTATACCCTGGTGCGCGACGAGACGGCCACCCTGGCCTCGGTGCGCTGGCACGCACTAACCGCCGACGAACAGGCCACGGGTCTGGCCGAGCTGCGCGAATTGTACGAGCGGGACCTCCCCGTGGAGCGGGCCAACCACTGGCTGGCCCGACTGGAGCCCCACTCCCCAAGATAACGCCACAACGCCGTAAGGCTCCGCCGGAATGAGACACCCTGAGTGATCTCATTCCGGCGGTTTTTCTTTATGAGGTTTCACTGAGATCCAACCAGTCTACCATTTGCAATCATCTATGCTTTACTTAGGAGTGATTACATTTGCAGTAATCGCTTTTGGCATCAAGCTCAGTATCCGCACAAGCGAGAGGCGGCGGTATCGTGCATTACGCACGTTGGCTCTACCTCATTCTGGCCTTTCTTATGTTCAGCTTAGCCATGATGATGTATGCATGGCGGCCAGACTTACGCAGGCCCATCCTGGTTACGGGAGCCATGGGCTCAATCATCGAAATCGGGTCGGATCTGGCGTGGTATTTACGCGACTATTGGCACCCGCCTACGATTCTACCAGTGCCCGTGATCGAGGACGCTTTGTTTGGTTTTGGAGTAACTGCTTTTGCGGCCTGCGCCGTGCCGTTTTGGTGCCTGCGCCAATACGTCCCCAAAACTGGCGTCACGTCAGTCAACAGTTCTGACATCATTAGGCGCGTGGCAACATTACTCCTGTGCTTTGCCGTTGCAGTATCCGTCTTGCAAGCGCTCACGAGCATCAATTCGATTTGGCTCGCCACCACCTGTTTCCTGATTGCAGGTGTTGTAGCATCGATCATGCAGGCCGATGTGTGGTGGGTGGGTCCTGTGGCTGGCTTGATTATGGGTATTTTGGCTCTCGGTGGGTACTTTCTTGGCCTC
>Ga0070666_10000224_pt1 | contig 38685 bp, 31 predicted proteins | sample KBSS23metaG_FD_64677 | JGI IMG/M metagenome (GOLD analysis project Ga0070666, IMG submission 64677) | Switchgrass rhizosphere microbial communities from Kellogg Biological Station, Michigan, USA - KBS S2-3 metaG | ecosystem: Host-associated > Plants > Roots > Rhizosphere > Soil ... | reverse complement strand
CGGCACGACCTGACGTGGGCGTTGCATACAGGACACCTCGGCGCGGGTCACGCGCGCCACGCGATGCGGAAACGGCCTCACGAACCGTGCATCGCAGGGGACACCGTGGAGAGGATGCAAAAGTGCAATGTCGGTCGGGCGTGTGAAACCGTTGGCCGCTTGCCGGCTGTAGCGTCACGGGAGAGGGGCAGGGATCGCGCGATCGCTGCCCTTTCTGCCGTCGGGAGAAGGGATCAGTTCGTCGCCATCGGCGCCGGTGTCGCCGCCGGCGCAGCTTGTGCCGGCGCGGCCGAAGCCCGCTCGGCGTGCGGCACCGGAATGCTCTGATAATGCTTGCGGAAGTCCTTCATGAAGTTCTGCAGCGTATCGACCGCCGCGATCTGCGACGCCTTGTTGCGGAAGTCGACGCCATGGCTGTCGATGCTCTGCGACAGCACCGCGAACGCCGCCGCGTCCGGCGTCTTCTGCATCTTCGGCCCGAAATTGGTGCGCAGCCTGTCCAGGCTCGGCTGGTCGTTCGCCAGCGAATAGGCCACCGCCGCGCGCATCACCGCGAGCCGGTCGCCCGCGTCCAGCGGCGCCGCATCGCTGTAGCGCGTGCCCAGCAATTCCTCGGCCTTCTGGCCCGCCACCGCCCAGTTGCCGCTCTCCCAATAGATGTCGGCGCGCAGGCGCTGGGTGTCGAACGCCGTATCCACCGCGGTCAGGTCGAGCGCGTAATTCCACTGCTTCAGCGCCGCGAACGCGCGCGCCTCCAGCAGCAGGCGCTGGTGCTGCACATCGTCGGGCAGGGTGGTGATCGCCGTGGAGCGGATCATGTCCAGTGCCTTCTGCGGCTTCTCGTCCATCAGCAGGACCATCGCCAGCCGCGTTGCGACCTGCGCCCGCGCCACGCCGTCCAGGCGTTTGTCGATCTGGTAGCTGAGGAGCTTCTCGGCCGGCTCGAGCAGGTCGACCGAGATCAGCCGGTCGGCCATCTTGCGGATCATCTCGTCGCCGTCCGGTCCGATCGGGGTCAGGTCGATGAAGTCGAAGAAGATCGCCAGCGAATCCACCGGCTTCAGCTGGTCGGCCTTGCCCTTGATGAACAGGTCGGCGAACGCCGCGCGCATGTCGTCCTGCGCATGCCGCGCCAATTCGTCGTTCGGGAACGCCTCGACTGCGATCTTCAGCGTGCGCAGGCCCTCGCGCCATTGCTGCCTGGCGAAGTACAGCGACGCCAGCTTGCGCAGCGTGCGCATCTCCAGCGCGTCGCCGCGCCAGCGGAAGCGCAAATTCTCCAGGCTCTTGATCGCCGCCTGCTCGCTGATCACGCCGCCTTCCAGCGCCGCCACCGTGCGGTAATAGACCGATTGCGCCGCCGCGATCTCGTTGCCGCTGCGCTCCACCGCGTTGAACATCGCGCCGGCTTCCTGGTCGTGGCCTTCCGCCGCCAGAAGGCGCGCGCGGATCAGGTTCGCGGCGATCTGCGTCTTGGGCGCAACGCCGCCCCCGACCGCCAGCATGGCGCCGTCCGCCACCGCGATATTGCCCAGCGCCATCGCCGCCTGCGCCCGCGCGATGTGCACCCGCGCCTGCCATTCCGGCGTGTACTGCTTCAGGATCGGCTCGGCCCGGCCAAGGTCGGTCAGCGCGCGCTGCCAGTCTTCCAGCGCCGCTTCCATCAGCCCGCGCCACAGCGCGGCGTTGGGATCGTTGTCGAACTGCGCGCCGGCCAGGTCGTTCTTGGCATCGCGATAGCGGCCCATCATGTAGTTCGACGCCGCGCGCAGGATCAAAAGCTGCCGGTCGCTTTGCAGGCCCGGATCATGCCCCTGGATCAGGCCGATCACGCCCAGCGCCTCGGCGCCGAACTCGTTGGCGACATAGAACCGCGCCAGGGTCAGGCGCGCCGGGTTGGCGGAGATCGAATTGAGCTGGGCCGCCGCCGACACCAGCTGGCGCTGGGTCAGAAGGAAGCTGCCATTGCCCGGCTTGGCCCAGTTGGCGAAGTCGATGAAGGTCGCGCTGCCGCGCCCCGCCGCCGCGATGGCGCCCGGCGAATTGCCGTAAGGCGCGGATGGCGCCGTGAGCGCCAAGCCGCCGGCCCGCGTGATCGTCAGGCGCGAATGCTCCAGCGTCACCAGGAGGTCGTCGACCTGCGGGGCGATCACCAGGCCGGACGCGGTCTTCAGCACGCGGAATTCGACATAGTCATGGGCGGCCGGCATCGCGACGCCCGGCATCGACGGCACCACGACCAGCTGGTCGCCGGCAACCGGATCGGTCAGCGTCACCGTGCGCGCCGAACCCGGCAGTACCGTGGTCAGCGTCGCGTGTCCCGAATTCTCCTGGTTGCGCGAGAACACGATCGGCTGCGGATTGCCGTCGGCCCGCGGTCCGATCGTCACCCGCAAATTCGAACCGTCGGCCCGCGCCGCGATCTGCGCCGCCGTCTTCAGCGAGATGCGCAGTACCGCAACACCGTCCTGCGTCGTCGCCTCCACGCCCGCCGGATAATCGCGCAGCATCGCCTTGAGCCGCGCCACATCCAGGGCCGGCGAATCCTGCAACACGACCCACGCCGTCAACCCGCGCACGAACACCGCCGCGCCGCGATTGACCGCGCCGACAAAGGTCAACACCGCGCCATCACGATTGATCTCGCCGCTCGTCGTTGGCGCGGCAGCCGGCGCGGGAGCCTCGGCGGCGGACGGCGGCGCGGCTGCCGCGGGAGCAGGAGGCGGAACTGGTGCAGCTTCCACCGGCTTGTTCGCATCGGCCAATTGATGCGCCGTATCGGCGATCGCGGCGGCCTGTGCGGCAGAGATGGCGGCAGGCTTGGCGGGCGCGCCCGGCGTCAGCGGCGTCACCGTCGGCTTCGCCATGCCCGGCGGATGATAGGCACCGGCGTCCGCCTTCGGCGCCAGGATATCGAGCACCACCTTGGTGCCCGCCCTGAAATCGTGGAAGCCGGAACTCTGGTCGATATCGAACTCGACCACCGTCGCATGGTTGTCGATGCGCCAGGCCGCGTTCCTCACCCATGGCGGCGCAAAGCGTGCGAGGGACGAAACATCCACGCGCACCAGTTCGGAGAAGCGGATGCCGATCTTCCCGGCGCCGGGCATCACGGCGTATTTGACCTCGTGCGGCCAGTCGAACACCAGCCGCGTGAAGTTCTGATAGGTCCCGGCGCGCACGCTGACGAGCGGCAGCGTGTTGACGTCCACCGTCTTCGGCGGCGGGGGCGGCGGCGGCGGTAGGTTGGGCGGCGTGCCGGAGAAGCTCGCCGGCACCAGGTCGATCGCAACCTGGTTGGTCGAGCTGCTGGAATGGATTCGCACCGGCTGCGCCAGTGCAAAGCGATAGGTCCGCCCATCGGCGTCGGCGCGCGGTCCGCCGGCATAGCCCGCCGCGTTCGCCGCGATGGTCGTCGCGCTCACGGATGTCTTGCGGTCGAAGGTCAGCGTCAGCACGCCGTTGTCGGCCGCCGCGCGTACGTTGCTCTTGGGCGTGAAGCTGAAGAGCAGCCGCGCATAACCGCCCGATGTCGTGACGCTCAGCGAATCCGCAGCCGAAGCCGGTGTTGCGCCGCACAGGACGAGCGCCATCGCCGCCAGCAACGGGCGGACCAAGCGCGCGGGCAAGTCCTTCTTCATCCTGCGTCCATTGTCGGCGGAACGGCCTTAACCGTCCGTAAACCGTGATTAATCAGTGCGTCAGCGGCGTCGGGGCGGTGCTCGCCGGCGGCGTCGCTGCGGGCGCAGCTGCCGGAGTCGCGGCGGGTGGCGTCGCGGCGGCAGCCTGGGTCGGCGCCGGAGTCGTTGCGCTCGGCTTGGGCGGCGTCGCCGCGGCTTGTGTCGGCGCGGGCGCCGTCGTTGCCGGTGCTGGCGTGGTCGTTGGCTTCTGCGGCGTGGCCGTTGCGGCCTGGCTCGGCGCCGGCGTGGTGGTGGTCGGCTTGTCCAGCGTCACCGGCGGGTTGGTCGGCTTGGCCGGCGGGGTCGTGTGCGCGACGTGATGCGGTGGCGCGTGATGCGGCGGCTTGGGCGGCGTCGCGGCCGCGGTCGTCGTCGGCTTGGCTGGCGCGGCCGGCGGAGGTGTCGTCGGCTTGGCTGGCGCCGCTGGAGGAGTCGTGGCCGCGGTCTGCTGCGGCTTGGCGGGCGCCGGCGGTGTCGGGGCTGCCGGTGCCGGCGCCGGTGCGGGTGTCACGGCGGGCGGCGGCGTGGCAGCGGCCGTCTGCTGCGGCGGGGTATCGAGGGTCACCGGCGGGTTGCCGTCGGTGGGCGCGGCGCTCGCCACGGCGGGCGGCGTACCGGCATCGGCCGTCGTCGCCGGCACGGGGCAGGCCGCAGTGACGGCCGTCTCCGGCAGCTTCAGCAGCGCCGCCAGCTTGACGGTCAGCCTCTGCGCCGCGTCGGGATTCATCTTGGCCATGACCGCGCCCAGGTCGCCGGGCTTCATGCCCTTGGCGATCGGGATCAGCACTTCGTCCGGCATGCTGTTGAAGATCACCGCGGCCTGGGCCGGCTTCATGCCGTCCGGGCCATAGGTCTTGATCAGCGAATTGATCTGCGCCTGCTGCGCGTCGTCGCGCGCCTTGAGCAGGCCCTGGATCTGCGTCTGCAATGCCTGGAGCGCCGAGACCTTCTGGTTCACGCGGCCTTCGCTCGCGTTCAGCAGGTTCTCGCGCATGTCGAGGCCGCGCTCGCGCGCATCGAGCTGTGCGCGGCGCTGCGTCAGGCTGGTCAGCACGTCGACTTCCGAGGCGCTGTCCGACGGGTCTTCGCCGTTGGCGTAGTCGGGATGGGTGCCGGCGCCCGAGCCCGGATCGGTCGGCGCCAGGGTTGCGTTCAGGTCTTCCGCCACGCCCTGCGCGGCGCGTGCAATGTCGACGCCTTTGAACGCCAGAACGGCAATGCCGACGATCACGACCGCCGGCAGAAGACGCAGATGCTTGAAGATGGCTTTCACCGAACGGCCCTCAGCGCATCCAGGCGCTTCATGATGTTGCTCGACGGAAGGTGATTGATGATCGCCGCCGTGTGCTGCGCCACGGTTTCCTCCGCCCCGCGATCGAAGCGCTGTGCGGTGCGCTGGCTGGCGCTCTCATCCGCCGCACGGTCGAGGCGCTGCGCGATCCGGTCGCCGGACGCCGTCAAGAGCGACAGTTCGTCGATGACGGCCCGCGCGCCCTTGAGGCGTGCGTCAAGCTGTTCGGCCGCACCCGCCGTCGTCGCCTTCAGCGAACGGATGGACGCACCAGCATTGGTGATCGCGGTATCGAGTTCGCCGATCACCGCCTTGATGCTGTTCTGCCCTTTGCGCACGGCCGCGAGGCGCCGTTCCAGTACGATGCAATAGACCAGCGTGATGGCCAGCAGACCGGTCAGCGCGAGTTCGACGGCGAGGCCCAGTGTAATGTGCATTGTAATCTCCTAGAGCCCGCGCGAGGCGTCGGTGCGTTCAATGGCTTCGTCGACGCGCACGGCGACCGACGAACCGAGCCGGCCCATGCGGCCCTTCAGCAGCGGTACGCCGCGGCAGCGCATCTCGACCTTCGAGTCCGGGCTGGCGTTGAGCATGATGGTTTCGCCGACCTGGAGGTTCATGATCTTGTTCAGCGGCATGATCTGCTCGTCCAGGATCGCGTCGATCTCGACGCGCGTGGACCACAGCTCGGTCGCCAGATGGCTTTCCCAGATGGAGTCGCGGCCGAACTTCTCGCCCATGAACTGCTGCAACAGCAGCTTGCGGATCGGTTCCAGTGTCGCGTAGGGCAGCAGCAATTCGGTGCGGCCGCCGCGGTCTTCCATGTCGATGCGCAGCTTGACGAGAATGGCGGCGTTGGCGGGGCGCGCGATGGCGGCGAAGCGCGGATTGGTCTCCAGGCGATCGAGGCCGAACGTCACCGGCGCCAGCGGTTCGAACGCGGCGCACATATCTTGGAGGATCACCTCGATCATGCGCTGCACCAGCGTCCGCTCGATGGTGGTGTAGGGACGGCCCTCGATGCGCATCGCCGACGAACCGCGGCGTCCGCCCAAAAGCACGTCAACGATCGAGTAGATGAGGTTGGAGTCGACCGTGAACAGGCCGTAATTGTCGAGCTGTTCGGCGCGGAACACCGCCAGGATCGCGGGCAGCGGGATCGAGTTCAGGTAATCGCCGAAACGGATCGAGGTGATCGAGTCGAGACTGACTTCGACGTTGTCGGAGGTGAAATTGCGCAGCGACGTCGTCATCAGCCGCACCAGGCGGTCGAACACGATTTCCAGCATCGGCAGGCGTTCATACGACACCAGCGCGGAGTTGATGATCGCGCGGACGCCGGACTTGTCCTGCATCTGGTCGTTGGTGACGTCGAAGCCGAGGAGGGAATCGATTTCCTCCTGGTTCAGAATGCGTTCCGCCGCGCTGCCGGGGGCGGCCGGCGCGATCATCTCGGCGCCCGAGGCGTCGGCTTCGGTGTTCTCGGTGTTTTCGTCGGCCATGGATGCGCGCCTTACTGAACGATCATTTGCTTGAGCAGGACGTCGCGCACGCGATAGGGCGCGGCGGACGCATTGATGCGGCGCAGGAGTTCTTCCTTAAGGCGTACGACGCCGGCCGAACCCTTCAGGTCATCGACGCGCAACTCGCGCAGATAGCCCTGGAACTGGTCGACGATGCGCGGCTTCAGGGCCTCGATACCGGCCTTCTCCTCGGCGTTGTCGAGCTCAAGCGAGACCGACAGCTTGAGGTAAGCAGGCGCCGTGTCGGCGCTCTGGATGTTCACGATGATGTCGGGCATGTCGTAGAAGGTGATTTCCGGCGGCGTCTCGGGCAGCGCTTCCGCCACTTCCTTGCCGTCCTTCGGCTCGCCGCCGCTGAAGAAGAAGAAATACGCGCCGACGCCGCCCAGAAGCAGGACGATGGCGCCGATCGCGCCGAACAGGATCAACTTGTTACCAAGAAGTTTACCGATCAGCCCCTTCTTGGGCTGCTCGCCTTCGGCGGCTTCGCCTTCCTTCTTCTCGGTGTCTTCGGATTCCGTCTTCGCCACGGGCAACGCCCCTTCGTATTCGCGGGCGACGGTATGCAAACGTGGTTAAGGAGAGGTTCAAATTACCGGTCCAATGGAAATTGTTGCCGGGTAGCGCGCGCTTTGTGCACGGCGTGGATCGCGGAATATCCAGCCGATCCTTGATTTTTCGTCTGGCACACCTGCTGCACAGATGGGCTCGGACCAGAAAGGCTCCGCTAGGCCCCGACGATGGATAACGCACTTCTCATCAGCTTGTCGCACCAGATTGCGTCCTATCGCTCGATGGACGTGATCGCGAACAATCTCGCGAACGTGTCCACGCCCGCCTTCCAGCGCGAAGAGCCGACCTTCCAGGAATATGTCACGCGCGTTCCGCCGGCCGAGGGCCAGAGCGGGATGCAGTCGCTGAGCTTTGTGCAGGACGCGGGCGTCGTTCGCGACATCTCCGAAGGCCGCATGGAGCACACCGGCGCGCAATTCGACTTCGCCATCCACGGCAAGGGTTTCTTCACGGTGCAGACGCCGAACGGCGAGCGCTACACCCGCGCCGGCCACTTCACGCTGAACGATTCAGGTCAGCTCGTCACGTCCAACGGCGATGCCGTTCAGGGCGACGGCGGCCCGATCACCATCACGCCGGACGACGGCGAGGTGCATATCGCGCAGGACGGCACGGTCAGCGGCAAGAACGGCCAGATCGGCCGCATCCGCGTGGTCGATTTCCAGAATCCGCGTGCCCTCCTGAAGGAAGGCGCCACTCTCTATAATGCCAACGGCCAGTCGCCGGTCTCCGCCGACAGCTTTCAGCTTCAGACCGGCATGATCGAGACCAGCAACGTCGAGCCGGTGATCGAGATCAGCCACATGATCGAGGTCATGCGCGCCTACCAGGCGACGGCCACGCTTACCCAGACCCAGGAAGATCTCATGCGCCAGGCGATCGACAAGCTTGGCTCGATGCCCAGTTAAGGAGTCCTAAGACATGCGCGCACTTTCCATCGCCGCGACGGGCATGCTGGCCCAGCAGACCAACGTCGAAGTCGTCGCCAACAACCTGGCGAACATGAACACGACCGGCTTCAAGCAGGGCCGGGCCGAATTCCAGGATCTGCTCTACCAGAACATCTCGGTGCCCGGCGCCAACTCGTCGGACTCCGGCACGGTCCTGCCCAGCGGCATCCAGATCGGCGCCGGTGTCCGCACCGCTTCGGTCTACCGGGTCACCACCCAGGGCGACCTGAAGAACACGTCGAACCCGTACGACGTCGCGATCCAGGGTCCGGGCTTCTTCCGCATCCAGCAGCCCGACGGCACCGACGCCTACACCCGCGCCGGCGACTTCGGCCTCTCGCCGGAAGGCCAGCTCGTGACCGACCAGGGCTACACCGTCGCCCCCGGCATCGCGATCCCCACCAACGCGCTGTCGGTGCAGATCAACGCCCAGGGCCAGGTCTCCGCGACGGTGCCCGGCCAGACCGCACCGCAGGTCGTCGGAACGCTCGAGCTGACGCGCTTCCCGAACGAAGGCGGCCTCAAGGCGGTCGGCAACAACCTCTTCCTCGAGACCCCCTCTTCCGGCTCGCCGCAGTCCGGCGTCCCCGGTTCGGCCGGTTACGGCACGCTCCAGCAGGGCTTCCTCGAGACCTCGAACGTCAACGCGGTGGAAGAGATCACCTCGCTGATCACCGCGCAGCGCGCCTACGAGATGAACTCCAAGGTCGTCACCGCCGCCGACGACATGCTCCAGATGACCGCGCGGCTGGGAGGCTAACGATGATCCTTCGTCTCTGCCTGTTCGTCACCGCGCTCCTCATGGCGTATCCGGCCTACGCGGCCGGCGGCATGCGCGTGGTCGTTCCAAGTCGCGACATCGCGCGCGGCGAAGTCATCGGCGAGAGCGATCTCGTCGGCGGCACCATCCCGGCCAACACCGTGTTCACCGGCATCATCACCTCGGTCGACCAGATCGAGGGCCTCGAAGCCCGCCGCATGCTGCGCGCCCACCAGGTCGTGCGCGCCGACGATCTGCGTCATCCGGTGCTGGTGCAGAAGGGTACGATTGTCACGATGACCTTCGAGGCGCCCGGCGTTCTGCTCACCGCCACCGGCCGTGCCATGACCGAAGGGGGCATCGGCGACACCGTCACGGTCCAGAACCCGGCCTCGTTCCGCCAGATCCAGGGCATCGTCACCGGCGCCGGCGCCGTGCGCGCCACCGGCACCACGCTCACCGTTTCCCCCACCCATATCGCTTCCGCCCACTAAGGGATCACGCCCATGCTCCGCCCCATCTCGAAACTAGGTGTCTCGAAACTTCTTCTCCTCGCCGCCGCCGGCGCCACGCTGGCCGGTTGCTCGGCTGTCACGCGCATCGAGGAAATCGGCGATCCGCCGGTGATGGCCACGGTGGCGGATCCCGCCTCGCCCATCAATGCGCCGGCGCCGAACGTGCCGCTGCCGCCGCCGCCGGTTCCCACCCGCGCCGCCAATTCGCTGTGGGGCTCGGGTGCGCGCAGCTTCTTCCACGATCCGCGCGCCAGCCGTCCGGGCGACATCATCACCGTGAACATCACGGTCGCCGACAACGCCAAGCTCAACAACACCACGTCACGGTCGCGTGCCAACTCCGATAACGCCAACCTGACCAACTTCTTCGGCCTCGAAGCGCCGCTCGCGGCTTCGACTGGCGCCGACCCGTCCAGCCTTGTGAAGATGGGCTCCGACTTGTCGAATGTCGGCTCGGGTTCCGTGGACCGTTCGGAAGCGATCAACCTGACGCTCGCCGCGCTCGTCACCCAGGTGCTGCCCAACGGCAACATGGTGATCGGCGGCCATCAGCAGGTGCGCGTGAACAACGAGCTGCGCGATCTCCAGGTCTCGGGCATCGTGCGCACCGAGGACATCACCGCGGCGAACACGGTCGACCTGAGCCAGATCGCCGAAGCCCGCATTTCCTATGGCGGCCGCGGCACGGTCAGCGATCTGCAGCAGCCGCGCTACGGCTCGCAGCTCTTCGACATTCTTATGCCCTGGTAATGGGGTTCTCGGTTTCCATCTCAAAACGAGATGGAAGGGCCAGTGCAGCGGCTGGATGCGCGAGCATCCGGCCGCTGCCTATTTCCGGCGCAAACAAGAAAGGCCGGACTCGCGTCCGGCCTTTTCTCGTTCAATCGTCGCGATAGACTTTTTCGCGCCGCTCGTGCCGTTCCTGGGCTTCCAGCGACAAGGTCGCGATCGGCCGCGCATCGAGGCGCTTTAAGGAGATCGGTTCGCCCGTCTCCTCGCAAAACCCGTACGATCCGTCTTCCAGACGGCGGATCGCGGAGTCGATCTTGGCGATCAGCTTGCGCTGGCGGTCGCGGGTGCGAAGTTCGAGCTGGCGCTCGGCTTCGGTCGACGCGCGGTCGGCCAGGTCGGCATGGGGAACGGTTTCGGCTTGCAGGTTCTGGATCGTCTCGCGGCTCTCGCGGAGGATGTCGTCTTTCCAGGTGTTGAGCTTGCGGCGGAAATACTCGCGTTGCCGCTCATTCATAAAAGGCTCGCTCTCCGACGGTTTGTAACCGGCGGGAAGTTGAGTAGCCATACACACTCCCTTCGACATGGAACGCGTGACAGGGCCGGGGTTATGACGATTGCCCCCCGGCCCGTCAATCGCAATTCCTTAACGGCCTTGCTTCGCGTAGGCGGGACGCCCGTTGGCGATAACCATGGCTTTGCGGGTTCCGGCTGTTCCGCGTGCCCAATCCACCAGCGCTGCCAGCCCGGCAAGCAGGAAATAGGCAAAGAGCGCGGTGTGCGCCTCGTCCAGGCCGCTTGCCGGTCCCGGCCCGAAGGTGCCGTAGACCTGCACGCCCGCCATCGCCGCCACGAACATCCACAGGGCCGTGTCGCCCCGCCGCGTCCGGCTGGGCACGGCGCGGGCGTAAATTGATGCGCCGGCCACAAGGACCGCGATCTCCAGCGGGAATTCGATCAGCCGGTACCGCCACAGTCCGAACCCGACCTTGAACGTGTCGCCCCACAGCGGCAGGTCCTGCACATGCACCACGAGGTCGAGCAGCCAGTGCGAGAACACCGCGCCTGCGGCCACCACCCGGATCGCGGCGCGCCGCTCTTTCCAGAACAGCGCCGCCACCGCACCGAACGCCGCCGAAATCGCCAACGCGCCCGGAAGGCCGTGGGTGTACGGCATGTAGTAGAGGTCCATGTCGTTGCTCTGGGTGAAGCCCGGGACGATGCGGATCTTCTCGACGTTCAGCATCACCAGCGCCGACCACACGACGTCCAGCCACTGCACCGCCAGGAAGAGGAGCCACAGCGGCAGCCGCTTCTCCGCCGCCTTGCCGGCGAACGACACGCCGTAATGCCCGATGAACATGGTCAGTTCTCCTTCACGGCACGGCCGATACGGCCCAGATGGGTGAAGCCGAACCCGGCGCCGTATTTCAGGCCATAGCCCAGCGCGCGGTCGAACCCGATATGCGCCAGCCAGATCAGCGCGGCGGCGATCACGATGGGCTGGTTCAGCGCCACCGCCGCCACCGCGAGCCCCAGCGCGCCATTGGTCGAATGCGCGCCGTTGTAGGCCGCGGCCCCGGCGCGCGGCCCGAACAGGTAGGCGATGAAGCTGAGGTCCGGCGCCAGGAACAGGATCGCAAACTGCGGCCAGCTGAATCCCGCGTGCCAGTAAAGGAAGACCGCCGCGGTCAGCACCGCGAGCCCTTCCAGCCGCAGCAGCGTCTTCACGCCGCCCGTCACGCATCCGCTTTGAACTGTTGCCTGCATGGCCGTGATCCTCGTTCCCGACGAACGAGACAATGGCGTCGGACGATACGAACGAAAATGGCTACGTCCGTGGCGCTACTATACGGGAATGTATATCGGGTCAGACCTGCTTTCGGTACACCAGGAAGCCCGAGCGGTCCGCGACCTGGTTGTAGAGCACCATCGCCCGCGCATTGGTCTCATGCGTCTGCCAATAGACGCGCTCCGACCCCGCCGCGCGTGCCTTGTCGTATACCGCCTCGATCAGCGCCCGCCCGATCCCGCCGCCGCGCGCCGTCTCATCGGTGAACAGGTCTTGCAGGTAGCAGATGTCGTTCTTCAGCGTCGTGCTGCGGTGAAAGAGATAGTGCACGATCCCCACGATCTTCCCGTCCCGCTCCGCCACCAGGCAGTGGACCGGCTCCGCCGCATCGAAGAACCGCTTCCAGGTCTGTGCCGTGATGTCCTCCGGCAGGGCCGTCGCATCGAAGCGCCCATAGAACCTGTTGTAGCCATCCCAGAGCGGGCGCCATTGGGCGTAGTCGGTTTGCGCAATCGATCGGATCGTGGTCATCGCGCGAGCTTAGCCGCGCCGCGCGCCGTTGCTGTCAGCACGAATGGGAGGGCGGCTATGCACAGAACCCAAAGCAAAAAGACCGCCCCTTCAGGGCGGCCTCTTCGTTGGTTGCGGGGACAAGATTTGAACTTGTGACCTTCAGGTTATGAGCCTGACGAGCTACCGGGCTGCTCCACCCCGCGTCATGAAACCTTCGCCTGCGTCAGCGAAGGCGGGCGGATATAGGCCATCGCCCCACCCCTGTCCACCCCTGTGTTTCCCCGCGGAAATCCTGGCGATTTGGCCCCGCCGCGCCAGAGCAGGCGCCCCCCTTTATCCGGGTTTAACCACAGCGGCCTAACCTCCCGCACGGGCTTCATGGGCTGGTTGGCAGTGAGACGGTTTTTCCTCACCGCGGTTCGCGCCGCGTCGCTGGCCTCGGCGATCGCCGTGCTCGCGGCCGCCTTCGGCGTCGCGCATGGCGATGACGTGCACGCCGTCTCGCAACAGGGGCGTGCCTTCCATCCCGGCGAGATCACACTCGGCCGCGGCGATGTGCTGACCATCCGCAACAACGACGAGTTCATCCACCAGATCTACGTGAAGTCGGACGCCCTGAACTTCGACTCCGACGAGCAGCCGCCGGGCCAGAACGTGGCGCTGAAATTCCCGGTCTCCGGAACTTTCGAGGTGCGGTGTCACATCCACCCCAAAATGCTGCTCACGGTGCATGTGAAATGACCGTGCGGGCCGCCTAAAGCCTTGATTTATTAAGCCTCCGGCAACCCCAAGGCGCGAAAATCGCACGCGGAAGTGTGTGTCGGCAAATGCGCTTAATTCCGAAAACTATCGGCGCGACGCTGTTCGCGGCCTTCATTGCGATGAGCGTGATCATCGCGATGCAGGGCTATTACGGCTACAGCGTGCTCAATACCGCCGGCGGCATGGTCGTGGACACCTTCGACCGCCCGTTGATGGCGGTGAACTATGCCCGCGCCGCGCATTTCGATTTCGCGCAGATCGAGAACCGGCTTCTCGCACGTCTTCACGCCGCGCCCGCCGAACGCAAGACGCTGGACGCGGAGATCGACGATCTCGCGTCGACCTTCAGCAGCGATCTGGGCGTCGCCGAGGAGCGCTCCGGCGAACCCGACGAGCTCAGGCAGATCGAGTCCATCAAGTCGCTGATGCAGTCATGGACGGCCGCGCACCGCGCCGGCGACTTCGCCAAGATGGACAGGATCGGCACCGGGATCGACAACGCCTTCGACCTGCTGATCGAGTTCAACACCGACCATTCCTATGTCGGCCGCCGCAAGGCCGTGGAGGCGATCGCGCAGTTCCGCTATGTGCTGATCGGCGGCTCGCTCGTGGCCGTGCTGTTTGCGATTCTGATCACCGTCTTCCTCGCGCGCCGTATCGCGCGGCCGTTGAGCCAGGCGGCTGCCGTCGCCGACCGCGTCGCGCATGGGGAGTTCGAAACCGCCATCCCCGCCGGCGGCCAGGATGAAACCGGCGCGCTGCTGCGCTCGATGACCGTCATGCAGGACAACATCCGCGCGATGATGGCGCGCGAGACCGCGCGCGCCGCCTCTGCCGAGGGGCGTCTCACCGATGCGCTCGAGCACTCCGACGAAGGCGTGATGCTGGTCGGCGCCGACGGCAAGGTCGTGATCGTGAACAGCAAGCTCAGGGGCTTCTTTCCCGGTGTTTCCGGCCTCGCGCCGGGCGCTTCTTTCGAACATCTGGTCGCGCTGTTCCGCGCCGGCTTCGCGCGCGATGGCGCGGGCGCCCTGCGCGCCGATGCCGTCACCACCGAACAGCGTCTCGGCGACGGGCGCTGGGTCCGCATCGCCGTCAGCCCGACGGCCGACAATGGCCGCATCGTCTTCGTCAGCGACTTCAGCGAGATCAAGGCGCGCGAGCAGAGCTACAAGCAGGCCAAGCACGAAGCCGAAGCCGCCAGCGCCGCCAAGTCGCGCTTCCTCGCGAACATGAGTCATGAGCTGCGCACGCCGCTCAATGCGATCATCGGCTTCTCCGAAATCCTGGCGGGCCAGCTGTTCGGCCCGCTCGGCAATCCGAAATACGCCGAGTACTCCGGCGACATCCTGTACTCGGGACGCCATCTGCTCGATGTCATCAATGCCGTGCTCGACCTCTCCAGGAGCGAAGCCGGCAAGATGGAGTTGAAGCCGCAAACGCTCGACCTGGCGCAGATCCTGCGCGAATGCACAGGCATGATTTCGGATCAATGCACGGCGGCCGGTCTGACGCTGACCGTGGTCGGCATCGACCGCCCGCTCGCGGTATCGGGCGAGGTCGCGAAGCTGCGCCAGGTGTTCCTCAACCTGTTGTCCAACGCGGCGAAGTTCACCCCGTCCGGCGGTGCCATCGCCGTATCGGCAAGCGACGACGGCGGCAGCGTCTGCGTCACGGTCGCCGATACCGGCATCGGGATGTCGCCGCAGGACGTCCAGGTCGCGCTCACCCCCTTCGGCCAGGTCGACAACCGGCTTGAGCGCAAATTCGAAGGCGCCGGCCTTGGCCTCCCGCTGGCCAACACCTTCATCGGACTGCACGGCGGCACGCTCCAGATCGAGAGCGCTCCCGGCCAAGGCGCGCGCATCACCGTCCGTCTTGCCCGCGCGGCCGCGGCCATGTCCGAAGCAGCTGCTTAGCCCTTGAAGTAGGCCAGGTTGATCCCCATATTCCTATTTGTGGCTGTTTGGTCTTAGAAATGACATCGCCTACAAACCCCATTGAAGGCGTTTTTCTTTTTTCCTCAGCGGGTTAGGGGGTAGTTCGGAGGGGAGTTGAACCGCGAATTTACTGTTTCTCCCCCCGCGTGCGTAGAAGCCCTAACAGCTATGTGTTGCAGCGCGGCATTTCGCACTTGGCGTCGTGGAAATATATGATCTAGTTAGGCCGTTGAAATGAGCACGTTATTGCTCGCCCAACTTGGATTTGGTTTGAAACGCGATGGACGGCCTGCCGGAGAGACAGGGGCTTTATGACCCCCGCAACGAGCATGACTCGTGCGGTGTGGGCTTTGTCGCGAATATCAAAGGCGAAAAATCCAATGAAATCATCGCCCAAGGCCTCCAGCTCCTCATAAATCTGGATCACCGGGGCGCCGTCGGCGCCGACCCGCTGGTCGGCGACGGGGCCGGCTGCCTGATCCAGATCCCCGACGCGTTGCTGCGCGACTGGGCCACCACGGCCGGTCTCAACCTGCCGCAGCCCGGTCATTACGCCGTGGCCATGTGCTTCCTGCCGCCCGAGCCCAAGGCGCGGGACATCATCGTCAAGCAGTTCGAACGCTTCATCAAAAACGAGGGCCAGAAGCTCATCGGCTGGCGCGATGTGCCGACCGATCCGGCCGGCCTCGGCAAGACCGTGCTTGAGCAGATGCCGCTGATCCGCCAGGCCATCGTCGCGCACGGGCCGGACGTGAAGGACCAGGATACCTTCGAGCGCAAGCTGCTCGCCATCCGCAAGCAGACGCAGAACCCGCTCCAGACCCTGGCGAAGAAACACAAACTGCCGAGCATCGCGCAGTTCTACATGCCGTCCTTCTCGACCCGCACCGTGGTCTACAAGGGCCTGCTGCTCGCGCCCGACGTCGGCCGCTTCTATCTCGACCTCAAGAACCCGCTGACGAAATCGGCGCTCGCGCTGGTGCACCAGCGCTTCTCCACCAACACCTTCCCGTCCTGGAAGCTGGCGCATCCCTATCGCTTCATCGCCCACAATGGCGAGATCAACACCCATCGCGGCAACGTCAACTGGATGAACGCGCGCCGCCGCACCATGGAGTCCGATCTTCTCGGCGCCGACCTCGACAAGATGTGGCCGCTGATCCCGCACGGCCAGTCCGATACCGCCAGCCTCGACAACGCGCTCGAACTGCTGATCGCAGGCGGATATCCGATCGCGCATGCGATGATGATGCTGATCCCGGAAGCCTGGGCCGGCAACACGCAGATGGATGAGCGCCGCCGCGCCTTCTACGAATACCACGCCGCGCTGATCGAGCCGTGGGACGGCCCCGCCTCCATTGCCTTCACCGATGGCCGCCAGATCGGCGCCACGCTGGACCGCAACGGCCTGCGGCCCGCGCGCTTCATCGTCACCGACGACGACATCTGCATCCTCGCGTCAGAGGCCGGCGTGCTGCCGATCCCGGACGAGAAGATCGTGCGCAAATGGCGTCTCCAGCCCGGCAAGATGCTGCTGATCGACCTCGAAGAAGGCCGCATCATCGAGGACGAGGAGATCAAGCAGACACTGGCCGACGCCAAGCCTTACGAGGATTGGCTCAAGAAGACCCAGTTCAAGCTTGAAGAGCTCGACATCACCGAAGAACTGGCGGTACCGGCCAACGATCCCTCCTCGCTGCTCGATCGCCAGCAGGCATTCGGCTACACGCAGGAAGACATACAGTTCTTCCTCGAGCCGATGGCGCAGGTCGGCGACGATCCCATCGGTTCCATGGGCACCGACACGCCGCTCGCCGTGCTCAGCACGAAGGCAAAGCTGCTCTACAACTACTTCAAGCAGAACTTCGCCCAGGTGACGAACCCGCCGATCGATCCGATCCGCGAGGAGCTTGTCATGTCGCTGGTGTCGATGATCGGCCCGCGCCCGAACCTCTATGGCCGCCAGGCCGGCGTGCACAAGCGCCTCGAAGTGGCGCAGCCGGTGTTGACCAACGCCGACCTCGAAAAGATTCGCAGCATCCAGACGTTGCTCGACGGCGCCTTCCGCACCATCACGCTCGACGCCACCTGGGACGCGACCGAGGGTGCCCCCGGTTTGGAGCGCGCGGTCGAGCGTCTGTGCAATGAAGCCGTCAACGCCGTCCTGCTCGACTCCAACATCATTATCCTGTCGGACCGCGCCGTGTCGTCCGATCGCATCGCGATCCCGGCGCTGCTCGCCACCGCCGCTGTGCATCATCATCTCGTGCGGCTCGGACTGCGCATGCAGACCGGCCTGGTGCTCGAAACCGGCGAAGCGCGCGAGGTGCATCATTTCTGCGCGCTCGCGGGCTATGGCGCTGAAGCCATCAATCCTTATCTGGCCTTCGAGACGCTCGAACAGATCCGCATCCAGCGCGGACTGTCGCTCAAGCCGTACGAAGTGCAGAAGAATTACATCAAGGCGATCGGCAAGGGCCTGCTGAAGGTGATGTCCAAGATGGGCATCTCGACCTACCAGTCCTATTGCGGCGCGCAGATCTTCGATGCGGTCGGCCTGTCCTCAAAGTTCGTGGAGAAGTACTTCACCGGCACCGCCACCACGATTGAAGGCATCGGCATCAAGGAGATCGCGGAAGAGTGCGTCAGGCGCCACCGCGATGCCTATGGCGACAATCCGATCTACCGCCATGCGCTCGACGCTGGCGGCGACTACGCCTTCCGTTTGCGCGGCGAAGATCATGCCTGGACGCCGGAGTCGGTATCGAAGCTCCAGCATGCCGTGCGCGGCAATGTGGCGGAGGACTACAAGGCCTTCGCGCGCTCCATCAACGAACAGAACGAACGGCTGCTGACCATCCGCGGCCTGATGCAGTTCAAGCTTGCCGACAAGCCGATCCCGCTGGATGAAGTCGAGCCCGCGGCCGAACTCGTCAAGCGCTTCTCCACCGGCGCGATGAGCTTCGGCTCCATCAGCCGCGAGGCCCACACCACGCTTGCCATTGCGATGAACCGCATCGGCGGGCGCTCGAACACCGGCGAGGGCGGCGAGGAGCCGGATCGCTTCGTGCCGTTGCCCAACGGCGACTCCATGCGGTCGAAGATCAAGCAGGTCGCATCCGGCCGCTTCGGCGTCACCACCGAATACCTCGTCAACGCCGACGACATCCAGATCAAGATGGCCCAGGGCGCCAAGCCCGGCGAGGGCGGCCAGCTGCCCGGTCACAAGGTCGACAAGGCCATCGCCGCGGTGCGCCACGCAACGCCTGGCGTCGGCCTGATCTCGCCGCCGCCGCACCACGACATCTATTCCATCGAAGATCTCGCCCAGCTCATCCGCGACCTCAAGATGGTCAACGAGCGCGCGCGCATCTCGGTGAAGCTCGTGTCCGAAGTCGGCGTCGGCACCGTCGCCGCCGGCGTCGCCAAGTGCCGCGCCGATCACGTCACCATCTCCGGCTTCGAAGGCGGCACAGGCGCCTCGCCGCTGACCTCGCTGACGCATGCGGGTTCGCCGTGGGAAATCGGCCTCTCCGAAACCCAGCAGACGCTGGTGCTGAACGGTCTGCGCGGCCGCATCGCTGTGCAGGTCGATGGCGGCATCCGCACCGGCCGCGACGTCGCTATCGGCGCTCTGCTGGGAGCCGACGAGTTCGGCTTCGCCACCGCACCGCTGATCGCGGCCGGCTGCATCATGATGCGCAAGTGCCACCTCAACACCTGCCCGGTCGGGGTTGCGACCCAGGATCCCGTGCTGCGCAAGCGCTTCACCGGCCAGCCGGAGCACGTGATCAACTACTTCTTCTTCGTCGCCGAAGAGTTGCGCGAAATCATGGCCAGGCTCGGATTCCGCAGCTTGGGCGAAATGACGGGCCGTGCCGACAGGCTCGACATGGCCGGCGCGATCAACCACTGGAAGGCAAAGGGCGTCGATCTCGCGCGCCTGCTGTACCAGCCGCCGCACAAGGATGGCGTTCACATCCATCATTGCGAGAAGCAGAACCACAACCTGCACACCGCGCTCGACAACGACCTGATCAAGGCGGCGCAGCCCGCGATCCTGTCCGGCCAGCCGGTGCGGATTGAGCGTACCATCCGCAACCTCGACCGCACGGTCGGCGCCATGCTGTCGGGTCAGATCGCGCGCCATCACGGCCACGCGGGCCTGCCGGAAGACACGATTCAGATCCGCTTCACCGGCACCGCGGGCCAAAGCTTCGGCGCGTTCGCATCGCGCGGCGTCAGCCTCGAGCTCACCGGTGACGCCAACGACTATGTCGGCAAGGGCCTTTCCGGCGGCCGCGTCGTCGTGCGTCAGCCCAAGCCGGCCACGCGCGAGCCGACCGAAAACATCATCATCGGCAACACCGTCCTTTATGGTGCCATTGCAGGTGAAGCGTATTTCGAAGGCGTCGCGGGCGAGCGCTTCGCCGTCCGCAATTCGGGCGCTGTCGCGGTGGTCGAAGGCACCGGCGATCACGGCTGCGAATACATGACGGGCGGCGTCGTCGCCGTGCTTGGCAAGACCGGCCGCAACTTCGCTGCCGGCATGTCGGGCGGCGTCGCCTATGTCTACGACCTCGAAGGCAAGTTCGAGGAACGCTGCAACAAGGCCATGGTCGCCCTCGAACGCATCGCGCCCGCGTCCGGCGGCGAGGAAGCAGACGCCCCGCGGCAACGCTCCGTCAGCGCTTCCGATGCCGGCATGGGCGATCCGCTGCGCTTCGACGCCGAGCGCCTGCGCATCCTGATCGAGCGCCACCACCTCTACACCGGCAGCGCGCGCGCGAAGGACATCCTCGACCACTGGGATGCCGCGCTGCCCCGCTTCTACAAGGTCATGCCCACCGACTATGCCAAGGCGCTGGCCGACCTGAAGCGCGAGCGTGGCGGCCTCAAATCCGTGGCGGCGGAATGAGGCGCGCCGCTGCCATGCTGCTGTTCGCGGCGCTCACCACAAGCGGCCAAGCGGCTGCGTCTGAACACTACAGCTTACGCGTGGTGCGGTCGGATAAAGTGCCGTTGTGGACAGCTAACGAAACTCGCCCGATCCAAGAGTGCCAAGTGCTTGTAAAGCGGCGGTTTAGCAGCTTGATCAGGTTCAACGAACTTCAGACGAATCTGAATGACCTGAAGCTTGTGGCCGCCGCAGAGCAAGTCTGTCTCGATGCCAAGGGTATGAACGTACTCAGGGTCGAGGTCACCTCATTAGGACGCTAGCTCAATGGCGAACCCCACCGGATTCCTCACCGTCGAACGGCGCGACCGCGGCTATGAAGAGGCCGACACGCGCACCCACAACTACCGCGAATTCGTCCACCCGCTGCCCTACACCGAGGTCCAGCGCCAGGCGTCGCGCTGCATGGACTGCGGTATCCCGTATTGTCACACCGGCTGCCCGGTCAACAACCTGATCCCGGACTTCAACAATCTCGTCTATCGCGAAAGCTGGCGTGGTGCGCTGGAGACCTTGCACTCCACCAACAACTTCCCGGAGTTCACCGGCCGCGTCTGCCCCGCACCCTGCGAGGCGTCCTGCACGCTCAACATCGACGACAATTCCGTCACGATCAAAACGATCGAGTGCCAGATCGTCGATCGTGGCTGGGAGGAAGGCTGGATCCAGCCCCAGGTCGCGCAAAAGAAGACGGGCAAGAATATCGCCGTCGTCGGCTCCGGTCCCGCGGGCCTCGCCGCCGCGCAGCAGCTCGCGCGGGCCGGTCACCGGGTCACGGTGTTCGAGAAAAGCGACCGCATCGGCGGACTTCTTCGCTACGGCATTCCGGACTTCAAGATGGAAAAGCATCTGATCGACCGCCGCATGCGGCAGATGGAGTCCGAAGGCGTCACCTTCCAGCCGGGCGTCGAAGTCGGCGCCGCCATGCCGGTGTCGATGCTTCTGGCGGACTACGATGCGGTCGTGATGTCCGGCGGCGCAGAATTGCCGCGCGATCTCGACATCGAAGGCCGCACGCTGGACGGCATCCACTTCGCCATGGATTTTCTTACGCAGCAGAACAAGCGCGTCGCGGGCGATCCCGAGTCGAAGGCCGCGCCGCACGGCACGATCAGCGCCAAGGGCCTCGACGTCGTCGTGATCGGTGGTGGCGACACCGGCTCGGACTGCATCGGCACCTCGAACCGTCACGGCGCCAAGTCGGTCACGCAGCTCGAGATCATGCCCAAACCGCCGGAGCGGGAGAACAAGCAGCTCACCTGGCCTGACTGGCCGCTGAAGCTGCGCACCTCATCCTCCCACCAGGAAGGTGCCGGGCGCGACTTCTCCGTCGTGACCAAGCGCGCTATCGGCGAGCCAAATAAAGAGGGAGGGGGCAAGGTCGAAGCGCTGGAATGCGTCCGCGTGGAATGGGTGAAGGGCGCCGATGGCCGCACCGAGATGCGCGAAGTCGAGGGCAGCACCTTCTATCTCAAGGCCGATCTCGTCCTGCTCGCCATGGGGTTCCTCAGCGCGCGCCACAACGGCCTCGTCGCGCAATCGGGCGCCGCGGTCGATCCGCGCGGCAACGTCAAGGCGAACGTGGTCGACTACAAGACGACGGTTCCGAAGGTGTTCTCCTGCGGCGACATGCGCCGCGGCCAGTCGCTCGTGGTCTGGGCCATCCGCGAGGGCCGCCAATGCGCCCGCGCCGTGGATGAGTTCCTGATGGGATCATCCGAACTCCCACGCTGAGATTGGTGCACGGGCGGTCACAGCGCCGCCTCAATCTGACGTTCTATTTACTTTGCCGGACTTGACCCCAAGGGCGCGTCCCGGACAATCGTCCGCTTGCAATCCGGTTTCAAGTAGCGAAGCGATAGACCGGCACATCGTTCAGGCCCACCTCTGCGACCTTCCAGGAACAATTCATGAGAGTCCTTGCGCGCTGGCTCGCCGCCGCGTCCGTAATGTTTTGCTTTGCCGTCATCGCGCCCGCAAATGCCGCGGCGCCGTCGCAACCGTGGTCCCATATCGGTAGCGATCTCTCCGCTGACCCGTCTGTCGTGTTCGGCACGCTGCCGAACGGTATGCGCTACGCCATCAAGCACAACGCCACGCCCAAGGGCGGGCTCTCCGTGCGCTTCCGCATCGATGCCGGCTCGCTGATGGAGCACGACGACGAGCAAGGCATCGCGCATGTGCTGGAGCACATGGCGTTCCGCGGCTCGACCCATGTTGCCGACGGCGATACGGTCAAGCTGCTGCAAAGCCTCGGCCTCACCTTCGGTGCGGATACCAACGCCTTCACCGCCGCGACGCAGACGGTTTACTCCTTCGACATGCCCAAGAGCGACGCCGTGTCGACCGACACCGCGCTCATGTTGATGCGTGAGATCGCCGGCAATCTGAACATCACCAAGGACGCGCTGGATACCGAGCGCAATGTGGTTCTCGCAGAACTGCGCCTGCGCGATATCCCGATCACGCATTTGCGCACGGACGATTATGTCTATCTCTACGGCGATCGCGCCGCGCACGCGCTGACGCCTATCGGCCTCGAGAACGTTGTCGCCAATGCTACGCCCAAGCTCGTGCGCGGGTTCTATGAAGCCTGGTACCGCCCCGAACGCGCGACGCTGATGATTGTCGGCGACATCGACCCGAAGGAGATGGAGGCCAAGATCAAGGCCAAATTCGCCGACTGGAAGGCCCGCGCCCCGGCGCACGCGGCACCGGTCTATCCGCTGCCCAAAGAGACGGCAAAACCCGTCCGCGTCTTCACCGAAGCGGGCGCCCAGACCTACATCATCTTCAGCTGGGTCACGCCGTATGACAAAACGCCCGACAGCGTGTCGCGCGAAACCCGCGACGTACTCCGCTTCGTTGCGTTGGGTGTGTTGAATCAACGGCTCGGCCAGCTCGCGCATGCGCCCACGCCGCAATTCATCGCCGCGTCGGCCAGCCACAATCCAACAGCCAACCTCGCCGACGTCACCGAGCTGGTGGTGAACTATCGCACCGGGCAGGGACCGGAGGGGCTAAAGACCGTCGACCGCGCCTGGCGCGAAGCGGTGCAGAACGGCGTCGGCCAGGACGAGGTCGACCGCGTTGTCGCGCAGTACCGCACCTTCTTCGAAAGCACCAATGTCGCGGCCGATACCACGCCGTCGGCCCAGGTGATCGGCAACCTTCTGCGCTCGGTCGACGAGAAGACGGTCTTCACCTCGCCGCAGAACGATCTCGATCTCTACAACAAGGTGGTCGCGGGCCTCACCGCCGCCCGCGTGAACGCGGCACTACGGGAGTTGTTCAAGGGCGATCCGCTCGTGTTCATCAGCAGTGCATCACCGCTGCCGGGCGGCGCGGACGGCGCAGCCGCCACGCTCGCCGAAGAACGGAATATCCCGATAGGCGAAACCGCGGCTGCCAATGCGCCGCCATGGCCCTACACGAGTTTCGGCAAGCCCGGCAAAGTCGCCTCGCAGCATACGGTCGACGATCTCGGCATCACTTATGTGAAATTCGAGAACGGCGTGACTCTCACGATCAAACCGACACAGCTGCGCGTCGGGCAGATACTGATGAATGTGCGGGTCTGCTGCGGCCGTGTCGGCCTGCCACGCGATCACGTCACGCCGGTATGGGCGCTCTCGGGCTCGTTCATCCAGGGCGGCTTGGGCAAATACACCATCGATGATCTTCAGAAATACATGGCGGGCAGGTCATGGGGCGCCACGCTTTCGGCCGGCGATGACGAGTTCACACTTGCCGGCCAGGCGCGCGCCGCCGATCTCGATGCCGAACTTCAGGTGCTCGCAGCCTATGTCACCGATCCGGCGTGGCGGCCACAGGCCTTTGATCAGGCCCGCACATATTATTCGGGCAGCTATGTCGAGACGGAGTCCTCGCCCTCCAACCTGCTCAGCCGCGAGTTCTATGGCCTGATGCATGCCAAGGATCCGCGCTGGCGCACCGCTACGCTGTCGGAGATCAACACTGCCTCGCTGGATGACGAGAAAGCGCTGCTTGCGCCCGCACTCGCCAACGGTCCGTTGGACATCACGATGGTCGGCGACGTGACAGTCGACCAGGCGATCCAGTCGGTGGCTGCCACGTTCGGCGCCTTGCCGCGGCGCCCCCAGGCGGCCAAGCCGGCCGACGGCGAAGAGCATTTCCCGGACCCTACGCTGCAACCCGTGGTTCTTTATCATCATGGTGCCGCGAACCAGGCCGTCGCCGCCATCGCCTTCCCGACCCAGGGCTTTATGCCCGACATGAAGATGCAGCGGACTCTGCGCGTGACGGCGGAAATTTTCTCCCAGCGTCTGCTCGATGAGTTGCGCACCCGCGAAGGGATCACATACACGCCGGGCGCTTCCAGCTTCTCGTCGGTGATCTCGCCCGGCTATGGTTTCGTCTACGCCCTGGCGCAGGTGCCGCCGGATAAGCTCACCAACTTCTACGCCGCTGTGAATTCGGTTGCCGAAAATCTGGTCAGCACAAAGGTCACACAGGACGAGCTTGACCGTGCCCGTGGCCCCCGCGTCGAGGACATCCAGCGGCAGCAGCAGACCAACGACTACTGGTTGACGCTACTGTCCGGCTCGCAACAGGATCCGCGCCTGCTCGATATCATCCGCTCGACCGTGACGGACCTGAAGGCGGTGACGCCGGATGATATTCAGAAAGCCGCCCATGACTGGCTGAAGAACGGCAAGGCCTATCGCTTGGTCATCATCCCGGCCGGAACGACACCGCCGCAGCTCTGACGTTCCACTGCCGTGCCGGTTATCGCTGCGGCATCATGGACTTGGGGCTGCCCCGCGACGAAGCGGCCTAATTTCGATGAAGCGGTATGCGGACCGTTGCGCGCACGGCGTACGCCACTACAATTAAATGTCTGCCGGGCCTTCAAGAACCCGGATGGTGAGGAATATGAGCGATCTCGAGGCTTTCCGGACCGAAACCCGCGCCTGGCTGGAGGCGAACTGCCCGCCCTCCATGCGTGGCGGCGCTGAAATTGCTGTCACCGATGGCGACGACAACTCGATCTGGGGCGGCCGCAAGGCGCAGTTCAAGAACCCGGAACAGAAGCTCTGGCTCGACCGCATGGGCGCCAAGGGCTGGACGGCGCCGACCTGGCCGAAGGAATACGGCGGTGGCGGTCTCTCGAACGCCGAAGCCAAGGTGCTCACCCAGGAACTTGCCCGCATCAAGGCGCGCCCCGCGCTGATGTCGTTCGGGCTGTGGATGCTTGGACCGGCGCTGCTCGAATACGCCAACGAAGAGCAGAAAAAGAAATTCCTGCCGCAGATCGTCCGCGGCGAAATCCGCTGGTGCCAAGGCTATTCCGAACCGGGCGCCGGTTCCGACCTCGCGGGCCTGCGCACGCAAGCGGTCGACAAGGGCGATCATTACCTCGTCAACGGCTCCAAGATCTGGACGTCCTACGCGGACCGCGCCGACTGGATCTTCTGCCTCGTCCGCACCGACAACACCAAGAAGCACGAAGGCATCTCCTTCCTGCTGTTCGACATGTCGTCGCCGGGCGTCGAGGCGCGCCCGATCAACCTGATCAACGGCGAGTCGCCGTTTTGCGAGACCTTCTTCACCGACGTGAAGGTGCCGAAGGAACAGCTGGTCGGAAAACTGAACGGCGGCTGGGACATCGCCAAGCGCCTGCTGCAATACGAGCGCCAGAACATCTCGTCCGGCGGTTTCGGCGGCGGTGGCGGCGGCTACGATCTCGAACACGCCGCGCTCGACTATGTCGGCAAGACCGACGCCGGCAAGGTGTCGGACGCGGACCTGCGCCAGCGCATCACCACCCACAAGATGGAAGTCCGCGCTTTCACGATGACCGTGCGCCGCATTGAGGAAGAGTCGAAGTCGAGCAAGGGTCCATCGCCCGCCGTCTCGATCATTAAATACGCCGCCGCCAAGACCAACCAGGACCGCACCGAACTGATGGTCGAAGTGCTCGGCACGCAGGGTCTGGGTTGGGAAGGTGAAGGCTATAAGCCGGGCGAAATCGCCGCGATGCGCGGCATGCTGCGCGCCAAGGGAAACTCGATCGAGGGCGGCACATCGGAGGTGAACCTCAACGTCATCTCCAAGCGCGTGCTGGGGCTGAACGACGCAAAGTAGAGTCATCAAAGACGGCGCGGACAAAGCATCCGCGCCGCTTTCGTAACGGGAGAACGACATGTCTGCTGCCGCAAAGGCTGATACCAATCTCGAAGCCTTCCGCGCCGAAGCGCGAAGCTGGATCGACGCGCACTTTCCGAAGTCGCTGAAGGGCAAGGATGCCTTGTCCTTCTTTGAAGGCTTCGGCTCCAAGGACCCCGACTTCCTCAAATGGAAGGAAGCGATGGGCGAGAAGGGCTGGGGCATCGCCACCTGGCCGAAGCCCTGGGGCGGCGGCCTCTCCAAGGCCCAGGGCCGCGTCCTTCAGCAAGAACTCGCCCGCGCCGGCGCCTTCAGCCCGATTGGCGGCATGGGCGTCGGGATGTTCGGCCCCACGCTTCTGGAATACGGCACGGATGCGCAGAAGAAACAGCACATGCCCGGCATCCAGAAAGGCACCGTGCGCTGGTGCCAGGGCTACAGCGAACCCGGCGCCGGCTCCGACCTCGCCAGCCTGCGCACGCAGGCGGTCGACAAGGGCGACCACTTCCTTGTCAACGGCCAGAAGATCTGGACCTCGGGCGCGCAATACGCCGACTGGTGCTTCTGCCTCGTCCGCACCGACAACACCAAGAAGCACGAAGGCATCAGCTTTCTCTTGATCGACATGCGCACCCCGGGCATCGAGACGCGCCCGATCAAACTTATCTCCGGCAACTCGCCGTTCTGCGAGACCTTCTTCACCGACGTGAAGGTGCCCAAGGAAAACCTGATGGGTCCGCTCAACGGCGGATGGACCGTCGGCAAGCGCCTGCTCCAGTTTGAGCGTGACGGCCAGGGGGGCGCGGGCGGCCGCGGCGCGTCGTTCCGCGGCGCCGACGCGCGCGGCGTCGACGAGATCGCCAAGAAATACATCGGCGCCAACGACGACGGCCAGATTGCCGATGCCGACCTGCGCGTCCGCGTCGCCGATCACATGATGGACGCCGCCGCGATGCGCCTCACCGTCCAGCGCATGCAGGACGAAGCCAGGAGCAACCAGGGCCCGTCCGCCATCACCTCGATCATGAAGAACGCCAATGTGAAGGTCGCGCAGACCCGCGCCGAACTGATGGTCGAGATCATGGGCAGCCAGGGCCTCGGCTGGGAAGGCGACAGCTATTCGCCGGACGAGATCAACGCCGTGCGCAACCTCCTCTCGGGCAAGGCGATGTCGATTTACGGCGGCTCGAACGAAATCCAGTCCAACATCATCGCCAAGCGCATCCTTGGCCTGCTGGATCACCAGTAAGCCATGAGCGCCGCCGAAACCCTCGACGCCGACCTCGACGCCTTCCGCACCGAAGCGCGCGCGTGGATCGCGTCGAACTTCCCGGCGTCGCTCAAGGGCAAGCCCGCGCTGCAATTCATGGAAGGCTTCGGCTCGCAGGAGCCGGACTTCCTGAAATGGAAAGCCGCGATGGGCGCCAAGGGCTGGGGCGTTCCTACCTGGCCGCGCGAATGGGGCGGCGGCGGTCTTTCCCGCACGCAAACCCGCGTGCTTCAGCAGGAGTTAGCGCAGGCCGGCGCCTTCAATCCCATCGGCGGCATGGGCGTGATGATGTTCGGGCCGACCTTGCTCGAATACGGCACCGAGGAACAGAAACGCCGCTTCATGCCGGGCATCGTCAACGGCACGACACGCTGGTGCCAGGGCTACTCAGAGCCCGGCGCCGGCTCCGACCTCGCATCGCTGCGCACTCAGTGCGTCGACAAGGGCGACCACTACCTCATCAACGGCCAGAAGATCTGGACCAGCGGCGCACAATTCGCCGACTGGTGCTTCTGCCTCGTGCGCACCGACAACAGCAAGAAGCACGAAGGCATCAGCTTCATCACCATCGACATGAAGTCCCCCGGCGTCGAGCCTAAGCCCATCAAGCTGATCAGCGGCGCCTCCGTCTTCTGCGAAACCTTCTTTACCGATGTGAAGGTGCCCAAGGACCAGCTCGTCGGCACGCTCAACGACGGCTGGACCATCGCCAAGCGGCTGCTTCAGTTCGAGCGCCAGAACATCGCCGGTGGCGGCAGCGGCGCGGCCGGCACCGCCGCGGTCTACGACCTCGAACACGCCGCCAGGGATTATGTCGGCCTCGAAAACGGCAAGGTCGCCGACCGTGACCTGCGTTCGCGCATCACCGCGCACAAGATGGAAGCCCGCGCCTTCCAGATGACCATCCGCCGTTCGGAAGAAGAGGCGAAAGCCGGCAAGGGCCCCTCCGCCGCCGCGTCGGTCATGAAATACGCCATGGCCAAGATCAACCAGGAGCGGACGGAACTGCTGGTCGAAACGCTCGGCACCCAGGGCCTCGGCTGGGAAGGCGACGCCTACAATCCGCGCGAGGTCATGGCGATGCGCACCATGCTGCGCGCCAAGGGAAATTCCATCGAAGGCGGCACGTCGGAGGTGAATCTCAACGTCGTCTCCAAGCGCGTGCTGGGCCTTCTGGATCACAAGTAAAGCAACAGGAGTGAACATATGAGTGCGGCCGCAAAAGCCGATACCGATCTGGAGGCCTTCCGCCTCGAAGCCCGCAAATGGCTGGAAGAGAACTTCCCGCCGTCCTTGAAGAACCGCGCCGGCATGATGATGGGCGAAGACGGCCCGGCCTCGGGCGGCGACTTCGCCAAGTGGAAGAAGGCGATGGGCGACAAGGGTTGGGGCACCCCGACCTACCCGACGCAGTATGGTGGCGGCGGCCTCAACCAGGCGCAGGTCCGCGTCCTCCAGGCCGAAATGAACCGCATCGGCGCGTGGAATCCCATCGGCGGCATGGGCGTGATGATGTTCGGCCCCACGTTGCTCGAATACGGCAGCGAGGAGCAGAAGAAGAAATACGTCCCCGGCATCGTCCAGGGCACGACCTGGTGGTGCCAGGGCTACTCAGAGCCCGGCGCCGGCTCCGACCTCGCGAGCCTTCGCACGCAGGCGGTCGACAAGGGCGACCACTTCCTTGTCAACGGCCAGAAGATCTGGACCTCGGGCGCGCAATACGCCGACATGTGCTTCGCGCTGGTCCGCACCGACAACACCAAGAAGCACGAAGGTATCTCCTTCGTGTTCATCGACATGAAGGACCCAGGCGTCGAAGTCCGCCCCATCAAGCTCATCTCCGGCAACTCGCCGTTCTGCGAGACCTTCTTCACCGACGTGAAGGTGCCGAAGGAAAACCTGATGGGCCCGCTCAACGGCGGCTGGACCATCGGCAAGCGCCTGCTCCAGTTCGAGCGCGCGGGTCTCGGTGGCGGCGTGGGCGGCGGCGGTCTCAACCGCGGCGGCGAAACCCGCTCGCTGGACGCGGTGGCTAAGCAGTATGTTGGCGCCAACGACAACGGCCAGATCGCCGATGCCGACCTGCGCACGCGCCTGACCAACCACATGATGGACCAGCGCGCCTTCATGATGACCATCTTCCGGGCACAGGCGGAATCGAAGGGCAATGCCTCGCCGTCCACCACCACGTCGATCATGAAGAACGCGGGCTCGCGCATTGGCCAGGAACGGGCCGAGCTGCTCGTCGAAGTGATGGGCCACCAGGGCCTCGGCTGGGAAGGCGAAGGCTTCACCCGCGACGAACTCGACACCGTCCGCGGCTGGCTCGGCGGTAAAGCCACGACGATCTTCGGCGGCAGCCAGGAAATCCAGAACAACATCATCGCCAAGCGCATCCTTGGCCTTCTCGATCATCAATAAATCTCACTGGGGTTAGGAACAGAAAAATGGCAGTCTTGAACGAAGAACAGACAATGATCCGCGACGGCGCGAAGTCGTGGGTGTCGGAGAAGTCGCCCGTCACCGCCTTCCGCAAGATGCGCGACAGCGGCAACGCCGACGGTTTCGACCGCGCGGCGTGGAAGGAAATGGCCGAGATGGGCTGGGCCGGCATCCTCATTCCGGAAGAGTTCGGCGGCACGGGCCTCGGCTACCTGACGCTCGGCCTCGTGCTGGAAGAGACCGGCCGCACGCTCACCGCGTCGCCGCTGATCTCGACCGCGCTCACCGCCACCACCGCGTTGCTGCTCGGCGCCTCGGACGCGCAGAAGAAGAAGTACCTGCCGCAGATCGCGGAAGGAAAGATCGTCGCGACGCTCGCCGTCGACGAAGGTCCGCACCATCATCCGGAGAAGATCGCGCTCGCCGGCGCCGCCTCGGGCAGCAAGGTCAAGCTCAACGGCAAGAAGACCTGGGTGCTGGACGGCGGCACCGCAGACCTCATCATCGTCGCGGCCCGCACGGGCGGTAAGCCCGGCGACAAGTCCGGCATCACGCTGGTTGCGGTCGACGGCAAGGCATCGGGCCTGACGCGCGAGAAGCTGAAGACGGTCGACAGCCGCGGCTACGCCAACCTGATGTTCAAGGACGTCGAGGGCGAAGCGCTCGGCTCGGGCGAAGGCTACGGCATTCTCGAAGCCACGCTGGACCGCGCCCGCGCCGGTCTCGCGGCGGAAATGCTCGGCCACGCCGCACAGTCCTTCGACGTGACGCTGGAATACCTCAAGACCCGCGTGCAGTTCGGCCAGCTCATCGGCAGCTTCCAGGCGCTCCAGCACCGCGCGGCGAAGATGTTCACCGATCTGGAGCTCGCGCGTTCCTGCGTCGAAGGTGCGCTCGCCGCGATCGACCGTGACGCCAACGACGTGGCGCAACTCGCCTCGCTCGCGAAGGCCAAGGTCGGCGATCTCGTTCACCTCGTCTCGAACGAGATGGTCCAGATGCACGGCGGCATCGGCATGACGGACGCGCACGACGCCGGTCTCTACCTGAAGCGCGCCCGCGCCCAGGAAGCGACCTTCGGCGGCTCGTCCTACCACCGCGACCGCTACGCGACGCTGCTCGGCTACTAGGCCGGGCATCACGAAGTGCGAGAGGCCGGGGCTCGCCCCGGCCTTTTGCTTTTGCGCCTCCAAAAATAAATTTCCGCCGCAACAAGATTTCTCGCCGTTCGATAGAAGTAGCTCTCTATCGAACACGCTCCGGAATCGTCCGCAGCAAGATCAATGCGTTAGCGCACGCGTGCGGCGCAACGCACGCAAGAAAATTTTTTTTGAGAAAATTTATCTCCCCCCTTGTACCGCGCGGTCGAACACCCCATCTGACGTAAGTCCCCACAAGTATAAGCAGTCCGCCGGCGCGTTCTCGCGCCACGAAAAAACACACATCTTGTCATCCCAGACGAGCGCGAACGCTTCAGCGTTCGCGTGAGGGAAGGGGATTCAGAAACCCTGCATTGGCGCGGCTTCTGGATTCCCTTCCCCGCGCTGCGCTCGGCCGGGAATGACATGCGTGGTGAAAGGAAGGAACGTCTTTTCCAAATCGCATCAACCACTTCCGCCCAACGGTGCGGGAATTGTTTTGCGAGTTTGCGCGATTCAGCGCATCACGGCTTCGGCTTCATGTTGTTCGGCGCACCGGCCGGCACTTGGTCGATGACCATCAGCTTCACCGGACTTAATCGAGTGCCAATGCGCTTATTTCCCCGGGTGTCAGTTTTTCCTCTGGCGACGCCTGTATTTCGCCGGTCGTGCAAAGCGGATTTCCGACACAGCATTGCCGTAGATCGTAGGTGATCGGAAACATCTCGCTGCGTGACAGCCTGAATGCAGCCGCGAAAGCCTCCGGTCGGATGTGCGTACCGGCAAGTCGATTGTTGAGGGTGTCGACCGGCAACGATTTTACGGGCTCTACAAGCAGGTCACTCTCAGTCTCGCGGTTGAGCGTGAATTGCCAAACCGGCCAGCACTCGAAGTCGGCGGGCAACAATTCTTCGACGGTCTTGGAGTTCGTCACCGGCGAGCCCGGCCCTAAGGCTTCGGCGTCATGTTGTTCGGCGCGCCCGCCGGCACCTGGTCGATCACCAGCAGCTTCACCGGCACCGTCCCGTTGTTGATGCCGTAGTGCCAGGTGTCCTGCATCTCGACCACGAAGTCACCGGCCTTCACGTCGAAGGTCTTGTTGGTCTGTGTATTCACCACCGTCAGCACGCCTTCCAGCACATAGACGTAGTGCGGATTGGGATGCTGATGCTCCGGCAGCCTTGCGCCCGGCGGAAACGTCGCGAGCGACACCAGCACATCCGGCTTCTGCGGCACCACGATCGGTTGCCCCGTGATCGTCGTGTTGGTCCGCATCACCGGATGCACATCGACCTTCGGCGGATCAGCTGCCCTGGCCTCAAGTAGCGAAGCGGTAGGCCAAAGAAATGCAGCCGCGCCAACAACAACGAAAGAAAGGACTGCAATGATTGTCTTCACGTCACACCCGCTCGATCGCCAACGCCACGCCTTGCCCCACGCCGACGCACAGCGTTGCCAGTGCACGTTTGCCGCCGGTTTTTTCCAGCTGATGCAGTGCCGTCAGCGCCAACCGCGCTCCGCTCATGCCCAAGGGGTGGCCCAGCGCAATCGCGCCGCCGTTCGGATTCACGAAATCCGCGTCGTCCGGCAGGCCCAGCCCGCGCAGCACCGCGAGCGACTGGCTCGCGAACGCTTCGTTCAGCTCGATCACGTCGAAGTCGCCTATCTTGAGGCCCAGCCGTGCCAGCAGCTTCTCCGTCGCCGGAATCGGCCCGACGCCCATCACGCGTGGCGCCACGCCCGCCGTCGCCATGCCCAGCACGCGCCCGCGAATGCGCAGATCGTTCATCTTCGCAGCGGCCTCGCTCGCGATGATCATCGCCGCCGCGCCGTCGTTCACGCCCGACGCATTGCCCGCCGTCACCGTGCCCGGATTGCGGAAGGGTGTCTTCAGCTTGGCGAGATCGTCCAGCGTCGTCTGCGGCCGCGGATGCTCGTCCGCGGTGAACGGCACCGGCTTGCCCTTGCCGTCTTTCGCCTCAACCGCAACGATCTCTTCGGCGAAGAAGCCGTGCGCAATTGCGCGTCCGGCCTTCTGCTGGCTGCGCCAGGCGAACGCGTCCTGGTCCGCGCGCGAGATTTGGTACGCCTCTGCCACGTTCTCGCCCGTCTCCGGCATCGAGTCCGTGCCGTACACCTGCTTCATCTTCGGATTCACGAAGCGCCAGCCGATGGTCGTGTCGTGGTTTTCCGCCGCGCGCGGAAAGGCGCTTTCCGCCTTGCCCATCACGAACGGCGCCCGCGTCATGCTCTCCACGCCGCCGGCGATGGCAAGCGACACTTCGCCGGTCTTCACCGCCCGCGCCGCGCTGCCGACGGCATCCAGCCCGCTGGCGCACAGCCGGTTGATCGTCGTCCCCGGCACGGTCTCCGGCAGGCCGGACAACAGCGCCGCCATGCGCGCGACGTTGCGGTTGTCCTCGCCCGCCTGGTTGGCGCAGCCGAAATAGACTTCTTCGACCGCCGCCCAGTCGACACCGCCATTGCGCGCGATCAGCGCCTTGATCGGGATCGCTGCCAGGTCGTCCGCCCGCACATAGGCGAGGCCACCGGCATAGCGCCCGATCGGCGTGCGCACCGCGTCGCAGATATAGGCTTCGTTGGACATGATCCGTTCCCCGATGACTTGATGGCTCGCAATTTACCCGCTGGGCCCATCGCATCAAACACGCGATTTTGCTGTGGAATCGCTCCGCTAGGCGCGGTTCGCCGGGCGCGCTAGCTTCGCGCCAACGATATTGGAGAAACGCCATGAAAGCCGCCGTCTACTACGAAAATGGCCCGCCATCCGTCCTGAAATACGAAGATGTTCCGGATCCGCAGCTCACGCCTACCGGCATCATCATCAAGGTCGAAGCCGTATCCATCGAAGGCGGTGACACGCTGAATCGCCAGGGCGGCGCATTGATCACCAAGCCGCACATTGTCGGTTACCAGGCCGCCGGCGAAGTCGTCGCGGTCGGCGAGGGCGTCACCAACTTCAAGATCGGTGACAAGGCCGTCACCACCGGTTTCAATGGCAGCCACGCCGAACTGCGCGCCGTCGCCGCCCGCACCGCATGGAAGATTCCCGCCGGCTGCGACGTGAAACTCGCCGCCGCGGTCCCCGTGCCCTTCGGTACGGCTCACGATTGCCTGTTCGAGTTTGGCCACCTCACGGCAGGTCAGACCGTGCTGGTGCAAGCCGGCGCCTCAGGCGTCGGCGTCGCGGCCATCCAGCTCGCCAAGCGCGCCGGTGCCCGCGTGCTTGCCACAGCCTCAAGCGATGACCGTCTCGCGCGATTGAAGCCGCTCGGTCTCGACGACGGTATCAACTACAAGACGCACGACGTCGTGCAATCGGTGATGAAGCTCACCGACAACAAGGGCGTGAATCTTGTCGTCGATTCCGTCGGTGGCTCGACACTGCAAGGCTCGATCCTGTCGCTTGCTTATCGCGGCCGCGTCTCGATGGTCGGCGCCGCGGGCCGCGAGCCGATGCGTGTCGATGTCGGCTCGCTGATGGGCGGCAACCGCACGCTCTCCGGTGTTTTCCTCGGTGCCGAGATCGCGACCGATCGCGTGCACAACATGATCCAGCAGATGGTCGACGAGGTCGCGAATGGCAGCTTGAAGGTCCTTATAGACAAGACCTTCCCGCTGAAGGATGCCGCGGCCGCGCACGCCTATATCGAAAGCCGCCAGGCGGTCGGGCGGGTGCTGCTCATTCCGTAGAAGCGCACAACACACGGGCCGCAGTCGGTTGTAGGTCGCGATAAGGCATTGAATCTCTGGGACTTCCAACCCGCCAGGGCTGGGGATGTTTACGCCGCCTAGTACAACCTTGCGTTTCAGGTGCCTCCCATAACCGTGTAACGTTGGCTGGGGCGGAAGGCTTGTGTATCGGCACGCGCGTTGTGTTTCGACGTGCCGGATAGGCTTGTGGAGGCGCGTATGAGTCGCTTTGACGAGGTTGCGCATTTCGTCAGCGCAGCCAATCGGGTCACCGGTTTCGACGAACTGCGGACGTTGCTCGACGGGTTCGTCCGCTCTCTCGGTTTCGATTACTACGCCCTGGTGCACCACGCAGGCATGGTGCGCGCCAATGAGAAGCTCGTGCGCCTGCACGACTTTCCCGAAGATTGGGAAGGACTCATCCGTGATCGAGGCTATTTTTGCGACGATCCGGTGCACGTTGCCTGCCAGAGTTCTTTTGTGCCGTTCACGTGGCAGGATGTTCCGAACATGATTGCGCTCTCGCAAAAGCAACGCGAGATACTCGATGCCGCGCGCCTCGCCGGCCTCGGCAATGGCTTCACCGTCCCGATCCACGTTCCGGGCGAGCGGATCGCCTCCTGCACCTTCTCGATCAAGACCGGCAAGGAAATCCCGAAGGACGTCCTGCCGATCGCGCAGTACATGGGCTGTTTCGCGTTCGAGGCGGCGCGCCGCGTGGCTGAAACAACGCCCGCCGAGAAATCCCGTCTGCGCCGCTTGCCTTCGCCGCCGAAGCTCACGCGCCGCCAGCTCGACTGTGTGGTGCTCGCCGGACAGGGCAAGAGCGACCGCGACATCGCCCAGATACTGGATATCGGTTACGAAACCGCACACCAGCACATGGAAGATGCCAAGCGGAAATATGGCGTCGCCACGCGCATGCAGCTGATCGTGCGCGCCTTATTCGACAACCATGTTGCCTTCGCCGACCTGATGCCGAACTGAACATCCCCTAACTAGGGGATCGCCTGTAAACTTCGTTCGATGCGACCGTTCTCTCGGGAATTCCTGGGAGTCCTGTCATGGTCGATGTCGTCACCGCGCATAACCGGCTTAACTATCGCGATGTCACCGAACAGATGCATCGCGACCGGAAGAAGATTTTCGTCGATCAGCTGAAATGGGACATTCCGGTCGTCGACGGCCAGTTCGAAATGGACCAGTTCGACACCGACGCCGCGATCTATCTCATGGCGCTTGATCCGGCGAAGAAGCGGCACATGGGTTCGGTCCGGCTTCTGAACTCGACAGGCCCGCATCTGCTGGGCGATGTGTTCCCCTATCTCTGCGACAAGGGCGTCCCGCGCGGCGACGACGTATGGGAAATCACCCGCCTTTGCACCGCGCCCTACAAGGATGTCGATCCACGCCCGGTGCGCGGCCGCATCGCCACCGCGTTGTGCGAATTTGGCCTGCTCTATGGGATCAACAAGTACACCTGCGTGGCGCACACGCAGTGGCTTTCCGCGCTTCTGGCTGTCGGCTGGGAATGCGAGATGCTGGGAGAGCCGCGGCAGGTGGGCAACGAGGTGGTCGGCGCGATGGCGATCACGATCACCGCCGCAACGCTCCAGATGTTCCGCGACCGCAAGAAGTCGCGCATCCCGGTGCTCCAGCTCGACCACATCGCGCAGGCGGCCTGACGGAGTGTTGATGTCCGTCGCGGCGCGCAGCAGCAAAAGCGATCCAGCGCGCCTCTGGGCCGGCGAGCTCTTGCGGCGCGGCTACTGCGTCGTGCCGGACATGCTGCCCGTCAAGATTGTCGACGCTTTGCACGCGGATCTGAAGCCGCGGTTCGCCAACACGCCGTTCTGCGAAGGCGACTTCTTCGGCAGCCGCACCAAACGTTTCGGTGGTCTGCTCAAGCGCTCGCCACACGCCGCGGCGTTGGTCCAGCATCCATTGGTGATGGACATCCTGGCGCTCATCCTTGGTCCCAATTGCGATCGGGTACAACTCAACCTCACCCAGGCGATCGAGATCTGGCCGGGCGAGCCCGAGCAGGCGCCGCACCGCGATGAAGACATGTGGCCGGTGCCGAAGGGCGAGATCGAATATCTTGTCAACGTGATGTGGCCACTCACGCCCTTTCGAGCGGAGAACGGTGCCACCGTTGTGTGGCCCGATTCGAACGGCAGACGCCGTCCGGCGGCGCCGCAGCGCAGCGATGCGGTCGCCGCGGAAATGAACCCCGGTTCCGCATTGCTCTTCCTGGGTTCAACCTTGCATTGTGGCGGCGCGAACCGCACCGCCTCGCCGCGTGCGGGAGTCGTCTGTGGCTACACGCTGGGCTGGCTCAAACCCTATGAAAACCAGTGGCTGGTCTACCCGCCCGGCGTCGCGCGGACATTCTCGGCGGAATTGGCGGCCCTGGTTGGTTACCAGCGCGAGCGCCCCAACATCGGAAATTATGAAGGACAATGTCCGTCGATTCTTCTGAACGACCGCGTGCCGGAGTACATTCCCTTCCAGGACGCATTCAAGGACGAACAGGTCAAGGCACTCGCCGCATATCGTGCTCGACAGCTCGCGGCACAAAGGGGACAGTAACAGTATCGCCATGCAGCTCACGGCATCCGCGTTTGAGTTCATCGAGGAAGTCGATCGCAAGAACGACATCCCCTCTCTGGTCGACTCGTTCCAGGGTCTCATCCAGCGCTTCGGAATGGATTGCTTCATGCTCGGCGATCCGTCGCGCCCGCACGAGGCGCGCGACGATCGGCTGATCGCAAGCACGTGGCCCGAAGGTTGGCTCAATCACTGGCTCTCGTCGAACTACATCAAGAGCGATCCCGTCCTGCATCAGCTTCTCTCGCGCAACGAGCCGGTGCAGTGGAGCAAGATCACCGCGAACGACCAGATGGGCTCTCGCATCCTCGACGAGGCCACGGAATTCCATATGACCGACGGCTTCGCGCTGCCGATCTATACGCGTGACGGCTTCGCGGTTGGCCTCACCATGGGCGCCCAGCATTACGAGCTCAGCAAGCAGGATGAGGCGTGCCTCCATCTCGCCTCCATCTACTTCCACGCCAAGCTGGAAAAGCTGCGCGCCGAGGGCACACCGAAGCCTCGGTCCCGACTGACGCCGCGCGAGCGCGAGTGCCTGACCTGGGTCGCCGCAGGCAAGACGGACTGGGAAATCTCCCAGATACTCAACATCGCCGAGCAGACGGCGCACGAATATGTCCAGAATGCGCTAACCAAGCTTAACGCGACCACGCGCGCCCAAGCCGTCGCCGTCGCCATCCTGACCAAGCAAATCCTGTCCTGACGCACGTCCTGCGGAACAATCCGGTGGATCATTTTGGCGACCCCCTGTTCAGGGGGGTGACATGCTGGACGCTGGGGGGCCTGACTTCGGGCCTCTTTTCTTTCCAGCAGGAGTATTCGCCATGCTTGAGGTGGTCACCAACCGCAACGCACATCAGTACCAGGATGCGCTCCACGACATGTTTGACATGCGTCACCGCATCTTCGTCGAGCGGATGGGATGGGAGGCGCTGCGCAAACCCGATCGCCTGGATAAAGACCAGTTCGATACCGACGACGCGATCTATTTGCTGCTGACCGACGACGACGGCACGGTGATCGGTTCCCATCGCATGCTCCAGACGGTCAAGCCGCACCTGTTCTCCGACGTCTTCCCGCAATACTGCGCCGTGAAGGGCGTGCAGCGCGGCGAGAAAATCCTGGAATTGACGCGCACCTGCGTCGATGAGGAAAAGCTCGACAAGGCAACGATGGAACGCGCCCGCAAACGCATCATGGTCGGCCTGTTCGAGTTTTTCGTCCGTGCCGGCTACGACCACGTGACCATGTTGTCGCCGGTCGACCTGGTGTTTCGCTACCTGCTCATCGGCATCGAGGTGAAACCTCTCGGCATCCCGGTCGAGATCGACGGCATCAAGCAGGTTGCGCTCATCGCCCCGATCAACGCCGA
>Ga0070666_10000223_pt1 | contig 38722 bp, 51 predicted proteins | sample KBSS23metaG_FD_64677 | JGI IMG/M metagenome (GOLD analysis project Ga0070666, IMG submission 64677) | Switchgrass rhizosphere microbial communities from Kellogg Biological Station, Michigan, USA - KBS S2-3 metaG | ecosystem: Host-associated > Plants > Roots > Rhizosphere > Soil ... | reverse complement strand
CGCCGGGGGGGCGTTGGACGTCGGCGGCGGCAGCGCAGGTGGCGCGGCAGCCCCGTGCAGCTTGTCCCAGGCATCCCCGACAACATCCGCCGTTGCTTCGGCGCCCCTGCCACCGGTGGCCGTCTCGTACGTCCACGTCGGGATCGCCGTCACCGGGTTGGTTTCAAGTACGACCTTTCCGACCTTGCCGACGGTGTCCCAAAAGCCCATGCCCGGGCACGCGCGTTCCTGGGTGACGCGGTGACTTAGCGGACAAGATGTCCGGGAACTACGTCCCGCGCGAAGCGGCCGGGAGGCGTCGCGTGCCGGGCTTGACCGCCACGTCCACGGTCGCGGCGGACAGGCGGAAGCCCGCGCCGGTGTTGGCCGCGCTTTCCTCGATCACGAACTTGGCCGCCGTGCACCGCTGGATGTCCATGCGGAATTCGGGCTCGGGCCACGCCGCGGTTCCGGCGATGGTTTTCGCGGGGAAAGCGATCGGGGTGTCCAGGTAGTTCAGGTATGTTGACACCTTCAGCGTGTGCGTGCCGGCGTTCTCGCCGGTCAGCAGCAGCCGCTTCAGCCGCTCGAAGCCGGCGATCCCGGCCAGCGCCAGCCAGGGCAGCACGATTCGCTGCGCGTAGCCCGTGCCGTTGTCGCCGTAGGCCCCCACGGTTTCGTAGCTGACCACGCCAGTCGTAGGGTGCGCCCAGTAAACCGTCGAGCCAATCGCCACCGCTGCGCCCGCCGGCTGGCCCGTGAAGGTGTACCACTGGCGCTGCTGGTAGTCCCAGACGTACGTGCGGCCCGCGGCGGTGAAGAATCGGAGCTGGTTGTAGTCGGGCAGGTGCACGGCGCCGGTGATGTCCCGTCCGGTCCCGCTGAAGTACGACTGCACCGGCGCGCCGATGAAGTTCAGCTCGCCACCGCGCGTGAGCTGCCAGATGCCGCGCGATCCCTCGAAGCACAGGCCGGCCGGCTCTTGCAGGACGGAGCGCGGGTTGATGGTGCCCTGCCCGTTCGTGATCTGCTGGGGATCGGCGAACCCGCCAGCGCCGCGGTCGTCAGGCCCGTCGCCCGACAGCGCGTAGATGGTCGCGCGCTTGAAGAAGATCATCTTGTCGTCGAGCACGCCCAGGGCGGTCAGGTCCCCGTCGAAGGCGTCAAAGGTCAAAGTGAACGTGGGGTGGAAGCCCGGGAAGACGCCGTTTCGGAAGAGCTTCGAGTACCAGACGGCTCGGCGGTCCTCCGACCGGATGCCGGCGATGCGCCCCTTGTACTCGATGACGCACGACAGGCCGGGCGCGTCGAAGTTGGGCAACTCGCCGCCCGTGGTGTACAGGTACTCGTTCGCCGTTATAGTGCTGTCCGCGGTGACGTCGTTGAACGTCACGGTGTCCACGGTGACATCGTTGGCCGTCTCGGCGGTCTTGTAGAAGACCTGCCCGTTGGCGATGTTTCGAAACAGCACAATCGACACCGAGAAGGCGCGCAGGTCGATCCGTAGCGTCGGCACCGTGATCGCGCTGGACTGGTTCGCCCCCGTGAGCGTAGACGACACAACGGCGGACGGGGCGGACCAGTGGACCCGTCCCGCACCGTCGATGAGCTTGTACAGGGCCTGCCACTTGTAGTTCCCGAGCAGGGTCAGCGACCCGCCGAGGGCGGGCGTCGACGTCAGCGCCTCGGGAAACAACAGGTGGTTGCTCGCCATGAAGCCGAATCCGCCGTCATAGACCTTGACGATCCCGCCCGGAGCCACCGCCACGCCTCCCGCCTCGATCGACAGGCCGAGGTCGGCATTCGTGAAGTCCAGCTTCATCAGCTGCGTGTTGCGGAGCTGGAACGCGGAGCCTGCGACGGTTTCGACAGCGATCGTGCGAGGCAGGGCCACGGCATAGGTCGCAGCGGACGTCCCCGAGCCCGAGATCGCGGTCACCGCCGGCAGCGAGCCTTGCCGCGCGGTCCGACCGCCGCCCTCGCCGGGGAAGATCTTGCCGATGACCATGGGCCGATCGCCGGTTACGTTGGAGGTGGTCAGCATGGCCACGGCGTGCATCGGCTGGATCGTCGAGTCGTAGGTCAGGACCACGAAGTAGTTGAACCCCGATCCGCGACGGAAGGCCTTCGACCCCAGGCACACACCCCGAATGATCGTCGATGCCGCGACGACGCCGCCGACGATTGAGGCGAAGCGGAGCGAGGTGTTGTAAGTCGGCGACGCGGCCAGCTCCCAGTAGATCCGCTTGTCCGAGCCCGAGCCGCTGAGATAGCCCGTCAGGTTCCGCACGTTGGTCGTGGCGCCCGCGTCGCACGTCTGCGTGGCGGTGACCGCGAACGCCGTCGACAAGGTGCGGACCACGACGCCGCCGACGCTGCCAGCGGTGATCAGGTAGTAGCTGCCCGAGCCGGTCAGGTCTTCCGCCCACGCCATGCACTGGTCGGCGTTGGTGGCCGCTCCGAAGGTGGCGCTGGTGACCGTGGCGCCGGTGGCAGGGTTGAATTCGAGGCCGGTGATCGTGGCAGCGTTGTTCAGGTAGGCGATGCAGATCGTGGAAGCACCGGGTCTCGGGATGACGTCGAAGTACGGCTCTGCCGCCGTCACGTTGGTAGCGATTTGGTAGCTGGTCGGCCCGGTCAGGGCCGCGGAATTCCAGACGAGCGCGAACAGCTTGTTCGTGAAGTCCATGTAGAACGCAACCAGGTAGCCGCCAGCCGACGCGCACCGCGGGCGCCGGCCGACCGTTGACCATGGGCTGACCCCCATGTTGCCGGTGGCCGTGTCGATCACCGCGTAGCCGACGCCGTTCGCCGTGGATTCCAGCTCGTTGGCGACGACCGCTAGACCATTGGTGGCGACCGCGGCGTCGGGCAGCGACCGGTCAAGCGCCGACTGCAGCCCGCAGATCGTCGCCGGCAACATGGTCCCATCGAACCCCGGTCCCGTATTGTCCAGGGCGAACCATCTCCCGGCGCTGGGGTCGTAAGCCGCCGAGTCGCAGTTGGACCCTCCCGATCCCATGCGCCCGGTGTCCACTCGAAACAGGCCATTCCGCTGCTTCCCCAGGAACTGTGGCCCGGTCACTGCCGGTACGGTGCCGCCGGCGGTCGTGGTCGTCGGCAGGGCGGCCGATCCGAAGCGCTTCCGCAGCTCGCCAGTCCGATCCCGCCAGCAGTTCTCGATCTCCAGGAAGCTTCCGGGCTGTACGAGCTCGGGCGCCGTCTTCTGGTCCAGGCCGCCAACCAAGGGGACCTGGAACGTCGTGCGCTGCGGCTTGGCCATGCCACGGCACCGTCGTTTCTTTGTAGCGTGTCATCTGTATCGTATGTATCATCTCAACATGAAGACGTTAATTCTGGCGGCGGTGGTGTCGTGGGCCTTTTCGGGGTGCGCCTTGGAAATCGAGGTTGATCCGGCGAAGGTGGTCGAAGCGCCCACGGGCGCCGGGGAAGCGATCCAGGCGGTCGCCGACACCTACGGAATGCGCTCGCTCCCCACTGTCTATTGGTACGGCAAGGGGCTCGACTGCATGGATGGCCTCGGCTACCACGACCAGACCGGCGATTGCGTGACTGGCGACGAGCTGAACGGCGTCATCACGGTGGCGCTGCCCGATGGCGTCTTGATCAGCGCGCTCCGTGATGACTGGGGATGCGCCTTGCTGACTCACGAAATGGCGCACGCCGCGAGCGAACAGGCCGGCGAAGGTGGATGCAGCAACCACGACTGCCGCTGGTTCAAGGGGCCCTGCCAGGGGGCTACGGCGCTGCTTGAAGAAATGGGGATCTAGGCGAACTCTTCCAGGATCCCGTAGCCCGCCCCACCGGCCCCGCCCGCCCGCGCTGCCGTTCCGTCGTCGATGGCGCCGCCGCCGCCCGCAGCTGGCCCAATGGCTGCATTCCCCGCCGCGGTGGTCGTGAACGGGCGCGCATGCCCGAGGCCGCCACCGCCGATGGACGAGCTACCGCCTGCGCCGCTGATGGCCATGATGTCCGCGAAGTTGATCCGAACCATGACCGACGGCTGCCCTGGGGCGCCGCCGCCGTTCGTGGTGCCATTTGTCGCGAGCGCGCCCCCTGGTCCGCCTCGTAGACCCCTGCTGGTCGCTCCTGCGGTACCTGCCGCGTCGCCCGCGCCGCCGGTGCCGCCCGGGGCGGTGACGGTCACGCCGCCTGCGCTGAATATCGAACTGCCCCCGTTGCCGCCGTCGCCCCCGGCGGTCGACCCCCCTGTGCCGCCTGCGCCGAGGGCAAACGTGTACGAGGCTGCAATGGGATTGCCCACGCGCTCGGCATAGGAACCTGCCCCACCGCCGCCGGCCGCCGCGATGGCGCTGATGACGCCACCGCCGCCGCCGCCGCCGCCCCACAGGCGTACGCGGTAGGACTTGGTCCCGGCAAACACCGCCAGGGTCGTTCCGGTGAGCACTGTCGACCGCAGGAGCCGCCCCGTTGCGTCCGGCACCAGCGCCGCCCACCATGCGCCCTGCGAATCGGACTCGAACACGACCGCCGACGTGGCCGCCAAGGCGTAGGCCGTTTGAGCGCCGTTGAGCGTGTCTGCGCCGCTCGGCACGACCGAGATCGCCACGGCCGAGGTGTTCACCAGCACGACCAGTTGCCCCGTGCCGGCGCCCTGGGCGTTCGCGGTGGGAAGCGTGATGACGTCCGCTGCGTTGGCCCCGACGTAGCGGACCAGGCGCGCGGCAGGGTCGAACGTGCCCGACGTCGCGAGGCTCAGAACGCGGAGCGGGAGCGGCCCCTCAAGCGCGGCCTCGAGCTGGGCGATCCGCTGCTGGGAGGCGTCCGTGTTCCGATTGCCGCTGGCGTTCCAGAACTCCGACATGGCTCACCAGGAATCGGCGTCGTTCAGATCGTCGGCGTGCACGTCGGTGATGCGCGGGGCCTCCGAGCCGTCACGGCTCGCCGCCATGGTCTGGATGCGCGCTCGCTGGATCGCCTTGGCGGTGAACAGATCTGACGCGTCTTCCTCGCCCTTCACGCGGCACTTGATGGCTACGTCGACGATGACGTACTCCTCCCACCCGTTGATGCCGTCGAAGGTGTCGCCGTCGGCAGCCAGGGGCGTGAAGACCGGTACGTACCATTGCAGGTAGGTGCCAGGCGCGCTGGTGGTCGGGTAGATGTAGACCGTGCCACCCGCCAAGATGTAGCGCGGCTCGGTGTACGTCAGGCGCTCGCGAAAGACACCCTTCTTGACGTGGGTGTAGTCGGTTCCGCCGATGCGTCGGTCGAGGCCGCGCCAGCGAATCATGCCGGTGGGCACGGGGAAGCTCACGCCGCCTGAATTCACGGTGACCGGCGCACTGGCCAGGTACCAGTCTTCCGACGCCTGGATCAGCAAGTCGTACAGCTCGGCGATCGACTTGTTGATCCACGTGGTCAACGTCGCGTCGAGGACGAAATTGTCCGCGACCAGATCGGCACGGTCGCGGACCTGGTCGCGGAATTGTAGGAGGGTGGTTGCCACCCGGGGTCAGTCCTTTGCGGCCTGGGGTGGCCCGCTCGGGCTGGTCTCATACCCGTCGCAGATGGCGCAGGCGTCGCGGAACGCCTCGGCCGCGCGCGGGGCGTCCTCTTCGGCCAGCGCCTTGCCGAGCTTTCGCATGGCATCTTGCAGGCCGACGATTTCCGGCTTTTCCACGGGCGTGCGGTCAGGATCTGAGTCGAGATCCTTCACGCGCGGGGACCGCAGGATGGCCGACGCGAGCTTTTGCTTGGCGCTCTCCATGGGTCACACGGAGCTGTTGTCGAGAGTGATCTCGATGTAGATCGTCGCGCCGTCCTCGACCTCGGCGTCCGCCATGGTGTCGGTGCGCGCAAACTGGATCTCGAAGTATCCAGTCGTTGACACCGCCACATTCCGCGGGAAGGCGTGCATGCCCTTCGCCGTGGTGTATGCCGCCGTGGTCGCGCCGTTCGGGACGGCGTGCACGGCCAGCAGCCCCTGGTACTTGTCCGGGTTCGTTGCGCTGAGTCCGAGCTGAACGCCGTAGCGGCCCGTGCCGGCCACCTTGGTCAGCGTGAATCCGGCCTTCTTGAGCGACGTGAAGTTCGCCGCGGTGGTGTCGAGCGTGCCGCTGGTGGTCGTGAGGAACTTGCCGAAGAGCTTGATTACACCCTTCTTCACGGAGCCAGCGAGCGGAGAGAAGGAACGATTTGCCATTGGGATGTCTCCCTAGGAAGTGCAGCGCGGCCGACGGTTGCCCGCCGGCCAGCGCTGCGGCTTCTTAGATCTGGACGTTGATGTTCCAGCCCGGCGCCTTGCAGATCGCGTTGCCGTAGTAGCCAACGCGCAGCTCGACACCGTCGTAGTTCGACCCGCGCAGAACCTCCAGGCCATCGGTGTTGATGATCCGGGGCACGTCGCCCATGGAGCCGAACAACCAGGTGTTCAGCTGAAGCATCCAGGCCCGGTTGCTGGGGCAGTCCTGGTCCTGGAAGAAGTCGACCTGACCGGCCGGGGTGTAGAGCCTGATGCCCTCGAAGCCCACCTTGGCCTCGTTGGAGCCCTGCTCCATGCGGACGTACTGGACCTTCGAGCCGAGGCTCTTGATCAGCTGTCCGTAGGTGACGGGGTTCAGCACGCCGAAGTCCAGCTGCGCGCCTTCGCGACCAGCCAGCGACGCCGCGTCGATCAGGGCTTCCTCGATGGGCTGCCCGGTTCCGTCGTAGCGGAGACCGCCAAGACGGGAGTCCTGGGTGCGGTCCACCGCGAAGAAGGCCGTGGCGGACGGCGCGGTCGCCGGGCACCAAGCCTCGATGCCAGCGAGGCAGACGCGGGTCGGAGTGGCCGAGTCTTGCCGGTCACCCTGCAAGAACAGCCAGTCGTTCTGAGCGATGGTGGCGATGCCGGCCGACAGGTTGCCGGTCATGGTCACCGTGCCGGCGGCGCGATTGACGCCAGCGACGGTCAGCGTTCCAGCCTTCAGAACGGCGGCGTTCTGCGAGGTGGACGCGACCAAGATCTGGCCCTTGCTGAACCGAACAACGTCTGACGCGTTGGTCAGCGTCAGGGTCGTGGTAGCGAAGGACGAGTTCTGGACCTGGCCAACGTCGCCCCATCCCTCCTTGTACATCTCCCAGTTGAGACGCCGCGCTTGCGCGGACATCGACTGGTCGATGGCCTTGGTGAGCGCCTGGAAGAAGGCGCCCTGATCGCCCTTGGTGGCGAGGATGGTTTCGTTGTCGACGCGCGCGACGGAGTACTTCTTGATGCGCGTGACCTCGAAGCGATCGAGGCCGGGGCCAGCCGCGATGGACTGCGTCTGGGCGGTGGCGAGATCGGCGCTGGTGGCCTGCAGGTCGTCGAATACGACGGGCTGCAACCACTTGTCGCCAGTCATCTCCTTCATCTTCTTGAGCGCAGCGAAGAGCGGCTTGCGCGGGTAGACCATCGACTCGATGAAGTCCGGCGTGAACCGGTTCTTCAGGTCGTCTGCGAGCGTGGTGGTATCGAATGCCATGGCGAATTCCTCCGGTCAGGACGCCTGGCGGCGACGGAGGATTTCCGCCGTGCGCGCCTCGGGGTCGTACGGCAACGGGGGCAGCGCAGGAGGCGCCGGGCCGTTCGTGCCGCGGTTGGTGAGAGTGGTGGTCGTGGACCGCTGCTCGCTCTGGCCGGTTCGGTTCTCGCTCGGTACAAGCTTCAACTTCGGGATTTCGAGGGCGCGTCTCGCTTTGCCCTCCAGTTCCAGCTCCAGTTCGTCGGCGACCTGCGCGAACGGGCGAAGCTCGCCCTTTTCCAGCAGGTGCTTTTCGATGCGCGCGGTGACTTCGCTCTCCGCGCCGTACGTCGCGATGAGCGCGTACTTGTCCGATGCGCCGGCCTTCAGCTGGCCGATCACTTCGGTTCGAAAGTTGGCGATGACTTGATCGGCCTGGGCGTCACGCTGGGCGGCCTCTTGCCGCTGGCGCTCGGTCTGCGCCTGGGCGTCACGCTGGGCGATGGTCTGTTCGAGCCGCGCAACGCGGTCGTCGACGGCTGGAGTGGGCTCGGGCTCGCCGGCCAGCGACGCCAGTACCTGCTCGTCGCTGTAGCCCAGTAGCTTCAGCGCCTCACGTGGGTTGTTGCGGGCGGTCTTCAGCTGCTCGGCGAAGGACGTGAACTGGGCGCGTTCGGCCTTGAACTGATCGCGCTCGGTGCGCAGGCGCTTCTCTTCGCTGGCCAGTTGCGCGAAGCCGCGCGACAGGTCAGGGGCGGGCGGTTCGGCGGCCACCGGCGGCGTGGCCGCGGGGGCGCCAGGCGTTGCAGCGGGAGCGGGAGCCGCAGCCACGGGGGGCGCGGCGACGGGCACGGGCTTGGGAGCCGGCGCGGCCGACTGATTCGGAATGCTGCTCGGGAGTGGCGCAGTCGCTGGCGCCGCAGAGGTGCTCGCTTCGGTGCTCATGCACCGGCACGGGCGTTCCTACGTGCGACCGTCCGTGCGTCGTCGCCAGCGTGCGTACCGTGGTTTCAGGATGCGCGCCCAGGGCGAGCCCGGATCAACGTAGACCACTGGAACGGTCAGCCCGGCGACCATCGTGGCGACGGGAACCACGGACGCCACGGTGACGACGTACGGCGCGGTCAGGTTGGCCGCCATCGTGGCGCCCGGGACGGTCGCAGCCACCGCCAGGAAGTCGGTCGACGCCAGCGCGGCTGCGCACGTCGGTGGTGGCACCGTCGCATCGACCGCGACGTTGTTCTGGCCGGCCGTCAGCGTGGCCGCCATCGTCGACACAGGAACGGTCGCCGCGATCGCGATGGAGTCTGTGCTGACCAGCGCGATCGCTGACGTCGCGACGGGCGCCACGCCAGACACGGTCAGCGCGTCGGTGGACGCGAGCGCGGTGGCGCTGGTGGCCACCGGGACGGTTGCAGCTACAGTGATAACTCGATCCGGACTGATGAGCGTCGCGGCCATCGTTGCGACCGGGGCGACCCCTGCGACAGTGAGGACGTCCGTGCTGCCAAGGGCGATCGCCGAGGTGGCAACAGGGACCGTGGCGGCAACCGTGAGCGAATCAGTGGACGCCAGTGCAATGGCGCTGGTGGCGACGGGCGCCGTTCCTGCGACGGTCAGGCTGTCGGTGCTTGCGAGGGCGATCGCCGAAGTCGCAACCGGCGCGGTGCCGGCGACGGTCATCGTGTTGCCGCCGCCCAGCTCGTTCCCGGCGGCCAGCGTCGCGACCTCGCCCGACGTCAGGATGCCCGAGTAGACGCGGACGTCGTCCAGGGCGCCGTCGAGCGGCTCCAGGGGGCCGCCAAATGGGTACCAGGTGGACATCGCGACGTAGTCGGTCGCGGCGATGTCCAGCGTCGCCCCCGTCATCGGGTAGGCGGTGCCGTCGAAATAGAAGATCGTCGTGACCGAGCCGGTCGGGTCCTGCGTGTATGCGAGATGATGCCAGAGTCCGTCGGTCGGCACCGCGGGGCCGTCGGAGATGGCGTTTGAGCCACCTCGTTCAGCGCGGAGCAACGCTCCGCGCTCTGCGATTTGGAGGAATCCCGTCAGTCCACTGTCGGTGAGCACCAACAGTTGCTGAGTGCCGCTGGTACCGGTGAACTTCACCCACAGCGAGAGCGAGAGGGCCGCGTTGACGTTCGGCAGGCCCGTCGCGGCACCAGCGGTGAAGCTGTTGCTCCCGTCGAACAGCAGCGCGTTCGCGTCGGTGAACGAGATCGCGGCCGGCGGGGAGACGCGCGTGAAGCCACCGCCGTTCAGGGTGAGCGGTGACGAGCCGGCGCTATCGGCCGCGGTGGTGCCGGACGCTTCGTCGAGCTTCCAGTATGCGACGAGCGTCGCCACTGGCCGTTACCCTCCCGCGGTCAGAACCATCGACGTGCAAGCAACGGTGGTCGCAGCAACAATCGAAGTCGAGTTGATGATCGCATCCGTGCCGCTGGTCCCGACCGTCCCGTCGACCACCGCCGTGGTGCCGTCGGTCTTGAACGCCCGGAAGAACGTCGCGGTCCCCGTCGCATCCGCGCTCGTGTCGCTGCCGATGGCGTTCGCTGTCTTGGTCCCCCCGGTGGCAGCCGCAAAGGCGGTCGCCCCGAAGGTCAGCTCAGCGAGCAGCGTGTTGCCCGACAGCGCCGTGTCCGGCGTGGCAGGCCGAGTGCCCGAGTAGATACGCAGGAAGCCGCTGTTCAGAACGTCAAACTGAGCGTTCAGGCCAAGGTTCTTGGATGCCGTCGAGATCGTGAGCGCCATGCAACGGCACGCGCGTTCCTAGTCGGCGGCGGAGGGGTTAGGCGGGCACGCCCCACACGCGGACCGTGCCGGTGAAGGACGTGGATCCGGTCCAGCCGACCGCGGTGATTCCGTTCGTGGTGTCGGTGCATTGACCCCAAGCGGTACTCGTTCGGATCACGCCAGACGAATGCCACTCGCTCGAGTAGTGGCGCAGCCTGCCGGTCACCAGCGGATAGATCGCGACTCGCCCGTGGACGCTGATGTTCCCGCCCGCGCTGTCCAGCGTGGCAAGGTACATGGTCGCGACGTTGTCGAAAATGGTCTGGGAGCCGGCGACCCGGTACACCCCGGACACCGCTCCAGCGGTCGGGCCTGCGCCGGTCAGGTTCAGGATGGGGTCAAAGGCGGCAGATGTTTCGAGGCCGTCAATCTCCATCCCAATCTCTTGGTAGGACTCCGCGACGAACGACGGCGACGTATAACCCGTCGCTGCCGCCAACGTGGACTGGCCGATCAGGATCGGAACGCCGGCGCGCCCCGCGACGGTGCCGCTGTTGACATTGGCCACGCTCCAGCCTCGGGCGGCGTTGCCGATGTAGACCGTGTTGGTCGCGAGCTCAACGAAGATCTCTCCGATGTAGGCCGGCGCGGCTGGTAGGCCTGTTCCAAATCTCGGATTTGCCATGCCACGGCACCCGCGTTCCTACTGCGCGACGGGGATCGCTGACACGGCGGACGGCACCGCGGGAATCATCGGACCCGGTGATACCGGCATGCCGGGCGGTGGACCAGGCGGTGGGCCACCGGGCGGAGCAGGCGGCGCCGGCGCGGCGCTGGCTGGCTGCCCAGGCTGCGGCAGGTCCATCGCCTCTTGAATGAACCGGCGCAACAGCTCGATGCGCTCTTCGGGTAGCTCGTCGGCGCGGGCCTTCAGCAGGGCGTTGTGCCCCAGCGTGATCGCCATGTCCCGGCTGATGTACTCGTCGGGCGGGTCGTATCGGCCGTGCTCGGTGATGCCGCTGATCAGGCGCTGCACGTCCTGCATGCCGGCTTGCTCGAGGGACAGGTAGCTTTCGAGGTCCGGGAAGTCGAGCAACGACCGCGCCCACACCGCGGCGGGGCCTTGGTCGGACAGCAGGTTCGATCCGTACAGCTCTTGCACCGTCTGCAGCTTCGCGCTGGGCATCGTCGGCAGGATTGACGTCGGGTAGTCGCGCAGCACGTAGGCGTCTTCTTTGAGGTCCACCTCGGACCAGTCGATCACCTCGATCAGCTTGGTTCCTGGCGCCTTGACCCGCAGCGCGACGTTCTTCTCGTACATGCGCCGGGACAGCGCGATCATCTTCTCGAAGATGGACAGGTAGAACTTCTCAAAGCGCTGGGCGTTGATGACGAACCGCTCAGACTCGATATCGTGCATCTCCCGCAGGGCGATCGCCGCGTCCAGGCCGTCCGGCTTCTTGGCGTTCGCGGACATCTGGCTGATACCGGTCAGCTCGTACGCTTTCTTCACTAGCGCATCGAGCTGCACGAACAGGTCAGGAGGCACGCCAGGTGCGACCCACAGCTCTGGCTTGGTGCCGCGGTATTTCACGATCGCGCCCACCTCGTTCGACAGGTGCTGTTCGACGATCTCGGACCCCAGCTCCACCAAGATCCGAGGCACCGAGCACAGGTGCTGGCACCGCTGGATGGTGCGCATCAGCCGGCCGATCTCGATCTGGATGCCGATCAGCTGCTCGGCCAGCGCCTGGCCCCACCAGCCCACCGGCCGCGTGCCCCAGACGTACTTGTCGAACGGGAACCAGGGAAGGTCCCATTCCTCCTTGAACAGCAGCCCGCCGTCGCAGACGATGACGTGCAGCCCGTCGCGGGCCTTCTTGCCGCTGCGCAGGTGCCAGCCCTCGTACACCGCGATTCGGTCCGTGGGGCCGCCGTTCACCATCAAGGGGTCGGCTGGGTTGGCCGCCACGATGGCTGCGCGTGCGGACTTGGCCTTTTCGCTGTCGCCCTGGGCGTACTGCTCGATCAGCAGGTCTTTCGCCACGAACTTGCGGCGGAACAACACCCGCGGCTCGCCATACATCGCGTCCGTGTCGTCGATCAGGATCTCGTGCGGCAACACCCGCTCCGTGATCACCTCGCCAGCGTCGTAGTCCTCGTAGGTATGGGCGATGCCAGCGTCCGCCCAGCCTGCGTCGTTGAAGCACTGCTGCCCGAGCTCGTACAGCCCGACCCCAGCGGCCCAGCCGTCGCAATACTTGGTGAGCTTCTTCGCCCGCTGCTGCTGGTCGTAGTTGCCGCCGCTGGTCAGAAAGAGGGCGCGCGTCTTGTTCTTGGCGATCTTGGCCGACGCGGTGTCGACGCAGCTCTGCACCACGTTGTAGTTCACGCGGTTGCCCGGCCCCTCGTCGGCGCGCTTCTGGCCGGACGTCACCTGGCGCAGGCCCATGCGGTACAGCGACGACACGGGCGCGTTCGCGTAGAGCCGCGCCTGTAGCAGCCACTGGCGTTCGCGCTCCTTCTGCTGCGGACTCGCCTCGATGGCCTTGGCCGCAGCAACGGCGCTGCTTGCCAGCTTCGAAAGGTCCGCCTCTTTCCACCAGCTGGCCGACACCACCGCCACGTCGGCGCGGCTGCTGCCCGAGATGTGGCTGCGCGGCAGGGTACTCGGCTCGCGGATCACTTGGTCAGGCCCTCGTGCGCGAAGAGCAGCTCTTCGTCGGTCTCGACCCGAGGCGGCGCCATCGGCGGCATCGTCACGGGCATGCTGCCCAGCACCACTTCGCTGGGCGTGCCGTCCGGGTGGAGGGTGAAGCGCGCCACGCCCTGGGCGCGCATGGTGCGCAGCAGTTCGATCAGGTCAGCGGTGGCGAGCACACCACGGCACGGCTGTTCTCAGGCTGGCTACGGCTCGGACGCCAACTGAAGCGCGGCTTCCTCGAAATGAGCCGTCTTCATGGCGCCGTCGAACCAGGCACAGAGGACCGGGCGATCGTAGATCACCGGTGAGGTGCCTCCGTACGCTGCCTGCATCTGCGCAATGCCCATCGACACGGCCGGCTGCTTCATGTGCATGACGGTCATCGCGGGACTTCCAGATCTCAACTTGACCACATCGCCGGGGTTCATGAGCCAGCACCAGCGTTCCAGGCCGCCGCGCCGAGATACCGGACATCTTGTCCGGTATCACCCGCCCTCCTCCCACCATTCCGAGCTGTTGCGCTGCTGGATGGCGCGCTCCTCCTTCTTCCACCAGTCGTCGGCGAGCTGGATCGCGGTCGGCGGTGGTATTGGGGCGCGCTCGGCCCAATGGAAGGCCACGCGATAGCCGTACAGCACGGCGTCTCCGATGTCCGAGTGGTACGAATCGGTCAGCTGCAGCTTGCCCTTGGCCTTCGCGCCGGGGTCCCACTGCATGTGCGCGCAGTCCTCGGCGAACTGGCTGCCGGGAGGCGCCAGCATCGCCCCGGTGCGTAGCGCATCGTCCAGCAACGTCAGGTGCTCGGCCTTCCGGTTCTTGTCGGCGGGCTCGATGTTCAGGCCCCACCGCCGGCGCAGTTCTTCGGCGATCTTCTTCCCGAGCGCCCCGAGGTCGCCCACTACCTTCATCGGCTTGTAGCGCTCAACGTCCGCCATCAGCTGCGCGCCCAGCTCGGAGATCCCCTGCCGGCGGACGACGGTTTCCTTGACCAATCGCAACTTTCGCTCCCCCGGTGCCCAGCCGAGCACCGCAATCGCGTCGGCATCCTCGAATCCGATGTCAAACGCGACGACGTAGACCCAGCCGGCGCGCGGCCCGTCCTCGAAGTCGCACGCGTTGCGGAGCGGGTCATAGTGCAGCGCCAGGGCATCGTCGTCGCGCACCCATTCGCCCAGATACTCGCGGCGATACGTGGGGTTGAACGCGTCCCAGCCGTGCTCTTCGCGCACCTGGGCGAGGATCTCCGTGACCGAGCGCCCTGCCCTGCGCGCTGGCAGGTAGACGTTGTCCACCAGCGTCCAGTGGTGCCGCTCGAAGCGACCAGCGCGGGCGCCCTGGTCGGCCTCGTAGAACGTTCCGCCGAGCACCGGGCCCGGCGTGCCGGTCAACGCCAGGTAGCCGTCGTAGTCGAGCAGTGTCGGCCCCACGACGTCATCGATCAGGGGCTTGAGCACCCGCTCGGGGATGCTCTGCGCCTCGTCGATGTTGACGCCCTTGTACTTCTTGCCGCGAATCTTGGCGATCTCGCGTTCGTTATTCGCTCCGGTCAGGACAATGTCCGCCCCGCGCGGCATCTTCAGGATCAGATCGCCATGGTTCGGCACGCCGCCCAGGCCGTGCTCGTGATTGAGGCGCAGCAGCTCGCCCCAGACGATGTCCTTCGCGTTGCGCCGGGTCATCGTGCAATAGAGCTGCGGCACAAAGGGCGGTTCGAGCGCCAGCGTCAGCATCCGGTCGTCGATGCCAGTGGTCTTCCCGGACCGACGAGAGCATCGGGCCACCAGGCGTTTCGCCCGGGACGTCACGAACGCGTGCTGCGCGCGGTTCTCACCGCACAGCGCCTCGGGGGTGAACTTGAGCCGCGCCCGCTCGGCCCGCAGCTCCGCGATGGCGCGCGCGTTCACGGCTACCTGTCGACGGCTGGCTTCTTCAGCGCCATCAGCGGCGAGCGGTCGCCGTACACGAGGTTCTCCATCGTCTCGGCGACCACAGCCTGCTTGGCCTCGAAGTCGTCGGCCTGCTCGAGGAAGGACTGCCCCTGCACGACCGCCGTGCACAGGTCGCAGCTCGCCCGGTCGTGGTCACGCACGCGTCCGCCGTGACCCAGCGACGAGCGGCCGGCCAGCACCAGGCGACGCACCAGCGCGGCCAGGTCGCCAAAGGCCTCGGTTTCTTCGCTCACTTCTTGGCCTTGGCGGGGGGCGCTTCGTCCTCGGCCGTCACCGGCTCCAGCTCGAGGTACGCCACGTTCGACAGCGGCACGGCCACCGACTGCAGTTGATTGCCGACCGTGCGCGACACGACCAACACGCCGCCCACCTGTTCGAGCGCGAGGCCCTTGCTGGTGCGGGCGGACAGTTCTTCGGTGGGGCGTGGGCCAGGGATCCGAACGGTGTCTTTGAACTTTGCTCCGATGATGGTCATGCTCGCTCCAGTAGGTAGGGGTTGAACGTGTAGGCGTGCCCGCGCTTCGCCCATTCGCGAATGACGGGCGTCCAGTGGGTGCAGTACCTAATGCTCCCGAAGCGCTCGATCAGCAGCCTGGCAACGCCAAGCTTGCGGAACGGCGCCTTGACGTACGTGTAGTTGAGGGTCGCCCCGGGGCCGCCGCACAGCCAGCCGAGGATCGCGCCGTCGTCACCTTCGGGGTGCGCCACCAAGACGACGCCGACCTTGAGGCACCGGTCCACGACACCCCAGTGGCCTGCGTCCGCAAAGAACACGTCATTGGGCACCTGTGAGAGCGGCCCGTGCTCGTGGTAGTTGCGCAGCCAAGAGTTGCGAATGAACGGCAGGTCAGACGCAACGGCAGGACGCACCGTGACGGGCAGGTTCTCGCTCATGCAGCAGCACGCCCGTTCCCCGACTTCTGGGATACCAAAAGGCGAATCGCGTGCCTCGCAGCCTCGTGTGCAGGGACGCCAAGTTCGCCAGCCAGCCAGTGCAGAGCCTCTGTCTCGGCGTCGGTCAACCGCACCTGAAGCTTCCACGCGGTGACCGAACTGCGCCCGCCTGGTACCTTCGGGCGGCCCAGCTTCGTGGTCGTGCCGGCCAGCATGATGGCGCGCAGGCGACCGACCGTCGCGTGCACCAGGCGCACGTAGGTGCGGCAGCGCTTCGCAATCTCGCGCATCGGGACGCCAGCAGCGTGCGCGGCCCACACGTCACGGTCGCGCGTCGTCTGCCAGCGGTGGTCGTGCAGGAAGACGCCTGCCAGCCGGTAGTATTCGGCCTGGGCCTCGTCGGCGCTCTCGTGGCCGTCCTGGAACCGTTTGTCGGTCTTGAGAAGGCCGCTGTGCTCGTCGCCGGTCTCGATGTCCTGGAACCCGGCCGCCTTGAGCTTGCTGTACCACTCACGGCGCAGGCGCTCGGGGATGCTCAAGAGATCTCGCCCCGCTTCGCCTCGGCCTTGCGCGCCAGCTCCTGCGCCAGCTCGTCCATCTCTTCGGCCGTGAGATCCGCCAGCGGCTTCTCGTCCTCTTCCTTGCGCTTCGGGACGTGGGCACCGACGCGATCGAGGTACGCCACCAGCGCAGCGACCTGCACCTTGTCCTCGGCTGGCAGCTGGCGCAGCCCGAAGGTCGTGATGCCCATGCCGATGCGTCGCAGGCGGTCCAGCGCTTGAAGCGCCAGGGGGCCAGCGTGGATCTTCTCGATCGACGCCTGCAACTCCATGCGGGCTTTCGTCTTGCCGCCAGGATTGCCGCTGACGCCAGGCAACCAGTTCGGGTTGCCCCCCTTCTTCTTGCGCTGCGTGACCTGCAGATTCTCGCTCATGAACAGGCACGGGCGTATCACTCGGCCGTGCTTGATTTCCTCAGTGACAGGTTCGGTTGACACTGTCAACATCCATCGCAAGGCAGAGACCGAGCTACCTTCCAATCTCCTGATTGGTGGTCATCTCGGACTATTCTTCGGTGCGGAGTCAGAGGGGAGTGCATCCAGGCAGCTGCTGCACCAGCTCGGAATAGCTTCGGCCTTCCTCGGGTGACCCGCCGCGTGGCGATAACACCCAACTCTTGCCAGCTCCGATGCAGCCCAGGCTTTCCTGGCGTCGGATGCTCACGCGCTATGTACCTTGCGCGGGTCCCCCTCCAGTACGCGGCTTTGTCGCCGCACCTATGTGTTGTCTCGCGGCTGCTAGTTCAGCGGCCGACTGGCGAACAATCTGATTCGCGCGGGCCAGCGCCACGTCGGCTTCCCGGCCGAGCTCGGCCATGGACTTCAGTGGTCGGCGGCGCTTATTCACGCCAGTTCTCGCGCGAGCGCGCCTTCTGCCCGCGTCAGCAGCCGAGACGCCCAGCCCTTCGTGATCCCGCGCTCCTTGGCGAGGTCGATCACTCTTTCGCCGCGGATCCACGCCGCGTGCACCAGCTCCCGATCGCTGTCAGTCAGCTTGCCCATGCCTTCGTACACGGACAGCAGGGCATCGACGTCGGTTTCCGTCGCAATCAAGTCATCGGCCACGTCGTAAACCATGGTCGGGCGCGTTTTCCTGCCTCCCCAGCACATCGTGCGAACGCCGTCGATGATGGCGCCCCGGATGCGCACGAACGCCAGCGTCGAGAACGCGAGGCCTCGCCACGGCTCGAACCGCTGCCCGGCTTCGCAGAGTCCGATCATGCCGTAGCCGATCAGGTCATCGCGGTCGGCCCGTGGGATCTTGGTGCTGAAGTACGCCGCTGCCGAGGTCACCATGTGCATGTGGTCGACCACCAGGCGTCGGCGATCGACATAGCAACTGGGGCACGGGTGCGCGTACCTCGCGCCGTGGGGAGAATCGACGTAGCCCGAGCCATGGCACCCCGGGCAGGTCATCGCGCCCTCGCCCCTCGGCGCCGCTGCGATGCCAGAATCGCCCGCACCCGTGACTTGTTGACGCCGGACGCCCCCGCGATCGCGGCAATCGTCCATCCTGCCGCGCGCGCGGCCACGATCTGGGCGTTTCGCTTTGTCTTCTCGGGCACCTCTGGACGCGGGCCGTTCACGGTTCACCCGTGCGTCGGTAGAAGCCAGGGACGCCCGTGCGCAAGCGTTCGCGCCACTGCACCTGGCGCGCAGCTATCTGGGTCCGGACCTTGTCCTTGCGCCCCGCCACCAGCGCCGCGCGCTTCTCGATGCACTTCGGGCACGTGATGAGACGCGAGGACATCACGAACAGCGCATCATCCCGCTCGCCGCAGAGCGCAACGTCGATGTCCGGCCCGTTCCGCATGTGGCGCAGCGCGGTCACTTCCACCTCCACGTCTCGCGGCCCACGTAGCCCTCGGGCGTGAACATCGCCAGGATGCAGTCCCGGATCTGGGTGCTGAAGACCCGCGGCGTCAGCTCGAGCACGTACGCAAAGGGCGCCACGTGCTCGACGAACCAGCCGGTGCAGACCGCGGCGGGCACCAGCATCGCGATCGGCTCGTGCGTCGACTCGGCGGCCGCCTTCCGTGCCCAGGGCGCGATCGTCTTGAACGGCGGGTTGAGCCACAGCGGACCTTCGCGCACCAGTGTCCAGTCCTCGCGCAGGCTGTCCTCGCCCAGGTCAGAGCCGGGGCCGTAGAAGAACGGCACGACCTTGTTGTCCGCGTTGGCCGCCAGGTCGAAGCCGATGCGGCCGAAGCGCTGCTCGAACGCGTCGAGGAATTCGCGCGGCGTGGCCACCTCCTGGTTGCTGGGCTTGCTCATGGCTGGCACCAGCCCATCGCGACACAGCCCCAAAGGACCGCGACCCACAACACCGCTTCGGTCAGGTCTCTCGTGGTCATTGCTCGCTCCCTTCAGAAAGGCGGGTCATTGGGGGGGGGCTCACTGGCCTCGGCCTGATCGAGCAGCTGCGCGTAGAGCTGTTGCTTCAGTTGTCGCCAAAAGCCGAGGACGGTCCGGCGGCGCTTGTAGCGCCAGGTCTTCGGATCGTCGTTGTGGACCCACAGCATCTGGCGCACGGTCGCGAAGTCGAGGCCGGTGCGGAAGTCGGAGTAGTTGGGCACCTCGTACGGGAACCTCATGCCGCCGCCTTCCCCAGCGCGGCCGCTATCTCTTCCGCGTTGCGGATCTTCGCCCGTGCCGCCGCCCGGGCGAGCTCGCCAAGCTGCCGAGCGGTGCCCCCCGCCGCGATCCAGTCGCTGGCGTCGCCCTTCTCGGGCAGGCCGGGCAGCACCACGATCAGCGACCGCAGCAGCCACGTCGACGCCTGCATCGCGAACTGACGGCCCGGCTCGTCGTTGTCCGGCAGAATCACCACCGTGCGGCCCTGCAACGGCTCGGCGTACTCGGGCCGCCACGCGCCAGCGCCACCAGCGATGGTCGTCGCGACCAGCCCCAGCCGGCGCAGGTTGTCGCAGTCCTTCTCGCCCTCCACCAGGCACACCGGGCGAGGCGCGGACGCCAGCAGGTCAGGCAGCCGGTACAGCACGCGGCGAACGTCGCCCAGCTTGTAGGACCAGCCCTCACCCTCAGGTTTGCGCTGGCGGAAGCTCTTCGGGTCGAGCCGCTCCACCTGGTAGAGCAGCACACCATGCTCGTCCACGTAGTCGTAGCGCGCGACCACTTTGCCGGGCGTCGGCGCGGGCGTTCGCGGCCGGTCCGTGGGCGCGAACAGGTCGGACATCTTCACGCCCAGCGCCTCGGTGACCGACTCCAGTTTGCAGCCGGCGAAGCACTTCAGCAGCAGCGCCCGGTCACCGGCCGTGATCTGCAGGCTGCGCTTGTCGTCGGCGTGCGCCGGGCAGGCCGCCATGTGGCGGTCCTTGCCGATGGTGACGAGGCCGCCACGCTTCTCGAGCACTGCCCACGCTGGCGCTGCGGTGGACATCAGTACATTTCCTCCCCTCGTCCGGACACGATCGCCTCGACCACAGCCCAGTCGCGCTTCTCGATGATGGCCCGGCGCGCCTTGTCCGCGGTGGCCTGGTACATCCGCTGCCCCGCGATTCCGTGCTTGCTCAACCACTGCACCGTCTTCAGGTCAGCAAGCCCCGCCTTCTCGCGCGCCCGAATCGTCTTCGACAGGCGCTGGGCGTCCGCATCGGTGAGGGTCGGCGGGACGGTGCCCATCTTGCCGAACAGGTAGCGCTTCATCCGCATCGACGGAGGCGGCGCCAACGGGCTCGCCACGTCGGTCTGTGGTGCGAGGCCGAACGCCGAGAACGGGTCGACAGCCTTGCCCCACGCGAACTGCGCCGCCTGCACCCGGATCACGCGCTGGGCCTCGGCCTGGCGGTCACCCTCGGACAGCCGGCGCGCCGCCTCCAGCGCTTCCTCGACGTCACCGCCGCCGTTCTCTTCGAGGATCTCCCGGGCCCGTTTCTTGGTCGGCTCGTCGTCGAGCTTGCCGGCCAGGGCATCGATCGGATCTGCCACGGCGTGCTTGCCCAGGTTGCCGACCGCATCGAGGATCAGGGCATCCGGCTTCGAGCTGCGCGCGATCGCCGCGCGACGCTCGGCGGCCGTCGCGTACAGGTCCACCGCGGCGTCATCCGCCGGGCGCCCGGCGCGGCCCATCTCCTGGATGTGACGCGAGATGCTGCGGGTCGGGCGGCCCTGGTAGATGTAGCCGATCCCCTTGTCGTCGTAGCCCTCGACCACCACGCCGCAGTTGCACAGGTGCAGGAACTCGCCGGCCTTGTGGGCGTCGAAGATCCGGTTCTGCTCGTCGCGGTCCATGCTGCCGTCGACGGCCCGAGCGCTGCCCGGGTTCATCAGGTTGAGCGTCTTGGCGGCGACGTGTGCGATCTCGACACGCGGCCAGTAGCTCACCCCGCGGCGCCCCTCGTGCAGATCGTGGATGTCCTTGCACATCCCCTTCAGCACCTCGGGCGTCAGCAGCCCAGCGATCGCCTCATCAGTGTAGTCGTCGCCCGATTTCTTCAGCTTCGACAGGTCGAGCCGCTGGTGCCCAGGAACCACCCGCACGCGGCACAGCCACCCGTCCGCGATCGCCGGCCCCATCATGTAGTCGGCGCAGGTCGCCTCGTACACCAATTGCAGCGCCTTGCCGTCGAGCCGCTGCGGTGTTGCCGACAACCCGAGGATGCGCGCCTTGTCGAAGTACGCCAGGACGCGCCGGTAGCTCTGCGTGACGCTGTGGTGGGCCTCGTCGCATACGATCAGCGAGAACTTGTTCGGGTCGAACGTCTTCAGCCGCGCCTCGGTCATCGACTGCACGGTGGCCACCACCACCCGGGCCGAGGGCAGCGCCCGGATCGGCCCCTGCTCGCGGAACACGTCCACGCCCAGCATCCCGGGCAGCTCGGCGCACATCTGCGAGACGAGGTTGTCCCGCTCGTTCATCCACAGGCACGCGCCCCCCTTGGCCAGCGTGGCCGCCATGACCTGGCTGGCGGTGAACGTCTTGCCCGTTCCCGTCGCCATCACTGCCAGTGTCGAGCGCAGGCCCTGGCGGTACTGCGCGATCGCCGTGTCGATGGTCGCCCGCTGGTACGGGCGCGGCGTTCGCTTCTTCGCGGCCGGCGCTCGGTCGCGCAGCATCGGCGCCGGCTCGAACAGGCTGACCTGCGCGGCTGTCATCAGAAGGGGATTCCTTCGTCCTCGGCGGGCACCGCGATCGGGTTGCCGTCGGCGTCCTGGATCTGCAGCGCCTTGCCCTTGGGCGCCGCCTTGGGCTGCACCACCTTCACGAACCCACCCTTGCCGTCGGGCACGCACGCCAGCGGGCCGCCCAGCTTCAGTTCCTCGGCCACGCCCAGGAGGCCTTCGCTCCCCACGTAGCCGATACCCTGGCAGCCGTTGCACTTGTCACGTCGGTGCGCCAGTCCCTTGCAGTAGGGGCAGAGCGCCTCGGGGATGTCCGAGCGCACGTGCGCAGCCGCGCTGTGCACCGTCGAGTACAGGCGCGCGTGGATGTGCGCCGCGATGCCCCCGCCGTCCTTCAGCGCTGAAAGCGCCCGCTGCGCCGATTGCAGGTGACGGTCAGCAACGCGCATCGCCTCCTGCGCGATCCGCACCGACGCGAACTCCTGCGCCAGGTGCTCGACAGGCACGCCCCACGTCTCGACGGGCGGTGGCAGTTCCTGTTTTTCGACCTCGGGTGAGGGCTCGTCGGGTTCCGCCGCCCGCTTCTCGGCCGCCCGCACCGCCTCGGGCGTGGTGTCCAGCTCGCGCGCTACCTGCTCGCGCGCCAGCCCCTTGGCGGTCTTCTTCGCGCCCGTCTTGCCCACGTTGATTGCGGACACTTTGTCCGGGTTCAACTTCCCGGCGATGCGCTCGACCCGGCGCGCGATCAGCTTGTCTCGGTCATCCACGCGCCGGTGGAAGTTCTCGATGAATTCCACGTTAGCCCGATCGCTCTCGCTCACGTCCGTGGCCATGTGGCACCAGACGGCCTTGGACTTCCGCAGCAGCTCGGCCGCCATGCGGTCGCTGCCCGCCAGCAGTTCCATGGTGTCGCGATCGACCGCTGGCGCGTTGACCAGCTCGTCACCCGACGACGCAATCGAATCGGACAGCTCGATGACGTGCGGCATCTTCATCCGCGCGGGGATGTCCCCGGGCAGCTTCAGCCGCTTGACCGGCACCTTGGCGTAGCCGACCCAGTTCATTGGCCACCCCCTTCGGAGCGCTTCTTGTTGACGCGGCCGAAGTGCGCAGCGATGCCGGCATGAGCGCGCCGCTCGAGGCGCCGGTACCAACGGCGTTCACGCCAAAGACGCCAGCTGTTCGCGGCCCATGGGATGGCGTGATTCGCGGCAGCGCTGACGAATCCGATAACGGCGCATCCGGCGAGGTATTCCGGGGCGGTCATTGCACCACCGCCCGGTAAGCGACCTGGATCAGCCCGATGCCGAGCTGGACCGACCGAAGCACGACCCACATCGCCAAGGCGGTGGCCGACAGGATCAGCGTGCCCGCTGCGACGCCACATACGAGGCGGTACAGCTTCTTCATGACGCCCTCCGCTGGCGCTTCAGGGTGTTACGCGCCCACCGGCGAGCCCAGCGCTTGCGCGCGTCGCCGGTCAGCTTCGGGTGCATCGACGCGGGCGCACGCATCGCCAGCGCAGCGATCGGGTGCGACACCTGCGCCATCACGCGCGACCAGCGCAGCGACAGGGCGGCCCGTCGAGCAGGCCGCCAGTGACGTCGCCACGGCAGTGACCGCGCGCTGTGCTTCGAGTGGGGGCGCCGCGCCAAGGCATCGGGCGGTGCGCCCGGCGCGATGGACTCCGGGCCCCTCATGACGCCCGCCGTTTCTTGGCTGCGGGCTTCTTCGCCTTCGCCTTGCGGGCGGCCTTCACGGCGACCGCAGGCGGCGACCAGACGACAGCACCGGGGACCGGGTCGCCGTCCTCGTTCACCTCCCAGCACGGCCCGGCCAGACGCGGGGCCTTGCACTTCTGCGGATACGAGCCGTCCGGGTGCACGACCATGTCGGCCAGCGCGACGGGGCACGCGACAAACTTCCTCTGGTCGCGCGTCAGGCCTTCGGCGAACGTCAGCGTTGAATGCGTGGTCGGCGAGAAGTGCAGCCCACCGCCGCACTCCCGCGCGCCGCCGTCCCAGTCCGCGGCGACGGGCGTCGTCCCGGGCGTGTAGGCGAAGTTTCGCTGGGGCGTCCGGTAGTCGAGCTTGACGACCTTGAAGAGCGTCGCGACGCCGTTGCTGACCTTCGCGCCGTAGAACTCGCACCAGTTCGCGGGCGTCGAGACGTCGGCGCGAGAGACGAACCCGCCGCCCGCGATTTTCGGCTTGCCGCCCAGCACCGCGATGGCGACCAGCGCGCCGGCGGTGATGCTGACCGCGCCGCGGATGAACGGCCGGCAGATCCCGTACGCCTCGACCGTGGGCGCCGAGCTGCCGTACGCCTCGACCGTGGGCGCCGAGCTGCCGTTCGCCACGACCGTGGGCGCCGAGCTGTCGTTCGCCACGACCCTGGGCGCCGAGCTGCCGTTCGCCACGACCCTGGGCGCCGAGCTGCCGTTCGCCACGACCCTGGGCGCCGAGCTGCCGTTCGCCACGACCGTGGGCGCCGAGCTGCCGTTCGCCACGGCCCTGGGCGCCGAGCTGCCGTTCGCCACGACCCTGGGCGCCGAGCTGCCGTACGCCTCGACCGTGGGCGCCGAGCTGCCGTACGCCTCGACCGTGGGCGCCGAGCTGCCGTTCGCCACGACCCTGGGCGCCGAGCTGTCGTTCGCCACGACCCTGGGCGCCGAGCTGTCGTACGCCACGACCCTGGGCGCCGAGCTGTCGTACGCCTCGACCCTGGGCGCCGAGCTGTCGTACGCCACGACCCTGGGCGCCGAGTTGTCGTACGCCTCGACCCTGGGCGCCGAGCTGTCGTACGCCACGACCCTGGGCGCCGAGCTGCCGTACGCCACGACCGTGGGCGCCGAGCTGCCGTTCGCCACGACCCTGGGCGCCGAGCTGTCGTTCGCCACGACCCTGGGCGATCCAGATTTTATGGCGAACGTTCCGTCGCCGACGAGAACGGGAAGGTCACCGGCAAGCAGAGCGGCGTCCAGTTCGGCCTGTGTCCGGACTTCTACCCGGCTCAAGACGCACCCCCGAGCAGGCGCGTGACGCCGAACAAGGCGCGGGCCTTGCGGACGGTGACCTCGCCGCGCGCGAGAGCGCCGGCTGTCACGTGCTTCCAGTTGTCTCCCCTCACGGCGTGGGCGATGCACTTCGGGCTGACGCCCATGTCCCGAGCAATGGCGGCGTAGGTCTCATTCCCGGCGCGCCGCCGCGCTTCGATCACGCTCTCGACGGTAAGCCGCGCCTTGTAGTGCCGCTCCCCTTTCTGCGTCGTGCCTGCGGCCTCGCGGTCAGCGATGTTCTGCTGGTGGGTTCCGGGCTCCAGGTGCAGCTGATTGCAGCAGGCCCGCGAGCGGCACCCGTTCACGTGCCGGGCCTCTTCCCCGGCCGCCAGGCGTCGCCCGATCTTCAGTTCCAGCGCAGTCCGATGCACACCGGAACGTACGCCACGTTCCGGAGACCAGACGCCGTAGCCGTCCTTGTCGAGGGCCCCGGTCCAAGGGTGGCAGGTGTTCGGACCGCCCGACTGGTCGACGTGCGACCAGAAGCGGGCGATTACGGTGGCGCTGAGCGGTAGAGCTGACTGCGGCGTTGGAAACGCCTTTTCAGTCCATTGCTCTACCGACTGAGCTACCTGGGCAGGTGCGCGAGTCGATAGCATGGCAACTCCTACGGTGGCAAGTTCTCAGAGGCATCGGCCCCCCATCCAGACGCTTCAACGCGAAATTGCGAGTCCCGCACGGAGCGTGAAGAAGGGGCCGATGACGCCGAGAGGTTCATTGGGACTCGCCCTTTCTAAAAGCCACAGTCCGTTCCCGCGCGCAAGTTTGATTCTCTGCCTACATGTCACCGCTGCGAAACGTCAAAGTGTTGTTTTTCTCGAAATACGGCCGAGAAACCCTTGTTTAACGCGTCGTGCACCAATCGACATGGACGATTTTATACCGGGTTGACTTTCGCGCTGCGGCGACCGTCGAAACGCAAAAAGGGGCCCGAGTGGGCCCCTTGGTGGTCGAACGGTTGTGTTGGCGATCTAGGCGTTCATCGCCTTCTTGCCCTCGTCCACCTTCGTCGGCGTGAGGTGGCGGTAGTGCTTCCAGAGCATGCGCGGCGACTTCAGGCCCATCCACGCTACTTGAAACTCTTCGTTGCAACCGCGCTCCGACAGGTACGTCTCGCAGCTGTGGCGCAGGCCGATCGGGCTCAGCTGCGGCACATCGGCGCGGTGGCAGATCTCGCGCATCGGTCTGTTGGGGTGGCCCATCGAGCGGCCGGCGATCAAGTCGCGCCGGTGCGGCTGCAGCGTCTCGTGTCGCTCGTGGAGCACCGACCACAGCCGGTCGGGCAACGGCAGTTCCAGCGGCTCGGCCTTGCTCTTGGTGTTGCGCCTGGTCCACACGCGGCGGACCAAGTCCACGTCACACCAGCGGAAGCGATTGAGGTCGGACGTGTGCATTCCCGTCCAGAAGCCGCAAGCGACCCACGTCCGTAGCTCGTCGTCGTCGCACGCGATGTGGGCCGCCTCCCACTGCGTGCGCGTCCAGAACGTGTTCCGCGGCTTCGAGTCGGTCTTGATCACCACCCACGGCGGGACGGCCGTGAGCCACCCCATGCGGACGCTTTCGGCCAACGCCATGTGGAGCGTGCTCAGGCGCTTCCGCACGGTCTCGCGGCTCAGCCCGCGGCGCTGCTCGTCGCGATAGAACCGCTGGAGGTCGGGGTATTTGATCGCGTCCAGCTGGCGCTCGTCGCCGAAGTAGGCGAGCAGAAACCGGCCGTGGGTGGCGTGCATCGCCCTGGTGGCGTCGGCGCACTCCAGGGCGTGGGTCAGCAAGTGGTCGAGGGCATGGCGCAAGGTACCGGCCCGGCTCACGCCGGGAAGTTCAAGTTGGAGGGTCATGGGCAAGCCTTTATTTTTGAACGTGAGGTAACGGTATGGTGACAAGGGAAACGCCGCCGCAGCACTAAGCGTGCCGCGCCAACGACTTGGCGCATCCGCGCGGTTTCCGGCTTTCTCTTGCGATTCCCCGATGTTGCGCGCACTGCGCGAACGTGATCGCAGTTTCAAAACGTGAAACACTGGTCAGTGACCAGGGCGGAGCCAGGTCATATGACTAGCGGGCGCGCGGGCGACGCTTCGACGACTTCATCCGCGCCCGCGCGCGCACCTTCGATCGCAAGATCACGTCCCCGAGGACTCCGATGTCTCGGTTCAGCTCGCGCAGCTCGGCGTCGTGGCCGTCGAGGCGCGTTTCGTGTGCATCGAGCCGGCGATCGATTCGGGACAGCCGGGCGTGGATGGGGTCTCCGGAGGGCGCCATGGGCCCTGAGTCTGGATCGTTTCGCTTCGGCATGCCGTCACGTCGTGATCGCGTCGGCCTCGTCGCCGAAGATGACGCCGCTGTCCTGATCGATCCCCGGCACGTCGAGGTCCACGACGGCCTGCGAGTACGGCGGCCACACGTTGGCGGCGGTGCAGACCTTCAGCTGTTCGAACCACAGCCGGATCAGCTTGTGGCCCTCCAGCAGCGCAGCCGGCGTCACCCGGAACACCGTCACCGGGTACGGCGGGGACGACTCCACCGCGACGATGTACGGCGTGGGATTCAGGCTGGCGTTCAGAGAGCACATGCCCTCGACGTGGAACGCCATCTGAGCGTGATAGAAAAGCTTCTTCATCTGCCAGGCAAAGGCGAACGGCTCCGACGAGCGGCAGGTCTTCAGCTCCACCACGACCTTGGGTGTCCTGGCGTCGGGGGTGGTTCTCGAGGGGATGCCCAGGAAGTCGAATTCGATCGTGTCCTCGATCTTGCCCTTCAGCAGCTCCATCGCGAACGAGTTGGCGCGGACGGAATCGACCATGCGGTTCGTCTCGTCGTACTCGCCCTGTGACAGGATCAGCGCCCCGGCGTTATCCGCCTGGAACTTCTCCCAGGCCGCCCCGCTTCGCGGCGGGGTGCGCTCACTGTCTTTCGCGGCCTTCGCCTTCTCCAGCTCCGAGGGCGAGAGGATCAGGGCGTCCGGGTGGTCGGCCTTGAACGCCTCCCACTCCTTCCCGCGTCGCTGCGCCTCGTACACCAGGACGTCGCGGTTCGACGCCAGCGCCATCTCGTACTCACTGGGGGGGCGCACGTAGTAGGTCACGCGCTGGCCCTTCAGCAGCAGCGAATGGACGCCGGTGCCCTTGTCCAGCGACGCCGTGTCCTTGCGCGCGTTCTCCAGGTAGTGCGCAGCGCTCTTGGCGAACAGCTTCAGCCGTGAGAAGCGCACGCGATCGACGGCGGGCTCCGGCGCGAGGACGGCCGCCGCGCTCATGGGGTCACCGCCTTGGGCGCCACGGGGCGGATCCGGATGCAGTCGACGGTGGCGCTGCCGAACGTGGTGGTGGTCGGGTAGAGCGTGATGCGCTTGCCGATCCACTTCTCGGCCTCGAAGCTGCCATACAGCTGCGCGATGGTCCGCGCGTTGGTGATGCACAGGCCCAGGCCCTTCTTCTCGGCGCCCTCCTTGAAGTAGACCACCGGCTTCTTGCTCTTCTTCCCGCCGGTGCCCACCAACTCGCCGCGCACCACCTTCTCGATGGTGAGTGTCACGTCCTTGCCGCCCAGGTCATAGGCGTACAGGAATTCCTTGTCGTACATCGCTCGAACGTCGGTACCCATTTTCAGCCTCCCTTCTTCGGTTCGTTGCATTCGTCGCAGAGCTCGCGCTCGCGCAGGTGGGCGCACCGTCCGCCCGGAGCGGGGCTCCGGACGATGCCGATGTGTCCAAAGGCTGCCTCCCAGTCGGGTTGCGGCAGTTCGATCGGGTTCGCGCGCAGGCGGCGCTTCAGTCGGCGAAAGCGCATCTCTCCCCACCAACGCTGGATCCGGCCCGCCAGCAGATTGCCGACGACCGACGCGCCCGCCACGATGACGAACGCGTCCAGGCTCGCCAGCGCGATCTGAAGACTGGTCACGACCCGCCCCGCAGAATCGCCTTGCTGACCTCGACGGCCAGGATCGTCATGGCGGCCAACTGGTCAGGCGGCGCGTCCTTGATCGCCGCGTTCAGCAGCGGTCGCACCCGATCAAGCGTCGCCAGTCGTTCGGTGACCTGGGCGGCGAGCCTGGTCACGACGGGCGCCACCACGGGAGGGGGCGCCCAGGCGACGGCGTAGGCGACGCTGCTCCACAGGCGCCCCTTCCCGTCGTAGTGATACCGGTCGTGGCCGTCCGGCATCACGCAGGGCAGCCCGTGCGGCCCCAGCTTCGCGCAGACGGTCACCACGACCGCCCCCAGCCGCGCATTGCGCGGTCGTCAACGCCGTTGTTGTGGTCGCCGTCCCAGCCGCGAACGGGATAGCGCGGCTGCTTCACCAGTTCGGCCATCGGGACGGCCGGCACCGGGACCGTCTTCTCTTCGTCGATGCTCTCGAGCGTCGTGTCGTTGTCCATATCCACATGATACGGACGATACGATAACGCGCAAGGGACAAACGATACGGATGATACGATCCTGACGCGCCGAATTAACGGACGCGGCGTCCGGAAACTATCTGGGCTCGCCGGGGAAGAAGTCCACCCGTTCGCACCGCTCGAGCACGGCGGCCGGCTCCTGATAGCCGTCGATTTCTTCGGGCTGGCAGACGAAGTACCAATTCCCGCCGAACAGGGCGATGCCGTGGCCTTTGTCGGTTCGTGGGCGATGGCACTTCGGACAGGGAGATGCCCGACGGTGGCCGAGGGCGCATGCCGGCCCCCAGTGGAGTCCTCGGCCGTCCTCGTGCTGTAGGCCAGAGCTTTCGTGGCCGGGGATAAAAATGCACGGCTCTCCGTGCGGGCCGATCGACGGACACGTCTGCGCGCTCACTCCGCGATCCTCGCCCAGGCGGACATCGGGATCCCGTATTCCTTGAGCAGCAGCTCCGCGTAGCGGCGGGGAATGGGCCGGTTTTCCTCGGCCGTCCCGAACCACTTCGATACTCGCGCCCTGCCCTCACCCAGCTTCTCGGCGAGCTTGGCGATCGTCATGTCCCGCTCGTACAGCCGGCGCTGGGCCTCGCTCTTGCGAGTAGCGCGGCCAGCGGCCCGCTTCGTATCGCCAGAAATCTTCGGTGACCCTTGCAGCTGCACGGTTGATACGATACGGTTGATACGCGTGCGAGTCAACGATGGGTCTTTTAATTTTGCGGCCAGCTCCAAGGCGCCGATGTACTCGGTCAAGCGCGTGACGTTCGCGCGCGCCTCTTCCAAGGCGGCCCTGGCGCGCACGATCTCGTTGACGAGGTCCTCGGGTTTCAAGCTGCCGATCGTGCGTTGCCTCGGGTGCGCGGTCAAGGAGGTTCGACGATGAGCTGCACGCGCGGGGTTGTCTGCTTCGGCCCTGGCGGCTGCCAGTGCAAGCGACAGAGAGCGGGGCTTGCCGCTGAGCGCCGTCGCATCCGCCGCGAGCTGCTGGCGTCGGTCCGCGCCGGGCGGTGGCAGTGGACGGACGCCGTGGTCGAGGCGATCAAGCGCGCGACGAGGGGGCGACGGTGAACCGTACAGCCACGATGGCTGTCTTGTGGGTGCCCGGCCCCCTGCCCGGCCTGAACGAACTACTGGCCGCCGCCAAAGGCAGCGGCGGCCGTGGCATGGCCTACGCGCGCCTGAAACGCCAATGGACCGACACGATCTGGGCGCTGGCGAAGGCCGCGCGCATCGACAAGCCCGGCCCCTTCGAACGGCCGGTGCTGATCACGTTCGACTGGGTCGAGAAGGACCAGCGGCGCGACCCGGACAACGTCGCGGCGGGCGGGCGAAAGCTGGTGCTCGATGGCCTGGTTGCCGCTGGCGTGCTCAAGGGCGACGGCTGGCGATGGATTCGCGCGTGGAATGACCGGTGGCAGACGGTTGCCGGGACGGTGGCGAGCAAGGGGCCTGGCGTGGGCGTGACGATTCAGGTGCCAGCGCCGACGGTCCTGATGGACTAGCGGCGACGCGCCCGATCGCTCGTAATCGCGCTCGCCCGAAGCGCCGCCAGCCCTGCCGCCATGGCTGCTACCTGCTCGGCGGGCAGCTCGTGCGGGATGATGCCGTATTCGTCGGCCAGCTCTAGGATGCCCTCGATGAGCACCACGATCGGCGCGGTCACCGGAAACACCTTGGCGGTGCCGTCCAGCAGCTTGACCGCGAACCCTTCGACCTGTTTGACGTCGACCTTCATGCGGCCCCCTCTGTTGCGATTGCTTCGGCCAGCGTGGCGTACGGCTGGCGCCATTCGACGTGGCCGCTGTCCCAGATCGGCCCCTTGGCCCCGTGGATGAGCAGCTTCGAGCCGTCAGGCCTGTACGCCAGGGAGCGCAGCCCGTGAGCCGTCGCCGCCTCGTACAGCGCGCGCCAGAACGGTTCTGACGCTGGCCCTTGGTCGAAGTTCGGGCCGCCCGTGGCCTTGCGCTGGCGCAGGTCAGCGGCGCGCCCGAGCATGTGCCAGTCGTGGCTCATGCCCTGCGACGCCCGCCCAGCAGCCACGGCCTTGGCGACCTCTTCGGCGGTGCGCGCGGTGCTCCCGACGTAGACGTCGAAGCCGCGCCCGGCCATGTCGTCGATGACACGCCAGACGCGCTCCCGCGTCTCGGCGGTGAGCCGCTGCATGCGGGCCAGCTCGCCCGGGGTGAGGTTCACCTGCGCCTCCGGTCCGTGGCGACCGGCAGCACCTCGATGCGACGGTCCGGGAAGAAGAACACGAGCATCCCACCTTCGCCGGGCTTGCTGATGATCACCAGCGCCCCGGTGTGAGCGTATTCCTCGTGTCGCTGGCACCAGTACCACGTCCGGTTGCCCCGACATGCGCCCTCTTCGTAGACGGGCTTCCCGGCGCGCAGCGGACCGCGGCGCCACGCCTGGGCGTGTGACGCTGGCGGCTGATCGGTTTCCTCGAGGCGGAACTGTTCGCCAGCGCAGCCAGGGCACAGCCGGCGCAGGTCGCGCAGCGTGGGCTCGTCGTCGCCGAACGGGTCGAGCTCGGGCGGTGGAATCAGCTCCGACGCGTCGAGTTCGATCTCGTCATCGGGCGGGATGTCAGCCACCGAACAACCTCCGCAGCCAGCCCTTGGGAACGCCGTGGCGGCGCTCGCCGGCCTCGGACCGCAGGGTCCGCGCGGCGGCCTTCGTCAGGTCGCCCAGCGCGTCTAGCTCGTCTGCGACGCCAAGGATTTCCACCTGGCGATCCGGTTCTGGAAGCGCGTCGACAAGTCTTGCGCCTTCTGCGCCAAGAGTCGCGATTCGTGCCGCCTGGACGGAGAAGTTGTAGAGATTTCGTCTGACGGAAGACGCTCGCCCGCGCCACACCCGATCCCAGACACTGTCGGCATCTCCGTGGATGGATGGCTCATTCACTCGGGCTCCCCTCGGTGGGCGGTTTCTTCTTGCCCCGCGGCAGAACCGCGGCGCGCGCTGCCTTCGCGTCCTTGGCGATGACATCGAGCTTCTTGTTCAGCGCGGCCACGTTCGCGGCGTCGACTTCGGCGGCGATCTGCTGCGCCTTCACGACGGCAGCCATGTCCTTCTTGACCTCGGCCAGCTCGGCGCCGGTGGCCAGCCCGACGAGCTTCGCCAGCCCGGTCAGTCCGCCTGCTCCGCCCAGGACGGTCAGCAACGCGGACCCGATGATGACGCCCAGCGCCTTGTCGTTGCGCTGCCACCACGTCCGCATGTCGGGGACGACATCCGCGGCACCGACGGCACGAAGGCCGGCTGGCGTGGTCACTACACGACCCCGGTGCCGAACGCGCGCACCGTCGCCTGACCGGTGCCACTGGCGTTGACGTAGCGCACGCGGCCCCACTTCCCGCGCTTGGTGACGGCAACCATGAACGACCCGCCAGCGCCCGCGGGGCTCGGCAGCGCCGCGGTGGTCGCTAGCGTGAAGAACGTGGCGTTCGGGTTGGTGACCGGATCGTAGGCGTCCGAGTCTTCCCAGGTGAACGCGCCAGTGGGCGTGCCGGTGTAGGTGCCTTCGAGGGACAGCTGTTGCAGCGAGTCCATCCGGATCGGCGTCGACAGGACCGTTGCGGTGCCGGTCATGTTGTTTGCCCCGGCTGGGTCGATGATCACCTTGTCGATTCGGCTGACGCCCATGCTCCGGCACGCCCGTTCCTTCGTGAACGCCGGTGCCTTGGCATGACTCCAGCGATCGCAGTGCTCGGCGAAGCGCTTCTAGCCGTCGTGGGCCTCGATGAAGTGCTGGCGACCGGGCCGACCAAGATCACCCAGGAGATGCGCCGCGATGCCGCTGCGCTCCCCAAGCGCCTGCGCGCGGCGATGAAGAAGTTCCTGGGCGGGCCGGACAGCTTCGAGCCGTTCAAGCTGCCCACGCCGGTCAAGTTCAAAGAGACCATGTCCCGGCTGCTGGCGCCCCCCGACGATGAGGCGCGGATCGAGACGCTGTCCGGCATCGAAGACGGGGCCGAACAGCTGGCACTCCATCAGGCCACGGAACGCGCGTTGCTGGTGCTGCGCCCGTTCGTGCCGATCTACAACCGCAAGACCGCCACGGGGCCGAAGGTGGAGCCGCCGCCCGATACCGCGCTGGCCCGCCTGCGCCGCGCGCTGACCATCGTTCACGACCCGATGCGGGTCATCGACAACATGGAGTCCGGCACGCTGCTGCGCGAAGAGCAGGCGGTCATGGCCGGGTGCTACCCGCTGCTCTACCAGGACGTGGCCGAATCGGTACCGGCGAGCCTGACCGAGTTGGTGGCGCACAAGGCCAGCTTCGAACTGCCGTGGCGCCGCGATCGGCTGCTGCGCATCTTCCTGGGCGCCGAGACCGTCACGCCCGAGCTCGCGGCGCGGCTCCACCTGTCGTTTCAGCAGGACAAGCAGCGCCAGGCCGAGGCGCCCGCTGGCGGCAAGGCCCCGGACATCGCCAAGCAGACCGAGACGGCGACCACGCGCGTTGCGGCCAAGTAGGGCCTGCGCCAACGTTCAGGATTGCGCGGGCGCCGTGGGCCGCTGCACCCTGTGGGGCATGTTCAAACGGTTGGCAGCGGTGGCGCTCTTGGTCGGATGTGGCAGCAGTGGGTCTCCGGCGGCGGAAGCCGGGCTTGAGGGCACCTGGGCATCACAAATATCTGAGCTGTGCGGGACGTTCTTTTCGTTTCACGGCGACGAGTACAGACTTGGTGGTCTCTGCGCCGAGCCAGGATCATCCCAGGCGGCGAATGCCGATTTCGAGGATGGCACCTTTGAGGTTTCGTCTGGGAAAATCACAATGACGCCAACGGCGGCAACCTGTGCGACGCGCGCCCATCAGCCGGGCTACGTGGGCTACCGACTGGCGTCCAAGGACGATCTCGTGATCTCCTACACGGCTTCGATCGTTTCCTTCGTTCGCGCACCGGACGAATCAGGGGGCACCGGGGCCACCATCCGAACGGGCTGTTTCAACACCGACGGAACGTTCACGGTCGCGCCGCTGGCGGCGCTCTGATTCAGTCGGCGAACTTGATGCCGAGCTGGTTGGCGGCGGCCTGGATCTCGTCATCGGTCGCCCCGCCGCGCGCGAGCCCCATCAGTTTGGACGCCGCCGGCACGCCCCCCTGCTTTCGGGCCGCCTGCATCAGGTTGTAGTCGAGCGTCCGTCCCGCACGACCCGCCGCTGCTCCTGCTCCTGCTCCTACACCCGCGCCCACCTTTGCCCCGACCCAGGCGCCAGGCAGCCCACCGACCGCGCCCCCTACGGCAGCGCCGGCCGTTGCGCCCACGCCGCCACCGCCGAGCACCGAGTAGAGCGACGTGCGCCCGACGGCTTCCTTGGCCGCGCGCTCCTTCAGCATGTCGCGCATGGGCAGCAGGATCGACATGTCCCGGTTCGCCAGCTTGAGCTGCGCGACGTTCACGCCCGGTGCGCCCTTGGCGGCGTCCTCGATCACGTCGGTGACGGCACGGTATAGGCCCTGCTGCGCCTGGACGCGGGTTTTCGGGACCACGGTCGGATCGCCAGCAAAGGCGACCTCGCCGATCCCGTTGGCGAAGTTGCGGACGCTGCGCGCCGGCAGAATGGTCCCGGGGATCACCGCCATGCTGCCGTCTTCCATCTCCGAGCCGAAGTTGTCGGCCAGCGCCTTACGCGCCTTGGCGATCGGCCCGAGCTGCTCCACCTTGCCCGCGGCCTTCGCCTTCTCGGCCAGCGCCGCGAACTTGCCGTCAATGGCGCTGATATCGATGCCGCCCTGTGGGCGTCCGACGTCGGGGCCGCTCACGAAACGCTTGTCGGGCGCCTTGTCGATCTGGTCGTAGATGTGATCGGTGGTGTCGCTGATCTTCTCGATGCGCGTCTGCACCGTTTTGACCACGCCGCCGGGGTTGCCCTTCGCGTTGATCGCCAGCGTCTTCTCGAGCTTGGGATCGCGATCGAGCATCGACCCCAGGTTCTCGCCGTCCTCGCCGATTCGCTCGGCGAACTTCTTGGCGACTGACAGCTTGGCCGTCGATTCACCGTGCGGCACGTCCTGGATAATGCGCTGCTGGACGCGCGCGGGCGCGCCACCCGCCAGCCCGCCGATCCCGCCCGCGATGAGGTTGCCCACCGGATCGGTCGCCGTGTCCAGCGCTGCACCGATGCGATTCCCCTCGGCGCCAGCGGACAGCGCCGAGGTCACGGGCGCCGCGAACTGGTAGCCAGCGATGCCACGGCCGGCCCCCAGCGCAGCGGCAAGGGCCTGATTCGCCGGGATGGGCACCACGGCGCGGGCCGCGCGCATGCCGGCGTTGGCGATGCCGCTGGTCGCGCCAGGGAGCGCCGCCCCGGCTAGGTTGCCGAGCTGGCGGAACTCGGGCGCGGCGGCCTGATCAGCGCCCTGGGTGTTCGCTACCGGGGCGCCACCGCTGCCGGCGATTCCACCGCCGAGGGTCTCGGGCCCGATCGCCACGTCGGGCGTGTCGCCCATGGCGTTGCCGAGCCGAGCCGCCAGGCGCTGGCCGTAGCCGAGCGTCACCATGTCGTCGATCCCGCGCTCAAACTGACGCCGCCGCGGGCCGCTGGTGATCGTGTCGATGGGGTGCGCGATGCCCTCCCCAGCAGCGCGTGCGCCACCGACGAAGGTTGCAGCGATGCCGCCCGCCGTCTGCCGCGCCCGCTGCATCAGCGTGGGCTGTGCGGCTTTCTGGGCAGTCAGCGACGCCAGGATCTCACCGAGCGTGCCCGTGGGCGCGAACTGCCGGGGCGGCGCTCCCTCTTCGGCGGGCGGTGCGCCGACGCGCTTCCGGATCTCGTCGAAGGACTCCTTGGGTCGAGCCTTCGCCAAGATCGCGTCGATCGCGTCGCCAGCCGGCGCGGTCGGTCGCGCCTTGGCAAGGATCTCGTCGATCGAGTCCATTACATCCCCAGCGCCGCGCGAATGTCGGCGGCGCGCGGATCGTTGGGATTGCGCTTCAGGTGGAGCCGCAGCTTTGCCTGGTCCTGGGTGGACAGACCACCACCTGGCGCCGGCTTGGCAGCCGCGGCAGGCTTCGCGGGCGCGCGACCCTCGGGTGGTGCCGCAGCGCCGGTGACGCCCACGCGCTCCATCAGCTTGGAGCCTGCCAGGCCCTGGCTGTCCAGGAACGCGGCGGTCCCGCGGTCCAGCAGCTTACCCATCTCGTCGAGGCGAGCCCCGCGGCCCATGCCCGTCGAGTCGGACAGCTTCCCGCCGAGCTGGCTTTCCATAATCGACATGTCGCCGCCCGACAGCGCGCCGAGCTTCGCTTGCTCCTTCGCCTTGAGCAGGATGGACGACCGCAGGGCCTCGCGACGCTGCGCCGTCTCGCCGACCAACGGCACGGACAAGCCCTTCTGGTCCAACTCGGCCAGCTCTCGAATCGAAGCCTTCATCTCGCGCGCGTTGGCGATGGCGGCGTTGATGTCCTTCGCCTTCACCTTGTCGCCCACGTCGACCAGCGGCTGCCCGCCAGGGCCGAATACCTGCCCAACGCCCGGCGCCTGCAGCGCCTTGGTGTGGGTCGCGACGATGTGCGTGCGCTCCGAGTCGTCCACCTTTTGCAGCTTCTCGGCGGCCTTCTGCTGCTGCTCGAGCACCGCCTTGTTGCTCTCAATCTGAGCCGCTGGCACGCCCAGATCTGCCAGCTTGACCTTCATCTGGTCAGCGATGTTGGCGCGCGCCGCGGCTTCCTTGATGTCCAGGTTCTTGAGCGCGAACGTCTGGCGAGAGATGACGTCGCCCTCCATGCCCTTCGCCTCGTTCACGTCGTCCTTGGCGCGCAGAATCTTTTCGCGCTCGCGGGCGAAGTAGCCGTCAATCGTCTTGTCGAGCTGTTCGAGCGCCGTGTTGCGCCCGCCGTTGTATCGCTGGTTCAGCCCGCCCAGCCCCACCGTGATCGCGGCCAGTACCATGCGCCCAACGTTCGTCTTGGTGGCGCCCGTGGCCGGATCCTTATCGGCGAAGAACGGGACGATCTCCATTTTGCGGTAGTCGTCGAACGCCTGCTTGTGGTTGGCGCGCGCCGCCTGCAGATCCTTGTCGGCCTGGTCCATCGCCGCAAGCCGGCGTTGGTTGTACTCGGCGCTGACCGCCGCTTCCCGGTTGGCCTTCTCTTGCTCGGCGCGGGCCTTCTGCTCGGCGAGCTGCCCGGCCTTCTGCGTCTCGTCGACAAGCCCCGCCGCAGCCTGCTGTTCGACGGTGCGGCCAGCGGCAAGGCGAGCCTGCGCGGCAGGGACGAGGGCGCCCCTGGACGTGCTGGTGCCCGCGGTTTCGGTCGATGCGACCTGCCCCGGGGCGATGCCAGGCGCGAGGCTGTCACTGGGGTCCGCCACCATCTGGCCAGTCACGGGGTCGGTGTGCACACCCCGGCACCGGCGTTTCTCTACTTCTGGTTGGTGACGCCGACGATGCCCGTGATGGCGTTCAAATAGTCCTTCATGTTGAAGTTGTTCTTGTCGTTGATGGATTGCTGCTGCAGGTACCGCGCCAGATCGGACTGCATCTGGGCTACCCCGAGCTGGGTCGAGGCACCGGTCTGCGTCCCGTACATCGACGCGTCCGCCCCAAGCAGCTGGCCGTTGCCGGTCAGCATCGCTGCGAGCAGGTTATTTTGTCCCTGCTGATTGAGCCCCTGCGTCTGCAGCTGGGCGCCCAGGTTCGCCAGGTTCACTCCCTGGGTCAGCCCCGCCTGGTTCATGTTGTAGGCGTTCGACTGGCCGGCGTTGAATTGGCTATTCTGCTGGCCCTGCGTCGCGTTGAACTGGTTGTTCTGCTGCAGGGCCGCCGCCACCGCCTGGTTGTAGCTGTTCGACTGGCCGGCGTTGAACTGACTGTTTTGCTGCCCGAGCTGCGCGTTGCTCAGGCTGGTGTCCTGATTCCACTGCCCGTTCTGAATCGCCAGGGCCTGCGCCAGGGCGTTCATCTGCGCGTTGTACTGGTTGCCGCTGGTCATGCTGGCGATGGACGCCTGCGTGCCCAGCTGCGCGTCGAGGCGCTGGTTCTGGTTCGACTGGTCGGCGTTGAACATGCCGACGGTGTTCTTCTGGCCGGCGTTGAACTGGTTGCCGCGGTTGACCTGGTCGGCCGAGAACATGCCGGCCTGATTCGTCAGCCCGGCCTGGTTTTCGGCGAGGTTGATGTCCCCGGCGCGCGTGGTGTTGAGCACGTCGCCGAGCTGGGCGCGGGCCTGGGCGATCTCCTGTGCGCGCAGCAACGCCGCCTGCGCGTTCGCCTGGCCACTCAGCGCCCCGCCCTGGATCGCGGCGTTGTACTGCCCAAGGCCGACGTTCTGCCCGCGCGAGCTCGCGGCGATCGCGGCCTGCTGCTGCAGCGCCTGGTCGAGCCCCATCTGCAGTTGCTGCTGGGCGACGCTGGTGCCCTGGCCATTCATCGCGGCGGTGATCGCGTCGGCAAGCGAGAGCTGGCGCGCGCGCAGCTCATTGCTGTCCGTCTTGTCGATCTGGGCGCCCGCGTAGGTGGTCGCCGGATCAGCGAGCGCCGCCAGCGCCTGCTGTGCCGCGCCCGAGCTGGACGCGCCAGCGGACATCGGTCCGCCGAATGACATAGGCGCCACCTGCGCCGCCGTGACCTGCCCGCCCTGGGCGGTCGCCACGGGAGCCCAACTGGCGGCCTCCGACGTGTTTCCTTGCGACGTTGCGACGGGGGCCGCGGTGGAGTAACCCGCCTGCGGAGCCGCCTGGCCCTGGTAGTTGTCGTACTGCCCGAGCAGGTGCGCCAGGAGATCACGCGACGCTGACCTATCCTGATCGACCTGGGTCGGGTCAGTCGGCGGCGGAAGCGCCGGGGGGGCGTTGGACGTCGGCGGCGGCAGCGCAGGTGGCGCGGCAGCCCCGTGCAGCTTGTCCCAGGCATCCCCGACAACATCCGCCGTTGCTTCGGCGCCCCTGCCACCGGTGGC
>Ga0070666_10000222_pt1 | contig 38833 bp, 68 predicted proteins | sample KBSS23metaG_FD_64677 | JGI IMG/M metagenome (GOLD analysis project Ga0070666, IMG submission 64677) | Switchgrass rhizosphere microbial communities from Kellogg Biological Station, Michigan, USA - KBS S2-3 metaG | ecosystem: Host-associated > Plants > Roots > Rhizosphere > Soil ... | reverse complement strand
GCGAGCCGCCGTTAAGGGTTACCGTACCCATCCAGTCCATACGGATGCGGTGCCATCGGGCGTCTCGATGGAAATCGAATCGCCTGTTCGCCTGAGCAATCGTCACGTCCTGAATGGGCGTTGTTCCCAGGTCGTATCGGTAAAAGTTAGTCGCCGTGGCGCTGTTGTTGAATGTCCGATAGCGAGGTGTATAACGTCGAAAAAGGGAGAAGTTCGTTTCGTCGCCCATGTCGCCCGAGATCATGTACGAAGCGCCAGGAACGCCGGTCAGGCTATAAAGTTTGTGGTCTGGAAGGATGACGCCAGGAACGGTGTTATCGCTGATCCAGAACGGCGAGTCGTAGCTGATGTTAGGAAGCGTGTCGTAAGTGCTGTAAAGCGTGCCAAGGCCGTCGTAGGTGACATTGCCCGAGGAGTACTGGATAACGGCCTCGATGGATCGAGCAAACTTGCCCCATTTGTTCGTGCGGATGTTGTAGACGATGCACATATCGCAAATGCCGGTCGATGCCGTGCTTGGGAAATACCAGTAAACGAGGTCTCGGGTAAGGTCGGCCCCGCCCTTTATATTGGCCCTCTGCGATCCGTTGAGATTGGTAAAGAACCATTCGCGGATCGGTGCGCCTATCGAGCGAGGAATCGTGCCGTCATAGACATAGAAGTCATTCGGCCCCACGAAGAAATGGCTCGCCCCGACGACCACGACCGCCTCTTGACCCGAGCAGCCGATATCGCCGGGAATACGCTGCCACGACCAGATAAGCGGCGGACCCTGATAACTGCCAAGGAACATGGAGTTGGCCTTGTAAGCCACTACCGTGTCGCCTAGCTCGCGAGCTGCCGTAATGGGACCCGGAGCCGTGACCAGCCTTCCGTTGGCCGCCTGCGTCGTTACAGAGGGCGTCCACGAGGCTTGATTGAACAGGGCCGAGCACCACCAGCCGTCCGGCTGATCGCCAAAGCTGCCGTCTAGATCGGCCACGTTGAAGGCGAGGGCGAATCCTGCGGCGGAACAGATAATGCCTGCGCTAGGCGAAGTCGCTACGTCAGCAAAACTTCCCGAGGGCGCAGCCTGCTGGATTCGGCCATTCCTGGCCGTCGCCATGACGTTGTTGCCAAACATGGTGAAACGCCACGGTGCGACGCCCGTATATCCGCCAACCTTGCTGCGATCTACCCAAGCACCGCCGGCGATGTCGTAGAGCTTGGCCGTGGTGCCAGCCACGATGCGCTTGCTGCCGTCCAGAAGCGTCCCGACATAGGCCCCCTTGCATGCACTATCCAGTGCCGCAAAACCAGCGTCCACGGGTGTTAGGGCGGCTGTCATGCCCTGGGTGGAGGGGACGAACTGGTCGCAATCCACGATCACGCCCGGAGTAGCCGGGTCTAGATCGGGACCGAAGCCGATGTATTCCGTTGAACTCATGGCGTGATGAAGTCAACGCGGGGACGGGGCGACGGTCCATACCGGAGCATTTCATCTTGTTTCTGCATCGCTGCCAGGGCGGTGGTATAGCCCTGACCAAACAAGGCCGTCCTCTGGTCGTCGCGAAGAAAGACTGAAGCCTCCAGAAGCGTGGCGTACAGGTACATGTTCGGGGCGGCCAAGATGAGCCAGTTCTGCAACGATCCGGGATCGGAGCCTAGCGATGGAATGCCCGTGTAGTACGTCAGAACATAGTCAGTGTCCGTCGATCCTATGAGATTGATGACCCCATTAATCATCGTGTAGCCGATGGGCAGGACGATGAGGTTGGCGTTAGTGCCCTGCTCGACCGGGACCGGATAGATCGCCCGCTGCACGCCATCCAGAGAGATGAGAAGGGATTGGATCTGCCTACATCCGTTCGGCGGCGTGATGATTCCGCCCGAGGACGTGCCGCTGACCTGGGCCTGCTGCGGAGACAGCTTCAGGTCGAAGTTCATCCGCGTTTCGGCAAGCTGGATGAAGTCGGGGATGGATGCCGTAAGGTCAGCACGGGCTAGCCAGCGGGCTACCGCACTCTGTAAGGTGCTGTAGTCGGAGATCACTTAGACTTTCCCCTGCCACACGCGGAAGGCTGCCAGAGCCGGATCGTTCAGGAATCGGCGGCAATGCTCATCGTTGACCATGAAGTCATGCACACTGATGCCAGCACGCGTGCAATAGTCCTCGATGAAGACATTCGGGACGATGCCCGCGATCTTCATCTCACTCGTGCCAACGTCCCCAACGGAACGCATGGCGGCAACGCGATTGAGGATTGGCTCAACGTCCTGTAGGCGATTGAGTGTCAGGTCATCGCCCGACACATGCGCCCTGGTTATCAACCCCATTCGAGAGGGACCACATTGACCACACCAGCGGCCAAGTCCTGAATCGCAGCGATGGTATCGGCACCGGATACGTTTAAGATCACTGCCTCAGTCGGCGTAATAAGCATGTCCGTAGCCACTGCGGTGGCCGTGGTCTTGCCTACCCGGACATGGGCGTTCGCTGTCGCCATGACGCGCACATAGCGAGCCACGACACCAGCGGAGTTGTTGGGGATGGGCGAACTGGCCGAGGCCGCTCCCGTAACGATGTTGACGCCCGTGACATTGACGTCCAGGGCAAAGATAGGTGACTGGTAGCCCACTGCATTCTCCAAAAAGAAAGGGCTCCTTTCGGAGCCCCTTCGGGTGGCTTACATCGACCCTTACGACAGGTCGCGGATCTGCGCGTGAGCGTCCTTGTTGTCCATCTGAAGACCATACTCCCAGGTGATCAGCATCTTCTCTGCGTCACCCGTCTTCGCCAGCGGCTTGGCCTCGACATTACGCAGCGTCTTGAAGCTGACGTGATCGAGGTCGAGCAGATAGGCAGCGGCATCGATGAAGCGGTCCGGCACAACCTTCAGGCGACCAAAGTCGGTCACGTAGAAGGTGAACGCGGCATTCAGTTCGCCGCTATCGGCCTGCTCAAAGCGCGTGGCATTGCCGGTGAAGGTCGATGCAATGACCTTATCCGACGGACGCACTACCAGCATGGATGGCGCACCACCAGCCGTATAGGCCGTCTGCATCGCAGCCTTTACCAGCGCCTCGGAGAATGCACGCGCCGTACCAGCCACCGCAGCGGTGTTGGTGGACGGAACCGGGAAGGCACCCGTACCCGCACCAACGGAACCCTGGGTGATCCAGCCAGCCAGACCGCGCGTCTGACGGGCTACCGTGGTGGAACCGGCATTGTTGGTGCCGTTCTGAACCAAGGCAACCTCGGCATCACGCTTCAGTTCCTTGAGCTTCTTCGCCTTCTGATAGGCGATTTCCGACTTGCGGCCAGCCTTGTCAACCACTTCCTCGGTATCGGAGATAACGAAGTTCTTCGTGCTGACCTGGCAATAGTTGCCCCAGCGAGTGGTCGGGGTGACGGCCACGAACGCAGCGACGTCATCGCCTTCCAACTGGGCGTTGTTTGCGGCGGTCGCCAAGGCGTCCGTCTGCCATTCGAAGAAGCGGGCATTTGCCTTGGACTTCTTCACAGCCGAATACACCGGGGTGTCGGTCGGGCTGATGTTGTCGATGATGTCCGAAAGATCTTCACGCTGGCCGATAGCGGCATAGGTCGTGAAGGTATTTGCAACGATAGTCATGAGACGTTCCTATTTGGATCGCGCCATGAGCAGTGCCGCAACATCGTCAAGCTTGCCCGTGCGCTTGGCACGTTTGGCAAGCTCGTCGATGCGCTTCTGCGCAGGAGCGTTTGGAGGGGTGTTTGCGTTACCTGGCTTCACCGGCTTGGGCGGTGTGGCCTCGGTTTTTACCTGCTTTTGCTTGACCGCCTGCGACCTGTCCCAAAGCATCGCCTTGTGGGCAATGAGGACGGCTCGGTGGTCGGAAAGCCCGTTCAGTTCGTCGGGGGTGTAGCCATGGGCGATAAGGGCGTTAGCGATCTCTCGCGTAGCCGCCGAACGCTTGGCTTCATCCCGCCACTCCGGCATCTTTTCCAGCAACTTCTCTTCATGTTGGCGAAGCGATTCAAGTCGCGATTTCTCGGACTCGTTCTTCTTCATCGCCTCAATGGCGGAAGCGTGGTGATTGACCTGATTGAGCAACTGGCTGCGTTGAGCCATATGCTGCTGCATGGCGACCCATGCCGCTGGGTCGGTCTGAGCGAGTTCTGCAAGTTTCGCCTGATCCCCTACAAGCTCCTGATAGAGCACGCCTGCCAGTTGATTAAGCTGGTTGATACGAGCCTCGTATTCCTGCTTAACGAACTGCTTTTCCTGCGTGATCTGCTGGGTTAGCTGTGCAGCTTCTTGCGTCTTGCGCGTGTAATCCTGTTGCCGCATGTAGCCCTTGAAGGCTTCATCTGCGGTGACTTCCAGTTCCTCACCCTGGACGGTGATCTTTCGTTTGTTAGCCAGCCATGCCGCTTCCTCGGCCTCGGCCCTTTCCTCATCCGTGCGCTCTTCAGCGTCCTCGCCCTCTTCCTGCTCAGGTTCGGCCTGCTCCTCTTCCTCGTCGAGCTCGTCCGATTTGCGGGGCGGTGCTTCACCTTCTTCGCCGAGGTCTTTCGGCTCTAGACGCTTGAGAATTTCTTCTTCCGACATTCCCTGGGGGCTATTGTCGGAGCCTTGATCGAGTTCCGTTGCCGGATTACTCATGGTGGCTTCCTTTGGGCAATAAAAAACCGCCTTTCGGCGGCTTGTTGGGGACGATGCCTTGTCCGGTGATCGCTAGGGCGAGATATCCCGACCATCGTTAAGTCGTACGCGCCAGGGTCCTCGCTCGACTGGTGCGCCTGAGCGCGTCCCAGTCCACGTAGGCTGACATTCAAATGGCACCCACACCCTGCACACGGTCAGGGGACGGATGACCGGCTCAAGCTCACTCAGAACGCCACAGAGGCCTTGCCAATTCGATGGCCCAAACGCTGGACTAGAGTCGCCGATGCCATCTGCCCCGATTCGACCAGCGACTTCAGGTGCTTCTCCACTCGGAGGGACGCTTGAAGCATCAGGAACAGCTTTTCGCGGCCTTCCGCGTCTCTTGCCGGTGAGTTTTGCCACTTTTCCGTGCACTCCTTCTGGAGCGCGGCGAAGGCTTCAACCAAAAGAGGTTCGTTGAGTAGTTGAAGAGCCTTTTCGCCACGCTGGATTTCGGCCTCAAGCAGGTCCGTCACTCGCGGTTCTCCTGATAGGCAATATCTTGGTCAGCCGTAGATGCATCCTTTGCGCCCATGGCCTTGGCGGAGGCGATCTTGGCCTCAGCGTTAATGCGAGCGACCTCGATGGCGGTGTCCTGAGACATCTGAGCCTTGATGACAGCAAGCTTGTAGTCCAGATCGGCCTTGAACTGCGCCAGCTCCTTGTCGTTCTGCATCTTCAGGCTGTCACGCTGAGCCTCCAATTGCGTCTCGGCGTGGCTCTGCTCGGCCTGGGCCTGCTGTTTCATCTGCTCGACGGCGATATCACCCTGCTGCTTCTGCGCTTGCAGCTGACCCTGCTGCTGCAATTCGGCCATCTTCGCTTGGGATTCGGCCTGTACCTTCGCCATGGCGGCGGCGTTCGGATCGGGAGCCTGCGGAGGCGGCCCTTGGGGGGGCGTGAAGTAGCGACTAACGTCCTTCTTGCCCATGGCAGCGAGAAGGTCTTCCAGCGCGTTGTAGCCGTTCTGAGGCTGCACCAGACCGTACTGCGCCGCCTGCTGCTGGATGGCGATCAGCATTTGCGCGTTCTGGATCTGCTTAGCCTTGCTCGACGTACCGATACCGATGGATACCGACATGGCGTAATTTTCTTTCCACGCCTGCGGGTCGATCTGCAACCACTCACCGTTGACGCGCATCTGGGCCTGACGGTCCGGATACTGCGTGGCGTTCTTCAGGATTAGGCGATAGATGCGGGCAATGAACGTCTCGGCCAGTACACGGGCTATCAGTTCCAAGCGCTGATCCGCCTGGTCTTGAAGCATGGCCACACCTTCCGAACCAACCTGCGACTTGGAAAGTTCCTCGCCCACTAGACCCTGTGAGAACTGGCGGATACCGGTGCGGTTGTCTCGGACGCCCGTGAAGTACTGGATCGCGGCCTGTGCCTGCGGGCCGATGTCCGTCGTGGTCAGCTCGCGGATGGCGTCCGGGCTATTTGCACGGATGAGACCGCCAGGGCGAGGGTTCAGTAAGTCGTCTAGGTTGACTTCGCCAGCGACCACCACCTTCTGAGGATTGTTGGCGAGATACAGGTTGTCGAGATACTGGCGAGTGATCGCCGTATTGATGCGCTGCAAGTCCTCGACCTGATCCCACAGGGAAAGGCCAATGAGCTTGTATGGCATGAGGTTCGGACAAGCGAGAGCAAACTCGTGGTCCTGCACGATATCGTTCTCAAACACGACGTTTCCGGCCTTGACGATGCGCCGATACTCCGAAATGCCATCGCCGTCGTAATCGACCTTGATATAGACCAATTGCAGAATGACAACCCGCTGGCTCGGATCGGCGGTATCAGCATCGTCGTCGTAGGTGTAGCTTCCGTCGTAGCTCTCGCGCTCTAACCGCTCGCCGTAGGTGTCGCCTTCGTCGTCACCCGTGGGGATCTCGGCCACCTTGTCCGGGTCGTAGCCAAGGCTGATGAGGTCGGAGACCGTGCGCGGTGTGTTCTGGCCGATGCAGCGCAGCTTATCGATCTCGCGGCTGTCCTTGGAGAACCAGATTTCCTCGGGCGGGACACCTTCGACGACGATGGTGTGCTTCTTCGTCTTGATCTTGGCCGTGACGTTGTACGTCGGCTGCTGCGTCTGGGGTTGCCCAGGCTGTCCATTAACGACCTGAACCTCCACCGGGAGAACTTCCTCGATCTCGGCGACCTCGATAGTGTCATCCGCCTGTAGGGCCTGAAGGTCAAGATCATCCAGGCCAGCGTAATGCGCCTCGCGCTCGTCCCAAGCTTCCTCGCAATACACCTTGACCACGCCCATGCGTGAGATCAGGGCGGACTTGATGGCGTCGTGCAGCACCATGAAGCCATTGTTCTTTCGGAACAGAACCCAGCCGCAGTATTCTGTAGCATCCGTCGTGTTCTTCTCGTCTTCCGGACCTTCCGGCTCGAAACGGATCACGTCATCGGCTGAACAGAACATCCGCATGAGGGACGGCATGGCTGCCTCAACCACCTCCATCAGGTCCTTAGAGACGACCTTGGACCGGCCATCGATGGCGGGGGGTGTCAGCTCATGGCTAGCCTCACCGAGGTAATAGGCCATCGCCTTGGCTCGATCCGAAGAAAGCTGGTCAGCGAATCCGATGCCGTTCTCTCGCTCGTGGTCGATGAGCGCGCACAGTTCCCCGTCCGTCATCGTCTTGGACGACGGCTTGGTCTTGCTCTCGTAGGCCATTAAGCGGTTGCCATGTCTCGATAGGTGAGCTTGCCGCCCCAGTCTTCGTTAGAAAGCTTGGGGGCGATTACATGCATATAGCGGTAGGCGTCGGCACCGTGGCTCCACTCGTCGTGGATGGGCGCACCGGGTTCGCCTGTGGTCGTCGGAACGCCACGGCGGTAACGTTTCAGGCATTCCACAAGGCGCTCGGTCAGAGCCTTGTCGAAGTACACCTGATGGAACTGGCGACGGGCGAGTCGGATGCCTTCCTCGATGGACAGCATCGGGACGATATCCACCTTCCATCCCATCTCTTGCAGGATCTCCTGCGAGGACTTGCCGGTCTTGAAGTCCTTGTTTCGGCCATCGTGCGGCAACCATAGTTTGGCGATGTTCCACTTCTTGCCCTTTAGTAGGGCCGAATAGTGGTCCAGCGTCTTGTGGCTGTTCTCGATGTACTCGATGACGCGAAGCTGGCTCAGATGCTTCTGGACGCAGATAAGCGTCATCTTGTCGTTCCAGCCCAGGTCGAAGACGACATGCACCTTTAGGCTAGAGTCGTACGGCACGACGCACACGCGACCCGCGTCCTTGGCCGCCCCAATCTCATCGGCGTAGATCGCGCCTGTGACAGCCGGCATGCACTTACCCAGCCAGACGTTCTCGTATTCGGCCTTCGATAGCGTCTTCTCAGCGTGCTGGCGCTCCTTCTCCAGCACTTCCGGGAACCATGGATTCTCGGTGTAGTTCATCTGAACGACCAGGCTGCCCGGCGGCGGCCTCTCGATGAACCGGACGTAGGTTGGATCGGTGTCTAGCTCAGGGTTAAGCGTCACCAGAATCTCTGACCCTTCCTTACGAATGGTCGGAATAAGAATTTTCCAGCTTCGGTCACTCACGCCCTGGCCTTCCTCGACCCATGCAATATCGCATCCTTCGAACGACTTAATGCTGTCAGCCGTCTGATCCGATAGGCCGGAGAACATGATCTCCGAGCCATTGACGCCTTTGATCACGGCCTGCTGCACATCGAAGTGCTGGCTAAGCCCCATGGCAGCGATCTGGTCGCCCATAAGCTTATGCACCGAGTCACGTATCGACTTCTGGACCTCGCGGCAGCACAGAATGCGTACGGGTTTCTCAGCAGCCCTGGCAATCAGGTAGCGGGCGAAACTCCATGACTTAGCCGAGCCGCGCCCTCCATGGGCAATCTTGTACCGGTAGGGCTCAAATAGCCCTTTCAGGACAGCCGGAAATTCGACTGTCATGCCTCACGCTTCGGTTCCGTGAAGCTGATGGTTAGGCCGGCAAGCAGCGGGTTGTTCGGATCACCCTGAATCTGCGTAGGCAGCACCTTGCCAAGCAAGGTCATGAAGGCGGTGGGCGAAGCTTCCGCCTGTTGGACTAGGTAAGCGACGCCGCCCTTCCTATCCAGCGCCTCAAGAATCATCTCTTTAAGCGTGGCAGTCATCTTGTTTGGGGTGCCCTTCGTTCGGCCACCCGTCTTCTTGCCCACTGCCATTCTATTTAACTCTACTTCAGACAGCCGGCGCGAAGTTGGTCGCCAGGTAATAAGACAGCGCATCCCATGTTTCGAACGACACGGACTGGCTTACCGGTGAGGTCGGCGTTTCGACAATCGCGTAGCCATTCATGGTGCGAACGACGACCACGCTGTCATTGTGAATCCACGTCGGAATACCGGTCATTGCTGATCCTTAGGTTGATTAGGTTCTTCTGACTCATCGCAAGGCATTACAGGCTCTTGCGCTGATTCGTGATTAGATCGGCTGAAGGCCCGATCCCAGTTAGATGCGAATGTCTCGCTATCCACCGAATAGGGGCGGGGCTTGGAGCCTTTGCCGCTCATGTCGATTTCCTCGGCTTCCATCGACATATCTCCTGGCCCGTCAAATCGTGGGCGAGGATCTGTCTGGCCGTCCCATCCGTGAGCACGTCCTGCTTGCTGATATAGATAGGGACGATCCAGTCACACCCGTTCTCAATCACGGGTCCAGTCGCTTTGCAGCTCGCCAAGAGGAGTACCAGCAGGAGCGCGAGCGACGCTGCCAGTAGGCGCGGGGTCCGGCATAGCCTGGAGGCTATCCATATGCGATTTAACATAGCCTGTGGCCTTTGCATGTTTGGCAGCCGTCTTTGCCTGTTTTGCTTCGACCTTGGCAACTTCAGCCTTAGTGCCTGCCGAGTGGCCCTTGAGGTAGATGGCACCGCCAGCGATGAATAGTGAAATCAAGATGGCTAGGCCGATTTCTAGTCTGGTCATCATGAGTCACCTCTACTTCGGCAAATGCCGATCACAATTGCCGCTACAATCACGAACCAGAGGACGATCACTTCGCGGCCTCTGACAGCTGCTCCGGGGTAAAGGCCAGCGGGAATGAGCCCATGGCTTGCCACATGCCGTCGCCTGTACCCATGAAACGTAGGTAGCTGATGATGGCGACCAGCTTGCCGTCGCGATTGAAGACGCCGCTTCCGGAATCGCCATAGAATCCATTGATGCCGTACAACATCGCCAGACCCTTACTAGTTGGCGATAGTCCATAGACCACGCCATCCCGATACAGGTCCGTCTCTCTGCCCGGATTACCGAAGATAAAGACACGATCAGCCTGCCGAGGCTCGCCGCCCAATGCGGCCCAGCGTTTAAACGTCAGGCCAACAATGAGGATCGTGTGGTCATTGCCATCTGAAAGGACTTGGATGACCCGTATAGGCTGCCCGTAGACCTTGAGGGTGAATGGCCAGTCAAAGCAGTGCGTGGCGCTTAGCAGAGCGTGTGGGCCGATAGCCGTACCGCTACAGGATTCGTCGCCATTAATGACCAGGTGAAGCGTGGTTTCGTGCGCCCTTTCGATAGTTTCGCGATGCTCGCTGTCGGTGACGAAGGCACAGCCCGAGACGCCCAGCAGGATAGCCAGGGCGAATTGGACGATTTTCACTGGTCAGACCACCAAAAAGTTATGCGTCTTTGAAACGTTTAAGGGTTGCGCCTGCTTCCGCCAAATTCTTAGTAAGTGTCCGGAATTATGGACGTTTTACTTGATTGATATCCGCCAATGACCGACTCATGCCTTTGCGCTGGTCACATGGGTTACTGCCGCATCCGTGACATTGCCGGCGATATATAGGCCGAGGACTAAGGCGGATTGAGATAGCCATTGCGCGGCATCGATCTTCCCGGCAATGAAGAGGCCAAGTCCCGCCAGGAAGGCGACACAGGCCAGAATGAATTTTCGACTAGCAAAGCGGGTGTCGCTCATGACTTAGCCCATAGGTCCAATACCGCCTTACCCTCACACACAGCCCGGTCATCAGCTCTACGGCGAGTCAGTCCGCGCAATACTCGACCGCCAGCCTTGTCCCAGCGCGATAGCTCAGCGCAGGCGGCCGGCCAGTTATTGGCTAGGGCGTATTTCTGGAGCGTGGATCCACAAACCACCGGCTTTCCGGCGTTGTACGTGGCATCGATCAGCGCTCCCTCGATCTGAGGAAGCTTCGGCATCGGCAGGCAGCGATTGACGTGCCCCTGAGCCGTCGCCAGATCGGCTAGCTTGAACGCCCGACACTCGGCATTCGTGTAGGTGCGCTTGGGATCTACATCGCCTGTATGGCCCTCACAGACAGTCCAGGTCTGGCCGTAAGTGTCCCAATACGGCGCGTTGATATTCGGTGCAGGTTCGTACTTCGCGACTAAGGTCCCAGCAATAGCGAGCGCAATGCTGCCAATAACCTTAGTAACCGGCTTCATGCCGAGTTCTTAGCCTTGGCTTCCCTGCGCCACTTCCAGAGCAGATGGGTAGCCTGGATTAACAGATACCCAATAGTGGCGATGAAAACCCAGTCCTGAAGCGTATACCCCGAGGCTGACACGACGCTCACCACGGCCGGGGGGAGAAGCTTGGCGCCTGCGTTACTGACTTCCTGAGTAAGATCGGTGGATTCCATCATGCATAGGCGCTCTAGGTGCTGCGGCTCATGACTTGAGCCGGCTAGGGGTGGTGAATCGGCTCAATGAGCGTCGCTGCGTACATAACCGGGACTACGCGACCTGAAGAGTCGCGCCAGCCAGCTACGGCGAATACAGAAAATGGCCCAGCCCTGGTCGCTATACGGCTTGCGATACCAGCGGGTGACGGGGTTCAACCCTTGACCTTGGCCAGCTTTGCCGTAGCGGGTTGCTTGGCTAGTGACTCCACATTCACCCACTTACCCGTATCCCGACGCAGGACGTAGAGCCCTCCATCCATCACGATGGCGGCCAAGGAGTTCGTAAATTCGAAGAACTCGACCGGATCGGCCAGAAGGACGGCTCCGTCCCCGATTTCCCGAGGCTCCGGGAGATAGAGGTCACCCTCTTCAGGTTCGTCACTCATGGCGTCAGATAGGCGTGGATTTCATCAATCAGGGACTTTACGGCCTTGATCTTGGCAATGGCTCGTTTGTCACCGGGCTTACCGAAGTGCCACCAGATCCGGCGATCACAGTCCGATAGCTTCAGGTCTAGTCCGCCAGTATCGGCGTCGATGGATACGCGAATGTATGAATCGCTATGCCTCAAGGATTCGAGGAATACCCGCTTATCCTTCATCGCGATTGCCCTCGGTTAAATGGAGCGTCCGGTGGGAATCGAACCCACTTCGTCAGCTTGGAAGGCTATCTACCGACCATCGGCGGACGCGAATAGTTGGCTCCGGGCGAACCTCGGAGCCGAGGCCGGTGGACGTGCCACTTTTCGACCCCGCATATCTAGACTAGATGCGAAATCACAATCCGCACTTCGTTCAGGTAATTCAGTCAGCAACCATTCGCTCTAACTGCCCCGCACGGCGGTAGGCGAAGTTCAGTTCGAACATGTAATCCTCCAACGCCCGATTAAGTCGCAGGAAGACATGCCGCCTAGCCTTCGCATACGTCGCGTGGTGGACGCCCAGCGCCTCGGCGGTGATGGTATAGGGTTGAAGCTGCCTGTTGTGCATGAGGACGTGTAGAGCGTCCCAGGCCACTACGCAGGCAAGCTCGTCGGAGTAGGCCGTAGGCTTCATGGATGTGGACAGGGACGCCACGGAGAAGGCCACGATCCAGCGGCGAAGACGGCTGATGAAGAGGCTATCCCCAGCGATCACCGTACGGTATAGCCACCAGTTCGGGATGCCGTTGGAATGGCTGGCGCGAACAAGGCGGTCAGCGTCGATGATCCGGCGGGTAATCGGACCGGCAAGGATTGTCTCAACATCCCTACCCCGCAGTAGCCAATCGCCCATAGCCGCGGGGATGGTGACTTCCGTGGTCATGAATGATCCGGGTTAAAGGGTGGATAAAAAGGACCCTGTGAAAGATGGAGGCAGATCTTCTTGGCCTCTTCCAAGGTATGTCCGCCGCTCACATAGAACCAATGACCCCCACCGATTTCTTGAACCCTCCATTTGTCAGGCGCCTCGGACGCAATCCGATAATTGGGCCATTGGCCGCCTTTTTCTCGCTTGAACCAATTCATGCCGCACTCCTTGCCACAGAGAATCGCTGCTTAGCGTTCCGGTACTTCCGTTGCAGATACCGGGCAAGACTCGTCCCGGTGTACCTTCGGCAGAGGTAATCCAGTGTCAGCGGCATTTCGCAGAACGTCCCGTCTCGGACCTCGTTGAGGACCACAACACCCCGCCAGTGACTATTCGCCATGCCCTTGTACGGCTCGTCATGCAGGTAGCAAGACCCGGCCACGATGCCATGACGCATCTGACCCGTGGCGTACTGTACGGAGCCTTGCAGAAGGCCCTGAACGTGGCCCTGGACGAAGGTTGTACCGATCTTGGCGAGGCGGTTGCTGATCGTGCCGCTAATCGGCTTGCCCGTATTCGGGTTAGCGAAGTAGTGGGCGTAAGTAACGCCATCGATGGTGATAGCACCCGGCGAACCATGAACGTATTCCACTACCTCCCAGCCAAGCTTGCGGTCTACGAACTGATGGGTCCCTACGGCACCTACCCATTTTGGTGATGCGGCGATAGCTCGCTCAAGCCTGAATTCGTGGTTTCCACGCAGGATGACCTTTCGCCCTTTCCAGCCGCCCATTGCAGACTGAAGGCGTTCAAGAGCCGCATTCCCGGCATCAAGGTCGTCCTGATAACGCAGGCCCTCCAAATCAACCGACCCAGGCGCAGACCACGACGAGAGGCTTTCGAAGTCCCAATGGTCACCAAGGTGAACGACCACATCTGGATCGTAATCAGCAATGGCCTTCCCGATCCAGTCAAGGTGGTCTGTCGGAACTCCCGGTTTGATCTGGAGATCCGGAAGGATGAAATGTCGGCGTGGCTTGCTCATGCTGCCACCCATGCGAGGTGCTGGTAAAGGTAAATAGCGAGCTTGACTAAGCTATAGACTGCAAGCACTAGCCCAGCACCTAGGCCCATACAGATCACTGCCAAAGTCGTAAATGCGCCTGAGAAACCCATGTACTTAAACCCCTGTGGCGTCGTCAGTGCGGCGGAAGTCTTCCAACTCACGCGCGATGACTGTCATGGAATCGAGGAAGTTGTTCACCTCACCCTGTGGAATGTCTTCTGGCTTACGCTTGGCCTTAAGGATTTCATGCAGATAGCCCGAGGCGTTGAAGATCAGGGCGCAGAGGCTTTCCTCTAGGCCGGCCTCGGTCTTAACGCCGCGATGCTCCGACCACGCGTCCAGAAAGTGTCGGAAGGCGCTTTTCATGTAGGCATCGAGCGGAATCCCGCGCTGCCAGTTATCCGAATCACGCAGCGATCCATCGGGCTGCACACGATGTCGATGCATGTATTCGCCATAGCGGCGAAGGGTCAGCGGGCTCAAGAAACCATCGAAGTCAGGCTTGCCGGTGTCTGTGTCGCGGGTCGCACCGGTTTTGAATTGGCGAATCTCTGGCGTCTTACCCTGCATCGCAAAGGTATCAGCCGCCGTAATATAGATCGGGACCGGATTAATCGTCGCCCGGATCACTGGAAGTCATCCTCAGCAAGCGGCTCACTCGCTGCGATGTAGATCAGAATGCTGGCGAAGATTGCTAGGAAGATCACTCCGAACATGGCACAGTTCCTTCATGGGAATGTGCCTATTCAACCTCGCGCCCGTGTCACGCGACGGCCACTTTCTGGCACGGAATGTTAAGTGCCTCATGCCGCAATCGGTAGATTGTTCGCTTACTGCACTCGTAGCGTTCGCCCAGAGCTATGGCGCCATGCTCGCGGAAGTCGAAAAGGAACTGCGATCCCTCGGCAATGATCTTCTGTGTAGCCAAGTCAGCTAGTTCACCCACTACGCCCTCATATTGCCCGGGCCTCAGGCCAATCGCCTGCATGGTGGCAATGGTATCTTCCCGCCATTTCGCCAGCGCTTTGATCTTGTCGCGATTCTCCTTCATGACACTCCCCTGTTTCGTTACGCGGAAAGGTCTACAACGCGTTGCTTCCACACGAGCCGCTTGCTTCCCTTGGCCTGCGGTTTCTTCGTCCACCCATGCACTTCCACTCGCCAACCAGCGGCGAGCATGTTTGGGTAATGCTCCGATGCCTTGATCTTGGCGACGCGGGACGCTACGCCAGTTGTGGTCGTTTGTACGGCCAGCGTCTCTCCCTGGCGAATGGCAATGATGTCGATGCATCCGAACAGATCAACACGCTTCCGGGTGAAGCTATTCCAGTATTCGACTATCCAACAGTCGTATCCCCAACCACGCAGCGCGGCCAGTGAGTTTTGGGTGGGCGATGTCCCGGCCATTATCGGTAGCCTTTGACATATGCATCAAGGAACCGTTCAAAAGATCGACGATTTGATGTATTTGTCATGCAGCCATCCTCCGGGCAACCTGCTGCTCGCGAAGCATCATCCTCTTCTCTCGACGCCGCTTGTTCTTCGCCATGCTGGCATCGTGGCTTAGGTAGCAGCACCCCATCTTTCGCTCGATGCGAAGCTGTTGCAGCCTTGTCTCCTTCATTGCTGCAACGAGTTCGTCTTGCTCGACCGTGACCGTGTATTCGCCCACAATCTCCGATGACCAATACTTGCGAACCATGGCGGCACGGGCACCATCGGATGGGGCCATGAGGAAACCTTCATCGCCAGCGCACCAGATAAGCCAGACGCCGCCAGACTGCATGACGGCGATGGCCTTGGATGCGACGAGCGGTCCTGCATGATGTTCTAGGTGATGCAAAGTCATTTGACACCTTTGAGGGTAAGCACGCCTGCCGAGATAAGCAGGGCGTGGGTTAGGTTGACGGCTCGCGCATGCAATTCGCGGCGCTCAAGCTGGCTTAGTTCCTTGCCGTTGTCGCAAGCGTGATGGCAAGAGGGGCATAGAGCAGCGGTAAGCCATGGGGCGGACTTCTGGCCCATTCCGCGGTGCATGTTGGAATGGCTGACCTGCACGCCCCAGGCGTGGCAAAGAACGCAGGATTCCAGGGAGGCAACAGCGGCGTACCAGCGGCGCTCTATGGCGGTGCTCACGCAATCACCTCATTAGGGCTAGGTACGTAATACCCGCACTCAGCGGCCCGTCGCTGGATGAAATCGTAATATTCAGAAAACTCGGCGGTGGTCAGCTTTGAGCTACGGCGCTTCGGGACGCGGCGTTTCTGTCCCAGCACGTCAACCGTGTCCCAGCCAGCCCACTCACCGAGAAAGAACGTATGTAGGTCGTCGGCATCGTTTCCGGTGGCATCGGATAGGGCCTTGTAAGCGACTCCCCATAGTGCGGCATTTTGATCCATGGAACGGCGCTTGCGGAACTGGCATATCTCGACCCGCAATGCCTTCCCTGGCAATGCCGAGCTCAAGAAGGAAACCACGCGATCGATCATCGCTGCGCGGTTATCTGCCGGGATGGTGATCGTCGTGGCGGTCATGGTTACTTGCTCACGGAGTAGCTAAGAGACGTAACCTTGGCAATGCGCTCGCCAACCTCGTAGCCGCAAAACTCGCGAGCCCATTTCCGGCTGCTTGCGAAGGTAATTACCTTTCCCGTTTCAGCGTCGATTACCGCCCATTTCGGAAAGTCCTGCGCCTTGATCGTCGTGCCAGTCTTCATGTTCATCTGCGATCCTTTTTCAGTTGACGCGCCTTAACGCGCTTGTTGTGGTCGTCCATGGCGATGATTTCGTCCACGTTTACCCAGCCTGTTTCGTCCTGCGGCTTTCCGATGCTCCGTCCGTCCTGTGATGCGTATTTCAGTTTTGGCGAGAACTCGGCCAGTGAATCCATAAGCTCGGATGCGAAGGGGAAGTTTTCTCGGTTGCGTTGGGCTTGTACGGACTTCGCATCTATGTCAGCGCGAACCATGTCCTCTAGCCGCTTCATGCAAGGTCCCCAAACTTCATCGTCTCTGGCATCCACACGCAGCGAAGTACGCCGGTTGGGCCGTGACGGTTCTTCTCCACCGAAATGATGGCCTCATAGGGATCGGCGCTTTCGTCGTAGACCACTGGACGCAGCAGCGTCAGGACTTGATCCGCCTCTTTCTCGATTTCGGACGAATCGGACAGGTCTGCCATACCCGGCTGCTTGTCTTCGCGTGAGTCCACTTGACGGCCAACCTGGGCGAGTGCCACCACCGGAATGCCAAGATCGCGGGCGAGGTTCTTTAGGCCCCGAACAACCTCCCCTACCCGCTCGGCCTTGGACGAATTGCGACCGGGCGAACTGGCCTCAATGCGCTGGATGTAGTCCACGAACAGGACTTTGATGCCGAACTGCTGTTTCCACTTGCGGGCCATGCGCGACACGTCAGCGATACTCGGGGCGCTCCGGTCGTAGATTTGGCAGGTACGGGTAATCAGGCGACCAATCGACCATTCAAGCTTTCGCAGGTCGTCCACGCCGAACTGTCCGTTACGCATGCGCTCCGCTGGAACCTTGGAGTCGATGGACATCAGGCGGGCACCAATCTGCTGGACTGGCTGCTCCGCCGAGACGATCCCGCAAGGCACCTCGCCAGACAGCAGGAAGTTGAGCAGGAGGGCCGTCTTGCCCATCGCTGGGCGAGCCCCTACTACCACTAGGTCCGAGTCGTGCCAGCCACCCAGGATGCGATCCAGGCGGCTCAGGCCGGTACTGATGCCGGGCACCTTGCCGCCGAGTGCCTTGGCCCGTTGAGCGTCTTCGTAGGCCATCGTCATCGCCTGCCGAATGCCGAACTCGTTCCGAATCTCAACCTTCTGCATCGCCATCAGGTCAGCAATGCCCTTGTCCACTAACGCGACACCGCTGGCATCCGACGAATAGGCCATGTCCATCAGGTCGGCGGATTGGTCAATCACCTGACGAAGAACGGACTTCTCGCGGACGATCTGCGCGTATGCCGAGATATTGGCCGCGCTCGGGGTGTTGTTCGAAAGCTCGATGCAATAGGCACGGCCCCCGGTGACTTCGGACAGTCCTGCGCTTTCAAACCAGTCCGTCAGGGTTACCGAGTCACAGGGCTGGCCCCGAGCCGACAACTCCAGCATGGCCCGGTAGATCGCACGATGGGCGCTGGTGTAGAAGTCCGATTCTGCCAGCGTGGCCGACAGGGATTCGATCTTCTCGGGTCTCAGCATCAGGCCGCCAAGAACCGACTGTTCCGCGTCGATGGAGTGCGGGGATACGCGCAGACCGCTCATGCGGCGTCCCCGTAGTTCGTGGACGAGCCTTCGCCAAGCATCTTGCGCTTGCGGACAGTGGGAGCGGCAGCCGATGGCGTTGCCTTGCCCAGCCAGGTGTTTGCAAACTTAGCGATGCCCTTCCGGGTCTTGCCCCGCTCAGGGTTCGAAACAAGCCATGCCCGCATCTTCGCGAACTCGGTCGGCAGGTCTACCCGTGGGTAGGCCGCCCGGTAGCCGTCAAGGACATCAGCCGGGAAGACAAATTCGGTCCCGTCCTGGCACGGAAGTGATTGACCTTTTCCTGGCTCTAGAGATGGAGATGGAGATGGAGATGGAGATGGAGATGGAGATGGAGTGTTTCGTAACGGTTCCGAAACCGTTTCGGAGGAAATCTCTTTTTCACTCCAAAGAGCCTGAATTTCCTTCTTGAACGAGACCGTCGAAGGAATGCCATCGACCAGCCTGATGACCGCCTTTCGCATGTTCGGATTCTCAGGGCGATTCCATTCATGCCACTTGGAAATCCACAGCCAAAGAGTCGTCGGGTCACGGACGATGAAACCTGCGTCCGAAAGGGTTCCGAAACAGTTATGCAACCGTTCGGGAGTCCATGAAAGGTCGTCGCAGGCATAGGCGTCTGGAAGACGAAAAGCTCCTGCCAAGTTAGTGTGTGGAGAGGACAGTAGGTACAGGGCAAGAAGCTTTGCATCCCCGTCCAGGCCCCGGATCGTCTCGCTTGCCCAAAACGATGTGTGGACTTTCCCGTAATCACGCATTAGATCGACCCCATTTGATTTCTCGTGGGCCGTATATATCCACACCTATTTCCCACACGCCGAGACAGCAATCTGTGGATAACTTTTCTTGGCACTTCCCCATACCCCCGTTCCTTGCCGGATGTCCGGCACTATCTTTCTTTGCGATTGAAGTGACTTAGGCCGCCCTACTCCGGTACTCGGCGTTCTCCGCCTCAAGACGAGCCATCTTTTCCTCGGGCGATTCGCTGCGCTGGACAAGCTCCATGCCGCACGTAAAGGCCACCCATTGGGACCATGCCCAGTTGCCGCAGGCGTAGGCAAAGCGAACGGCCTTATCCGCAGGCATGTGGGCGTTGCCTTGGATGATCCGAGCAAGCTGCGACGACTCCATCCCGATATCTGCCGCAACGGTTCGCTGCGACTTTTGACCGTAACGAATAGCGAGCAATACCGCTTCGCCGGATGTCCTACAGAGAGCTACGAGATTCGCCGGAACACGGGTCGGGACCTTGGTGAAGCCTAGGAGTGCCATTTCGCGTTGCATTGCGGTGCCTTGTGTTGACGGTTGGGTTGTGGGCGAAATAAAGGCGCAGCACCAACGCTGCGCTCATTCAGAAAGGAGGTTTCCTTGATCGTCAAAAGCTTCTGGACGAAGCTCGTACCGAATTCGCAAAAAGTGGTTTTCGGGGATACGATCAGCAGCCCACTGGTAGATGGCTTGGCGGTTCTTCAGGCCAAGTGCAGCCCTGAGCTTCTCAACGGAACCAAAAAGATGAATGGCCTGGGCCTTCGTAATCATGGATGACATTCTCAGCCAACTGACAGCAAATGTCAATTCAATTACTGAAGATAAATGTAAGCTCCCTTACATGAGTACATTGGCTGAGCGGGCGCGCTACGCACGGAAACGGGTCGGATTAACGCAGGTGAAGGCGGCTGACGCCATCGGATGCCGGCGCGCAACTGTTGCGATGTGGGAGAACGGATCAACCAAGAATATCGAGGGATATCTGTTACAGGCCGCGAGGGCCTATCAGGTGAATCCGGATTGGCTCGATTCTGGCAAGGGTTCCGATGACTACCCGTGGGATGCAAGGGCGGTCCCAGTACGAGCCTTCTCCGTGGAGGCCGTGGAATCAGATGAAGAGTTCGACCCTTCCATCGAGGTGTGGGTCGAGGGGGTGGAAGTGGAAGTTTCCGGGGGAAATGGCCGAATTGTTCCCGAGTTCGTGCCAACGCAATACCGCCAGCGGTATACGCTCAAATGGTTTCAGGAAAAGGGCGCAAAACCTGACAACGTAAAGGTTATGCGGGTAAGGGGGCAAAGTATGGAGCGAACCCTGTTCGATAAGGACAAGATTGCTGTTGACCTAGCCAATACCAGAATCGTGAGCAATCACGTTTACGTGGTCATCATGGGCGATGAGGCCCGGGTAAAGCGCCTTTTTCGAACCGCCGACGGCAGGATTAGGATTGTTTCAGACAACGCCGACAAGACATTATTCCCCGACGAATTCGTGGAAGATGATGCTGCCGGCCTCATGGTTCTTGGCCGCGTTATAGACCGATCTGGTGGCGGCGGCCTCTAGGGGAGGAAGATGCTATGTGGATAAGGATTGCAGCTGTAACGGTGACGCTAGGGGCCTTGGCCGGATGCGCGGCCTCCCATAACACGGTAATGCCAGACGGACGCGCTGGGCTCTCGATCAACTGCTCCGGTGCGGCGATGAGCTGGAATCAATGCTATGAAAAGGCCGGCAAGGAGTGTCCGCATGGATACGATATAGTCAGTAAGGACGGCGACGTCGGCAATGGAATGATCGGAGCTTCCAATGCAGGACTTTTCGGTGCGTCTGGCAACAGCCGAGCCCTGCTTGTAGCGTGTAAGCCATGACTTGGTGGGAGTCCGTCCTTGCGGTCCTAAGCCTGCTATGGTTGTTTTATACGCTCTCTCACATATCCGAAAAGGCCGAACAGGCCGCAAAGGATGCAGCCATGCTTCGCTACAAGCTGGAAGAACTCACGACCTGGCTTGAACGCAATACTGAAGTCCAGATGACGCGCCAGAAAACTACCTTGTCGCGACTTCACTGGATTCGCGAACACCTGGGATGGCAACCACCGACAGATGACGATTCACTAGTTTAGGTATGCCAGGATTCCGCCAAAAGCCCGCCACCAGCGGGCTTTTCGCTGTCAATTTTATGTCAATAGACTGAGACTATCGGTCATCCGAATGTCAATCTGAAACTTCGATAGGTAAGTTGCTTGACATTTATTCTCAGTAGGCTGACAATAGTTCCATGGGCCGCCTAACCCGCCATTACCGGCGAGCGGCCAGGAGACAGCCATGAACGCAGTGCATCCCACCTTCAGTGACTCCCTCCGTGGTTTCCGCGCCACGGTCCCGGCCAGTCTGCCCAAGATCGCTCCGCCCACGAAGATCGAAGCGGCGTTGCGCAACGAGGCACGCCGTGAGAACGCCTACGAGCGCCTTGTGGAGACGGCAACAATCATCTTTGCCTCGATGTCGCTGGTAGACCAAGCCAGCCTCCACGCGTGCCTCCGTAGCGATCTGGCGGCGGTGGCTGCGTGTAAGGGAGGGACGGTATGAAGACGAACGAATGGCTGGCAAAGCATGAGTTTCTTCCGAACTCAAGGATTGTCCGGTATCGGGCGAAATGCGCTGACGGCATGACCCTTAGCTTGCAAGTTAGCGACGGTCATTACTGCTCACCAAGGGACGACGCTGGTCCGTGGAATGAGGTGGAAATTGGCTATCCGAGCCGGAAGCCGCCGAAGTCGATCATGCATTACATCGATGGTCTTGGCAGCGAGCCAACGAAAGCGGTGTACGGATATGTTCCCGTTAAATTGGTTGATCGGTGGATTGCTCGTCATGGCGGAATCGTCGGACCTCTCCTTCCCGAGTCCAACTCATGAGCAAATTATTCCGCTGCAAGATCGTCCGCGAAGTCTCCCCGGGCGTCATCCAATCCATGACCTTCATTGGTCCGTCCTATTTCGATATCCCGAACGGCTGGTCGATCCAGATGCGTCGGGTCCATGCCAATCCCAGGAGTGCCGCATGACCGCCAAGAAGACCAAGGAAGTTGCGTCCGTCGTGGCCTATAAGGGCTTCGACAAGAATTTTCAGTGCCGTGGCTACCAGTACGAGGTAGGCAAGGAGTATGTCCATAAGGGCCATGTGTCGCCTTGCAGTGGCGGATTCCATGCCTGCGAGAGTCCGCTCGCCGTTCTGTCCTATTACGGCGTAAATAGCGGCAATCGCTTCGCCCTGGTCGAGGTCGCTGGAAAAGTCGAACGCGAGCAGGATAAGCTTGCCAGTGAGCGCATTACGATCAAGGCCGAGATTGGCATCCCCGGCCTGATCAAGGCCGCAGTGGCGTGGACCCGCAAGGCGGCGTCCGCTCCGACGAGCGGCAACTCCGCCAACAGCGCGACGAGCGGCGACTCCGCCAACAGCGCGACGAGCGGCAACTCCGCCAACAGCGCGACGAGCGGCGACTACGCCCACAGCGCGACGAGCGGCAACTCCGCCAACAGCGCGACGAGCGGCTACTACGCCCACAGCGCGACGAGCGGCAACTCCGCCAACAGCGCGACGAGCGGCTACTCCGCCAACAGCGCGACGAGCGGCGACTCCGCCAACAGCGCGACGAGCGGCGACTACGCCCACAGCGCGACGAGCGGCTACTACGCCCACAGCGCGACGAGCGGCAACTCCGCCCACAGCGCGACGAGCGGCGACTACGCCCACAGCGCGACGAGCGGCTACTCCGCCAACAGCGCGACGAGCGGCTACTACGCCCACAGCGAAGCAAAGGGCAAGAATGCTGTTGCTGCCAACGCTGGTAATGGCCGGGCCCGAGCCGGTGAAGGTGGCGCGATCTTCTTGGTAGAGCGCGACACCAACCTCAACATCCTTGCCGTATTCGCATCGAAGGTGGGCGAGAACGACATCAAGGCTGACACCTGGTACGTGCTTAAGGGCGGTACTGCGACGGAAGTTACGGCATGAACCATTGTCACGTTTCCGCACAGATCGATGCGCATGCCGAGGAATACGGTCGGCTTCAAATCCAGAATGAGCGCATCAACGAAGAGTTCGCCAGCCGGATGCTCGACCAGTCGTGGATCGTAGATGGGCTGCGCAACCTGGGCCTGACCGACGAACAGATGATCGCTACAGCCCTTCTTACCGGCGACGAGTGCCAGGCCGGGAAGCTTCTCGATATCGCGGTTCGCCGGCATGTGATGGAGCGTGCCGAGGATGACTTAGGGGAAGAAACATGACCCGCATCGACATTCTCGAATTCTTCAAGGTCTGCACAGGTATCTGCACCTTTGCCTTTATCGCCATCAAGCTGGGAGTGGCTTTCTGATGAACCTCGCAAGCGAACAAATCGACCAAATCGTCCCTGCCCTGATCAAGGCAAAGGGTGAATTCAAGGCCGCTGTTAAGGACTCCACTAACCCCCACTTCAAGTCGAAGTATGTGGCCCTGGATGGCGTCATCGATGCAGTTGGATCGGCCTTCCAGAATAACGACATCTTCTGCGCACAGCAGACGGACGTTGTTGACGGACGGATCGTTCTCTATACGCGATTCCTGCACGTATCTGGTCAGTGGATCGGCGGCGCATACCCGGTGCATCCGGTGAAGAACGACCCGCAGGGCGAGGGATCAGCCCTTACCTACGCCCGTCGCTATGCGCTCATGGCCCTCGCTGGTATCGCCCCCGAGGACGACGACGGTAATGCTGCTACGGAGGCTGCCAAGCGCCAGCAGTCTGACTCCAAGCCAGAAGCAAGGACTATCGCCGGAACGCCAACCGGCGGCGTCTGGGAGAGCCTGGACGAGGACGAACAGGAGTTCTTGCAGAAGATTGCCGATCAGGTCACCCAGATCATCACATCTGGTGATGTGGCTGCGGCCTACGACCATTTGCAGGCCCAGCAACTTACGTCCGACGAACGCGTCGCCCTGTGGACCCGTCTTGACAGCAAACAGCGAAGCGCCCTCAAGAAGGCGGATGCGGCGACCAAATCCAACAACCAGGGGATTGCAGCATGAACAACTGCTCCTTCATCGGTCGCATTGGCAAGGACGCGGAAACCCGATTCACTGGAGCCGGCAAGCCGGTAACGTCGTGGAGCTTGGCTGTAGATGTCGGTTACGGCGACAAGAAAACAACGCTGTGGCTCGATTGCACGCTTTTCGGTGATCGCGGCGAGAAGGTCGCTAGCTTCATCACCAAAGGCGGAAAGCTTGGCGTGTGTGGCGAGCTTGGAGCGCGCGAACACAACGGGAAGACATACATCACGCTGAATGTTCGCGAAGTATCGCTCCTGGGTGGCAGCAAGCGCGACGATCAGACGACGCCAGGCAAGTCCAATGCCCCAGCCCCGCAACGTGAAGCTAGCTACGGCACGAACGACGATGACGACATCCCGTTCGCTCCCATCACCCGTCGCTCGTACCTCTAAGGACACACACTAATGGCTATGGGTGAGGGTGGGGTGAATGTGCTGGCGCTGATGGATAGCGCGGCACGTAAGTCTCTTTTCGAGTATTCGAGTGGAGATATGGCTATTGCCCGGCAGGCCGTTATTGGCCTCATCGAGGCGGCTCAGGTAATTCTTGAGGCAACCGGCAAATCTTCTGCGTCTTGGCCACTCAGCGACCCTAAGCGAATCGCGCGAGCCGAGCTCGACAGTGCGCTCAGAATCGTTGTTAGTGCTGACCCCTATAACGGCACAACCGGCGACGCGGTAACAGCCGCCCTTCTCGCCGCCAGGGGCAGGTCATGAACGGGTTCGTTGCGGGACCGTGGATCGTCTGGAACGATTGCGTATTCGCCGGACCGGTCAAGAAGGTGAAAGGTGGAATCTCTGGCTATCGCGCGGAGATTTGTCGAATGGATGACATGGACCTTACTAACGCTCAGGTTCAAGCCAACGCCCGCCTCATAGCCGCCGCGCCTGAGATGCATGAGGAAATTGAAACGGCAGGCGTCGATCTAGACCTGCTGCTCATGGCAATCAAGGCTGGCGACCCATCCCGCGAACTGGAAATCCGTGCGTCCGATATCAAGCGTCGCCTGAGCGCCGCACTGTCGAGGATGAAGGGATGAAGCCGAAATGGGAGAGCGCGCCTGACGAAGCCATCTTTCTAGGAAAGGATGGCGATGGAAAGTACTGGTGGTACTTCGTGGAGCCTGACTTATATGCGAAGAGGCTTCAGTTCGAGTGCTCGGGCAACGATTGCATGCCGTGTGTCGAACGTGGCCCCAATGACGGAATTATGACTTTAGAGGCTCGGCCATGACCCGCCAACGACTGAGGGAGAAGGCGGAGGCTGTGGTTGCGGCGCTTGCTGTCTACAACGCCGATCCAACTGCGGCGAACTGGAATAGCTACGCCGTAGCGAAGGCGAAGTACGAAGTGGCGTTCAGCAATCCTGAATTCGTTCTTGCCCAACTCGACGCCGCCAGGAAGGATGCGGAGCGTTATCGCGCTGCGATTGAGGTGGCGCGTTATGCCATCGAAACGGATGCCGAAGAGACGGCCATCGAGGCCGACCTGGGCGTCAGTGAATGGAATGCCTGTATCCGTTCCGGATTCAAGACTGCGTTCATCGCCATAGACGCCGCCCTCAACACTGATGGGGAGAAAGAGTGATGAGTGAGAAGCCGCATTTCAGCAAGCTCGCTCCTGCGGAGAACAAGTTCCACAAAGGCAATGGAAGCGATCAGAAGCACTACTGGCTTACGCCGCCAGCGCTCTATGACGAACTTAACCACCGTTTTCAGTTCACCTTTGATCCATGCCCGTTTCCCAAGCCGGAAGCCTTCGATGGGCTGACCTGTGAGTGGGGATCGTCCAGCTACGTGAATCCGCCCTTCGGCTCGATTATGCATGAAGGCAAGAAGAAAGGGCCAACGGCATGGGCTCGCAAGGCCATCGCTGAAAGCCAGAAAGGCAAGCGCGTCGTGTTGGTCTACCCCATCGACAAGTGGGTACTCATGCTTCTGGCCGCTGGTGCCAAGGTCGAAAACCTCGGCGACGTCCGCTGGTGCGCCACAGAGGACGGATCCACCGGCAAAGGAACTGGTCGCCATATCGCAATGTTCGTGCTTGAAGGACAGGAGCCAAACGAATGAACCAGGAAATCACCAGGCTTGAACACAAGGCCACGGACAGCAAGGAAGCCTTCGGCTTCATCAATGGATGGAATTCGTGTGTCGCATTGTTGGAGTCTCAGTCAACTCACAGCGCCGCCGACGAAATCGAAAGGCTGCGGGGTGTGTTGGCTCGCATCCGCGACGAAGGTGTCAGCGTCTACAGCACACGTTATTCATTGGCCGACATCGCCCGCGCCGCCCTAGCCGAAGGAAACGGACAGGAGGGCGGGGTGTGAAAAGGTATTCATATCTGACCGTAGCAACAATGTTGGCAATGTCAGGCCTATCTGGCGGAGAGACTTACTTACAAAAACCACGCAAAGGAACTTCCCCGAATCCAGAACGCCAGTCCAAGGCCGAGAAGAAACGCGCCAAGCGTCGTGAGCGTAATCGCCAATTGATTGGTGAAGACCTGCGAGTACAGGAACAGGAGCCATCAGCATGACCACCAAGAATGAAACGAGGCTGGAGGACATGCCAGAACATCAGGTGTTGCTCGCCGAATGGAAGGCCGCTGGTGGATCACACCATGGCCCGAACGTCGAGACGGTAACGATGCCTCTGGTGGACTACATCAAGTTTAGGGCGGCGCTATCCCCATATCTCATGACGAGGCTTCCTCTTACTAACGAATCCGAGAGGAATGACGCGGCCCGTGTGTTTATGGCTCGCGATCTGAGTGAAATGGCAGATTTAGTTAGCCGGCATACTGGGGAGGTATTTGATCGGGATCGAGAATCTCTGTCTATTCTCCTGCATCGTGCATCCGCATTGATGCGCACCCAATCCCCCCGCATCGAAGATCGCGCGGCTGGGGATGTGGAGGGGCGAGTAGCATTTGATCCACATCCGTCCACCAAACTAGCGGCGTTCGAGGCTTGGTTTGTCAAGAACTATCCCGGCCCTGACACGATCATCTCTGATCCGAAATGGCATGCGCCTCGCATCTTCCGCGCCGCTCAAGCTGCCCTCGCATCCGCCACCCCTAGCGCGGAACCGGTCACGGAGCCTATGAGCGAAACCGACCGCATCGAATTCGCCTTACGTGATGCCGGCTTCGACTATGAGCGAGCCTACGCTATCGCTCATGCGGCCCCTAGCGCGGCTGTGGGTGAGGTTTACACCATGGAAGCGCTTGTCCCTGGTGGCGAAGTGCGATGCCATGTATCGCTCAATCGGCCACTACCAGCGGGCACGAAGCTCTACACCACCCCCACCAAGCCCGGCCAGATGGTGGTGCCGGAACGCAGGACCGCGAAGCTATACGCCGATGAATCGCGCGAAGGCCAAGCCAGGGCTGCGGATCACGATGCGGGCTGGAACGCATGTATCGACGCCATGCTCAAGCTCAACGCCACCCAGGGCGGGAAGGGAGAAGGGGAGTGAGCAATTTTTCAGACTTGCTTGGCTTGACGATCACCGCTTGCGACCTTGCATTGGGCGAGGAATCCGTGAACTTTGAAACGAAGGAAGGCCGAACGTTTGTCATGTTTCATTCGCAGGACTGCTGCGAACACGTATCGGTTGAGGACATTTCAGGCGACATGGCGGATGTGATCGGCTCACCCATAACCATGGCCGAAGAATCCGAGAGTGACGAGAACCCGGAGGGCGTAAATCCCGATTACCAGGATTCGTTCACCTGGACGTTCTATCGACTCGGAACAGCAAAGGGGATGGTGACGATCCGCTGGTACGGATCGTCGAATGGCTACTACAGCGAGCAAGTGGATTTCGTGGAGACCAAGCCATGAACCCCACCCAAGCAGGCGAGGCGGTGAAGATATGAACGATCACATCAATGCGCGGATCGACGAAAGCAGGCTAGCCGCAGCGGTCGAGGCCGAGGAGTACAACCTTGTCGCATTACTCAAACCTCGGGTATTCATCGATCAAAATCGATGGTGTGTTCTGTATGGAGAAAACATCCAAGACGGCGTTGTAGGGTTCGGCGAGTCACCGCAATTAGCTGTCTATGCCTTCAACAAGGCGTGGCGGGGAACGCTGTCATGACCACACAAGCCGATGCGTTGCGGATGGCGGAGAAGTTAGAACGTCTATCGCCAGCCATGCCCGAAGCAAACCTGGGCCTAGCCGCCGCCATGCTCCGCGAGTATGCCGAAGGGGTGGATAAGTTTCATGGTCTGCTGCGTGACATAGCCAAGCTATCCAACGAATACGGCGAACTGTGCGGACACGAGGCATTGAATGTCTACGAGGATGCCGTTTGCGGATTGGTGTCCAGTCGCCTAACTCGCATCGTCGGTAAGTACGACCCGACTTACTCACTCACCGCCGCGCTGTCCGGGCGGGAGGAGGAGAAGTGAGCGAATGGGAGCTTAGGGCGATTTGTCCGGGATGTAAGAAACATTTCCGGAGCAACTCTGCGATATTTTTCGAAGTGTGTCCGGGCTGCGGCGAGCGCGGGGAATTTCGTTTCGGTCGAGCCTGGGAGAGGAGTGCAATGCGGTGGGTAAGTAATTCGAATGTTCGATTCTTCAAGCCTTCAACTTGGAAGCTTGAGGGGCATTGGGAGACGAAGCCATGACCAACGAATCAGAGCGCGCGAAGTTTGAGGCGTGGTATGTCGAAACAGCTTTCGATTACTGCAAAGACCCTATCGGCTCGCGGGACTGCTCCATGCAATGGGCTGGATGGCAAGCCCGCGCCCAATCATCCGGGCCGGTGGTGGCGGTGAGTGAGTTGGAAGACCTCATCGAACGGTGGGAGGAGTTCCAGCTAAGCAAGACGCCGGACGCCCGAGAGGCGATGACGGATTGCGCCGCGCAACTTCGGGATCTTATAGCCAAGCACACGGGGAGGGAGTGATGGACTGGAAAACGATTGATTCGGCGCCTAGGGATGGGACGCTTCATATCCGTGGTCTTTACGTACGAGGACCTAAATCACATGGGGTCGAGTGGACCTGGGAAGTGTGCGTTGGCTATATCGATGACAATGGCGACTTCATTGACCAGGACGACTCATATATCGGCTGGGAAGCTGATGATTACGAGTACTGGATGCCACTCCCATCACCGCCGGAGCCGCCGAAGTGAGCGACATCCGCATGACTACCATCCCAATGCTTCGTAATCAGCTAATCAAAACGGCTGAAGCGCTCCAACGCCTAGAACGCTGCACCGCCGCCATCATCCCCTACCCCGGCGGCGTCATCGCGTTCGGGAAGAGGGAGGATGTGGTGGATATGCTGAAGGGAGACGACGATGGGGGCGGCTGAGGATATCCACATCCCGTTTGATGAAGCCGAAGCGGCGCGCCGACTAGGGATGAGCAAGGCAACACTGATGCGCGAACGTGTCGCAGGGCGCATCAATCCCATGCGGTTCGGCCAAAGGCTTATCCGCTACACAGAAGAAATCCTAGAAGAGTATCGGCAGCTATGCAGGAGCGGCTTGGACAAATCGGTAACGTCTGGCTCAGCCAAAGGGAAGGCTCTGATGCCTGGTGCCGGACATGGTTCGATGCCGACACTCGGCAAACAAGACGCGCATCACTTGGCACAGTCGATCTTCAAGAAGCGAAAGTAAAGCTTTGGGAATGGCATGCGAAATACGGAAGGCTTGGCAAGCAGGAGCCGCAAGAGTTCCCGTTTGAACAGGTCTTGGTTCGCTATTATCAACAGCACGCCAGCGCCCTTCCCTCTGCCGAGTTCGCAAGAATCGCAAGCGGCCTATGGTCGGATTACTTCGCCGGGGCAATGGTGTCGGAAATCACACCAGCCCGGCAGCGCGAATTCATCGAGTGGCTGAAGACTGAGGGCAAGCGGCCCCGGTCAGACTCCTACGTGAAGCGCATTCTTACGGTGGGGAAAGCGGCCCTGACACGGGCCTATAAGGAAGGGGAGATAACCTCGGCACCCTTCATCCTTCCTGGCACTGAGGGTCCGCCAGCAGATTTGGTCTTGACCAAGGCCCAGTCGGAATCCCTATGGGACGCTGCAAAGCTCCCGCATGAGCGGGCCTTCCTTGCCCTTGCCTACTGCACCCTGTCGCGTCCTGAGGCCGTCCTCGACCTGCGCGGGGAGTTCGTAGACCACCACCGCTGGCTATTCGACACGAACCCGCCAGGAAGGATCCAGACGCGCAAGTGGAGGCCCGTGGTTCCCGTGTGCCAGTTCCTTCGCCCGTGGCTCTCTGAGGAGCGTTCAGGGTCCCTCGTGACCTGGCGGGGCGAACCTATAGGCAGCTTCAAGACCGCGTGGCGCGGTTTGCGTAAACGTGCGGGCCTCCCGAAGAAAGCGGTAGCCAAGACGATCCGCCACACCATGGCGACCGAGCTACGGGCCGCCAATGTGCCCGAGGCAGAGATTCAAGGGTTCTTGGGGCACCGAGCATTCGGCGGTAAAACCGAGGTCTATGCCAAATACCGGCCCGATTACCTCGGACAGGCCACCGCCGTGATCGACGGATATATGGCCTCGTTGCGTGTTACCAGCGTGCTAAAATGACAGAGGCGACCCGTAAAGGCATCGCCTAAATCACTGATAACGCTGGTGGGCGGTACAAGGATCGAACTTGTGACCCCTACCATGTCAAGGTAAGAAGAGTGCACGGAATACAGTTACTTAGCCATTCTAGAGGGCGCTCTCGATCCCTTGAAAATACGGCTGAAATCGCCCGTGCGTGCTAGTTGCGTGTTAGGAGGCAGAGATGGCTTCAATTCGTGAACTGAACGGAAAATGGAAGGCTGAGGTGTGCGTCCTAGGACACCGAAGGTCGAAGTATCACCCCACCCGCGAGGCTGCTGAAAGGTGGGCCTCAAGGACTGACCGAAGCATCCGTCTGCGCGATGCCGAGGGACGCGAAGTTATGACCTCTGTCTTGCCGAAACGGTATCTTGATGCGCTAAAGATCGCCGAATATGGATCGGACGAAATTATCGATGGCGCTATCCCCGCCCATGCATCCATCGGGGTGTATTTCCTGATTCGACAGGGGGTGATTGTTTACGTAGGGCAGACGACCGATCTACTAGGGAGGCTTGCCAGGCATCGCCGACTTGGTCGAGAATTCGATAGCTACAATTTCATTCCCGTGGATCGGGGCCGGCTTGACGAAGTGGAGAGCGCCTATATCGCCGCCCTAATGCCACAAATGAATAGTAAATTCTAGCTTTCAGCGCCCTTTGGCGTAATCTTGGCGGAACATCGCATCCGTCCTGCGCCTGATTTCCTCCACCGAAGGCTGCGGATGCCTGTCCAGCCACCGGGAGGCATGCTTCATGGCCGTCTCGGGCGAGGCGTATTGAAACAGCCCGGTCGGCCATGGCAAATCGTGCAGGTGAAGGAGCCATACAGGCCCGTCTACGCGCTTATTGACCTTGGCCCGGACGCTTCCCCGCTCCATGGCCATCCACGCGCCTTCTCGCCATTCCCAGGTGTGCATGGGGGCATCATAACGCTAGGCGCGATTATCGGTGACGGTGAACGGGAAAGTGATAGTGGCCAACGTGGCGTCCGTAACAACGCACTGGTAATTACCCGTAACTAGTCCAGGGCCAGGGTTGCCCGACCTGACAAACTGAGGTGCATTGGTTGTCTGCGCACTCAGGGCGAAGGTCGTGCCGCTGACAAAGCTTGTCAGATAGGTGTAGGGCGGCAGGCCATTGGATACGCTGATCGACCCAGCACCAATAAACTGATTGACGTTTCCCGAGGTCGTAGACCCACTGACACTCGACGCCGACCCAGACATGGGCGTGTATGCTTGATAAACGAGTCTCGGGGTCGATCCGTCGCCGTACCAAATCTGCTTGATGGTGCGAATAGTTGAGCCGTCGCCGTAGTAGATACCCTTAATCTGGCGAATAGTTGAGCCGTCGCCGTAGTAGATATTGGGCATATCAGTACACCATGACGAACTGACCGTCAGCGATTGCGCCCGGTGCAGTCGTCTGAAGAATGAGCGTTGAAAGCCGCTTACCACCCTGGAAATCGATGTGATGCACACTGAGCCCGGCAAAATTCGCCGCATTGAGCGTTACATTCCCATTGGAATCCATGACCGCCTGACCCGAGGTAGAGCCAGTACCATTCGGCCGAAGTAAGATCTGGCCGCCTGAAGCGGCAGCCAATACTAATGATGTGGTAGATGAAGCAAAGACAGTTACTCCGGTTATGCTTCCCGAGCCAACATAATTTCCAGAGGTAGTTACATTGCCGCTGGCGTCAATGGACAATTGGCCAGTGGAAGATCCCACATTGGGACGCAAGTTGATCGATCCGCCAGATGCCGCACTTGACTGTAAAACTGTGGCCGTCGTACCCGTGAATGATCCGGAAGACAAATTAACGCCGGGGAGGGATGGCGGCTGCGAGGTGGATATAACGCCTGTGGCGCGATTGAATGACGCGACCGTATCGATTGGAGCGCCTGCATCCGTATACCTGACTAATGATGCATTGCTCCCTGCATTGCTCCCGCTTTCTGTCGTTGCGTCACCAAGGACGAGGGCCCATCGAGTAACGCCAGCCGTAGTGCCAACTACAAGGTTTTGGTTGGATCCGGCAACCTTATTAAGGCTAACGGTGGGTGATCCGGAGGTCGGAGATACATTCATGGCCCCCGTGATCGTCCCGCCCGTTAGCGGAAGGGCTCCCGTGTCTTTGGTGACGCCGACCAGCGCCCAGTTGCCAGAGCCTAGTGAGCGAAACTGAAGGATATCTCCCGCCGAAGTTATATAATTCGCCCCACGGGGAAGCACAATAGACGTGGAATTGGTGAGGGTGCATGCCCCCGTAAAGGTCACTTCCCGCTTAAGTCCCGGAATCACGGTTCCAAGACTGGTGATCGTGGCAGACCCAGTGACGGTCACGGCCTCTCCGTCTGACGACCCCAAGTCCACCGTAGAACCGGCTACAATGCTTGCGGACGACACGGCATTCGTGCTACGGGTAATTGCAAAGCCCGAACGTAGATAGTCATCCAGGCTGTTGCCAATTGCATCGGAACCAGCGGGACTATTCGACGCCGCGAGGGTCGAAAGGTCTTTCATTGAAGAGGGTACGGGCATGTTTGATCCTCAGGCGTGGGGTGCACGCCTTGCCATGAGTTTTGTCGTCGTGCCGGTGTTCGCCATCGTCCTGTTCGGGACGGGGCGATTAGTGGCTCTGGGTGTGCGTCGCTGGATGCCCGATGGGCCCCTGAAGCGTCGGTTACTGACTGATACCGAGACGGGTCGATTGGCCTACCGTCCCAAAGATGGGACCGAGCTGTGATTCGATGGTCGGACGCAGGGTCTTCGGAATCTTCGCGAGGATGGCCTGCGATTCGGGCGTGTTCGGATTGAGCATGACCTGAGCCAGCTTTTCCTTGAGCTGGTCGGGAATGCCGAACAACTTGTAGGCCGCGTCCACCGGCCTCACCACGCGCCCCAGAAGTCCGCTATTAGCCAGCCCCGGCAACCCTGCCCCGCGCGTCACGTCGCCCAGTAGCGATTGACTGGCGAGGTTCTGGACCGTGTTGGAACCCGCGCTCTTGCCAACCGAATCCGCAACGGCCTGGCGGCTGAGGTCGCTACCCAGAAGCCCCAGCGTGTCCTGCTGTGCCGGGGTGAGGATGCTTGCCGCTGTCGCGCCCTTCTGCCCCGTCACCTTCTGAGCCAGCGCATCGAGATTGGCCGCGTTGTTGGCAAATCGCGCAGGCTGCATGACCTGATTGCCTATAGCATCCTCGGTGTTGGTCGTGGCCTTGCCGAGCAATCCCTGAAGGATCTGCTGCTGATTGATCGGTCCACTGGCGGCCTTGTAGGCATCCTTGGCCGCCAGGTAGTCCGGAGCAACCTTGCCAATCTCGTTGATCAGGTCGTTCTGGGTGGCCTTGACCGATCCCTTGGATACGTTCTCAAATCCAGGCTTGCCAGCAACGTTGGCGAGGTTGTCCAGGGCCAGCTTGACGTAATGCAGGCCCTGGGTCGAGCTCAGCGCGTCGCCAATATCCTGATCGTTCTCGGCGGCCAGTCCCTTTGCCATGTCGATGGCTTTCTGCATCGAGGGCCGCTGGGCAAGCTTGACGAGATCGGCGCTCGGCTGGATTGGAGCATCCGTGACGGCCTGCGAATAGAGCTGATTAGCTGCGGTAGCACGGGATGCCTTTGCGGCGGCAAGCGTACTGTCATCGCCGGCAATTCCCTGAAGAAGACCGAGACGAGCTCCATTATTTGCATTGCGAAGGTCCGCGAACTGCCGGGCAATCGCCGGATCGCTATCCATGACTGATCGCTGCAACTGAGCCAGACCCGCATCCCCAGTCTGTTCGGCAAGCGTAGCCTGAACCCCTGGAACTGAGGACGGCCTAGCGTTAAGCGCTGCATCACCACCGAACCGGCTCAGGGCGTCGGCCACGATGCCGTTCTGCCCGCTTTCGAAGAACGGGGCGAGCAGTCCCTTGGCTCCACGAACGCCCGCACCGATAGCCCGAGGAACTGCCGCCCCGAGAGCGCCCGTACCCGCACCGATACCGGCGTTGAGTAAGCGAGAGCTCTCTCCTTGATCACCCCCAAGAGGCTGCGCAAGACCTAGGAGAGCGCCTTGCTTCGCTGCGCCAGTAACGGTCGTAGGCAACAATGCGCCACCCAAGGCCGCGCCTCGTCCGGCAATACCCAAGGCCCCAGCAGGGGCCAGGATTTGCGAAGCATAACCCGCTATGTTTCCGCCTAGACCGGCCTTCGTTTGAAGAAGTGGCTTGTCCTGGGCGTTTGTGTCCGCCTGATCGGATTTCATCTGCGCATAGGACGCCTCAATGCCCGGATCAAGGCCAAACGACTGAAGACTGGCTACGCGATTTCCTAGCTGATTCAACCCGCTCAACGTGTCTGAGAAAGCCTTTCCTGCACCGGCCCTGAAATTGTCTAGCGAGGAATCGCTAACACCCGTTACCGGCTTATCCGTAAGCCCCACAAGATGTTGAAGCCCGGCCTTTCGGTAGAAATCAGGCGCGGGCATATCCGCGTAGTATTTCTTGCGGAAAGCAGATGCAAGTTGACCGTCTGACATGTCATCGTAAGCGCCAGGATTCTGCGCGCGAATGTCATCAAGGATCGTCATTTAGCGGATACCGAGAGGGTCAGAGGCGTTATTGGCGGACTGGACAGTGATCGGCGAGGAAAGCTGCGCACCCTGCCCACCGGAAAGCTTACGGAACGTCTCCTGCGCCTTTGGAGTGACGATCTGCAAGCTCTTGGAGCCGTAACCGAGGGACTGCCCCGCCTGATCCTGTAGGGCCGACAGGCGACTCTGTACGAGTTCGGCGTAAGTCTGCAAAGTAGAACGAAGGGCCGCATTCGGCTGGCTTGGGTCAAGACCGTGAGCGATCTCCTGGCGGTCGCCCAGTGCGCTCTGGCCGCCAGCGAATACCTTTGCCGCTTCATCACCCACTGCCTTGGCTGACGTGTTGTAGGTTCCTAGAGCCGATGCGCGGGAGCTATTGCCAAGACCAGCGGTCAGGTTGTAACCCTTATTCAGGATGCCGATATCGCTGTTGTCTAGCTTATCGAGAGAGTCATTCAGCGTCGCTAAATGACCGGCCAGCGTATTGAGGGCCTTGACCTGCTCACCTAGCTTGCCAGAGGTGAAAGCCTGCCGAGCCGCCGCGCGTGACTTGTAGCTTCCAGCATCAAGCGTTGGGTCTACTTGGTTAGCTACGGATATCAGGCTTTGCCATTTGGGGTCCATCGCCTGCTTTCCAGTAGGGACTGGATATCGGCCATCAACAATAGCCTGAACGGTAGCTTTATCCTGCGGCGACAAGCCATTCATGGCATCAGGGCCGACAACATTTGGATTAGCTGCACCGCTGGCAGTGCCAAGGCCAAGTTTCGCTCGGATATCTTCGTCCGTAGCACCGTATTGCTTAAGGAGTGCGATTTGCTGGGCAAGAGCCGAGGACCCTGATGCTCCAGCACCAGGCTGCCAGCGCGGAGCCGTGGCAATCGTCTTCCAAGTGCCATCGTCCTGCTGCTCTTGCGTAACGACGTTTCCACCAGAGTTGATTTCACGCGTTGCCTTAGCCCTGGCATCAGCAGTGTACTTTTGTGCCTGAGCCTGAAGCACCTGACCCCTTAACTCGTTTTGGTGCAATTCCATCGCTGCCTGCGGGTCCTGCTGAGCAAGCGCCTGCTGATATCCAGGCATGTCGAACGTGCCGTCCGGCTTCTTGAACTGCAAGGCAAGATCCTGAATCGCGCGGCGACGCTGCATCTGATCCATTTGATCGGCTTGCTGAGCCTGCTGGAACTGCTGGTTAGCCAGTTCGCCGCGCTGTTTGATAAGCGACTGCGACCCCTGCTGAACTGAATTAAGTCCACCCAGCAGGCCGCTCGATAGAGCCTGTCCAGGCGTAACGCCAGGAGTTGAATTGTTTCCTAGTATTTGCAGCCCGGCTTGCAACAATCCGCTATTGGCAAGCTTTTGCTTATCTTCATCAGAGAGTCCGCCTGCGCTGCCCGACCCAGGGAAAAGACTGTCATACCACGGCATTAGGACCCCCTACGCTGGCCGAGAAGGCCGACAGGTAGATTAATGGGCATCGCCGGGTTTCCCGACCCGATGTATCCTGCTGCGCCCTGCTGCACCTGTCCGAGCGCATGGCCCGCTCGACCACCCTGCAACATAGGGCTAAGTTGCCCCTGTTGGATAGGCTGCTGTTGCGCTTGATTCGCGAGTCCGGCAAGAGCCTGCGCATAGCCGCCACTATTGCTCCCTGGTTGATTCAATGCCCATTGGCCTATCTTGGAGAAATCCAGGCCCTGCGTAGCTGGGGATGCCTGCCCTCCCCCAAGGACTTGTGAATAGTCCATACCCTGAGGCTGGCCGGTGTTAAATGCTGGGGCGTATGCCTGCATAGCTTGAGGGTTATAGCCCTGCGGGGCGACTGGTGAGCCGCCAAGGAAATCGAAAGTTGCCATGCGTAATCCTTAGAGGTAATAAGCGCCAGCACCGACGATTGCGCCGCCAATAGCGCCAATGCCTGTACCGATGACAGGGACGACGCTACCAACAGCAGCGCCCGTAGCAGCACCACCTAGGGCTGCTGTGGCTGCCCCGCCCGCAGTCTTTGGCTTGTAAGCGGGATTTGCGCCTGTCGTGGCCGAGCCCTGGAAGTTGCCCGAGATCGAATTAAGCGCGTTCCCGTAGTTGTTCAACTTCTGCTGGTCGTAGCCATAATTCTGCATGTACCAATCGTTGTAAGCCTGATCGATATTGCCCTGAGCGTAGTCCTGCTGAGTCTGGCCGTAACCGGAGAGCTGATTCAGATATTGTTGCTGGATCGCATTGATCGCATTCATGCCCTGCGAGCCATTAAGGACATTCGCGGCGTTCTGCTGGGAGGCGGATAGCTGGTTCTGGAATTGCTGCTGAGATAGGGCCGAGTTGCGCGCAAGATCCGTCTGCTGGGCTGCCACGGAACGATTAAGTGCATCCTCTGCAAGGCCCTGCTGGGACGTGTAGTCCTGATAACGCAGGTTGTCCGTGGACTGGGCCAGATTCTTAGCTAGCGTGTCCTGGGATTGCTGTCCGGCCTGCTGCATCGCCGAGCCGCCAAACGCCCCGCCTTGGGCGAACTGTGCCGCCAGAGCAGGAACGGCGTTCTGGTTGTAGGCATCCGTGATGTTCTGGTTGCTGTTCGCCACCATGGCGTCCAGATATTTGTTCTGTCCCGCATACGGGTTCGTGCCAACGTTCGTGGTCTGGCCGAGATATGGATTCGTCGTCGGAGTGACGTTGAATTGGCCATTCGTGACTGCCGCTACGTCCTGTAGCTGCTGCGCCTGGCCTGGGAGGTTATACCCCGCACCCATTTGCGCTAGGTTGCCCGCGTACTGCTGCTGGCTCGTCGGAGCGGCGTTGAGTTGGCCGCCGTAGGACTGGTAGGGCTTGGCATTCGCCGCGTTCGTCTGATTGATGAACTGCGTGTAGTCGGCCTGGAGCCACGCCGGGACCTGATTAACGGTCGTCGTCGTCGTATTCTTAGGTGCGTCGCTGCCGCCCATTATCGGACCTCATACCAAGTGGTTATTTCATCGGCGTGCGCTTGAGCCCAGCCCTTTTGCGGACTGGAAAACACGATTCGTTCAATGCCCGCTGCGGCTGCGACGGCTTTGGCTACTTCGATCCCGAAAGCGCCTTGAGCCCTGTCTACGGAGTAGCCAAGCCAGATATTCAGGACGGGCGAGATATCGAAATCGAATGCCATCTGGCGAAGCACAGCGAACCCGGCGTAAGCACCCTCCCGATATCCGACGTAGAGCGATGCGCCGCCACACACGAGGGCGGCATATACATCCTCAGGGACGTAAGGCTCTCGATTAGTTGCGATGATCTTTTCAATACCAGGACGGATAACCGGAAAGATCTGGCGAATATTCGGGACGTGCGTGTACTCGATCACGCCATCAGACGTGACCCCGGAGATCGAAGGGAGCATTAGTTACCTGTAAGGGCGCGGACTTGGACCCACGTTCCGGGCGACCCGGAAGCGACACATGACCAGCCCTGAATGGTGTATCGAGAACCCGCCGTACCTAGTTCGGTAGGCGTGGAATTACGGACGAAATCGCCCTGTGAGTTCGTTCCTGCTGCCGGAACCACCGCCTGGGCATTGGTTACCGCCGAAATCCTTCCCTCGGTCAGGTTATTTAGCTGATTGAGGATGTCCCGGAGGATGCTCGTCAGCTTCAATCCCACCTGCTGCAATCCGCTTTCAGTGGGCAGTCGTGGGTCGGTGACAATTCTCATTCTGGCGTCGTCGGCATGATGTCTGGCGAGCCGCCGTTAAGGGTTACCGTACCCATCCAGTCCATACGGATGCGGTGCCATCGGGCGTCTCGATGGAAATCGAATCGCCTGTTCGCCTGAGCAATCGTCACGTCC
>Ga0070666_10000221_pt1 | contig 38927 bp, 65 predicted proteins | sample KBSS23metaG_FD_64677 | JGI IMG/M metagenome (GOLD analysis project Ga0070666, IMG submission 64677) | Switchgrass rhizosphere microbial communities from Kellogg Biological Station, Michigan, USA - KBS S2-3 metaG | ecosystem: Host-associated > Plants > Roots > Rhizosphere > Soil ... | reverse complement strand
CTTTGAGGGCGGTCAGAGCGTTGAGAACCTGATCACGAGCTTCCCAACTTTCAAATTCAAGCTGGACAATGTAATTGCCACGCTGGGGACCGCTCAAAGTGCCGATACAGCTAGTCATGCCCTCCCGCAGCCTCTTATTCTCCGCAGAAAGCTGGGAGATGGCGGTGGCGGCTTCGTCGCTGATACGGCATGGCCGTGCCAGCTTCCCCCAACCGCCGCCAGAAATGTCCGTCGTTCCGCATAATGTGCAGACTTCATCGTAACTGGATGCATCCGAAAAGCGCGTCACATGCGATGGATGCTTGCCTTGTCCGACCCGGGCAACGCCTTGGGTTCTTCGTATAGCCTCCCCAACTATTGCAGCGATCCAGACTTTCCCATTTTCATCGAGGCAGTCCCATTCGCAAGCGGCGTAAGTCGCGACAACTGGTTGGCTATCAACAATACTTTCTGCCAGGGGCAAAAGATGCTCTGGCTTAATCACCTCTGTCCGCAGCCGCGCTATCAGGTCGGTGTGGTCAGTAGTCATAGTCATAATCGTACCCATCATCAGGCGGGTTATCGTGGATGTAGCCTTCGACCCGCTCCTGCTCGGCCTCGGTCAGCGAGACTTCGCAATGGACGCCGTTCGCATCCACGAACCAAGGCGTTCCTAATTCGAGTTCCGCTGCGTCACCTGGTTGCGTCCAAGAGTCTGGCGTTGGCCCGCGATAGTTGTAGGGGACGCATATCTCGGTCACATCCGGCGCTTCGTCTGGCCCGCTTTCCAACGTCCAATCCAGATCATAGGACCAGCGGTGGAAGTCCGTTTTGACCCAAGGCAGGAAGTTAGCGAACAGCGGCAGCGCCTTATCTGCCGGGAAAGCTTCCATGGACAGCACATCCCCGCGATCTGCCGGGTAATGATAGGGCATAGACATCCATGCGGGACGATATGGCCAACCATCACAAGGATCGACCATAGTCACAGCTTCACCGGCAGAGCATCAACAGCATCTCGGAAGGAAGCCGGGGCCGCGTCGTGTTCGCGGATCAGGTCTAGGTCGGCATTCTTAACTTCTGCAGCAGTCTTGAGGACCGAACGCGCGGTCTTGGCCTTTTCAACGCTAGCCCACATCTCGGCCACCGCTTCTGCTAAAGTCTCACCCTTGCCGTCGCAGCGGGTATCCCTGAGAATGTCTCCGTTCGGCCAGTAGCAGTTTACGCTCCAACCTTTGCCCCAGCCCTTTCCGGGAAGATACACAGTACAGAGCGGCGCATCGATCGTTGAGAGAAAAGCCTGCGCATCTGCGGCGGACGGAATCGTATTGATTTCCATATCAGTTACTCCTGATGTCTATGTTGCGAATAGCTTCCCAGCGGGCGCTAAGAGCAGCCATGCGGGTGATTAAGGCGGGGATGTCCGCGGCGCGCATTGGGGTGAAGTTGGGGGTCACAGCGGTTCTCCCGCGAACATTTCCCGGAGGCGATGGTATCCAGCCCAGAATTCCCGCGTGTCAGACCGAAGCAGGTCCATCGCTCGAAAGGCGTCTCTGGCCTCGATGAGTGCCGAACAGATCGTCTCAATATCCGCCTGCTCAATGCCGGCGAATTTTCCGGCGCGCTCAGCTTCCTTAAAATGCTCCAGAATGCCACGCGCTAGTTTGACTGCCTGAGCCATTACTCCCCCCTCCCTGTATCCAGAGGGGTGGATAGGCCTTGTGCTTTGGCGATGGCTGCTAGCGCGCGGTCACGATGAGCGAGTATAATGCTAGCCGTACCTTGCAGGCCCTTGGCAAATAGAAGCTTCGATGCCTCTTCCATAGCGACAGCAGCTGCTTCTAGCTCCGTCAGCATATCCGGCGCGGCAGCTATCAGGCGGGCGTTGGCTTCGATAATCGCTATGGCATCCCGCTCAACCTGAATTGCCTGCAAATCACATGCTGGCATCTTTGCAGGCTTAGGAGCAAAGCACCGTGCGATGTGATGGCAATCGGTGACCTGCTTGGCAGTTGGTGAGAAAACGTCCCCCCGGTGGCCAAGCATTGCGCCATGGACAAGCCAAGGCCCCGGCGTATGCCCGCTCATGACCTCGCCTCGTCAGCTAGAGTGCGGGCGACCAGAGCGGAATCGGCCGCGTTTACATCGGCCATCTCGCCGTCAATCAGTTCGATATGATCTAGCGCATCGTTGCAGGCTGCCTTCACATGCCTGTCAGATGGGTAGTCGCTCTTGACCGCATAGATCAGGTCGAACGCCTCCATCAGGCGGTCGTCTTGCCAGCCAGTGTCAGCCATTGTCCGCCTCCATCTCAATAAGCGCCCGCGCGGCATCGATCTGGTCGAGCGCAAGCATAAGTTGTTCGGATACGTCGCAGCCCTCGATGATATCGGGCAGGCCACGGATCAGCATGGCTATGGATTGCAGGGTGCGACCGGGGAACTTGCCGTCGATGAACCCTGCGGTCATCTTGGGAAGGCCGCGCTGTTTCTCGGCTTGGCGGATAAGCACATCCAGGTTCGCTTCCCGTGCTTCGTCAGCCAGAAGCGCCATGGCCTGCGGGGGGATGGGGTGGGATTGGAAGGTCATGCTGAGTCTCCAAGGGACGTTTGGGCGATACCCTTCGGGTCCGCGCTCTCGCCTTCGGTCGAGCCTGTAGTCTCGACGGCTTCGCCGCTTCGATCGCTATCGCAAACCGGGCATGGATCGACCTGCCCGAGGCAATCGTCTATTCCACATGCCAGCGCGCAATCGTCGTTGTAGCAGTCTGGGGCGTGGCCGAAGATTTCCCCATATCCGCCGCAATAGGCGCACACATCGTCATAGAAGCCTTCGGAAGGTTCGCTCATGCTGCCTCTGCCTCTGCTAAAAGCGTTTCGACAGGCACCCCGGTCCAGTTCGACCAGAGCGAGAATGCCTTGTCCGTGAATGCCGCCCTGTCCGGTTCCGCCATCTTGCGGTCGCTGGTGGACAGGTAGCGCTTGAAAACTTGCCCCGATGGCAGAACCACCTCGTCAAACATGCCCAGCTTGTCGCGGGTGATGTCGTGCAGTTCGTCTTCCGTCAGAGACAGGTCGTGCAGGTCGTTAAGAACCTGACAAACAATGGCGTTGGTCAGCCAGTAGAGCGCCCTACGCCGCTGGTTGCGCTTGCCCCCGCTGATCTTGAGCGTGACAATCCCGTCAATCGCAGCAAAGGCCGCGACAGCAGCAGGTCCGTGGGGTGCCAGCATGCCCAGCTTGGGCTTGGCGAATATGGGCGATTTGTCATTCATGATCCGCCTCCCATTTCTTTCCCATCGGCGTCCGCAGCCATTCCAGCCAATAAGCTGTGACCACATCGCGCCCGTCGAACTCGTATTTCCGCTGGAACTCAGGCCAGCCCAGGACATCTGTTTGTTCCGCATGGCCATCGTCACACATTGGCATGCAGGCTTGATCCGAAACCTTTGTCCCCACGCCCTTGTCACCCCACGGATCGAAGTGGCAGGCGCGAACCTTGCCGCCGCAAACGTGCTGCTTGTCGTGGCTAGCCAGAAAGCATGCCCTACCCCTCAACCATTGGAGGTAGCCGGGAACACGCTTCCAGCTATCGGCCCGATGACTGTTTTGCCGGCGTGGCTTGAAGGCGGCGCGGGCGAGCATCAGAACGGCACATTATCATCGAGGTCAGTATACTGCTGCGGACGCTCGCGCTGGTTAAATCCATCCTGATTACGGTGAGTTAGATTGTCATCCGTTCCGCCGTCTTTTTTGCCGTCCAGCATCGTCAGCACCGCGCCGGGGCCTTGCAGCACTATCTCGGTCGAATAGCGGTCGTTCCCAGATTGGTCCTGCCATTTACGGGTCGCCAGCTTTCCAGAGATATAGACCTTACTGCCCTTGCGCAGAAACCGTTCGGCCACGCCGACCAAGCCGTCACTGAATATGGCGACAGAAACCCACTCGGTTTTTTCCTTGCGCTCTCCGTCCTTGGTCCATTTTTCAGTGACCGCCAGACGCAGGTTGCAGACCTTGCCGCCATTCTGGAAGCTCTTCACTTCCGGGTCAGCGCCAAGGTTGCCGATGAAATTACATTGATTGAGCATTACCGAGCGCCTTCCATTGCGAACTCATCGCGCAGGCGGCGAATGAGCGTTTCGAGGGGTTCAAATTCAGCGGGCAGCGTGTCGCCCCCAACCCAAAGGGCTTCCGCGTCACGCATGACCTGATTGATCAGCGCCTTGCTGTCGTCCATGGACAGGAAAGCCTCCAGTTGGTCGCTATCGCCGCAGGAGCGGACTTCCCGGTCAAAGGCGCGGACAGCCTGCCACAGCGCCGTTTTCGACGTGTAGGGGCCATCCAGCTTGACGCGGGCAGGTGTCTTATCGGCTACCGGCTTTTTGGCCGCGTCGAACTCAGCGGCGACTTCCTGCACATATTTGTTGTCATCGAAGCGGCCCATGTGGACATCCGCCGCGACGCCAAGGAACTTGAAGGCGTTCATTACCGCATCGGTGAAGGCCTTTTTGAAAGCCTCGTCGTCGTTGAATGCCCCGTTTTGGCGCTTCGTCGTGACCTTATCGCCGCCGACCCCATGCAGATGCTGCATGCTGATATCGTCGCCGCCTTCGTACCAGCAACCGACCGTGCAGAAGACAAGCGTTTCCTCGCCAGCCTGCACGACCTGAAACTCAGGCTTATCGATACCCCAGCCCTTCCCGCATGGGCCGAACTGTTCTGTCAGGCGCTGCACAACCCATTGGGGTTTGATTGCCGTGCCTTTGAAACCGCCAGCGCGGGAGAAGCCTTTCGTGTGCGCAGGATCTGTCTTCGACAGCGCATCCCATATCGCCATGTTTGTCATTGGATTTCCTCACAACAGCAATCGCCGTGCACCAGACCGCATGTCTGGCAGGCAGTTTCAGCGCGCCAATCAAGCCAGCGCTCATATCCGCGCCACATGGCGTCCTCGTCCGCGATAGGGATGGCAGTGGCGAAGCCAGACTGACCCGAAGGGGCAGGACCGGAGGCAACAGCCCGTGCCGAAGGCATCGCCCTGCTCATGGCAGCAACGCCATCCCGATCACCGCCCACACAATCATCGGCGCTACCAAGCAGAAGGCCACAGCCTGACGGGGCGTAAGGGGCTGGGTGTCCATCATGCCGCCCTCGCCGCGATCATCGCCTTGTAGGCAGCGGTCTTTTCAGCACGGTCGAGAGAGCCGAGAATATCCCTCTCAAGGCTGTCGATCGCGGGAAGCCAAACGGACGCTTCGTCAAGCGCGCGGTCGCCACCCTTGGCGATCCACCATTTCAGCTTTGCGATCAGATAATGACAGCGATCCGTATACCGGGCCACCAGACAGGAAAGCAGGAGGTGGGGGTTGTTGAGGACCAGCGCATCCATGTCTTCCAGGCGGGCGATGTAGCCGCGAAGGAGGAACTCAGTGGCAAGGTTGGTATCGTGGGCGGACATTGAAGGGCTCCGTGTTGATGGAACCCTTATGTACCTAGCTTAGGTACAGGTCAAGAGGAAATGTGCCTAGCTTGGGTACATTTTTTTATCGCCGAATCAGCACAGAACAAAAAGCCCACCGGGTTAGGGTGGGCTGGTGGGCTGGTGGTGGGAGTGGAAGTTAGTGTGGTAACGCGGCGATCTTGTCAGCCAATAGCAGGTAGCTCGCAATCAGCGCGCCGAATACGGTCGCCATACCAATCCCATAGGCACCGAGAAGCCACCTGAAATTGCTATCGATCTTGCCACTCAACGACGTTGCGTTGGAGTCAAGCTTGTCACCTAACCTCTCAAGGCTGCCATGAACCTGCCCGAGCCGGGTTTCTACGCTAGTTTGCCATGGGTCCATGGGCGGCAACATGCCACCGCCACCACCATCCTTCAAGGGCAGTTCGGGCTCAGGCTCCGGAAATCGCTCGCGAAGGCGTTTCATTTCCTCCCACTCGTCTAACCTTCGATAGGTTACATTATTCATCGCCTGTGTAGCCCACTAATGTGTCGAATAGCTCAGAAAGCGCCTTTGACCTTTCCATAAGTACGTCTGAATATCGCCGCGCTTCCGCCTGGTCTTCAGCGACCAAAGCCTCAATCGCTAGAGAAATTTCGTTAAGCGCTAGGCTCGCGACGATGGCCAGTTCAGCCACCTCGCCACGTGTCGCGCCGCGCGCCATCATGGCATCATCGAAAGCCATAAATTCCCCTTCCCCGCCCGCCTATCCAATCCCTGATGAGTCGCCTAGCGCCATCTCTTCCATATTGGATGGAGTGCTAGGGCTTTCGTGAGCTAGTAAGACGAGTCTTCATTTTCGATTTTGTCGATCCGCCGCTTACGAAGCCATGTACGGACAACGGCAACCGTCACAGCACCCGGCAGATAGCCGATAATGCCATAGGAATTCCAATACCCACCATCAGCACTGCCGTATCCGTAAATGATGACAGCCAGGACGTATGCAATCACTACACTTAGGACGCACCCTGCTAGAGGGTCGTTAAACAGGCGCTTGATAGCCGCCCATTCTACCAGTTTGGAGAGCAGATAGATCAGGATCAGCCCGCCAACAAACATGCCGATTAGCGATGGCGTTGGGTACGCGGCCTGCGACGCGTGCATAACCTCGCGAACACGCTCAGTCTCATTCATGACGACTACCCCTATCTTGGAACGATCGCCTTCACTACCGCAGCCCAGCGTAGCTTCACATCCTCAATTGCAGCCGCATTGGTGGATAATAGGTGATAATGATAAGGCTTGGACCCGCGTACCACTCGCTTGACGAGCATGCTTTCGTCCTCATCGAGCTGGACGACGCAAACCTTGTTGATGACTTGGTTCTCGTCAACGGTCGCCTCGGCAGTGTACACAATATGCCAACCCTCTTCCGCTAGAGGCAGCATACTTTCGCCTTTCACCTCTACAGCGAGCAGATCGCCATAGGTTAGAGGCGGGCGGTCAATCGTGTCTCCTGAGTCCAGCATATCGTCATAGGCATATACCCGCTGGCCGGCGCCTACGTATCCAACAACCCGCACCTGAGGCCCTTCGAAGAGCAAACTGGGGCTAACCCCTAGTGCTGGCGACAATCTTTTTGCCCAATCCTCTGTAAGGGGCAGCGTCCCGTTTTCCAGCTTCACGATCGTGGATCGGCCAGAATTGATAGCAGTGGCCAAAGCATCCTGGCTTAACCCGGCCCGTTTCCGCGCATCTTTGAGGCTCATTCGCATGTTTCGGGAATGTCCCCAACGCATGCCCACGTCCAGAACCCGCAGTGGGTACATTATCGCTTGATTTTGGTACCTAGCTTGGGTACATTCGTGATCATGACCGAAACCCCACTCCGCCGTTACCTCGACGAGGTTCGGAAATCCGCCGAAGTTTTTGCCGCTGAGAAGGACCTCAGTCCGTGGAGCGTTCGTCACTGGACACGTGGCAACAAGCTGCCGGAACTGAAATCCCAGATCAAGTTACAGGAAGCGACGGGCGGCATCGTCACGCCCGCCGATTGGCTTGCATGGGACATCGGGCGCCAAGTCGAGCAATCGGAGAAGGCGGCGTAATGGCGCGCGACCCTGACACAGCGCTCTACTGCTCGTTCTGCGGCAAGTCGCAGCACGAGGTGCGCAAGCTGATCGCGGGGCCGACCGTATTCATCTGCGATGAGTGCGTGGAGCTCTGCAACGGCATCATCCGCGATGGCGCGATGGAAGTCAGGGTCCGCGAAATCATCGAGCAATATCTGGCGGCTCATCCCAGCCCTCCGAAGCTGCCGCAATCATTCTGGCGGCGCGTTTTCAGCAAGGGAATCGCAGCATGACCTCCCACACTACAAGCACAGGTGAGGATATGGCCCTTGATACTGGGCGTTTCGTCTCCGACGACCGCGCTGGCGGGCTTCGCCCTGAGCCTCTTGCAGAGTCTCAGCCAAAGGCGCTCATCGCTAACGCAGTCGGCCTGCCATATCATGACCTCGGCCCATGGGCTAACGACCTGATGGCCTCCCGCAAGCCGGACTTCATCATCGGCGCGGACTATATTCACCGCTGGTGGGTAATCCCCCGCAACAAGCAGGCCAATGTTTACCTGCACCGCATCATGCACAGCGACGACGACCGGGCACTGCACGACCATCCATGGGCAAATACCAGCGTGGTACTGTCTGGGCGCTATCTCGAACATACTCCCGACGGGTCGATCATGCGGGAGGCTGGCGACGTTATCGTGCGGCAAGCAACCGACGCGCACCGTCTGGAAATTCTCCCCGGCGAGGAATGCGTGTCCCTGTTCATGACCGGCCCGACCGTTCGGGAATGGGGCTTTCACTGTCCGCAAGGCTGGCGGCTCTGGACCGAGTTCGTTGACGCACGTGACAGCGGGCAAATCGGACGGGGGTGCGACTAAATGGAAGCCCTCGCCGCCACCTATCTCCTGTCCATGATGACGACGCTCTTCGCACTCTCTCGTGGTGCCAGCGTCCTCAAGGCCAATGCCCACAGCTTCGCGCAATCTATCAACGACACGCAAAGCGCAGAGGCCAAGGCTCACAGCAATGTCGTCCCGATTCGCAGGGAGGCCGCGTAGATGCTCGATCTTCTGCGCAGGCAACCGTGCCTCACCAGCCAAATCAAGAGCGACATGTTCGTCACCGAACCGCTGGAGTTCATCGGCGTAGTGGATGCCAGCCCTGTCGCTGACATGCGCCTTTCGCGCCTCCGTGGGGTGCCTCGTCTCGCTCATCATGCACTGCACAATAAGTCCACATCGGAGCAAAATCATGGCTGATAGGCAACGGCTGAATCAGGATGTTATATCGGCGCAGGAACGAATGCTTCGTCTTGCTGAGCGCGATCACGGTCTGACGCCAAAAGCGATCTTCGCGGAGACCGGCATCCCGATCCCGACGCTCCAGTCCTGGAAGCGCGACACGATGATGCCCCTTGCTGGGTTCGCCATGCTCTGCCGGATTATTCCCGACGAGCTGACAAGCCTGTGTCTGGAGCCTGCCGGGAAGCATGTCGGGACTGACGAAATCACTGACGGCGGCGCGCATGAAATAGCCCGCGATAGCAGCGAGTTCAACGTCGAATATCTGCATGCCACCGATCCCAAGTCGGAGAGCGGCACAGCCATATCACCACGCGAACGCGCAAGGCTCGATGAGATACATCGCCGCCTGCGATCAAGGAGGGTAGCCTGATGGACAATTTCCTTCAAGAAGCTCTGAATAGTCCGATCAAGACCGCAGAGCGCGCAAACAAGATATATCTTCCGTTGGGCAAGAAGAAGTCCGCCCCCAAAACAGAGGAAGAAAAGGCTGCGACACTCGCGAGAGGCAGACTTGCCCGTGAGCATCAGAAGCGGGAAGCGTCGCGCAAACTGACGGCCATGCTCGACTACTACGCGACCACCTCCGTGCCGTTTGAGCGCGTAGCAGTTCACTGCCGCATGAAAGAAGACCAGGTTGCAAAAGAAATGGCAGCGCGGGGGCGGACGCTATGAGCCGCTTCTCCTCCCGCGCCAACGAGCGCATGCAGCAATGCCTCACTATTCTTGAGCGTGCCGCCAACACTGGAGTAAAATGCCCGACCAATGCCGATCTGGCTGAACTGATGGGTTATAACACCGTCGGGAAGCCCGCTGAATGGGTGGTCCGTCTTGAGCGCGCCGGGCTGATCGAAGTCGAGCGTCGCAACACCGGGCGCGTCGTGACGATCGTCGCCACCGGTAAGAAAACCGCAGAGCTTTTCATGATGCGGCAGGTCGGGGGCTGGACTGCTGAGCAGGATTCGATCCTGATGGAGGCGGCTTCGGAGGACAAGGGCTTCACGGCTGTCGGTCGCCAACTGGGCAAGTCCCGTTCTGCCTGCATCTCCCGCTTCTACAAGGTGGCGGCGTCCATGGGGGCGCAAGCGATATGACCCTCCCTGAAGCATATCAGTATGCTCTAGCAGGCGCCCTCTCAACTTTTGCCGGCGCGTGGGCAATGCATCTTTTTGTCAGCCGACCTATGATGGCCCGCTGGAAGCGACAAGCTGCAGAGCGGGAGCGTCTGGCATCCCTTGCCGCGTTGAAGGCGCAACTGGACCTTGCATGTGAGCGCAGGGCATCTGGCCGCGCGAAACGCTCTGAGGCGGCGAACAAAGGGGTTGCCACCAAGGCTAGAAAGCGCGCGGCCCATGTGCTGGACGATCAGTTCGTCAGCTCTGCTCTGGAGCTTCACTGACCGTGGAGACTATTCGCATAGAGCTACCGTGGCCACCTTCTGCGCTACGCCCCAACGCCGCCTCTCCAGGCGCGTGGCGTAAGAAGCAGTCGGCTGCCAAGGAATATAAAGCTTACTGCAAGTTGATCTGCAGCCCGTCATGGCTGCGGCATTGGGACGCTGCCAACATCCCATCGGCCCATGTGACGATCACCTTTCGCCCGCCAGATAAGCGCCGCCGCGACCTCGACAACATGCTGGCCAGTTTCAAGCAAGGCATCGACGCCATCGCTGAGACCATGGGCGTGGACGATTATAACTTCAGCTACACAATATTGCGCGCTGAGCCTGCCAAGGGCGGCTTAGTAGACGTGACGGTGGAGGGCAGATGAGCGCCGTCCGCCTTGGCGAGCTGCTGCCGGGCATCATCGCCCGTGCGCAGCGTATGGCGTCGTTTCAGGCGCTCATAAATGATTGCCCCACCCCCACAACGAAGAAGCAGATGATCATGACAGCCTGCCTGGGCGAACTGATCAGCGTCGAAGAAACGCACCTGCTGATTGAAACTTACGGACTGGAAAACGCATGAGCCAGTGGTTCCGCATGTATAATGAGGTGCTGGATGACCCGAAGGTGCAAAGACTTTCAGGCGACGACTTCAAAAGTTGGGTAAACATTCTTTGCCTTGCGTCGAAGAACGACGGCGCAATTCCTTGTGCCGAAGATGTCGCATTTGCTCTTCGCGCCGATCCTAAAAAAACTGCAGCACTTATTGTAAGGCTTTGTTCTGCTGGGCTAATTGTCACCAATGAAACGGGCATGTCGCCGCACAAATGGAACGAGAGGCAATACAAGTCAGACGTTTCAACCGAAAGAGTGAAACGTTTCAGGGAGCGTTCCAAGAAACCATCCGAAACCGCTACTGAAACAGCACCAGATACAGATACAGAGCAGAGTGTTCCGTTATCTAACGATAACGGCGCGGAGCCGGATTCTGACACCGTGTTTTGGGACAACGCCAAATCCTATCTTGGCAAGTCTAGGGCAAGCTTGGTTGGCAAGTGGATTAGCCAGCATGGGCGAGAGGCAACGGTTGCTGCGATAGGTGCGGCCCAGATCAACCGGGCAGTCGATCCCGTGGATTACATCCAGGGTTATTTCCGAAAGCATCGCGCCGAATTTCAGCCTGCGGTGCCGTTATGACTGATTGGCATCCCCAAAAGCTGGGCAAGCAGATTTGCCCGCAATGCTCCCACACCCGCAAGCACAAAACTGACCCCTGCCTGTCGGTCAATTCACAGGACGGCGATCTGGTCTGGTTTTGCCACCACTGCTCATTTTCTGGAGGTACGAATGCTTCACGACCGGCACAAGGAATGGCTCGCGAAACGCGGCATCCAATCCGATATTGCGGAAGCGATGGAGGTTTCGACGGTCAGCGATCCGCAAGGAAACTGGCTGTGCTTCCCGTATCGCCTCGACGGCGCGCTGGTGAACCGCAAGTACCGGCTGACTTCGGAAAAGCGCCATCGCATGGACAAGGGGGGCAAGCTTTGCCTCTGGAACGCAGAGGTCTTGCGGTCGCAGCCGGTGGTCGATCACGGGGCATCGGTTATCATCACGGAAGGCGAATTTGACGCGCTGATCGCGATCCAGTGCGGCAACACCGCAACGGTGTCTGTCCCCAACGGTGGATCAAGCGTCAAGGACAGCGACCCATTTTCCAGCACCGCCTACAGCTACCTATGGGAAAGCAAGGATGATCTGGAGCGGGTCCGAACATTCATTCTCGCCACTGACGCCGATGATGTCGGGCTGAAGATCGCCCATGATCTGGCATCGATCCTTGGTGTCGAGCGGTGCCGCTTCCTGACCTATCCTGAAGGCTGCAAAGACCTAAACGAGGCTTTCGTCGCCCACGGGTATTCTGGGGTGAACCAGACTATCCAGGGGGCCAAGCCTTTCCCGGTCAAGGGTCTCTACACCATGTCGGACTTCCCCGACGCGCCACCAGTGCGGGGCATGGACACCGGCATTGCCGTCTTGGACGATAAGCTTCAGTTGGTTCTCGGCACTCTCACGGTATTCACCGGCTACGCCAACATGGGCAAGACAACGGTCCTCAACACGATCGTTGCCCATTGCATCGCGCATAACGTGGTCTGCTGCATCGCCAGCTTCGAGACGGCGCCCAAACCCATATTGCGAGACGCCATCGCCCGCGCGCTGATCGGTTGCCAACAGAATGACTTCGCCGGCCACCCCCAACGCCAGGCCGCGCTCGCCGCAGTTGACGAAAATTTGAAGGTCATCAGCAATTCTCTGGATGAGGATCTGGAACTGGACCTTGAAAGCTTTTTGGAGACCGCTCGAATTTCCGTCATCCGCGACGGCGCGAAGTTAATCATTCTCGACCCATGGAATGAGCTGGAACACAAGCGCGACCGCGATGAGACGATGACGGAGTATGTTGGCCGCGCCATCCGCAAGGTCAAAGCCTTCGCCCGCCGTTACAACGTGGCATTCTGGATCGTTGCGCATCCGACAAAACCGCAGAAGGGCGTCAACAGTATGCCCAGCCTGTACGATGTCAGCGACAGCGCGAATTGGTCAAACAAGGCTGATTACGGTCTGGTATATCACCGCAAGGACAAGACCCAGAACGAAGCTGATCTGGCAGTCGTCAAGGTCAGGATGGGACTGCCCGGCCAGTGCGGTGTCATGACCGTCAAGTTCGATCACCGCTTAGGTCGCGTCAATGGCATCACAGCATGAAACAGGCGTCCAAGCCCTTATCCTATCCCTTATCCACCACCCCAACCCCTCCAAAGCCTGTCCCAAGCGCGCAGCAGCGAAATTTGGCGTCAGCGAGGAATGGGCGAGGCACTATGTCGCGGTTGAGAGATCAAGGAGGGCGTTGTGAGTAACCCAAGGCATACAGCTGAAGTCGCGAGAGCGCGGGTAAAGTCGAGAAAATTGCGATCGCGTTTCGGGCATAAACTAACAGGCCAGCCTCTTTTGCCTGTCCGCTTACACCTCAGACAGTGGCAACACGACTGTTACCAAACTCCATACAATCGGATAACGGGAAAGGAGATCAAGTCATGATGGGCCGCAAGCCAGTTCTTCGTGACCGGATTTTGACCCGCGCTGCCGAAATGAAAATGCAGGGCGACATGGTGAACAAGTCCCGGATTGCTCGCGAGCTTCATTGCTCAATCAGGCAAGTGATGCGCGTACTACCATCCAGTGTGGTGGCTTCGCTCTAACTACATTTGTCATATGCCAGAGCGCTTTGAATTAGGATAGATGGATTGCCGACTTCCTCTGGAGATCGGCATGTCCATTCTTGGCCTCATCGTCCTACTCATCGTCCTTGCGGCGCTCCTGCCCCTGATTGGCGTAAACCTCGAACCCAACATCATGCGGATCGTCTATGTTGTCCTGCTGATCGCTGTGGTGGTCTGGCTGTTCACTGGCGGCGTTACGGGGCTGCGGGTCTGAATGAGCGGCGCGCCAAATCATAATGGCGAAAAAAAGGATACGCGCATCAAGCCCGGCGAGGTGCGTAATCCAGCTGGTCGTCCAAAAGGCGCGCGCTCGAAATTGGGCGAAGACTTCCTCAAAGCGATGCAAGAAGACTTCGCAGCGCATGGTGTGACAGCCATTGCGAAAGTCCGTGATGAGAAGCCTGACCAGTATCTCAAGGTCATCGCCTCCATCCTTCCCAAGGAAGTGGATATCGGTGAGAACCTTGCGAACAGCCTGAAGGACAGCCGGGACGCTGCCGCCCAAGCCTTTTACCGCGCTATGGCCGAAGAGATGTCACGCCCTGGGGATATGGTCCAGTGAGCGGCGCCCCGCGCATAGCAATCCCCGCGCCGCTGCAAATGGCAGTGTCTTGTGCCCAGAAGGCCCAAGTAATTTGGGACGCGCGTCGTAAGGACTTCTGGAATCATCCTAAGCTTTGGGATGACATTGAAGACCCGACTACGGAAATGTGTTGGGATCATCGCCTCAAAGACGTGATTGACGTGAGGTCGAGCCAGTGAACGCCGCCCACGCCCTGCAGGCTGAAGACTTTGCCTACTCCCGCCTGATAGCCTATGCCGCCTATCAGTGGCCTGGCTACACGGACGCTGCTCACCACCGGCTGATAGCCCGCCACCTCGAAGCGGTAGAGCGCGGCGAGATTACGCGCCTCATGATCACCATGCCCCCGCGTCACGGCAAGAGCATGCTGGCCAGCGAATTCTTCCCGGCATGGTACATGGGTCGCAATCCCGATCATTACGTTGTGACAGCCACCTATGGTCAGGAACTGGCTGATGACTTCGGCCGCAAGGTCAAGAACCAGATCGATGACGACGCTTTCCGGGCGATCTTCCCGGGCGTTGGGCTGGCCGATGACAGCAAGTCATCCAAGCGCTTCCACATTGACGGCAATATGGGTGGGCTTGAGCATGCCACGACCCAGCGCGGCGCATTCTATGCCGTGGGCGTTGGCGGGCCGCTGACAGGCCGTGGCGCCCATCTGCTGCTGATCGATGATCCGGTAAAAAACCGCGAGGAAGCTGAGTCAGAGATCCAGCGCAAGAAGGCGAAGGACTGGTACACCAGCACCGCCTACACCCGGCTTATGCCCGGTGGGCGTATCGTGATCATCCAGACACGCTGGCATGAAGACGACCTGTCTGGCTGGCTCCAAGCTGAGCATGAGCATGAAGGCTGGGTGGTTCTCAATCTGCCGGCCATCAACGACAATGGCGAGGCCCTATGGCCTGAGCAGTATCCTGTAGAGGCTTTGGAGCGGATCAAGCGTGCTCTCCCGCCCCGTGACTGGTCAGCGCTCTACCAGCAGGCCCCCAGCCCCGAGACCGGCGACTATTTCAAGCGGGAATGGATTATCCAGACAGACGTGATCCCACCGCTTGCCCAGATGTCCGTCTATGGCGGGTCGGACTATGCTGTGACAGCCGATGGCGGCGATTACACCGTTCATGCGGTGGTCGGCATATCCCACGAAGGCCGCATGTACCTTCTGGACCTGTGGCGCGCTCAGGCTTCGTCTGACGTGTGGGTTGATGCATTCTGCAACCTTGTCCGCAAATGGAAACCGATAGGCTGGGCCGAGGAAACAGGACAGATCAAGTCAGGCGTTGGCCCCTTCCTCATGAAGCGCATGATGGAAACGGAAAGCTACACCGTGCGTGAGCAATTCCCCACGCGCGGCGACAAGGCTGTTCGTGCGCAATCAATGCGCGGTCGCATGGCTATGCAGGGGCTTTTGGTCCCCAAGGATGCGCCATGGGTCAGCGACCTGATAGCCGAGATGATGTCTTTTCCTGTCGGTGTTCATGACGATCAGGTCGATGCTCTGGGATTGGTTGGTCAGCTTATGGATCGCTATTCCTCAGGCAATGCGCCGAAGGAAGAAAAACGCCTGCCCGGATTCATGAAGGTCGTAGAGGATGGCGTGATTGCACCTCCGTTGCGGAGGACGCGCCGTGGTTGACGACAACGACGAGATTGATACCTTTACCGGCCCCGAGCCTAAATCCTCCGCTGGTATTCTTGCTGCGCTCAAAAAGTCGGATGACAAGTTCCGCAACTGGCAGGCGACATGTCAGGACATTGACGAGATTTACAGCCGCGAGGGTACGGGCTTCAACCGCATTTTTGACAATGCGATGTTCTCCTATAGTTGGGCAGACAGCCAGCTAGACCTGTTCTGGGCATCATACGAGATACTCAAGCCCGCGACCTATGCACGGCCTCCTGTGCCTGCTGTGGCGCCGCTGTTTCAGGACAACAAGCCGCTTCAGACCACTACCGCTGAGCTACTGGAACGCACGTCTGTTTCCGTGTTCAAGCGGACCTGCATTGATGACGTGATGAAGGCGGTTCGTGATGACCTGCTGTTCACCAATCGCGGCGTCATGTGGCTGCGCTATGAGACGGACGATGGCAAGAAGGTCTGCGTCGAGCATGTAGACCGCACCGATTTCCGCCATGAGCCGGCGCGCTATTGGTCCGAAGTCGGTTGGGTCGCCAAGCGCTCATGGATGACGCGCAAGGAAATGCGCAAGCGCTTCCACAAGACCAGCGGCGATGCCTATCAGGACGTGAAGCTTGAAGCACGGCGCGACGAGAACGATACGCGCCCCGATAGCGTCCGCAAGGGCGGCGTGTGGGAAGTCTGGCACCGCGCCGACAACAAGGTTTATTGGGTTGCCGAGGGCTGCGACAAGCGGCTTGACGAGGATAAACCCCATCTCAAGCTGGACGGCTTCTTTCCCTGCCCTCGCCCGGCTTATGGCACTCTGCAGCGCCGATCGCTGATCCCCGTTCCCGATTGGGAGCGTTACGCCGTTCACTTCCAGAAGATCAGCACCCTAACGAGCCGCATATATCTGCTGCTTGAGAAGGTCCGCATGAAGGGCCTGATCGCCGCTGGTGGGGATATTGGGGACGCGGTTGAGGAACTGATCCGCTCCGACGATGACGAAATACTAATCCCGGTCCCCGGCGCTGCCATGATGGCGACGGGCGGCGCGGCGAATATCGTTTCGTGGCTGCCGCTTAATGAACTGGCGCAGGCCATTCAGGGTCTGATCGACGCCCGCACCCAACTGATCAACGACTTTTACCAGCTATCTGGCATCTCTGACATCATGCGCGGGGCGACGGAAGCCGAGGAAACCCTTGGCGCTCAGCAGCTCAAGAGCCAGTTCGGGTCTGTCCGTGTTCAGGAGAAGATTGACGAACTGCAGCGCATCGCAGCGGACGCGGTAAAGATCGCCGCCGAGATCATCGCGGAGAATTTCGACAAGGATACGCTCCTTGAGATGAGCCAGATGGAGATCCCCACCAAGGCGGATATCGAGAAGCGCATAAAGGAGATTGAGAAGGCAGCGAAGGAAGAACTGTCCGCTCTCAAGAAGAAGGCGGAAGAGATGGCCGCGCAGGTGCAAATGCAGCCCGCGCCTAACCCGAGTGCCCAGATGGCCCCACAAGGCCCTGAGCAGCCGCAAATCGACCCGCAGCAGGCCCAGCAACAGTTCGAGCAGGCGCAACAAGCCATCGTCCAGAAATATGCGCAGATGCTCAACCACGAACAGCAGCAGGTTCCCATTGAGGATGTGATGAAGCTGTTGCGGGATGACCGTGCCCGCAACTTCGCCTTCGAGATCGAGAGTGACAGCACCATCCTGACAGACGAGTTGCAGGAGAAGGCGTCCCGTAATGAGTTCCTGCAGGAGTTCACCAACGCCAGCCAAGGCTTGATGGGCATCGCCGCCATGGGCGAGCAAGGGGCGAAGCTGGCGGGTGAACTTATGAAGTTCGTGCTGGCTCCCTATCGCGCTGGCCGGACGCTCAATGCCTCGATTGACGAGTTCATTGATGCTGCCCCAGAGATGGCCGCGAAGGCTCAGGGCGCGCAGGGTGATGATCAAGGCCTGGCCGAAGCCAACAAGATGCTGGCCGAAGCGGAGATGACCAAGGCTAAGGCTGCGGTTGCCGGCGTTCAGGCCAAGAGCCAGCTCGACCAAGCTGAGAATCAGCGCAAGATGGGCGAATTGCAGCTTAAGGCGCAGGCTGACGCACAGAAAGCGCAGTCGGAGAACCAGAAGCTACAGCTCCAAATTGCTGATATGCAGGAAAAAGCAGCGCAGGCTGCTGCCATGACCGAAGCGCAAATCAACAAGCTTACCGCCGATACTGCCAAGATACTCGCCTCCATCGGCTTGGACGAGCGCAAGCAGCAGCTATCCGAATATGCCGCCGCGAACCAGGCGCAGGCTCAGCAGGTCGATCAGGCTCTCGCGGTCGAAGGCCAGCAGCAGGACGCGCAGTTCCGCGAGCGCGAGCATGAACGCGCCGACCGTGGCGAGGACCGGGCCGATCGAGGTCAGGAATTCACTGAACAATCATCCGATCGTCAAATGACCTTGGCCGAGCGCCAGGCACAGCAGGGGCAAGACTAATGGCAGTGGCAGTCACTCTAACCGATCCCAATGGGAATTATACGGGCGCCAATGTAGGTGGTTCGTCGATCGCCACTTCTCAGGCGGCTTCTTCGGTTTCGTCTGCAGCAGCGACACAGGTGGTGGCAGCCCGAGCCAATCGACGCTCTGTTACCTTCACCAACATCACGGGAACGCAGCCGGTCTATTTCGTTCCGGATAACCGCACCACAGGCGTCACCACAGGTCTGTTCTTGGCCGGCACTGCGGGCGCATCCATCACAATCCCCACAACTGCCGCAGTTTTCGCCACGTCGCCGACCGCTGCGCAGACGCTCGGAGTGCTTGAGACCTTCTGATGGTTGATGCTGGCGTATCATACCCACCGGCTAATCTCGCAACGCTCGCGATACCCACGATGGCGACCGTCGCGCCTCCGGGTGTTGCCGATACAGGCGCTGCCGGCGCCGTGACCATGGAATATGCCGGCAAGTTCCACACCCACGCCAGCAAGGCCCGGAAGCAGATCGTCAGCATGCCGTCTGCCGCCGCAACCTACGCGTGGACCTATCCGACAGCGTTTGGCGCAGGCGTGGTCCCCATCGTTAGCGCTATTGTCCAGGTGCCGAACGGAACGACCGACCTGTTCAACGTCCAAGTGATGGGAACGCCGACCAATACGGGATGCGTGTTCCAGATCAACCGCGTTTCGCCGGGGCTTTTGTCGCTGCTGCTAGGCGCGCTGTCCCTCAATCCAACACCCATTGCTGCCACGCTGCACATGCTGGCGCTCGAACCATGAGCGGGGAAACTTACGGAGACGACCATGAACAAGCATATGCAGGATAAGCCGCACGAATTCGAGCAGGGCCGCTTTGCCCGCCGCAACGGCATCTCAAAGGATGATGCGCCTTACGACACGGAAGACGCAAACCATAAGGCGTGGCTCGCCGGTTGGAAGTTCGAGGACAAGTACCAGGACAAGACCGGTTCGATCGAAGATCAACTGGACGAAGCGCCTGAGACGCAAGCCAAGGGGCAGGTCGCGACCACTTCGGACGCCAAGCACTAATGGCGACACTGGTTCGCATAGAGCCTGCGCTGTTCAGGCCGGATGAGCAGGGGTGGTTCGTCATGTCTGACGGGCGCAAATACCTGCGTCCGCTTGAACCGCGTGAGCCTGTGCGGGCCAGATCGTCCTTTCCCTGCCCGATGATCCGCAAGGATACGATTGACCCGTGCATGGGCATGGATGGCCGGATGCATGACAGCCTGTCGAGCTACCGACGCTCGCTAAAGGCCGAGAACAATCCGCAGGGCGAGAGCTACACTGAGATCGGCAACGAAGAAGCGCCGACCATAACCCATGACTTCGACCGCAAGCAGCGTCGTGACGACATCAAGGCGGCGATCATGGACGTGAAATATGGGCGGGTTCCGCCCCCTACCGCAACGCCAGATCCTTCTCAGACGGGGTGAATGACATGACCGACCTAGCAACCGATATCAGCGCTCCGCTGTCCACCACGCTGGACTTGGACCCAGGCGCTGGCCCTAGTGGAGCCGGCGCACCGCGCACTCTGCAGACGGAGCCTAAAGAGCCGTCCCTGCGTGATACGATTGAGCAGGTCGTCAAGGAAGATACGGCCAAGGTCGAGGAAAAGCCAAAGGAAAAGGTTGAGGCGGAACCCAAGCCTGAGAAACCGCGCGATCCGACCGGCAAGTTTGCAGCGAATGAGAAACCTGCGGAGACCGAGGCGAAGGGCAAGGAGGGGGAAGACTCTGCGCAGGTCGCCAAGGAACCGGAGGCCGGAACCGGGCAGGACAAGACGGCGCAGGATCGCCCGTCTGAGGGGAAACGATATCCTGAGCCGCCTGCCCGGTTCCAACCCGACAGCAAGGAGCAATGGCGTAACGTCCCGCGTTCCGTGCAACGCGACGTGGAGGTCATGACGAGGGAGCATGACACCTATCGCCAGAGCCATGAACGCTATGAACCTGTCCGCCAATATGATGAGATCGCCCGGCAGAATGGCCGCACCCTTCAGGATAGTCTCGCCAAGGTGGTCGAGATCGAGGATGCGCTGGCAAAGAACCCGATAGCGGGCCTTGATCGCGTCCTGCAGGAAGTAGGCCCGCGCAAGCCCAACGGACAGCCATACAGCCTGTTCGAGGTCGCTCAGCATATTGTGAGCCAAGGACCGCAAGCCTATCAGCAGATGTCTTCCCAGGCGCAGCAGGAGATGTCTCAGACCCGCGTTCAGCAGCTTGAGCAGGAGAACGCTCAACTTAAGCAGGCTCAGCAGGGGCAGGCGCTCGCCAGTCAGATCATCGCGCCATTTGCGCAGACGCATCCTCGCTACTTCGAACTGGAGGATGATATTGCACTTTTCCTGCAATCTGGTAGGATCGACCCCAGCTTGAGCCCGGCTGAAAAGCTGGCAGCGGCATACGACATGGCCGAGCGGTTAAATCCGCCTTCACATGTCTCCGCTGTCACTGACCCGGACCCTGATCCCGAGAGCCGCGCTGTCACAAACCTCAGCGGCACGAAATCCATCAAATCCGCTCCGGGCGCTGTTTCCGAGGAATTGGAACCCGATAGCGGCGGTTCAATCCGCGACATTCTCGAGTCCGAGGCAAAACGGATGGCGAGAAGGTCGTAACGGGAGCATTTAAATGGCTATCGTCACTGATCGCAACTACGGGCAGCTCCTGACTGCTTCCGTAGCGCGTCGTTCCAAGCAGATTCAGGATATCGTCTACAACGCAACGCCGCTCACCCGCATTCTGCGCGATGAAGGCAAGATCAAGGTCAAGCGGGCCGGTGGTCCAGAGCTGCGCATTCCGGTGCAGTTCGACAAGCTGACCGCGCAGTGGTTCACGGGCTATGACAAGATCGAGATCACGCCGAAGGAATTGCTGAACTCGGCAGTCTTCCCGTGGTCGCGCATTGTCTCGCCTTTCTCGCTGACCGGCACTGAACTGCTGTTCAACCGTGGCGAGGAAGAAGTCATTGACCTGATGGAGTTCTATATCGACTCCGCAGAAAAGGCCGTGAAGGAAAGCTGGGAAGTTGGCCTGGTCGGAGACGGTACGGCAGACGGTGGCCGGCAGATGGTTGGCCTTGGTGGCGCAATCCCTGTCGTCCCCAATACCGGCGTCTATGGCGGTATTGACCGCGCAACCGTTCCGAACTGGCGCACGTCCACCTTCAATATCGTCTCTGGCGATGTGGCGGGTTATAACGTGTGGGACAGCACGACCGTTCGTCCGATCATCGAGCGCATTTCGCTCAACCGTTCGCGCAATGGCCGTTATGCCTCGCTGCTGATCGCGGACGCTCTGGCCTACACGCCCATCTCGGCTGCATTCGTTGCGCATCAGCGCATCGTTTCGGATCGTGCGGGTCGTCTGGGCTTCACCAGCCTGTCCTACATGACCCCCGCTGGTCCCGTGGATATCGTGGCTGCTGGCGGCATCGGCAACGTCATGCCAGCGAACACGGTCTACGGCATCGATACCGATGGTCTGGCGATTTATGAGTTCCCCGGCCAGCAGTTCGTGCCGTTCCACCCTGGCAACGGCATTCGTCCCATCAACCAGGACGCGGTGGCTCAGGGTATCGTGTGGTCGGGTCAGTTGGTTCTGGAGAACCCGCTGTTCTCCTACCGTATTCGCACCACTTCGTAAGGAGCAAATGACATGACTTCTCCGTTCCGCACGAACCCCTCGCTTGGGCCTAACCTGTGGCAGGTCGTCCGCGCCAATCAGGTTTGGTACGATGGCGCCAAGCAGATCGCATCGCCGCAGCTTGGTGATGTCAGCTTTGGTGATGATGGCTTTGAGTATATCTGGGTACAGGCATCCGGCGCTATCGCCGCTGCTGCGGCCCCAGGCACTCAGGTGTCCATCACTCTCCCCGCGCTGACCGCCGCTACCGGCGCAGGCGGCTTCTACGCTCCCAACAGCACCAACATGCCGACAGCCTTGGCTGCTGGCGACCGGTTCTGGGCGCGCAAGGGCACCACCGTTTAACTCTCTGGGGCGGCTATCAACGCCGCCCCTTTTCCTCTCAGACGGGAATAGACCATGACGAAACTAGCCGTAATTGACGAACGCGAAATCAGCATAACGCCAGTGTTCAAGATGATGGAGATCGAGAATATCCCCAAGTCTGAGACTGCTGGGCATGCTGTCTTGGAAGTTCATGAGGTCGTCGAGGTCCGCTTCGCTGGCCAGAAGAATTATATGCCGGTCTTCCTCGCCAAGGATTTCGCCTATCGGGAAGGCAACCGCACGATCACCTATGCTGAGCGCTGGGCTGATCAGTATCGGGCTTTCAAGGAAGGCAGCCCGCAGGAAGCGATGGGTACGCCCCTTGAGATGCTCAATGGCCTTACGCCTGAAGACCGTTCGCTGTGTCGTGCGCTGCGCATCTATTCAATCGAGGCGCTGCATGCGCTCGAAGGGCAAGCGAAACAATCTCTGGGCATGAACCAAAACCGCCTCAAGGAGGCCGCTGCGACCTATATGGCGGACCGTGCCTCGAGCAAGAACCAGTCCAGTGAGATCGAGATCCTCAAGGCGCGCATTGCCGAACTGGAAAGCCGTTCGACCGTCCCCCCGATCGACACGCCGACAGAACCCGAAATCGACGCAATCGTTCAGGCGATGGATGACGAGTTCACGTCCTTCTCCGACGATGATATCAAGGTCTGGATCACGGATAACACCGGCACCCGTCCCAAGGGCAACCCCAGCAGGGCCACGCTGCTCAGCATGGCGCGGGAACTGGCTGGCTAAGTGGCAATCCTGCCCGCCCTTCAAAGCGCCGCAATCAGGTTGATGGGTCAAAAGCCTACAACCTTTTTCGGCTCTAGCCAGAAGTTCGAGATCGAGCTGACGGACCTTGTGAATGAGGTGGCGCAGGACGTTGCGAAATATCAGGATTGGCAGGCGCTGGTGAAGAAAGCCTCCATCGCGGGGGACGGCACCACCACCGCCTTTGATCTGCCAGATGATTACGACCGCCAGCTTGTCCGCTCTGACATGCAAAATGGTCAAAGCTGGTTCTGGGGTTATCAGCGCTACAACGACATAAACGATTTCTATTACCTCGCGGCGACAGGCTTCAATCCCCTGCCCGGTGGCTGGATATTGGTGGATAACCAGATCCAGTTCGCCCCCGCGCCTGGCGCATCATCAACGGCGATCTACCCTTACGTCAGCAAGAATTATGCCCGTGATCCGAACACAGCAACGCTGAAATCCGCCTTCACTCTGGATACGGATGAATTTCTGCTCCCCGATCGCCTACTGACCCTTGGGCTGGTGTGGCGGTGGAGAGAGAATAAGAAGCTGGATTCTACAGGCGATCAGGAGGCTTTTGCCAAGGCTCTCGATGAGTACGCCGCGAAGGATCAAGGTTCGCGCATCTATCGCTCGAACGGCAGCCGCTTTCGATCTGGGGTTGGATATGCCTGGCCGTGGACTTTGGGCTAGATGTACGCCCGGCGCCCTAGCGCACCCAAGCAGCGCACCGCACAGTTCAAGAAATGGGATGCTCCTATTCGCGGATGGGTGTCCAATAGGGCCTTGTCCGATCCTGGCACTGTGCAAAACGGCCAAGGTGCGGCGATCCTCGATAATTTCTTTCCTCGTGCGTCCACGGTCCAGCTTCGTCGCGGCAAGCAGCTTTACGCCACGCTTGGCGATGAAACCCTGCCGGCGCTTTCCCTGTTTTCCTACAATAATGGCGAAAACCAGAAGCTTTTCGGGGCAACAGAAACCACGATCTATGACCTGACGAACATCATTTATCCGGCTAACGAGAATATCACGACCGAGGATGATGACGAAATCGGGACCGAGGATGGCGACTATTTCGGGTGGACATCCACCGGGGATTTTGCCGTCTATGCCGGCCTCACCGGGGGCTATTGGAATGTGGTCCAGTTCGCCACGACTGGTGATGTATTCCTGATCGGGGTGAATGGCGAGGATGTCGGGTTCATCTATGATGGCGATGATTTCTGGCCGAACGTGGCTGGGGGTGTAACGCGCCTGAATTTCGACGCGCAGTCTGCGAACTTCACCGTTGGCGCTGTTGTCACGGGTGCAACGTCTACTGCGACCGGGACCATCTACAAGCAGACGGACGCCGGAACGACAGGAGCGCTCTATCTGACCGGCGTGACCGGCATTTTCCAAGATAACGAGATCGTCGCGGGCGGTGGTGGCTCTGCGACTGTCAATGGCGCGCCTAGCATTGCTTCACCCGGCGTCACCTTCCCCGGTGGCCTGACTAGCGCAGATATGTCTTTCGTGTGGACCTATGCCAATCGGCTCTGGTTCGTCGAGAAGAACAGCTTGAACGCCTATTATCTTCCCGTCGATCAGGTAGGTGGCACGGCAACGATATTCCCCTTGGCTGGCGTCTTTGGCCGTGGTGGTGCTTTGATGTGGGGCCAGACATGGAGCCTTGAGGGCGGCGCGTCTGGCGGCTTGTCGGAGCAATGTATCTTCGTTTCGACTGAAGGCGAGGTCGCGGTCTATCAGGGCATTAATCCGGGCGAGGCGGATGGCTTTTCTCGCGTGGGCGTCTACCGCATCGGCAAGCCGTTAGGGCCGAGGGCATTCATGCGCGGCGGTGGCGATCTGGCGATTGCCACGTCTGTTGGGCTGGTGCCTTTGTCCAAGGCTATATCGCTGGACATAACCTCACTGAATACGGCCACTGTCTCTTACAACATCGCGGACGCGTGGTCCGATGCTGTCTCTCAAAGAGGCATGGCCGATTGGCAGTGCGAGCTGTGGCCAGAACTGAAACTCGCCGCGATTTCACCGCCGAACCTCATTGGCGCCGACAATCCGGTATTGTTTGTCAGCAACACGGAAACCGGCGCATGGTGCCGCTTTACCAATTGGTATGCGCTGTGTTTTGAAGTCTTCAAAGGCCAACTTTACTTCGGTGGGCCAGAGGGTAAAATCTTCGCGGCGAATGTCGGCGGTCTGGACGATGGCGAAAGCTATACGGGGGCAATGCTGCCCCTGTTTGAGGATCTAGGGTCGCCGGCATCCACCAAGATCGCCAAGATCGCGCGGGCTGTTACTCGATCGAATGTGCCGATCAATGATCTGGTGTCATTCCATAGCGACTTCGACTTGTCCTTGCCCGCCCCTCCGGATGCCTCGACTGCGGGCTTGGGAAATAGCTGGGGAACCGCCATCTGGGGAACTGCGACATGGGGCGCTGTCCTCCCCTCAGTTATCTCTGAAACATGGCGCTCGATCGGCGGTATGGGTTATAGCTGCTCTGTGGCTTTTCAGGTTACTAGCGGTGCGCTTGATCCGATCGACTGTGAACTGATCCGCCTAGACTCGACCTATACCGTTGCGGAGTTGGTGACGTGATCACCACAGACCACGCGGTCGCGGAGTTCGTCTCCAAGGCGCTGGGGTTTGGCCTATGTCCGCCATATACGCAACTTGGCATCGTCCAGGACCGCAAAGTCATCGGCGGCGTCGTGTTCAATATGTTCGAGGGCTCTGACCTGCATTTCACCGCAGCCGGGAGAGGCTGGTCCCCTGCATTCATGCGAGCGGTCGGCCAATATGTCTACAGCCAGCTTGGATGCGAGCGTATGACCTGCATCACTGAACAACCATCTGTCGCCAGATTGGCAATCCGGCTTGGCGGAAAGGTGGAAGGAACGCTGCGCAATCACTTCGGCCCTAACCGTGACGGAACCCTAATCGGAATCTTGCGCAACGAATGGAAATACCGTACTATCCCCGCAAATCTAGGCACAGTTGAACCCCTCCATGTGCTTCCTGATATTAGGAAGCGTTCAAGTGGTCTCAACACCTAAAGCCCCAGACCCCTACGATACGGCACAGGCGCAGAGCCAGTTCAACACGAACACGGCCATCTCGTCACAATTGCTCAACATGACCAATCAGACGAACCCCTATGGGTCCGTCACCTATAACCAGACCGGAACGAACAGCTTCACGGGTGCTGATGGCAAGGTCTACAGCCTGCCTCAGTTCACGCAGTCCACCAGCTTTACCCCTGAAGGCCAGGCGATCTTTGACAAGACGCTGACGGCCCAAAACAACCTCGCCCAGACAGCAGCCGATCAATCGGGACAGGTGAAGGACACGCTAGGGCAGCAGTTCCAGTTTAATAATCAGAGTGCCGCCGATTGGGCTTACGACCTTGCCCAGACCCGCATTGCTCCGCAGCAGCAGCAGGCGACGGACGCACTACGCACCCAGCTCATCAATCAAGGCCTCCGCCCCGGCACAGCAGCTTGGAACAGTGAGATGGCGCGCAACTCCAATGCCATCACCGATCAGAATAACCAACTTGCCCTGACGGGTCGCAGCCAAGCCTTCAATGAGGCTATCCAGACGCGCAATCAGCCGCTCAACGAGTTGAATGCGTTGCTATCGGGGTCGCAGCTTCAGAACCCCGGCAGTGCATCGGGCGCAACGCCTCAGACGCAGGTTGGCGGGGTCGATTATACGGGTCTGGTCAATCAACAGTACCAAAGCAAGCTGGCATCGTCGCAGGCGGGGTTGGGAGGACTATTCGGCCTGGCCGGCTCTCTGGGGTCTGCTGCAATCATGGCGTCTGATATGCGCCTGAAAGATGATATCGAGCGCGTCGGGACCCTGGATAACGGCCTGCCTGTTTATCGCTTCACCTATAAGTCTGGCGGGCCGGTCCAGATCGGCCTCATGGCGCAGGATGTTATGGATGTTCATCCGGAGGCTGTCCACACCATGGACAATGGCTATTACGGCGTCGATTACGCGCAGGCGGTGCGCTGATGGATCAGATCGCTCAAATCCTTGCCCAGATGCAGAACGGCCCCCAAGGCACTTACGCGCCGATCGGGCAAACCGCCACAGTGTCAGCGCAGCCCACCGCGCCGTTTGTGTGGGGTAAAGGTGGCCAGCGCCTGTCCATGGACGATATCTCTCGCCAGCGCGAACTTGCCGCACAGCAGCAGGCGGCAGGGTCGGACTATTCGCCGATCGCCTCACCATGGCAGGGCCTTGCGCGCGTCTCGCAGAGCGTGATCGGGGCCTTGGGCGAGAAGAAGGCAGATAAGGATGCGGCGGCTTATCAGGCGCAGAGAGCCGCCGATCTTGGTGCCCTTACGTCTGGGGGCATTCCATCTGCAAGCGGTGGGATTAGCCCCGCTGTGATTGCGGGTTTATCGAGCGATGACCCACAAGTCGCAGGCATCGCCAGCAAATTGCTATCAGCTTCGATTAGGCAGCCAGCGCAGCCGCATTACTTCGAGGCAAACAACGGGTCACAGTTTATGATTGGCCCCGATGGCAAGCCAGTCGAGATATACCATGATCCGACGCCGCGCTATGTGCCAGATGGATTTGGTGGACTGCAGCCTATTCCAAACACGGGAGGAGGTGATCCTAATCTCGCGCCGGGGGGAGTAGGGCTTTCCGCCGATCTGCCTCCCGGTTTCGTTATTGACGGAGGTCCGGCGTCTACAGCGCCGGGCGCCTTTCCCTGACCCTATGGCAGCGCCAGGAACTATGACGAGCGGACGAAGAACCCCGCAAGGGAATGCATTGGTCGGAGGCGTTCCTAATAGCGCCCACTTGCGCGGGGACGGCGTTGATTATGCCAATACCTCTGTTGACGCGCTGCGCTCCTATTTTGGTCCGAAAGCCCGCTTCCTCAACGAGGGCGATCACATCCACGCAACGCTGCCTAATTATGGAAAAATTCCATATTTTGGCAAACGCGGCACGACAGGGCTTAGATAATGCCGACAGAGGGCCAAACAGCAACTAATCCACAGACCGGCGCTAAGGTAGTGTTTAGTGGCGGCGGTTGGGTGCCCGTCGCTTCAGGGATTGCGCCGAACCCGATTAAGTTGAGGCAGGGAAACCTGCAGGTAAGCAATCTTGAGCAAAATCTCCGGCAGGGCGACACCCAAATCCGCAAGAGCGAAGCGGAATTGCCCTACGTTGCTCCGCAAGCAGCGGCTTCTACAGCCCGCGCTCAACAGCAGGTCCAAGATCGTCCATTTGAGCGCGGCGACAAGTTGCGTTCGGATTTCACCGGCGATGCCCGGTTTAAAGAGTATAACGCTGTTCTGCCAGTCTTGATGTCCGGATTGCAAAGCGCTCCCAACCCTGCCGGCGATAGCGCGCTTATCTATGCTTATGCGAAAGTGATGGACCCAGGGTCGGTTGTTCGCGAAAGCGAAGGGGACGCCGCAGCCAGCACGGCTGGTTTTTGGGATGCCCAGGCTGAAAAGCTAAAGAAAAATCTGGGGTTTGATGGGGCGCGCGGATTGCCACCAGGCGCTGCTGAAAACTTGCGCATAGAAATGAACCGCAAAGTGGCCCAGCTTGCGAAAACGTACGGCGTTGCTCGCGCTGACTACCAACGTAAGGCGGAGCGACAGGGCGTCAATGCGGATGATGTTGTGGGCGGCTTCCCTGGTCAACCATTCTTCGAGAAGTATGACCAGCTTCGCGCGCGAAATTTTGACGATCGGCCAGCGCCCCCAAGACCAGCCCAACATCAACAAATCTCGATGGGTGGAACGTCGCCGCTGGAGGTCAATGTCACTGATACGGGTGGCCCTACTGACCCCCGCGCGGATCCCGACATCGTGGCCCAAGCGGCAGCTGAAGCTGCTGGGGCGCGCTACAACAATTCGCCCCTTTCCCAAGGGCTGTCAGGCATTAACGAGGGCATAGCGTCCACTCTGGGCGCGCCTGTCGATCTTGCCAACAGCGCTTTGGGTCTGGGGGCGGAGGGGTTAAATTATCTCGCTGGAACCGATCTGCAGGCCGCAGACAAACCTTTCCTAGGTAGCGAGTGGATAGGAGACCGCCTTTCGGGCTTGGGGGCTATTGGCGCCGAAAGCAGCCGACCCGGCATGGGTTTTATCAGACGTGTCGGTCAGTCAGTTGGCGCGTCTGCACTTCCGATAGCAGGAACGGCGACGTCGCTAGGGAGGGGATTGTTTGGTCTTGGCTCAGCGGCAGCTGGTGGAATTGGTGCGGCAACAGCGCAACAGGTTGCGCCAGGCAATCCTTATGCAGAACTGGGAGGCGAACTAGTCGGCTCAGCACTTGGCGGTGGCGCAGGGTTTTTGCGTGGCAGGCGGTTGGCGCAACGCGAAATAGAATCCGCAGTGCCGACCATCCCTGATTTAAAGGCTAAGGCGACTGACCTATATGGGCAGGCTGAAGCAAATGGAATAACTGCGTCTCCGCAGCAGACGCAGGGTCTATCCCAGAATATCGCGGCAATACTGGCAGATGAGGGCACGATCAGCCCAACCGGCAGATTGTCCGAGGTTCAGCCAAAGATTAAAGAAGCATATCAGCTGGTTAACGATTACGCTGGCCAGCCCATGAAGCCAAAACAGATGCAGACTGTGCGTAGTGTTTTGGGGGATGCATCGCGCAGTACGGAGCCAAATGAGCGGCGGATTGCCAAATCACTGCTTGAAGAATTTGATGCGTGGGCTAGCCCTATGGCTCCTGAGCTAGCGGAAGCGCGCAAAGTTTCGAGCCGCTACCTCCAGGCCGGTGATTTAGAGCAGGCTCGTGAACTGGCCGGGGCGAGAGCTGGGCAGTTTTCCGGGTCAGGATTTGAAAATGCGCTCCGGACAGAATATCGGGGACTGGATCGCGGGGTTATTAAAAATCGTGAAAGCTTTCATCCGGACGTTGTTCAAGCTTTGCAAAAAGTGTCGCGGGGTACGCCTGTCTCGAATGTAGCGCGAGGTTTCGGTAAGCTTGCCCCCACAGGCGTAGTTTCAGCAGGCCTTACGACTGGCGTACCGTTCGCGATCGGCAACAGTCTTGGTGGCCCGGCTGTAGGCGCGGGTGCGGCGGGCCTGACTACAGCGTTGGGGATCGGTGGTCGGCAGATAGCGACGCAAATGGGTATTCGCGGCGCGGATATTGCCGAACTTCTTGCGCGCAATGGCGGTGCGCTGCCTGAAGCGCAAGTTATCACTCCTGATATTCAGAAACTGATTGCAGCTGGTCTTTTAGGGCAGCAATCCCAGTATTTAGATGGCAGCTAAGTACATCAAGCCAATTAGGCCGAAGGCAAATATCGCCCAGAAAATCTCTTCCGCTTGCGTTTGCATGCTATCGCCTTAGCGTTTTTTCATAAAGCGGGAAATGGTGTAAACTATGATGCAGGCGGTTAGTGCCACACCAATCCAATATCCTATCTCGCGGTAGATCATCCCCTCCCTTTACAGGGAATCTTGGCTACGGGCAATCACTCGGGTTCTTTGTTCCGAGCAGCCATAAATCGCTGCATTTGCAGCTCATGCTCAACCATTGCCTTTCGCTGGTTCAGCTCTTGCACCCTCTCGGTAGTCTTGGCGATCATCTCATGTAAGCGAGTAAGGTGGTCCTCTAGCTGCTGAAGCCTCATTTCGTCAGCGTCCCCAAACGCCTGGGTAAACATCGCGACGATCTCGGCATTCATTGACCGGCCATTTGATTCCGCGCGACCGACAATGCGGCGGTGCAGGTCAGACGGGACACGAATATTAAATCGCACTTCGTCTTTGGTGCCACTTTTTTTCATTGACACAGAAACTCCGTGGTGCCACATTTCAATGATGGCGCTATGCCATCATTCGATGCAAGGAGAAACACCATTGTCAGATGCAACGCAAGCGAAGGCTGAGGCTGCGCGTCTCGTCTTTCGCATTCCAGGCCACATGAAAACAGAGGTAGATCACTATGCGATCGACACCTGCCGTTCGCTTAATGAAAGCCTGATTTATTTGGTCAAGCGCGGCCTCGCCGCAGAGAAAGCGGCGTCGAACCCTACGGCCTAGACAACCAAGGTTCGACGCCTCATCATCAAAGGAAACCAAGATGAATGAAATTACTATAGGTGGTTTTGGCTCCGGTGGCCAGCCCCAGACAATGAACAGCAAAGAGATCGCGGAACTTTGTGAAAAGCGGCATAGCCACGTTTTACGAGATATCCGCGCATTCGTCGGTGCCGTGGTCCAAATGGAGCGCGGCGTGGATGTAAAATCCCTCGACTGGGACGGTGAAGAGGGTGTGCAGCTTTTTGGACAGACCCCCATTGGTGGCGTTTCCTGCACCTTCGAAACAAACACTCAAAATGGGCAGAGCTATCCCGTCTATCATCTCGATAAGTCGGCAACTCTGACTATTGTTGCTGGGTACAACGTCCTTCTCCGAAAGCGGATAATCGACCGTTGGCAAGAATTGGAAGCCAATCCTTTCGCCGCTATGATGCCGCAGGACTACCCCTCAGCCCTTCGCGCACTGGCCGACAAGACCGAGAACGAGCAGCGCCTTATAGCCAAGGTTGAGGCTGACGCACCGAAGGTGGCCTTTGCCGAACAGATCGAAGTCGCGCCAGACGCTATCAGCATCGGACAGGCCGGGAAGACATTGGGGACCGGGCGCAACCGCCTCGCCGCCCACTTACGCCATATTGGCTGGATCAATCGGTTCAATGAGCCGTATCAGTCCACGATTAATTCCGGGCTGATGGATGTGAAGGTCGGAAGCTGGGAACACCCTGACAAGGGCCTGATGCGTAGCGTTACCGCGCTGATCACTGGCAAGGGACTGGCCAAGCTGCACGGCACCCTCGACACCCACCACTAAAAGCAGAACGGCGCAGGTGTACGAGACCCGCGCCGTTCCTGACCACCGATAATCCTCAGGAGATCATCATGGCTTTAAACGCCCTTAGCACAAATGTTGTGCGTTTGCCTACCGCCGCTCCTCGCAAGGTCCAGCAGCGCTACAACAGGTATATGCGGGAATTTCGCGCTGCCAATCCGTGGCCCGGTGACCACCAGCGGCCAGAGTCGCGCTATGCATCAAGCATCAGCCAGACGCCGGAGTTGCTGATCGCAATGGCGGTCTTCAAATGCCTGACTGATGAGCAAAAAGCGCAGGCTCGGCACATGGTGATGCAGGTTCACTTAATGTCACCGAATGATGAGTCTTTGGCGGCATTCAAAGTCGTCACCGATTTGAAGTGATATGTTGAGGGCGGCTCTTCGGGGTCGCCCATTTTCCTTTGCCACCTCTTCAAGATTCCGCTATAAACACCGCTAATCCGCAGGGCTGACGACCTTCACCTGCTTCCTACATCCAAGGAAGCTGTCAGTTGCCACGGGGTTCAGACGGGACATATTCGCTACCGAACGGGACGCTGGTCAATTCTGGCGACACCGTTCTGCCATCCCAGCACAATCCCGCATTCAATGATGTAGCCCAAGCGCTGACCAACTCTCTCGACCGCAACGGTTCGGGAGGCATGCGCGCGCCATTGGATATGGGGTCTTACCCTATCCAGAACCTTAGTCCCGGCACCAATCCAACAGACGCTGCTACGGTCTCTCAGGCGAGCGCGGGAACGGTGCCTGTTGGCACATTGCTTGATTATGCCGGCAACACAGCCCCTTCAGGGTATCTGCTTTGCTACGGGCAGGCGATCAGCCGGACGACCTATGCCGATCTGTTCGCGATACTGTCCACGACCTGGGGCATTGGCGACGGTTCGACCACATTCAATGTCCCTGATTTCCGTGGCCGCGTCGCAGCCGGCAAGGACGATATGGGCGGCACGACCGCTGGCCGTATCAGCAATATCCCCAGCACGACCCTAGGTGGCGTCGGGGGCCTGAAAGATCACACACTAGTCACTGGCGAGATGCCGGCGCATGCGCATGGGATCAACGATCCTGGTCATACCCACGGCTACACCACCGTGTCTGCCATTGGCGGTATCGATAACGGATCTAGCTTCGGCCAGTACGCGGCCAACACTTCGTCCGCTCAAACCGGCATTTCCCTCCAGAACACTGGCGGCGGAGGTGCGCACAATAACGTGCAGCCCACGGCGATCGTCAACAAGATCATAAAGGCGACCAACTGATGGCCGTCCCGATAGTCCCATCTGATCTTGGCCCGGCAGCCACCGTCACGGGCGCTGCGGCGCTCGTTGTCGATGACGGCGTTAACGTCCAGAAGGCTACGCCTCTACAAGTGGTAGACGCCGCCCGGCCCCTTGCCTCTCAGGCCGAAGCGGAAGCTGGCACGGATAACGTCAAGCTCGTTTCCTCGCTTCGGGTTGCGCAGGCCATAGCAGCGTTAGGCGTATCCAATGGATCACTTGTCGCCGGATTAGCTACCAAAGAGAATTTGATCACCGCAGGGACTTCGGCGCAATATTGGCGCGGCGACAAGACTTTCCAGACACTCAACAAAGCGGTTGTTGGCCTTGCGAACGTCGATAACACCACCGACGCTGCCAAGCCTGTCTCCACCGCCACCCAGACCGCTCTTAATCTGAAAATGACCAGCGCCACCTTGGCGGCTACAGGTGGCGCAGCGCTGGTGGGTACAACGGCGGGCAACGTCCAATCTGATATCAATACCATTAACGCTAATGTCGCGCTCAGGCCTACTTCAACGACATTGGCGGCTAGCGGCGGCGCTGCGCTTATTGGTTCTGCCGCTGGCAATGTTCAGACGGACATCAACGCGCGCCCTACATCAGCCACCCTTGCCCTATCGACAGGCTCTGGCCTCATTGGATGGATACAGTTAGGCGTAGGGGCGGTTCTTCGTAACCTGCTCGATTGGCTGCGTGAGCGCCCGATAAGCGTCAAGGACTTCGGCGCGACCGGCAATGGCTCAACCGACGACACTGCCGCAGTGCAGGCTTGGGTAACCTATCTCTCGACAAACGGGAGAATGGGTTATGTCCCCAAAGGCAATTACAAGCTCACTTCGACGGTAACGGCGCCTCAGGCTAACAATTGGGGCTGGCGTGGCGAGGGGAAATACAAGTCCGCATTCTTCTGGGCTGGGGCCTCCACGACCTCCGATATCTTTGCCTTAGGAGGAACTGGCGCTGACAGTCGGGGCTGCCTTTTTGAGAGTTTTTCCGTCTTTTCCTTCTCGGCGCAGACGGCGGGAACAGCTTTCAAGCTTACGAACTTCACAGATCCTTCTATTGATGACGTGACGTTTGGCGGCGAATTGTACGCCAAGAATACCTGGCACGGTATCTGGTTTAATGGCTGCCATGAAGCAAAGCTGACCCGGTTCGATATTATGGGTCTGGGTGACGGGATTATCGTCAATTCCGGGACATTGGGCAATTCATCCAACTCCGATCTGTATCTTGACGTAGGTTTTGCAAATAACTGCGGCGGCGCAGGTATCCGGTGCGCTGGCGGGTTCGGAGGCCTGAATGTTGGGCAGGTCCAGCTCCTTGGCAATATGGCAGGTCAGCTTGTCGTAGACAATTCGATTGCCGCCGCCAGTAATCGAGAAATCATTCTTTCGGCCAATTTCGTGGCTGACGGCGTTTTGGCGACACAGGATAACATCATCCTGAACTCGCCGACATCCAGCACAGCCAATCTGATTTGCGCGGGGACAATCGGCTCTGCCACGCGCTACGGGGTCAATGTCATCTCTTGGCCAAGTGGGTTCCTGAACTTCAGCGCAGGCCGCATCTATAACAATGTATCTGACGCTATCCATATGACGGATGCCACGGTCACTCTCGTCTGTGGTTCTGGCCTTAGTATCGACACTAACGGAGGGTTGGGCGTTTACAGCTCGGTCACGAACACTTTGGCCGATATTTCATGCGCATTTGCCGGAAATGTCGCCGGTGACATCGGCAACACAATCGGCAACTGGAAGCAATCCTTCACGCCTACTGTAACCTCCGGTTCCGGGTCATTTACGTCTGCTTCTGCGACCATGCGCTACCAAAAACGCGGCAAAAACATTTCGTTCCGCGCGCTTGTGGCGATCACTACCAACGGAACGGCGGCGGGAAGCGCGAATATCACCATGCCATTTTCGGCAGCCGCCACATCGGTTGCAACGGGCATTGCCGCCAGTGTTTCCGGCAAGGGTCTGACCGGCTTCATCAGCGGCTCGAACATGGTCATCCGCAACTATGACGGCACGTTCCCCGGCGCGAACGGTGAGAACCTTGTCGTTGAGGGTGTGTACGAGGCGGTATGACAGGCGATCTTCCCCAAGCGCGGAAGGCGCGCCCATGAATGGACACGCTGCGACAATGAGCGACATTGATTTACTTGGCGCGGACGGCGGCAAGATGGCTGCCTCGTTTGCGGCGGGGTGTGTCGCGACATGGGGTTTCCTACAGGGCTTCTTCTGGCGGGGTCTCTCCAAGAGCTACGAACGCCGCATCAAGGAGCTTGAGGCGGACAACGCCCGCTGTGAGCAGCGGCAGGGTCAGTTGGAAGCCCTGCTGTTCTTCCACGGTAATGAAGGCCTGCGCGGACAGATGCAGGCGGTTCTCTCCGAACAGCGGATCGAGATGCTGCGGGAGTTTAAACGGATTTGGGACGCGAAGGAGGATCGGGCGTGATGCGCAAGCCCACTCTCGTTGATGAAGCCCACTCATGGTGGAAGCTGTGGAGCATTCGCCTGAACGCGATCGGTTCCACCATCCTCGTTGCCATGATGAGCTTTCCGCAGGTCGGTCTGGCGATCTGGAACAGCATGCCGGTTGAAGTGAAAGGCTTGCTTGGTCCCCGCGCCACGCTGGTGGTCCCGCTCGCCTTCTTCCTCGCCTCCATGGGCGCAAGGTTCGTCAAACAGCACAAGGTGACCGGCAATGGCGACCAGTAAGCAAAAAGGCGCTCTGGGAGCCGCTGTCGGTGCCGCCGTCCTGATTGCGGCACCTGTCATCATGAAGTGGGAGGGCAAGCGCAACGATCCCTATCTCGATATCGTCAACGTCCCGACCGTGTGCTGGGGGCATACTGGCGGCGTTGAGCGTGGCCGGCGCTATTCCAATGCCGAATGCGAGGCGCTGCTGTCGGAAGATATCACCAAGCATATCCTGCCTGTGATCAAATGCGTACCCGAGATTACCGATCGCCCGTACCAGCTCGCCGCATCCGCATCTCTCGCCTTCAACATCGGCACTGGCGCTTACTGCAAGTCCACAGTCGCCAAGCGCTTCCGGGCGAAGAACTGGCGCGGCGGGTGTGACGCCATCCTGAATTGGAAAATGGCAGGCGGGCGCGTCGTTCAGGGGTTGGTCAATCGCCGCATGGATGAACGGCGTCTGTGTCTGACGGGGCTGACATGACCCGGCTGCTCGTCCTCCTGCTCTCGCCATGGCTGAAGCCCGATCCTGTGCATCATCAGAGCTACATCCTGCCCGAGCGCCGCAAACCGTGGACGGTCAAGGAAGTTGCCGCCTGCGTCCGGAGGATCGTTTCATGATGTTCTTCTTCGGCTTCGTTATCGGCGCTGCTGCCATGTGCCTGTTTATCCTCGCCGGGGACAACGGCTATTATCATGATGACAGGATCGGCAAGTGACGTGGCCCGCCATCTCCCTGCGCCAGGCGCTCTATATAGCGGGAGGGATCGCCTTCGCTCTTATCATCGCATGGGCGCTGCGGCTCGACTCCCTGCGCGCCAAGCACCTCCAGTCCTTCCACGACTGTCAGACCGCATCAAAGGCCAATGCCAAGGCGCAGGCTGACCAGAAAGCGGCTGTGGAGCGCAAATATAAGGAACAGGCAGATGCAACGGACAAGGCATATGAAGCAGAACTGGCTGAGGCCCGCTCTGCTGTTGACGAGTATATCCGCACTCACCGGGTGCGCTCATCCAGTGTCGGCGCCACCCCTTCCGCCACCGACAATAGCCGTGCCAGCCTTCCTGCAGAAGTGCCCGCCGCTGGCGTCGTGGTCGCCGAAACGGACGTGCGCGCCTGCAACGACGCCATCGAATACGCATGGGCAGCCCATGGCTGGTCCCAAACCCTGAACACACCCATTCTCAACGAGGACACCTCCAATGGCAATTAGCGCAGCAAAGCTTGTCGAACTCTCGATGGTTTCAGATCTGGCCGTTGAAGTCGCGGCGCAGATGAACGGTGGCACGAAAAGCGCGCGCCGTCTCCAGGAATTGGGCATGGTCGGGCCTTTAGCCGCCCGCCTCGTCTCCATGATGAACGCCGGGGTGTACGACGCCACCAAACTGCAGGAACTCGGCATGGTTGGCCCTCTTGCTGCGGTCATAGCCTCAGGCGGTACGCCTACGCCTACGCCCAACCTGTTCGCAGCAATAGCCAATGTAAAGGCTGGGACTGGTCGCGCCACTTTAGCTATTGTTGGCGACAGCACGCAAACCGGCTTAGGCGACAGTGGCGCAGGAGGGGGTGGAGGTTCTAATCCCGACACTTCGGGTAACTGCTACAGGCCGAAATGCGCTCCCGTTGCGCTAAGGCAGCTTTTTACGGTAGCGGGCCTGCCGTCAAGGTCTGATGCGATATTGGGGGATAACTACGGCCCGAACGGTTCTGTTATAAATTACACTTCATATAATCCGAATGTCACAATGGCGGCAGGGTGGTCAATAGACACCACTTTTGCCAATCGAACCGCAGCCGGGAACTATTTTCTGTGCACGACTGGCACGGCAGCAATGACATTCACTCCAGAAGAGACGGCAAATCGCTTTGATATTTTGTACGTTGTTGAAACAGGCGCTGGCACTTTCACAATTACAGACGCATCCGGAACTTTGGCTACGATCGATGCGAACAACACCGCAGCCTTGGGCAAGGTCACGGTCAGCCGAGCCGGCTCTAGCATACTTCCAATCTCTATTCAGCGTACCGGGGTAGGTGGAAGCATCAAGATTATAGGAATCATTCCTTATGACACCAATGCACCCCGATTTGAGATTTGGAACTTGGGATATTCTGGAGCCGAAGCAAGCAACCAGTGGTTGGCCAGCAACTTGCCAACCTCACCGTTCAATGTGATTGGCTTGCTCAATCCTAATGCGTTCAAGTTTGAGCTTGGGCTTAACGATTCTAATGGGTCGCGTACGCCAGCAACATTCAAAACGTCGATGCAGTCACTCATTGATAAGGTAAAAGTCCCGACGATAGATATTTTACTCGCAGTACCTCACCAGGCGCGCCCGAGCAGCTATGTTATTCCCGCAGGTTATATAACCGCCCTAAACGAACTGGCGGCAACTAATGCGGCAGCTCTTGTCGATTTCTACAACAATGTCTCTTTAATACTTGCGACTGATTTTTTCGATACCGTGCATCTGACTCAAGCTGGATACGCAAAAAAAGAACAGTATGAGTTTAATACGATACGTTCGTACTTGGGCGTTTAGTTAACGGCATAATGCCAAGAGTGGATTGCCTGGCTCGCTGCTATATGGTGGCGAGCCTCTTTTTCATAACTTTCCCATAATGGTGTATCAGCCCCTTCTGCAATCTCGTCAGGGTTGAGTCCGTCTGCTTTGGCTAAGGCTCGTGCCACACATTCATTTAAGTCCAATGTCGCCTCCTGCACTGACTGCCCATTTATCGTGTACGGCCTTCATCTTAGCAATCCCGTATTCAACCGAAATAGATGCAACCCATTCCATCGCCAGCGCCAATCCGGTCATTGACATCCCGTTCCCGCCTTGTTCTCATGAACCATGACCCTCTCTGAAGCCCTATCAATAATAGACCAAGCGGCAGACGATGCGAATAAGAAGCGTGGCGCGTCAGACGAGGTGGTGCAGGCGCTGCGGTTTCTCAGGGACCGCGGGATCGAGCGAAAAACCCTAATCTGGTATTGGGAATCACTCCACAGTGAGAACTATATAGGCCGATCGCAGAATGCCAATGCGGCGAGGAATAGGATTAGGTGGTTGCTCAAGATGCCGGGATA